>Ga0247609_10000095_pt1 | contig 124432 bp, 74 predicted proteins | sample 172DNAGHGlowgp2_FD_193487 | JGI IMG/M metagenome (GOLD analysis project Ga0247609, IMG submission 193487) | Sheep rumen microbial communities from Palmerston North, Manawatu-Wanganui, New Zealand - 1728 DNA GHGlow gp2 | ecosystem: Host-associated > Mammals > Digestive system > Stomach > Rumen ...
GGGTATTGTCGGAGATGCCGTCTGCCTGTGGAAACGGGGCAATTACGTGCTGCCGCCATGCAGCAGCGAAGGATCTGAACAGGAGCTGCAGAAGGAGAAAGAGACATTTGAAAACTCTGACCTCCGTGCCTTTGAAGGCGACCTCGTGCTGTCCCTGTTCAACGGTGAGCAGTGGAGTCAGCCGGAAAGCGTGCTCAAGTTAGACAAGGAGGACATCCTCTCCGACTACAAGGCCGTGATGTGCAATGATACCGTACTCATTGCCCTGACCGTGCTGCCCAAGGACAAGAAGCAGATGGAGCTGCGCTACTACTGCAAACCGGAAGGCAAGCCGGTACAATACATGAGTACCGAGGAACTCAACCCCCTGAAGTTCTCACTCGAAATGGTGGGTGCCGTGCCGACCATCGCCATCCTCCACCAGAAGGACAGTGTCAACAACGACATCTTCGTCAAGGAGATTGACCTGAAAGGCCAATACAAGGGCTACGGCACTGACCTGACCGTCTCACGCCACGACCCGCGGTCGGTGATGATTGTCGTTGACAAGGATAACCAGAAGCCGGAGGACTTTGCCGTCGTCTGGGAGGCTCCCGGCAAGGACATCTACATGGACGGAGAGGTGCTGCAGACCGACAGCACGCAGACCATGCTGAACTGCTCACGCATGTACCTGCTCGACAACCTGACGGCTACGCCCCACATTACCCTGGGATGCACGGCCGACAGCACCACCCTGTCAGGATATGACGTTTACCTTGACGACACGAAGGTGAAGGTGCTCTATGCGCTGACCGACCTGCGCAGCGGCAGCAAAGGCAGAACCTGGCTGATGAAGGACGAGACGTACTTCTACGAGGACTTCCAGTACTCCATCAGCTCTCCGCGCAATGCCATCTACGTCGATCAGGAGATGCCGGTCAACCTGACCGTCTGCAACACGGGCTCCACACCCATCACCCATCTGGACGGCTACATCAACGACCAGCATTTCGACACGCAGGACGACGACCTGTACGGACCGCAGGACATCTTCATCAACCCCTTCTCCACGAAGACCATCACCATCTACTATAAGATGCCGGAGAACTTCAACGGCATGCTGAGTGCCCACGACGTGACGGCCGTCTTCTCCGACACGTGGGCCATGAAGAAGGTGAGCCGCCGTCGCGGCGCCCCGGAGACCGTCACCAAGAAAATGGAGAAGACCGTCACCGAGTATGCACCGGGCATCTCCAACATGCATTGCGAGCTGCTGAGCCATAGCATCAGCGGCACCAGGAACAAGGTCTGCCTGCTGCTGATTGACGATGACGGGCTGAACGACAATGAGACGGTACACGTGGGACTCTACCCCAGCCATACGGACGACGTGCCCATCAGCAGCACGGCAGAGGTATTGCTGAAGGCATCTGACTTCATCGTGTCGGGCGACCAGCGCAGGGCATACGTGGAGCTGACAGTTGACGGACTGGAGGAAGAGCAGGACGTGGAGATCCGTGCCCGAGTCTATAACGACCGCGTGCTGGAAGCCCTTGATGACGATGAAGACGACGTCTTGGATGCCGTTGTCAGCAACCTGGCATGGCAGGACAACCAGCGTATCATCACCCTGCTGCCGACAGAGCTGGACGAGGCGACGGGTCTGCCCGTGGTCACCAAGGACCTGAAGGACCGTAAGGTGAAGGTGGAGCAGACGGAGCAGGGCATCTGGATCAGCGGACTGGAGGATGGCGACTATGTGCGCATCTTCGACGTCGGCGGCCAGGCACTCTATCAGCACAGCAACCCCTCCAACCGCCTGTTTGTACCTATTCAGGAGCGCGGGGTCTATCTGCTCAGCACTGGTCAGGAAGTGGTGAAGTTCACCTACTGATAAAAGTAAAAAAGTAAAAAGGTAAAATAAAATCATTAGAAAGATGACATATATATATAATAAGGTGGAAAGATTCGTTAAGTGGAGCCTGTGGCTGTGCCTGCTGGCTCTGCTGCCTGTGCAGGCGTATGGAGAATATGGCATCAATGATGAGGATTCTTGGCTGAAGCGGGCAAAAGATCAAAATCCACAAATAGGCCTCACAGTGACATGGGAGGGTGACGGTAGCTTTGATCATCCATATCTCATCAAGGATGTCTGGGACTTGTGCCGATTGTTTTATCAGGTCAATGGTGGCTATGAGGGCAACCCAAGCGGAAATCACTTCAATAAAAAGCATTTCCGCTTAGAGAATGATATTAACCTTGGAGGTCGCTACTGGTACCCCATCGGTGTCAAGGAGACTGCCTATTTTGGCGGTTTCTTTAACGGCAATAATCATACTATCGAAGGAATGACTATCAAAGTGGGTGATTATTCTGATGCCAATGCTTCTTTCGCTTATGGTCTTTTTGGCTATATGAAAGGCGTCGTCTATAACCTGAAAATGACGGATGCCTATATATCTATTAGCCAGAATGCAGAGAACGCTGCCACTAATCTCCAGGCAGGGCTGCTGTGCGGATATGTTGGTTATGATGTCTCGGACGCCGACAATAAACTCTATGGAGCTATCTTTGGCTGTGACATCGAGGGCAAGATATACGGTGGGGTGAATAACAGTCAAAATGACTTTTCACAGGTTTGCTTTGGTGGCATGGTGGGCAGAATGAATATCCCGTCGAGCATTTACCAGAGTCACGCGAAAGTCACTTTCAATATAAATAATGGAGGTTACTTTGGCGGTATTGTAGGTTATACCTATACCTCCATGAGTACCCTTGATTTTGGTAATGACCCTGGTGACAGTAGAAATTATTTTCCAAACAAATTCTGGCACAAGATTTCGTATCTTTTCGACTGTACTGCCGATGTAACGATGAAGTTGAACAACCAAAAGGCAGTCAAGTGTGGTGGTATCTGCGGGGCAAATATGGCATGTAATCTGATAGCGTGTGCCTCATCAGGAACCATCGAATGTAAAGATTATGAAGAAGCAGAATCGGAAGTTGGTGGCATTGCAGGCTACAACAATCAGAACATAATAAACTGCGTCAGTTTGGCCACTATCACCAACAAACATATTGTCGGTGGTGTTGTCGGTAGTAACAATAAGTGCGAAAGAAACAATTACTCACACCCCAGTGCGCTTGTGAACTGCGTTTTTAGCGGTCATATAGACTGTGGTGAAAGTATAAATGCACATGGCATCGTAGGTATTAACCAATCGTCAAACGCCAAGCCGGTTAACTGTTTGTTCCTTGGCACCATGAGTCAACGTACCACCCCCCTCTGGGATGGTTCTGCCGACGATTCCGGATGCTATTGCGATGTAAATCTTTATGATGACGAAGGGGAACGTCCGGAGTATCTCTCCTTCTCAAAACTCACCAGTGGCGAGAATGTTGGGTTTATTAATTCCACGACCATCCATATCGACTGGAAATACATTTTCCCAAGTGACATAAATTCTTCTACGCCGACAGACAAGTACTTTGAATACAATCCTGCCAATGACTGGGTCTTCGAGGCAGGGTTCTATCCCCGTTTGCAGATGACGAAAAATAATCTCACCTATTGCAACGGTGACATCTGGCAGAGCCACGATAAGGACTATGCTTACTCTAATGACAATGACTACTTGATTCACATGTACGACTTTGTCATACATAAGGCGTTGTATGATTGCCTTATAGACATGGATGCGTTGCACACCCCCAAGTTCTTCCCTGCCTACGCATGGTTAGCTTCTGTACCAGCCTTTACCCACAACGGGCAGTTGGCTTATTATTTGGACACCTCCATCTCGTTGGCTAATAAGACACAGAGAATGGATCAGAATACCCAGAATGTGGCTCACTACTCACTGTCCGAAAACCAGACCGTGATGGATGTCAGCGGCAGTACAGCAACACCCAAGGTAAACGCGAAGGGCGACGTCATGCTGACCATCACCTCAGCCGACAACATCAGTAAACAACTGCTTCTGAACGTGAACAACAGCAGAACGTGGGACGGCAACGTCGCTGTTTTCTACGACCGTGGCGACGGCACAGCAGCCAGTCCCTACGAGATTCACAACGCACGGCAGCTCATCCGGGCCTTCATATCGAACGAGAAAGATGAACACTACAAACTGGTGAACGACATCTGGTTCAACGAAAATCTGCTCAGCAATACCGGAGAACCCAAAGAGGGTTGCAGCAAATGGGATCACCAGTCAAATCGTGACACTAACCATTGGAAAGCTCATCTGGACGGTGACGGGCATCTTGTTCACGGCCTCTACTCCACCAATGCCTTCGGACTGGTGGAAACCATGGAAGCTGGAGCCTCGATAGAGAATACGGGCTTTGTAGACTGCTTAGTATGGAGCCCGGAAACGGAAACTACTGATGACGGTAGCTCGAATCGCCCCTTGGCTTTCCTTTCTCCGAGCATCAAAGCTGGAGTCCTTATCCGCAACTGTCTATTTGACGGAGTGCTCTATGAGCGCCGACTGATAGGTTTAGGACACATGGGCGGTCTGTTGCATACCGCAGAAAACCAGCAAACGCCCTACGTAGAGGATTGCGTCGTTGCCTTCTCCTCGCGAGTGAAAGACAACCAGTACCATCCCAGCCATTCGCTTTTTGCCAGCATTCCAGATTATTCAAATATGCCAAACTTTGCACAGCGGGTACTGGTACTGAACAATAACCTATCATTTATGGATTTCGTACCCACCTCCGATAAAATAGGTTATACAGACTGCTACTTTCCTCATGGCTATCTGAAAACTTCTTCCAGGGATAGCTATAATTATACAAGATGTCCCAAAACGGTTGACGAAATGACCGACGGCAAGTTCTTTACGGGTGAAGGATTTGACAAATGGACGGCAAAGGAAGGCCGTTTCCCCATGCTGACTACCTTTGCCGGAACGGCTTACGGCAAGCTGATTTCACTGCCTGTCTATACGGATAAGGACAACCGTTTTGACGACATGAACTACCTACTCGACTTTACACCAGGCACGGCAAACTGGCAAGTGACGGACAACAGTGTTATTGAGATTGACACCGATATTCGCGTGCTGGAGCCGAATACGGCGAACAGCTATGTCTATTTAGTGCGCAGCATGGAGGATGCCAAGATTATCACACCCATCAAGACGGCAGAAGAAATCACGAAAGGCATCAAGTTTGAAGACGAAGAGGCTATGAAATTCTGTCTGGAACACTATGACACCGACTCTGATAAAGCTATCTCCCTGCAAGAACTGAAAGCAGTCACATTGGAAAAGTTCCAGGAAGACATGAAAGAAAACGACGGAAACCCCAACGACAACGACGGCGACGATATTAAGCTGTTCCCTGAGTTCCGCTATTTCTCAGGCGTTAATGCCTTAGGTTCCTCGTTCCAGGAAAAGGAAAAGCTGCAGTCGCTGGCATTCTCGGGTAATATCAAGGCCATTCCTGACGATGCTTTCGAGGGTAACAAGGCCATGACCTCATTCACCATTCCGGCCAGCGTGACCACTTTCGGCAGTCATCCCTTCTACGGCTCTGGGCTTCAGAACTATTACGTGGAACCAGACCATCCCACTTATACCGCTACAGACGGACTGCTCTTCAACAAGGATGAAGATGGCAACGTTCAACTGGTCAGCTATCCCAACGGACGCCTGGGAACCAGCGTGATGGTGCCCGACAACGTGAAAACCATTGCCGACTATGCCATCTACATGATGCCGGAGGTGGATACCGTCTATATTGCTGCTGCCGACTACGACTACGAGACGGTGGTGAATCTGACGCAGAACTCCATCAAGGCTGACAAGAAAATAAAAATCTTCATCGAGGATGGTACACAAGAATTAGGCGATAGCGATGACGATGATGATAGTAGTGCACCGGCCTTCTTCGCAAGTCGCCGTGCAGGCACCGAATCTGGCGCCGAAAAGCCACAGACGAAGGACGGCAGAGGTGAAGGTGCCCTGCTGAACAAATATAAGAATAGATACAAGAATTATGAGGAATGGGACGTTTCTGACTTTGACCGTTACGTCGATATTGATATCAGCGCGAACAGTAAGGCCGACGGCTACTACTGGGCCACGCTCTATTGCGGCTTCGACACCCAGCTGCCCGACTTCATGACCCCCTACATTGTGGATAAAGGTAAAACAGAAAAAACAGGTAATAAAACCACGCTGAAACTGCGCAGAATCAGCAACCAGTTGCGCATGCTCACCCCTGTGGTCATCCGCTCCACGAAGTCTGGCCAGTTCAAACTGTTGCCCTCCAACGACAACTTTAGGTACAAGAGGATACCCGCCTATGATAATTTGCTGGATGGTGTCACCCGTAAAGGTTTGGATCCCCATGGGCAGGAAAGTAGCAACCAAGGTGGCCTCCTCACGTTAGGCCGCAACAAGTCGGGTAAGGTAGGTTTCTTCCTCTACAAGGGCACGACCAATGTTCCGCCCTACCGTGCCTATATCTCGGTGAACACTGTACAATATTCCCCCAGCCTGTTGTTGAGCATTGACGACGAGGAGGATACTACTTCTATTAATGAGGAATTAAGCATGGAGAATGAGGAGTCGGCCGGTGCATGGTATGACCTGAAGGGACAGCGGGTGGAGCACCCCACGAAGGGCATTTACATTCATAACGGGCGAAAGGTTGTCATCAAGTAGTCTCGTCCAAAAAGCATAACATCATCAAGCTCATGAACAAGAAACCCTACCAGTCCCCCGGCATGGAAATATGGCTGACGAAGCCCATTCACTTGCTGACGGTTTCTCATCTGGAACCACCAGAAGATGTGACAGAGGAAATAATAGATATGGATTACGAAGGCGACGGAACGGACGAGGATGGAGAAGGCTCCACCTTCGACTCTTTCTGAGTGAGAACAAAAACAAATAACAACTATCAAATCATATTAAGTACTTGACAAAATGAAACATTTAAAGCATTTTTTGATGGCCGCAGCCATCACCATGGTCACAACAAGCGCACAGGCACAGGATGCCATTACTCCATATATCCCCCTCGATCAGATGCCAAAGCTGATTGACATCATGCCGGCACCGCCTGCCTTCGACAGCCCCGAGTTTGCCAGCGACGTGGTACGCTACTGCTGGGGTAAGGAGCAACGGCAGGACCCCGACCGCGTGGCACTGGCCATTGCCGATGCCGAATGGGACGACCATGCCAAGCTCTTCCTGCAGTGGAAGGAGGCCTTCGGCCTGGAGATTAACCCGACCAACACCCCCGAAATTTGGAAGCTGATGGAAACGAGCCTTGCCACCACCGACCCCATGCGCAAGGAGACAAAGGCACACTACAAGCGCCAGCGTCCTTTTGAGCGTTACGACGACTCCATGCCGTCACACGAAGAGGACGAACTGCGCGGTGAGGGCAGCTATCCCTCCGGCCACAGCCTGCGCGGATGGACCATCTCACTGCTCCTTGCCCAGATAGCCCCCCAGCATGCTGCAGCCATCTTCAGCCGTGGCTGGGACTACTGCAACAGCCGCGTCATTGTGGGTGCCCACTGGCAGAGCGACGTGGATGCCAGCCGTACGGCTGCCAGCATCGGTTTCTGCGCCCTGCAGGGCTGTGAGGAATTCCTTGCACAGATGAAGAAGGCACAGCAGGAGTATCAGGAGAAAACGGGTCAGTCTGCCGGCATCTCGTCAGCAGCCGTCATCATGCATCCTGCCACCCAGGCCGTCTTGATTAACGGCACGCCTGCCTCTGACAACGCCCACGGCATCGTCATAGAAAACGGACAGAAGACCGTACGGAAATAGAGATTTTTTTAGTGAAAAGTGAAAAGTGAAAAGAGTAAAAAGTGAAAAGAGTAAAAAGTGAAAAGTAAAAGTAAAGAATTTGCAATATGATTAGAAAATTCAAAGTATTTCAATTGCTTGTCATGATGCTTCTGCTGCTGACGGGACAGACCGCAATGGCCCAAATGGCCAACTACGAGAAAATGTCAAACCGACTGACGGACCTTCTGGACAACTACGAAGCAAACAATGCCCAGGCCCGCCGTGCCGGACAGGTAACGAGTGACCCCATCATCATGGCACTGGTAAAGGCTGACTCAGAAGAAGCCCTGACCAGCAATGGCGTCATGGTGCTGGACCACTTAGACAACATCTACTTCACGGCAATGCCCATCAGCCACGTGGCATCGCTGTCTAACGATTACCGCGTGGCACGCATAGAGGTGGGACGCGACGTGCACTTCCACACCGACCGCACACCCTCCTACGTGGGAGCAGAGGCCGTCTGGAACGGAACCGACTACATCAACCCCATCAATAAGACCTTCACTGGCAAAGGCGTACTGGTGGGTGTCTGCGACGGCGGATTCGACTACAACCACCCCATGTTCCTGAAAGCTGACGGCACGTCACGCATCAAGTGGGCGTGGGACTGCTACACCGGCCGCGGCGCCACTGAGGGCTATGCAGGTATCGGCTCTTATTACGACACCTCCGAGAAGATTCTCAAGGCAGGCGGTTCCATTGATGTCACCGCGACCCATGGTACCTTCGTAGCTGCCATTGCTGCCGGCAGTTCCATCACTTCACCCAACAACGCCAATCACAAGTATAGCGGCATCGCTCCTGACGCTGACCTCTGCCTGTTCATGCAGGGCAACCTGCTTGATGGTGTCGATCTGTCAGACGGAGCCAGTGAGCGTACTTTTGGTGACAATGTCAAGAATGACATTGAGCAGGCATATGCCAGTGCCAGCACCTCCATCAAAGAGTATTTCGACAAAGCCAGAGACAAGGTGACCACGGCTAACGTATTAGGCATGTTAGGCATCAAGCATTTCTTCGATTACGCCACCGAACAGAAAAAGCCTGCTGTGCTGAACTGTAGCTGGGGCTCGCCCATGAGTTTCTTCGACGATGAATTGTTGGACAAGGAATTCTTTGAGAAGTTAGTACAGACACCCGGCCATATCATTGTGGCCAGCGCCGGCAATGAGGGCGACGAAGACTACTACCGCAAGAAAGAGGCCAACCAGCAGCTCAGCGACTCTATCATCAGTAAGAAGGCTCTGCACAAGATAGAATTCAGCACGACCAGCTATGACTTCACCCTGACGCTGCGCTTTAGCGATGCCGCACATACGGAAGTAACGTTCAAGCCTTCTGAGCTGACCAATATACAAACCAACATGAAGACCGTCGAGGTGAATTGCGGCGGTTTCAAGATGCCTTTCGGCATCAACAAAGCCAAGAAGAAGAACGGCATCAATGGTATGACCTACTGGCAGTTGGAGCTGCGTTTCCCTGATAAATATGACAAGGAAGAGGAGCACGGTGATGATGAAACGGAACCGGAACGCAAGGCGGCGTTCATTGTCAACGGCTCGGCAGAGATGGTGTTTGTCTCTACCTATAACGAAAACAATTTCAAGGGAAGGAACAAGATGAAGAACGCTCCCTACACCATCAACATTCCAAGTGCTTTCCCCGGTGTCATCAGCGTGGGGGCTGTTAATCATCGTAACACATTCACCAACCAAAAAGGAAAGGAGGTGACCTCCATACCGAACCTGAACGGACCTGACGAGATTACCAGCTGGAGTTCTTGCGGACCGACGCTCGACGACGGACGCATGAAGCCCGACGTATGTGCCCCTGGCTACAACATCATTTCAGCATTCAACTCAAGGATGAATCCACTGATGGCCCTGGAAAAAGACCCTGAAAAAAATATGGTTGACACTTGGAACGCGTCGAATGGCAACAGAGCCAACATGATAGCCGACTCGGGCACATCGTTCGCCACGCCCGTGGTAGTGGGAACCATTGCCCTCTGGTTAGAAGCCGACCCCACACTGACATCAGCCAAGGTCTTGGACATCATCAAGGCAACGGCCACGAAGGTGAATCCTTCCGCATCCGTCCAGTACCCCAACAACACCTACGGCTACGGTGAGATTGCCGCTTACGCCGGAATACGCAAGGTGCTGAACATCGACACCGCCATCCCCGGTCTGCCGCGTGAGCAGGTAAAGGTCACCTTGGAGGGCCGCACCCTGCACATTGAGGGTTACGACGAGGCACAGGTGACGCTTTACAGCCTGAACGGCCAGCAGGTGTTCAGTGCCGTCATGACAAATGGCAGCGTCCAACTGCCCGTTCTCAATACTGGCGTTTATGCCGTGAAGGTAGGTAACGAGGCTTCCACACTTATCCGACTGTAATTAGGTGCAAGGAGCAAGACATGAAAAAAAGTATAAAAAGAAAGATGCTATGGATGCTCACCGCCATCCTGACTTTTTGCGGTGCCAACATGCTGACCTCATGCAGCAGTGATGATGAAGACACACCGACTGCACAAGCAGAAGTCCTGAAGGAGAAACTGGTAGGACAGTGGATTTCGGAAAGGACCATTGACATGAACAAACTGGCTGGCATCCCTCAGGAAGCAGAACTTCCTGAAGCCGACGGCGTATGGGTGCTGATTTACCACTTCAACGCCGACGGAACAGGCTGGCAGGAGTATAACATTCTTGAGGACGACCAGTTGGTCAATCAGCCATACGACCGCTATGGCTCTGAATACACCTACGAGGTGGCAGCCGACGGAACGGTCTCCATCCAACTGACCGAAAGCGACCTGAACGACGAACTGCATTTCGACGGAACCGTGCTAAAGCTTATCGGTGAAGTGGATGAAGTGATCTTCACCCGTGCCAGTGCCGAACAGATACAGAAATACCAGACGCTGTCTGACGAGTGGCACGGCGGTAGCGCGTATGGCACCTACAAGGCTGATAACTACAAGCCCAAGGGCGTGGATAACAGCAGTTGGATGAAACAGTTGGCCGACGACCGGCTGGTGGCCGACCTCTCGCTGCCAGGCAGTCACGATGCCTGCACGGGCGAGGGATGGATGGAGAGCATACTCTCTAACATCTACGAAATGATGGCTAAGACGCAGGACCTGACCGTCAGCGAACAGCTGAAGATTGGCGTCCGTGTGTTTGACCTCCGCCCAGAGCGTAACCTTGAAAAAGGAGGGGTCTATCAACTGCGCTGCAAGCACGGCCCTGCCGACACCAAGCTGCTGGTCAAGGATTTCTTCAACATCCTGAAGCAATGGCTGGCCTCACACCCTACGGAATTCTGCGCCCTGACGGTCGATCTGACCAACACCACTGACAAGGAAGCGTGGAAAAAGGAATTCTACGCACTCGTCAGCAGCAGCGAGTATAAGAGTATGTTCGCCGACTTCAAGCCCCGTCTTACTGTCGGTGAGATGCGCGGCAAGGTACTGATGCTCTCCAAATGGGAATATGCTGCAAAGCCCATTGGCGGCTACTGCTATGGATGGGTCTATGACCTGCCATTAGAGAAACAGCAGAAAGGTCACATCACCGGGCCTGACGGCAGCGAGGCTCCGCTCTGGGTGCAGGACTACTGGGGCAAGAGCAGCCGCAAAGGCAAGGACGAGGCCGTGGTGCGCATGCTGGAAGCTGCCGCTGAACGCGACATGGACGCAGAGACCCCCGCATGGGTCATCAACTACCCGTCGGCCTACTTCTCGACACCCTTCTCTGACAGCTACCGTGAGAATGCCATCGAGGCCAACAAGGTGACCATCGACTGGCTGGCCAACCACACCGGTTCCGTAGGCATCATCTACATGGACTTTGCCGGCATGGACAAGAGTCCCAGCTTCGGTGGCTCGAAACTCTACAACACGGTCGGCATGAAACTTGTCGATAGTGTCATCAAGCAGAATCTGAAATAATAGAGATTCTCTGTACTTTTATGCGCCATCGTGTGTACTTTTGCCCGCCGTGGTATCAACTTTTGTTCGCCGTAGTACCAACTTCGTCGGCGTTTTGTGATACCATGGCGCACGAAAGTACACACTGTTTTCAATAAAAGTTGATACTATCTCCAATAAAAGTTGATACCGACTCCAATAAAAGTCGATACCAACTTACGCTATTCTTGCTTGCAGCATATTACCGGTTGCGGTATTCCTTCATGTAATCACGGGGTGAAAGGCCGTAGAATTTCTTGAAGATGGTGGAGAACGACGCAGAGTTATTGAAGCCACAGGCATACATTACCTCAGTGATGTTCATATTCTGATTGGCCAACAAATGGGCAGCCTGCTTGAGGCGGATGTTACGAATGAAGTCGTGAGGAGTCTGCCCTGTCAGTTCCTTCATCTTACGATGCAGATGGACGCGGCTGATGCCCACCTCGTCGGCAATACCGTCCACGCTGAGATCAGAATTGGAGAGGTTCTTGCTAATCACGGCCATGACACGTTCCAGAAGCTTATCGTCAGGAGATTTCATCTTGACATCCTCTACCTGCTGCTCCAGATTGTCATTGCGTGCGAACTTCAACTGTAGCATACGGTGGGTATTGATGAGGTTGATGATAGTCTGGCGAAGAATCTCGAGGTTGAAGGGTTTGACGATATAGGCGTCGGCACCCGTCTCAAGACCTTCAAGCTTATCCTCGTCACGGTTCTTGGCTGTCAGCAGGATGACAGGAATATGGCTGGTCGTTGGACTCGACTTTATCTTCGAGCACAACGTATTGCCGTCCATCTCAGGCATCATGATATCGCTGATAACCAGGTCAGGGCAAGTTTTCAGCACCTCAGCCAGTCCGTCTCGGCCATTGGTACAACCTGTGATGTCATAGTCGCCCTGTAACTCCGATATCAGGTAGTCGCGAATCTCCTCATCATCCTCGACAACGACAATCCGCTGTCGCTTGGAGGTACGGACTACAGGTGTCACGTGGCTCTCGTCCAACTGTTTCTGGTCTTCCTCGTTGTCAACACTGCTTCCACTGAGGTCCTCCAAAAGATTCGTATGGTAGCTTTCACCTCCATCAGCAGCTATTTCCTCGGGCTTCAGATGTTGCTTGCCCAACGGTATGGTTACCACAAATTCGCAACCATGTCCGTCATCATTGTTATGGACGCTGATGGTACCATGGTGCAGTTCCACGAGCGAGCGCGTCAGGTCGAGTCCGATTCCCGTACCGGTATTACGGTCGTTGACCGAGGAAGGCGACTGGTAGAATCTTTCGAAGATACGGCCCAACTGGTCCTGGGGGATGGGTTCACCATCGTCATAGATAGCAATACGGGCGGTATTGTCCTCCGTTGACACCCGAATACGCACCTTACCACCGGCATGCGTAAACTTAAAGGCATTGGAAAGGATATTGACAATAACCTTATCGAAGTTTCCCCGGTCAATCCATACCGGCAACTGTGGTACGTCATGCTCGTAGGTAAACTGGATATTCTTGACCTTGGCCTGCTGACCGAAAAGGGTATGGATATCGCCGACGAAACCTATCAGGTCTGTCTCGCACATGCGCATCTGCATCTGTCCCTTGTCTATCTTACGCAAGTCCATCATCTGGTTGATGAGTCCCAAGATACGCTCCGCATTACGGCGGATAGTCTCATAGACGCTGCGACGGGTCGGGTCGTCGTCTTGTTTCATGAGCGAGAGCAACGGTGCCACAATGAGCGTCATCGGCGTCCGGATCTCATGCGAGATATTCATAAAGAACTTCAGCTTGGCATCGGCCATCTCCTCTGCATGGATGTGTTCCTGCAAGCGCAGACGGTCCTGTTCTTTGCGGCGACGTGCCTTCAAGTAGAACCACAGGGCTGCCAGCAGAGCCAATACATATATAATGTACGCGTAGATAGAACGATACCAGGGGGCATGGATGACAACAGTGAAACAACGCTCGGGTGTCTGTATGCCATTCCGTTCCGCCTTCACGCAGAAATGATAGGTTCCTGGGGGCATGTGAGTCAGCGTTATCTCATTGGTTCCAGGCTGCAGACGGGTGAAATCCTCGCCGTTGATGCTGTAGAGGTAGGTGATATGCTCCGGGTTGACGTAGGTCAGCGTGGAGAACTGGATGGCAAAGGTATTGTCATGAGAGGCCAGCTCAAACCGCTCGGCGGCAATCACGGTGGTGTCACATATCTGGTAACTGCCGGAATACGATGCGCTGTTGACTGGCTGATTGTTGATTCGGAAAGCCACCAAGCTGACCTTGGCATCCCAATTGGTCTGCTGGATATCCTCCGGCCAGAACCAGGTGATACCTCCTACCCCGCCAAATACCAGAATACCGTTAGCGGTCATGGACGAAGCACCGTCGCTGAACTCATTCGACTGCAAGCCATTATCCACAAAATAGCTGCGGGTGGTTCCTTTCTTGGGGTCATGACAGCATAAACCATGGTCGGTAGCTATCCAAAGCCTACCTTGCCTGTCCCGCTCAATGGCTGCTATGCCATTGTCAGAAAGACCGATATCAGCAGTATAAGGATGGAACTTCTTTTGCTTGAAGTCATAACAGAACAGGCCATCGTTGGCACCAACCCACAACACACCATCGTACTCCTTTACCACACGGCAGGGTGTCCCGTAGTTCAGGCAATTCTTGCCGAAGGTGCTGACCCAGCTATTCTTTTCAATGTCCAGACAGCAAACGCCCATGGTCGTGGCAAGATATACCCGTTTCCCATCCGGCGAGAGGCTCATCTTCGAGATATAGTCATTGACAATACTGTTAACGCCGGGATTGTCAGGTGCATCGTCCTGCATCGTATAGGCCTTGACAGAGGATGACGTAATACGGAGCAACCCCTGTCCCATGGTAGCAACCCACACATCACCGTTCTTGGAAGCTTGAATGGCAAAACCGCTGGAGTTGGGATATTGTGGGAACTTATGATAGGCACCGCCCGTGTCTATATAGCCGAAACCCTCCGCATAGGAACCAATCCAGATGCGTCCTGTATTGTCCTCGGCAACACTCATAACGGTGGCAGGGAAGTTCTCCTTGTAGTGGCGCAGCAGACGCCGTTCTCTACCATCCAGACAGTACAAGCCGTCCTTGTCAGTTCCCACCCATACGCGGTTCTTGCTGTCAACGCAGGTGCTGACCACACACGCCTCGCCTATAATATTCTGGGAACCTAACTTGTAACCCATATAGCTAAAGCCAGTGGTCTCGCCCGACTGCATAAAGACGCCCTTTTGCAGCAGTCCCAGCCAAATATTGCCGTTAGCATCCTCAACAATGGAATAGACCTTGCTGAGATTCAGACTGACCTCACGGCTATAGTAAGGATTATCTTCCATGGTGCCCTTTTGGGGATAATAGGCAGCAACACCCTGACCGTCGAAGCCTACCATCAGTCTTCCATCACGGCAACAATATAGTGCAGCGATGTGTTTGTTGCCCAACACGTCCAGGTGACGGAACTCGCCTCCCTTAGCAGAACGGACATAGACACCGTTCGTCGAAGTACCAACATAGATATTACCGTCATGGTCCAGACAAAGACAGCGTACGGCGTTGCTCATGGCATCGTCGGTAAAATAGCGATGTACCAACTTGCCGTCATATTCCAGCAATCCCATGTTGGGAGTGACTATCCACACGTGTCCCTTCGTATCCTCCAGAAGACCGTTCACCGTATGCACATCACGCAGCACACCGCCCACCTGACTGGCATGGCGGGAATCGACAATGCGTAAGACGCCATGACCAGAAGTACCAGCCAGCATCTCACCGCTGTTGCGAAGCAGGAAACAAGTCATGTAACAGGAAACGACACTGCCTTCGACATCCTTCACCTCTACATTCTCAAAGCGACTGCCATCGTATGTCTGCAAAGCACCATACATACCCATATAGAACAGGCCGTTACGGTCCTGTATCATACAGTTCACGTAGTTGCTGGCCATGCCTTGCTGCGTGTTCTGTTCTTTCTTAATGGTATGAAACTGGTAGCCATCATACCTATTCAGACCATTTCGAGTGACGACCCAAATAAAGCCGTCGCGGTCCAAATAGACCTGATTGGTATAGCTGCTCGACAATTGTTTGTCAGCATCAAATATTTTGCCCGTCTGAGCTTTGACGCCCAATGGTATAAGAAAAGCCAGTAATAATACAGTTAGCGTTTTAAAATATCGCTTTTCAAGGTTAAGAACTTTACGCTTCATTTTGCTTTAGGTTACAAACACTTTGCAAAATTAGCACTTTCCCCCGACACCACCAAATTTATGTTACAAAAAATGAATTTCATGATACATAAAAATTTGTATTTATTATAAAATGTATATACTTTTGCGTCGTAATTTGTTTGTTTAGGTTAAATATAGTTAGTAGTTTTGGTATGAAGAGGGGGCCGACGTGAGTCATCCCCCTTTCTTTTTTTACCATTTTCGACCAAGTCGAAACATCCGTCTCCCACTTCTTATTAATGTCCATCTTTTTGATAGCTCTTGCTCGCAAGCAGCCACTGGCTGGTCAAGCCCAAGGCAAAACCGAATTAGGGGAGGAGGAGCCAGGAGGAGTCAAGAGGAGCCAGGAGGAGCCAGGGGATAATACCCAAGTCCACGAAAAAGGACCTCGCTCCAAAATACCTATAAAAAGGCACTTTTTTCGCATTTTACATACTTTTACAAAACAAATGTTACAAAAAGCAAAATCCGTGTTACAAGGCAAAACGGGTAAAAAAAATAATAGCTGTACCTTTGCACCCAGAAAATAACTAACATAATCAAAGTAATCACAAAACTAGAATCAAAATCTGTCAAAATGAAAAATCTAAAGCAGTTGATTAGACAGACTATTCCTACGATCCTGATGCTCTTTGCGTTCAGCACGATGCTGTATGCACAAGAAGGTATCACAGTCAAAGGAACAGTTGTCGACTCTAACGGAGAACCGTTAATCGGTGCCACGGTTGCTGTGAAAGGAAAACCTTCAGTGGTTACTGTAACAGACCTCGACGGTAACTTCACTTTGGCGAAAGTACCATCGCAGTCTTCTACGCTTGTCTTCACCTACGTCGGCATGAGTGCCCATGAGGAGAAGGTAGGCAGTAAGCGTACTTTCAATGTTACGCTGGCAGAAGACGCCATGCTTGAAGAAGTCGTTGTAGTCGGTTACGGTCAGCAAAAGAAAGCCTCTGTCGTCGGCGCTATCTCCCAGACCACGGGTGAGGTGCTTGAACGTTCTGCAGGTATCGGTAGTGTCAGTGCAGCCCTCACAGGTAACCTGCCTGGTATTGCAACCATCGCCTCAACAGGACGTCCCGGTGAGGAGGACCCACGAATTTACATCCGTGGTGCAGCAGCTTGGAACCAAGATGCTCAGCCGCTTATCCTCGTCGATGGTGTCAAGCGTGACATTCAGTCCGTTGACATCACGTCTGTAGCCACCGTTTCCGTATTGAAAGACGCCTCTGCTACGGCCGTCTATGGTGTGGAAGGTGCAAATGGTGTTATTCTGATTACCACCAAGCGCGGTCAGGAAGGTAAGGCAAAGATTAACGTTGGCTTCAACGCCACCCTGAAAGCCGTGTCAAAGCTTCCTCGTAAGTACGACTCTTACGACGGCTACATGCTCCGCAACGAAGCACTCGAGCACGAGCTTGCCATTGGCGGTGCAGCTTCCTGGGAGTTCTACCGTCCACAGACCTTCATCAACCTTTTCCGCAATCAGGACCATACTGTCAAGCCAAACTTTGCTGCCGACGGCACCTATCTTGGCGACTACAGCCAGGCCGAGCGCTATGCCAACGTTGACTGGCAGGAGGAGATGTTTAAAGATTTCACCTTATCTTATAATACAAACCTTAATATATCTGGTGGTTCACAATACGTGAAGTACTTTGTAGCATTCGACTTCCAGAATGAAGGTGACATGACCAAGCTCTGGGATAACCACCAGGGATATACAGGTGGTTATTCATACAATCGTCTGAATGTACGTTCAAACCTGGACTTCCAGATTACGAAGACCACACAGTTCAATGTCAGCCTTGCAGGTTCTAATGCCCAGAAGAAGTCTCCTCGTTTCTATTATGGTAACGACGGTGAGTTCTTCCAGCAGCAGAAGTGGGCCGGTGCCTACGGTATGGCCCCCAACCTCTTCCCTGTTCAGTTCTCCGATGGTGCTTGGGGTTATTATCCTTTGACCTCCAACATTGAGAACTCTCCGCAGAGTGTGGCAACGTCAGGTTATGAGCTGCAGACCATTACACGTATCTTCACGGACTTCGTTCTCGAGCAGAAGCTCGATTTCATCACGAAGGGTCTTGTTGCACGCGGTACCATCTCTTGGGACAACAACTTCACTGAGGGCTCACGTGGTATTAGTGACCTACATGAAGTAAAGAGAGCATACATCCTTCCAGAAAACGGTCAGCTGATTCGTGCGAAAGACATCGACACCACCACAGGTTTCGACTTCTACGAGAGCCGTGACTGGCAAACACAGGCAGGTAACATCAGTTCCACCAGCCGTGCCACGGAAATGTCGCTCCAGCTCTTCTGGGGCCGTCAGTTCGGTGACCATAATGTTACTGCAATGGGTAACTGGAAGCGCCGTATCACTCAGTGGGGCTCAGACCTTGAGAACCGCCGTGAGGACTGGGTATTCCGTACCACATACGACTTCAAGGGCAGGTATTTCGCTGAGTTCAACGGTGCATACAACGGTTCACAGAAGTTCTCTCCAGACAACCGTTTCGCATTCTTCTGCTCAGGAGCTATTGGTTGGATGCTGTCAGAGGAGCCCTTCATGAAGAAGCTGAAAGACAAGGGAATCATTGACATGTTCAAGATTCGTGGTTCTCTCGGTGAAATCGGTGATGATAACGCCGGTGAGCGCTGGGCTTACCTGACACGTTGGGAAGTAACCAACAACGGAAATGGCTTCAATGTCACGCTGGACGGTTCTGCCAGCCCCTTCGTCGGATATAAGGAAGCCGCTGTTGCCGTTCCCGACCTCCGTTGGGCAACCGTGCAGAAGAAGAACATCGGTTTCGACTATGCATTCCTCCACGGTATGTTCGCTGGTAGCTTCGACTACTTCCGTGACGACCGCTACGACATCTTCATTTCCGGTGGCGAGCGTTCCGTGCCCTCATTCTATGGTGCTGCCAAGACCCCTGATATCAACAAGGGTAAGATGAAGAACTACGGTTTTGAGTTTGACATCCGTTTCAACAAGGTATTGAAGAATGGTATGCGTTTCTGGGTAAATGCCAACTATACCTATGCTCACAACAAGATTATCCTGAAGGATGACCCCGCCCTGATTCCAAGTTACCGCAAGAAGCAAGGTTACTCACAGGGTCAGTATTCCTCATTCATTGACAATGGCTTCATCGGTACCTACGATGAACTCTATAGCTCTCCTGAGCGACAGAGCAACGACGCTCAGGTACTTATCGGCGACCATTACATTGTTGACTTCAATGGTGATGGTATTGTTGACGAGACAAACGATATTGCTCCTTATGGTTACACCGGCAACCCCGAGCACACCTACAATGCCACTATCGGTTGGGAGTGGAACGGTTGGAGCATGTTTGCCCAGTTATATGGTGTAACAGGTGTCACACGTGACGTTGGTCTCGCCTCTTTTAATAATAAGCTGCTCACCGTCTATGACAATGGCCAGTGGTGGAATCCTATCGACGCAGGTGGCGATGTTGTCATACCGCGCTTTACCACTCAGGTTGCTTACAACGACGGTACACAGTTCCTCTTCGACGGTTCCTATTTCCGTCTGAAGAACGTGGAGATTGCCTACACATGGACAAAGGGCTGGATCAAGAAGCTGGGATTCACAAGCCTGAAGCTTTATGTAAACGGCAACAACCTCCTCTTGGTTACCAAGATGCCTGACGACCGTGAGAGTAACTACGGATACAGCGGTGGTGGCGGTGCCTACCCGACCGTTAGACGTTTCAACTTCGGTATTAAGCTTGACATTTAATTACTCGTGATTCGTAATAAACAGCATACAAATATGAAATATTATAATAACATCAAATCCCTATTGTGCGGTTCGCTGCTCCTGTTTGCCGGCGGTGCTTCCTTCACGTCTTGCACCGACTGGCTTGACAAGGACCCTGAGTCAATTGTGGCTGAGGATGAGGCATTCAAGAACTTCCGCAATTTCCAGGGATATATTGAGGAAATCTACGACCTGGTTCCTGATAAGCAGAAGGCCAACTATTGTACTTCTTGGAACTTTGGTGATGACGCTCTTCACAACCCCGAAGGCTATGCGCACATGGATCACCAAGTCGATCTTGGTAACTATCGTAACTGGTGGGGCAACAGTCAGTGCTGGCTGAATGGTAACTGGGATTCTCTTTGGAGAAGCTCATGGTACTGCATCCGTAAGTGTAACATGGGTATCGCAAATATCAAGTCGCTTGTTGGAACCGACGAAGAGCGTGACCTGTTGCTTGGACAGATGTATTTCTTCCGCGCCTGGTGGCATTTCGAGCTGATGTGCTACTTTGGTGGTCTGCCCTATATTGACGAAGTATTCCCTGCAGATGCCATTCCCGAACTGCCTCGTCTTTCCTTCCAGGAATGTGCCGACCGTTGTGCAGAGGATTTCGAGCGGGCCTACGACCTTCTTCCCATGGATTGGGATGAGACACTTGCTGGTATGCAGACTTCAGGAAAGAACGACCTGCGTATCAACAAGTTCATGGCTCTCTGCTATCTCGGCAAGGTATATCTTTGGGCAGGTTCACCGCTCATGAAGGAGTTTGAGAAGACCAAGAATGGTGGTGTAGCCCAGCTGTTAGGTGCCAGTTCCAATGGTAAGACCTACGACTATGACATTGATTATTGTAAGAAGGCTGCTGAGACTTTCGGCAAGGCGCTCGACATGGTTGCCAAGGGCTCTGTGAAGTACAAGCTTGTGGGCTTCAAGTATTCTGACATCTACAACCATACCATGGATGAGAAAGCCGAGAACTGTTACTCAGACATCTTCTATACCATCAAGCAGAACTGGAAGATGCCAGGTTCTACCGAGGCCATCTTCCGCGGTGCATGTCCTGGTGTCAACAGTGCCCCCTGGAACTGTGCCAAGCTTTTTGGTCCCAAGGTTGACGGTCTTGTGGAGCATGACAACATCATCCACCACCCCACAGCCAACCTCGTAGATCAGTACGGTATGGCTAATGGTCAGCCCATTTATCTGGTAAGAAATGGTCAGTATGTTTTAAACGAAGCTTCTGGTTGGGACCCCGAGCATCCTTTCCAGAACCGCGACCCACGTTTCTATCACGACATCGTGTTTGACGGTTTCCACTATGTCATCAACCGTGAAGGTATGACCGAAGCCCAGAAAGCTCATGTCCTTGACTACTGCTCTCTCTACACCGGTGGTGCCATGCGTGAGATTGACCACGGAAGTGCCTCTGGCTATTTCATCCAGAAGCTGATTCCCCACCAGTGTAACATTGGTGACAAATGGTACGAATGGGATTATGCCATCCAGACCTATATTCCTTACATGCGCCTTGCAGACGTATATCTGATGTATGCTGAGGCCAGAGCAGCTATTGCTACGAGTGTGAGCGACATCAAGGAAAGACCGACGTATTGTCCGACGCTGTCTGCTGTTGAGGCCATCAACGTTCTTCGCGACCGTGTTAACAGTGACGACTATCCCATGGAGCATGTTCAGCCGAACCTCATGGACACCAAGGAGCACTTCATGGATGAAGTACGCCGTGAGCGTGCCGTGGAGCTTTCCTTCGAAGGTTTCCGCTGGTGCGACCTCCAGCGCTGGCTTCTCCTGACCGAGCCTCCCTATACGGTAAAATACTCTCATGAGTTCGAGCGTCTGGAGAAGGATGACTGGTACTATAACAGCAAAACTTTCGAGCCGGTTCACGATCCGAAGGATGCCAAGGTCGGTAACTTCCACAAGGAAGATATCATCACCCGTCGCTTGGAGTCGAAGCATTACTGGTTCCCGCTTCCTGACGATGATACCTATCTTTATAAAGGATTCCCCCAGAACCCGGGATGGTAATCAATTGAAAATTGAAAATTGAAAATTGAAAATTATGAAACATATAAAAAGAAACATATTTCTCTTTGCCATGTTTGCTGTATCGCCACTGGCGATGAATGCACAGACTGCCGACGATGCAGATTCTACCGTGGCAAAAAAGAAGGTCCATGTTGCTTTCCGCGACATAGATGCTGATCATCTTCTCGGAGGTGTTTCCTATGTTGACATGGAAGAGCTGTCGAAGAAAGACTATACCATGGGTAGTCTGGAAGACATGTATGCCCTTGTCGGCGGCTGGAACGGCAACAACCTTTGGGGTATGGACAATGAGCGTCTTGACAATAACGACAACGGCAACCTGCCGCTTGTTATTATCGACGGTGTGAAACGTCCGTCCAACAACGTGCTGCCCTCTGAGATTGAGCAGATCACCTTCCTGAAGGGAGCACAGGCTGTCGTACTCTATGGTGCCAAGGGTGCCAAGGGTGCCATTGTGATTACCACCAAGCGCAGCAAGGTGGATGGTCTCCAGATTACCGCCAATGCCAATACAGGCTGGCACTTTGCCAAGGAGTTCCCCGAGTACTTAGGTTCTGCAGAGTACATGACGCTCTACAACGAAGCATGTCTTAACGATGCGCTTCCTACAGGAGCCAAGTACACCCAGCAGGATATCTACAACCATGCTTCCGGTTTGAATCCTTACCGTTATCCCAACGTCAACTATTATTCCAGCGATTATATCCGTAAGGCCTATAACCGTTCAGAAGGAACGCTGGAGATTCAGGGTGGTGGTACACGTGCCCACTTCTACACGAACATCAACTACTATCGTGCCGAAGACCTTCTGAACTTCGGTCCCGCAAAGGACAACTATACCGATCGTTTCAGCGTACGTGGTAACGTTGACCTCGTTGTCAACAAGGTCATCAAGGGCTTTGCCAATGCCAGTGCCACCTTCTACAACGAGAACAAGAACAAGGGTAACTTCTGGGGTGATGCCTCTTCCATGCGTCCTAACTTCCCGGAGAACGCAGCACCGCTGATTCCTATCACCATGGTTGACCCCAATGCCTCCAAGGCCCTTGCTATTCTGGGCAAGTCGCTGAACCTGCTCGATGGCATCTACTTCCCCGGTGGTACAAAAGCCACCCAGACGAATGCTATTGCCGACTGCTATTTCGGAGGTGAGACCACAGCCGTCAGCCGTCAGTTCCAGTTCGATGCCGGTATCATCTACGACATGAGCAAGTTCGTCGATGGCTTGTCGTTCAAGACCTTGTTCTCCATCGACTATGCAGCCAGTTATAACCTCTCCTACAACAACAAGTATGCGGTATTCATTCCGACGTGGAGTAACTATAACTCGGGCGATGCCATTGTAGCTATTACCCAGCAGAACGACGAGTTGGTCACTGGTCACATGTCACAGTCAGACAGTAAGTACCGCCAGACCATCAGCTGGAACGGCCACTTCGACTACGACCACACCTTTGCCGGCAAGCACCACGTAACAGGTATGCTGTTGGCCAATATGTACACGACAACCGCCAGCGGCACCTATCACCGCTACGCCAATGCCAACTTAGGTCTGATGGGTGGTTACGACTATATGGGCCGTTACTTTGCTGAAGTTTCGTTAGCAGGTGTTCATTCTGCCCGTCTTCCTAAAGGTCACCGCGAAGCCATCTCACCCTCTTTCACCGTGGGTTGGAACATCGCCAAGGAGCCTTTCATGAAGGGCAGTTTCGTTGACGACCTGTTAATCAGTGCTTCCTACAGCAACCTCAACGAGGACATTGACGTCTATATGGGCGAGAAGTACTATTACCTGTACGATGCCCTGTGGGCAACAGCCGGTAGCAATTTCTCATGGAACGAAGGTTCTACCTCGAACCTCACCTATTCCACCACGGGTAACAACCCTGCACTGGATTACATCCATCGCAAGGAGCTCTCGTTCAGTCTTCGTGGTTCGTTCTTCAATAAGCTGATTTCTGCAGAGCTGACTTATTTCAATACGGATATGGATGGCTACATCATCCAGAACCCGACCACATTCCCGTCACACTTGGCAGGTGGTCTTTCTGGCAGCTCTTTCAAGCCAGCCATCAATAACAACATCCAGAACCGCAAAGGTCTTGACTTCAGCGTAACGGCACAGAAGCAGTTCGGTCAGGTTCACGCACAGCTGGGCGTTGTAGGTACATTCCTCAAGACCAAATGGAAGAAGTACGATGAGAGCATTGACCCTGATGCCACTTACCCGACCACCGGCGAGCCTTATCAGAACACAGAAGGCCGTGCCTTGGATGTCATCTGGGGCTACAAATGCCAGGGCTTCTATACAGCCGACGACTTTGACTACAACGAAGAGACCGGTAAATACACCTTGAAGCCAGGTCTTCCCACATCAGCACTGAGTGGTAGTACAAACCTACAGCCCGGTGACCTGAAGTACGAGGACATTAACGGTGACGGTAAGATTAACAATAAGGACCGCGTTGACCTGGGTAAATACGGTACATACGGTTCTCCGCTGACGTTGGGCATCAACCTCACGCTGAAGTACAAGAACTGGACGCTCTTCCTGTTGGGCAACGGTAACTTCGGCGCCAAGGGTTTGATGAACGGCTCGTACTACTTCATGAGTGGAGACGCCAAGTACTCTGTCAATGCCCGTGACCGTTGGACACCGGAAACAGCAAACATTGCTACTCATCCCCGTCTGACCACACAGCCCACTGCCAATGGCGAGGCATCTACCTTCTGGCTTTACAGCACCGACCGTTTCAACCTTCGCAAGGTGCAGCTCACCTACGACTTCCCGAAGCAGTGGTTCGATGGAAAGATTGTGAAGGCCCTCTCCATCTACATCAACGGAAACGACCTCCTTACCTTCTCGAAGTATCGCAAGATGATGGAGACAAGCGTTGGCTATGCACCACAGACCCGTTTCTATAATCTCGGTGTTAAGGTAACGCTCTAATTGAATTGACAATTGAAAATTGAGAATTGAGAATTATGAAGACAAGAAACATTATATTGTATTTTATCGGTCTCCTCGCCTTCTGTTCATGCCAAGATATGTTTGAGCCGGCTGACGAGAACAACCGACAGGAGGAAGCGATGTACGAGGAGTCAAAGTATGCCGATGGTCTGCTGATGTACGGCTACAGCCGTCTTCCCTATCTGACGACCTGCCAGACAGACGTTGCTACGGATGATGCCGTCACCAACAACATGAACAGCGGCTATCTGCTCATGGCAACCGGTACATGGGCTTCCGACAACAACCCGATGTCGGTATGGGACCAGTGCAAGGATGGTATCCAGTATATCAACCTCTTCCTCACAAAGGTTGAGAAAGTGAAGTGGGCTCCCAGTGCACAGTCCAAGCAGATCATGTTCGTTGACCGTCTGAAGGGCGAGGCTTTCGGCCTTCGTGCCATTCTCTATTACTATCTGCTACAGGCTCATGGTGGTTATACTGCAGACGGTGAACTCTTAGGCGTACCCCTGCTGACAACCCCTGAAAACGGTAGTTCCGATTTCAACCAGCCACGTGCCTCTTTTGCCGACTGCGTTAAGCAGTGCTTTGCCGACTGCGACAGCGCCATAGCACTTCTTCCTTACGATTATGAGAATATCTCCGCTGACGAGGAGATTCCTGCCAAGTACAAGGCCGTTGGCGCCTATGTCACCAGCTACAACCTCGTCTTCGGCAACAAGGCCTCCGGTCTCTTGTCTGGCAAGGTGGCAGAAGCTACCAAGGCACAGATTGCCCTGCTCGCAGCAAGCCCCGCCTTCCGCCAACAGAGTGGTGTGACATCAGCTGATGCTGCAAAGCTCTGCGCCGAGGTCATCAAGCACAATGGCGGCATGGAGGGTTTTGACAAGACAGGCAATAAGGACTGGTTCCAGTCTGCTTATAATAACATGATTGAGAAGGTGGCTAATCCGGAGATTCTCTGGCGTGAGGACCGTCACAAGAATGCTACGCAGGAACGCGAGAACTTCCCACCGACGCTGTATGGTAGCGGTCGCATCAACCCGTCGCAGAACCTCGTTGACGCTTTCCCCATGCGTAGCGGTCGTCCTATCACCGACCCCGCCTCGGGTTATAATCCCAATGAGCCCTATACAAACCGTGACCCGCGTCTCAGTGATGACATTCTCTATAACGGCACCACTTATAGAAGAGCACAGATTATCACAGGAATGTATCCTAATGATAAGAATGAGTCGCTTGACAACCTCAACAATCAGAGAGGTTTGTCAACACGCACCGGCTACTACCTGAAGAAGCTTCTCCGTGAAGACGTCAGTCCACAGGCAAGCTCTCTCATTGAGCAGCAGCACATCTATCCGCGCATCCGCTATACGGAAATCTACCTGGCATACGCTGAAGCAGCCAATGATGCCTGGGGTCCCAAGGCCGATCCGACAGGAGTAGGCTTCACGGCCTACGACGTCATCAAGGCCATCCGTGAGCGTGCAGGACTTGCAACCAACGAGATTGGACTGCCACTTCCGGAAGGCGATGTCTATCTGGAGGAGTGTGCAGCCGACCAGGGCAAGATGACCCAGCTGATTCGTAACGAACGCCGTATTGAGCTCTGCTTTGAGAACAAGCGTTTCTGGGACCTCCGTCGCTGGATGCTTCCCTTGAACGAGCCGATTAAGGGCGTAAGAATTGACCGTGACGAAACAACCGGAACCCTCACTTATACCATCATTGATGTCGAGGACCGCAAATTCGACAACTCCTATCAGTTATACGGTCCCATCCCGAAGGGTGAAGTGCTGAAATGGAGCAACCTCAAGCAAAACAAGGGATGGTAATCAATTGATAATTGAAAATTGAAAATTGAAAATTATGAAACTCAAGAATTATATATACGGAATAGCGTTGGGAGCAGTTTCTCTCACCTTTGCATCATGCTACAATGCAGACAGAGAGTTCCCCGACTATGAAGGAGGCACCACAGCCTACTTCGCCTACCAGTTCCCAGTACGTTCACTCATACTTGGTAACGACATCTATGACAACTCACTCGACAATGCCCACAAGTGCCGCATCTGGTCAACCATGGGCGGAGCCTACGGCGGACGTGACGCATACGTTGATATTGTTGTTGACGAGACGTTATGTGACAACCTCTTTTTCATGGACGTAAACGGAAATGCGGCAGGTCCTGTACTGCCCATGCCATCGTCATACTACACACTGTCATCCAACAGGATTGCCTACAATGGTGATTCCCGCGGCTACGTGGAGGTGCAGTTTACCGATGCTTTCTTCAACGACCCTAAAGCTATAGAGAATACCTATGTCATTCCCTTGCTGATGACGAATGCAACAGGCATAGACCATATTCTTACTGGTACCCCACGTGAAGGTCTCACCCCTTCTCGTACCAATACAGAGGACTGGGACGTGCTGGCAAAGGATTATGTACTTTACTGCGTAAAATACATCAATCCGTGGGATGCCAAGTATATCCGCCGTGGTGTTGACAATGTGACAGAGGGCGGTACGACCACAACCGTGGTCCGCAAGGATTTCTCACTGGTCAATACCGACGTTGAACGCTACACGGAGAACCCCGTGAATGCAAACGACGAGGTATGCGACATTGACACCAAGAACATGACACAGGCCATCTTCCCTGTATCGTTCAAGACCTCTGGCGCATCCATCTCCTGCAACCTCATTCTGACGTTCAATGGAAACCAGTGTACCATCTCCACCGACGATGAGAACGTCACAGCCACCGGTGCTGGCGAATTCATCACCAAGGGAACAGAGTTGGCACAATACAAGGACTACCAGTGGGGAAGCATGAACGGACAGCCTGTTCAGCGCGACATTCTCCGTCTGGCTTACGAAGTGAACTTCACCGACAAGAATATCCAGGTGGCAACAACCGACACGATGGTTGTCCAGACTCGCGAGTCGAACCAGAAGGTTTTCTTCTCAACCAAATATATGAAACTATTTTAGGAGGCTCAAGATATGAAAAAGATTTTTAGAAACAGTCTCTTGATGTTGGCAGCAGGCGCACTTGCCGTTTCCTGTGCCGACTATAATGAAACAGACAATTTCAGGGCAGAGCCTGATCCGTCTTACGTAACTCCCTATAAGGACTTGGCTCCCGTCAAGACCTATATTGACAGGGCACAGTATCCGAACCTGACACTGGGTGCCCAGCTCAGTGTGACAGAGTTCAACAAGCAGGAACTGGCTCATGCTGCTGCCATGACCAATTTCGACGACGTTACTTTCGGAACCACCCTGATGTCGGGCTCCATCGTCAACGCCAAAGGTGTGATGAACTTCCTGAGCATGAAGGATCTTCTTGACCACATGGAGGAAATTGACGGCCAAGTATATGGCAGTCCACTCTTTGCCAATGCCAACCAGGCTGACGACTGGCTGAAAACGCTGACGGCACCCATTGAAATCATTGTGGAATACGTCGAGGGCAAGGAGGTTAACTTCAACGACTCGACGGAATTCCATGGTACTATAGAAAATGAAAAGGGTAAAGCCTCTATCGTCAAATATGACGATCAGAATGTACTCCGAATATCGCCTCAGTCCAATGTTCGTATCATTGAGGATTTCGACGTTGACCCACTTGCCAAATATACCACGACATTCTGGGCCAAAGCCGATAAAGATATTCTTTTTGATGTCATTTTCTCTGGCAATAAAGTAGAAGGAAATGGCACCAACGGAAAATGGCCACTGAAACCCGGTAGATGGACGAAGTTCGTGATTGAGAGCCAGAGCGCACCTGACGTTACTGATGGTTACCTGCAAATTGAGACAGGTCGTGGTATCACCATCAATATTCAGAAGGTACAGGTAGGTTACTATCCTGACAACCACCGTCCTCAGACAGAACAGGAGATGAAAGACACCATCAACTATGCTGTCAATGCATGGTGCGAGGGTGTGATGAAGATTGCCGAGGGCCGTATCCAGGCATTCGACCTCATCGACGAACCCATCGACACGAAGGCCATCATGGATAATGGCATGTACGACATCAAGCATGCTACCGACAAGATTTTCTGGCAGGACATCCTCGGCAGCGAGAACTATGCTCCTGTGGTAGCCCGTGCTGCCCGTAAGTATTACGAGGAGTATGACGGTGACCCGACTGAGTTGAAGTTCTTCATCAGTGAGAAAGGTCTTGACGATCCGGATGTGTTGGAGAGCCTGATGTACTGGATTGACATCTGGGACAGCAACGGAGCGAAGATTGACGGTATCAATGCCAAGCTGAATCTGACCTTTAGCGAGGATGCAGCAACGCAGGAAGCAAACAAGGCCACGCTGAACACGCTGCTCGACAACCTGGCAGCTACTGGCAAACTGGTTCGTCTCTCTAACTTCGACATCAAATATGTCAATGCTGAAGGTAAAGCTGTTACAGCAAAAGATATTACAGATGCTCAGCGTCAGCAATTGGCAGACTACTATGCCTACGTCATCAAGCAGTACATGACCAAGATTCCACATGACAAGCAGGCTGGTATGTGCAAGGGCAACATGGCTGACACTAACGACCCCGTGGGTCTATGGTCTGTTAACAAGAGTAAGGACTGGGTACGTACTGCCACTTACGAGGCCTTCTGCAAGGCACTTAGCGGACAGTAAAGAACTAACTGATGGATAACTGCCAGTGAACGAAAGAATCATTCCGGCAGTCCTGGCAGTTATCCTTCAAATAATCTCTGAACAACAAAATAAAACTTTTTTATTAACTAACATTTTATTATTAATCTAAAAAATTTCTATTATGAAGAAACTTTTTACACTTGTTGCTCTCTTAGCAGTGTTTATGGGAGCAAAGGCAGAGTGGGTAGAAGATTACAGTATCGACTACTCTACGAAGGACAATTTCCCATTCTTCGTCATGGGTTATGTACCAGAATGGGTTGGCGGTGTCATGACCGACTATGGTGCAAACTACAGGTATGCGACTCAGGCAGATCTTGACGGTGACGGTGACGCTAAATGGAAAGATGGAGAGTCTTCTGTTGGTACAGTTATGGCTGGTTCTACAGAGTATCAGAAGGTAGAAGGTGCTGGTCCATATTGGCACCAGTATTTCATTGCTGATGGTATCCCCACCGAATTGGATGGTTCTTACACTGTTAAAGCAATGGTAAAGGCTTCAGAAGCCGTGACCATCAACGTCAACATGGGTTGGAACTGGTCTGGAGGTGTTGTTGGTGCTCAGGTCGCTATCGGCACAGAATGGGCTGAGGTAGAATGGGAGTACAGCGGTATCGGTGGTACTTCTTGTAACCTGGTAGCCCAGCCTGGTGGTTCAACTGCAACTATTGAATGGAAATGGGTGAAGGTTTCCCACAATGCCAAGCCGTCAAAGCCCACCGTATGGCAGCAGTGGCTTACCAATGATGGTAACTCTATCATTCCTGAAGTAGCACATACTAACAAGTATGTTGGTGATGCAGAAACTGCATGGCCGGCATGGGCACTTGAGACAACCGATGGCATCAACGCCAACTGGAGAGGTGAGCAGCCTAACTTAATCTGTGCATGGGCTTTGACCATGGGTAGGAACTTTGATAATCAGTGCCCTGCTGAGGTTAGTGGAGATAGCTATCGCGCTCGTCCTTTCCCTGCTGACATCGAGTTAGAGCCAGGATCTACTACCAACCACGTATTCGCTGTTCATGTAACGCAGATTGATGTTATTGATGCTCCAACGCCCGATGCTAATTCTATCGCATGGTCTAACCAGTTCTGGATTGAGTCTCCTAAGAGTTGGAAAGAAGGCGAACAGGTTAAGATTAAGTTCCGCTATAAGGCAGATCATGCATGTAAGGTAGGTACTCAGATCCACAAGCAGCGTCCTTCTGATTATCTCCATTGGCAAGCTGTTGGTGATGTTTCGTTCACCACGGAGTGGCAGGAATTCGAGAAGGTTGTTACCTTCACCTCTGATCAAGCAGGCGGTTTCTCTCTGGCATTCAACCTGTGCAGTGATGCGGACAATGGCCGCACTCCTAATGTGTTCTATTTCGACGACCTCTCATGGGAAACTATGAAACTGGACGAAGGATTCTTCGTTGCTGGTGCTAACACTGAAGGAGGACTCCAATATGACTTCGACAATGCCATCGAATTCACTTGGGACGATGAAGACGATGCATACGCTGCTACTATTGGCGACCCGGACGATGAAGACACATGGGTTAATGAGATTATGATCTCAACAGTTCGCGGAAACGACGCAGCCTTTAAGAGCAAAACGCTGAAGCCCAGTTACATTAAGAATGATCCTGATGAGTGGCCTGCCTACACAGAATCAAGCCTTGCTAAGCTCAAGCTTCCGGGCACTGGTGCTTGGAGAATTCTTATAGACACTGAGGAACTTCAGATGAATTTCGTCATGATTGCTGGTAAAGCAAAGGAGGCTAAGGATGTTGTTACCAACGACACACCAATTACTATAAATGGTCAGGAGCGTGAAGACCTGATAGATTCATGGGATGATAACAAAAAAGAACTTACAGTAAGAGAAGAAGCAGATAATAATCCTGAAAATGAACACGGTGTAGGCGGTCCAGGCCATAATGGTCAGACTTGGGACAACCAGTTCTTCATTAAGGCTAACCGCGCTCTTGTGAAGGGTGAGGTAACAATGCTTAAGTTCAAGTATAAGGCTTCTGCAGAGGCTAAGGCCACTACTCAGTGCCATGGTGAAACTCCAGGTGCATACAAGCACTGGGCTGCTATCGGTGATGTAAACTTCACTACCGAATGGCAGAAATTCGAAAAAGAATTTACTGTTCCCAATGAAGCTGACGGCATGTGGAATATCGCCTTCAACTTGGCTGAGTACAAGGGCGCTTGCGTTTACGAGATCAAGGACGTACAGTGGTATCTGTATGACGCAACACTTGATGAAGGTAAGACCTGGGAGAATCTGGTTAACGCTACTGGTGACAGCAACTTCTACATCAAGGAGGGTGCAGGTACTAATCCGTACGTTCCGTCTGGCATCATCGATGTCATCAACGATGCTACAATTCGTACCGACGTCATCTACAACCTCTCTGGTCAGCGCGTGTCTAAGGACTACAAGGGCATCGTGATCATGAACGGCCGCAAGGTTGTGAATAAGTGAGAATAAAGCAGAGCTTGCTCATGCTTTATCGAACGAAAACAAGCTCGAACCATAGGTTCAAGGTTGTGAATAAGTGAGAGACAATAAGTAAAATATTACCTCTAAGGTAATTTATAGAACTTTACATGTGAAAGCTCTGGGCTTGTGAAAGTCCAGGGCTTTTTTGTGAGATTTCAACGAAATTGCAGAAGAACCCGTAAATAAGACACACTGGATTATACAGGTGACTCATACAGGGCACCAGTAAAACCCTGTAATGTCAGATAATACAATTATTTTGCCACGATCGCACGAAGTATCAAAAAAAAGTTATATCTTTGCACCCAGATAAGTTAAACATGAGAAGATATGGAAGTAAAGAAGACAAAAGAAGAGGCACTTAATTTCATTAAAACTGCTATTCAGCACAAACAAGAGTGGAAAAAGGAACTGGAAGCAGAGTTCAAAAACAAAGATGTCACCGTAGTGTTCTTATGATAAAGTTGTCACTCGAACGCATCAATGCCAAGTCTCCCTATGAAGTGAAAGAAGCTAGGGGTGGCTACGAATTCCGTACAGAAGGTGGTATTCTTTATCGCATCCGCTTCCTTGAAGAAAATCATATTGGCGGTTGCGAAACCTATCAGTTCGCCATCTCCAAGATTGATAATATACGCTCGCCTCACGATCCGAATATCAGTGCCATCACATTCATCATCCTCGATGAATTTTTCACAGAGTACGAAGATGTACTGCTCTACTATTGCGATTCTGCCGATCATCGAGAAGCAGGGCGCAACAGGCTGTTCATACGATGGTTTGAGAAAGCAGCTAACCCCAACCGCTTCACCATCCGAACCACCCATGCCACTGTTGAAGGTCAAGAACTATACGTGGCCATTATCGTGGAAAACCGCAATTCGCGACTGCAAGCTATAACTGACGAGTTTGATAGTACTGTCGCTGCTTTAGCCGACAAACCTGTATAAGGGGGCACCAGTGAAAGCTCTGCCTTCGGTTTTCTCTGTTTTTCCTCTTGAAAGCATGAGTCCTCTGAAGGAGGACGTTATGGAAAAGTGTAATCGCATCATTTAAATCCCAACGTCGCACGTCGATAGTTGTACGAAAGCCAGTAGCTTCGTTTCAAGGATTCGGACAGGAAAGAATGGTCAATCAGATTCTTTGCCAGAGGATGTTCTGCAGCAAAAAAATCTATTTCTCGTTTTACCAATCGTTCGGACAGACCTATACGTCGTCCAAACTCCTCGAAGTCCTTACGGCCAACAGTTCTTGTATCGGATAGTTGCATGCCTTCTTTGAACAAACCTTTATCAAGAGCGAAGATGCGTGGCATTCTCAGATGCAGGCTGGTGTTGATAAGGTCGTAGGCAGGAGTAAGGTGGATGGACAAACACTGAACTCTATCATATTCACATAGGTTTAATGGTTACGGCTCCAATGGTATCATGCTGGGCAGTTGCCACCATAATGCCAAAATCATCGTTTTCATCAATATGATGCAACATGGATTGCACCTGACGGTTGGAACCTTCAGACAACATATTAAAGAAATAGGGGAAAAGGTGTTTGGAGTGATATGCCTCTTTCCTGACAGGCATCGCCAAGCAAACTGGCTCGCCGTGGTAGTCCTCACCATAAGTGAACACATATTCCCTGGCATCCGTCTCTTGCAATATGCCAGCCTCCCTGTCGTGAACATAAACCTTACATTGTCTCATAGTCAAGCTGCTTGGTGTTAATGTCTATTTGCAGGCCCAAAGTATCGAGTATCGTGAGTAAGGTGGCGAGCTGAGGATTGCCCTCACCTCGTTCAATTGCCACAACGGTATTAACAGCAACGCTTGCAAGGTCAGCCAATGTTTGTTGGTTGATACCCAATTTTTTCCGTCTTTCCTTGATGGCATTCCCTATTTCCTGCTGTGTCATAATCTCAAAATTGCGAGTAAGCGAGCGCAGAGCCAAGCCTGTTTGAGCTATGCCGAGCACAAGCAATTTATCCAATATATTGCGATTTTTGTGCAAAGATAAGCAATTCTTATCAAACAAAGACAAAAATTCTCAATAAAATGCGATTTTTACATACTTTTGTTCCAGACCTCTATCGAAATATACAAAAATCGTAACAAATTGCGATTATTGTTAGATTGTTTTTAAGCGCGAAGCGTGGGGTTTTTCTTCTCTGTTGTTTAAGCCTGCAAGGCGGTTTTCGATTCGTGAGGCAGTGAAGACAAGTTCACTTGGATTCAATGACTAACGAATTAAAATATGGGCGAAAGACCATAAACAACAGAGAAGGGTTTTCATGGTTTTTGTGAGATTTCAACATATATGACGAAGGACCTGTAACATTTGTATAATTCGTGAAATTCGTAGTTTGAATCACTTTTGTAACATTTATGAGTTCATAAGGTTACATGGGACAAAGTATTTGAGCGTTGCGAAGAATGATAATTCAAGAATCTTTCGTACCTTTGCACACCAAAATGCGAGAACGGTGCAAACAAAAATAAACATACTAATCATAATGACAAAAACTACAATGAAATTTCTGAAAAACGTAAGTCTCTTATCGTGCACACTTTTGATGTTGGGAACCGTTACTCATGCCCAAGTAAGCAAGAATCCAAACAAGTTCCTGGGTAATATCACTACTTGGGGAAGTGTCGAAGCAGGAGACGGCGTACCATCGTATTGGACACTTTGGAACCAGATTACCTGTGAGAACGAGTCGAAATGGTCTTCGGTGGAAGGCACCCGCGGCTCATTCAATTGGAACGGAGCCAACAACGCCTTCAACTATGCCAAGCAGCATGGCTTCACCTACAAGTTCCATGCACTGATATGGGGAGCCCAGTATCCTAACTGGTTGTCCAGTCTGTCACCGCAGGAGCGTTTTGCTGCCATCACCAATTGGTACGACCATGCCAAGGCACAATACAACACCCTGCCCATGATTGACGTGGTGAATGAGGCTGTGGGTAACCATCAGCCGGGTAACCCCATGATGAAAGAAAGTTTGGGCGGTGGTGGCAAAACGGGTTACGACTGGCTCATCAAGGCATTCGAGATGGCCCATGAGCGTTGGCCGGATGCCATTCTGATTTATAATGACTACAACTCCATCCGCTGGGATCTGGACAACTACATTACATTGGTAAAGACTTTGCGTGATGCCGGCGCTCCTATTGATGCCTACGGAAATCAGGCGCATGAGCTGAAAGGCATCAGTACTGGTGAGTTGAGCAGCAACCTGCAAAGGCAGCAGAATGAGCTGAAGATGCCGATGTTCATCACGGAGTATGACATCTCGTCAACTGACGACGAAGAACAAGAACGCTATTATAAGGAGCAGATTCCCATCATGTGGGAAGCCCCCTATTGTGCCGGTGTCACCCTTTGGGGCTATGTCTATGGTAAGACATGGACGGACGACGGCAAGGGTTACTCTGGCATCTATAAGGATGGAGCAGAACGTGCAGCCATGACTTGGCTGAGGGAATATATGGAAAGTGATGCGGCCAAAACTGCCGTAGGTCCTTTCCCTGGCACGAAGAAAGAGGCTTCTATCTATATCCGTCCTGCAGCCCTGAAGGCTGCCAAGGGCGATGTGCTGCCCATCAAGATTCGTGCCCGACTGGCTACCAAAACCATCGAAAAGGTGGATTTCTATGTCAACGATGAACTGGTAGAGACGATGACCGAGGAGCCTTTCATTGTGAACTATACCGCAAGTACAACTGGTAAGAAGGAAATGAAGGCTGTGGTTACTGCTACTGATGGCTCAACATACGAGCGTTATGGATTCTTTAACGTATCAAGGGGTACAAAGCGCTCACCTTATAATGATGTTGTTCCTCAGCTACCGGGCACCATCAACGTTACAGAGTATGACAATGGCATGTCTGGTGTGTCTCACAGCGATGACGTTTCCCGTTCCCTGGCCATCACCAAGGACGGCCAATGGATGGAATATACGGTTGATGTACTGAAGGATGGCTACTATACGTTGGAAGCAGAAGTTGCATCTGCCAATGCCGGCGGCAGATTCCATTTGGCAGAATATACACTTGACAACATTGTCTTTTTAACTGAATTTACTGACGTTCCAACCACAGGAAGTTCTACTACCTACCAGTCTCTTCACTGTCCTGTGAAGGAATACCTGACTGCAGGTCGTCATGTATTCACGCTGCTTGTTGAAAAGGGTGGATTCTACATCAAGAACATGACATTTAAGAATACTCCTACCTTTACCCTTCCTGGTACTATTGAGGCAGAAGACTTTTGTATGGGTGGCGATGGCATGAATGTTATCAATGGTAATGGCGGACTTGTGCTCAGTAATGCCAATAACAACAAGTGGGCTGAGTATTTAGTTGATATTCCACAGCCAGGTAAGTTCAATTACGAGGTTACAGCTTCGGCAAATGCAGAGTCAAAAATGACTATTAGTTTGGTTAATGGCGATGGAACCCTGAAGGATCTTGTCACAGTTACCCTCCCAAATACTGGCAGCTTGAACACCTACCAGGTGAAGACGGGTAAAATTAGGAATAAAATTGCTGTGGATGGCCTGCAGAAACTACGCTTTACTATCGTTTCAGGTAATTGTAATATTGACAACGTGAAGCTAACAAGTGCAGAGCCAACTGGTATCAATGAGGTTGAAAGCGACGCTGCTACTGATAGTCGTGTGTATAACCTTATGGGTGCTCCCGTTGATGACAGTTATCGTGGCATCGTGATTATCAATGGAAAAAAGGTCGTGAGAAAGTGAAAAAATGAAAAGGTGAAAAAGTGAAAAGGTGAAAAAGTGAAATGAATAAAATGAAGAAGACACTTATTATCATGTTCCTCGGCCTAATGGCCGGCCTCACGAAGGCTCAAGCGCAGGTAGATTCTAACTTCTATATCTACATCTGCTTCGGACAGTCAAACATGGAAGGTAACGCCCAATGGGAAGCGCAGGACGTGGGCAACGTTGATCCTCGTTTCCAGATGTTGGCAACCTGTAACTTCGATAATCCCAAGCGTACATTGGGCAACTGGTATAAGGCAGAATGCCCGATTGTCAGCCCTGTCGGAAAACTGGGACCAACGGATTACTTCGGTCGTACCATGGTACAGGAACTCCCCGACAAGAAGATCGGTGTCATTGCCGTAGCGATGGGCGGTAGTCCTATCGAGATGTTCGACAAGGACCTGTACTTGCAGAAATACAAAGACAACTACAACGAGTGGTGGGCCAAGATAGCCAGGAATTACTATGGCGAGAATCCCTATGGCCGTATCATCGAGATGGCCAAGAAGGCTCAACAGGTGGGTGTCATCAAGGGCATCCTGCTGCATCAGGGAGAGTCGAACAATGGCGACGAGAAGTGGCCCGGCATGGTAAGGAAGATTTATATGGACATGCTACATGACCTTGGTCTCCGAGCCAATGACGTACATATCTATGTCGGTGAGACGGAGTATGAGAACATGGGCGGTGGCTGCTCGTGGCATAACCATGTTGTTGCGAAGATTCCTGAAGTCATTCCTACCGGTCATGTAGTATCTGCCGAGGGCATTCCCGGCAATGGCACCGACCCCTGGCACTTCTCTGCTGCAGGCTATCGTACCTTCGGCAAACGTTATGCCGCAAAGGTCCTCGACGTAATGAACCATCCGGAACAATACACCAAATACTACACTATCGACGAGCGTCTAACCGGCACGATAGCAGACTTGGCCGGTAAGACATTTGCTATTGTCAACGAGACTAATGGTCAAGCTTTCTACTGCCCGTCTGGTCAGCAAATGGCCGAGGGCGATTTCATGACTGCCTTTGACTTAGCCAATGAAGGCTATCTCTTCAAGACATCGAGAATCACTGGTGGACGTTCCTTGAAACTCGTTACCCCTACAGGTGATTTTTATCAGGTGGATGACAATGATGCCTGTCTGAACACGCAGGCTGTCGATGGCGATTGTTGTTTTGTCAACACCATTGGTCCGACTGGTCAAAGAGGATATGACATCCAGGATGGTGCTGTATGGCAGCTGGAGTATGTAGATGGAAAGGGCTGGTCGATGTTGAATAAAGGTACAGGAAAATATCTGAAGGACGTTGCTCATCCTGCCATGTTTGATGAACCGACCTACTTCACATTCTGCACACTGAAGGAAACTGATGAGCCGACGGGCATTAAGAGCATCACTCCAGCCGTATCTCCAATGAGTGATGGTAGCTTCTACACGCTTGACGGTCGTAAGCTGAGCAGCAAACCCACCCAGCGCGGCATCTACATCGTCAACGGTAAAAAGGTCGTGATTAAATAATGAAAAAACACATCGCACCCATAGTATGGCTGACGGCACTGGCAGTGATTGCAGGATTGCTGTTAGGCTATGAGTACCACACGCTGTGGAAGATTCAGGAGCAAAGCCTATTTCTTGACACGCCCCTGTTCTTCCAGCAGCAGATGGTGGTGCCTGGAGGACTGCTTACCTACATAGGCTGCTTCCTGACACAACTGTTGTACTACCCTGTATTAGGCGTAGCCGTGCTGTGTCTGCTGTGGGGGCTGCTGATGTGGATGATGCAGCGCACATTCATGGTCAGCCAGCGATGGGCTCCGCTATTGGTAGTTCCGGTAGCATTGCTCTTGGCAGCCAACGTGCAGATGGGCTACTGGATATACCCCATCAAGCTGAAAGGCTGGTATTTTGATGCCACCATCGGCGTGATAGTCATTGTAGCACTGCTATGGATATTCCGCCTGTTGTCGGCACACAGGATGTGGCGCCGCGTGCTGCTGGTGGTAGCGACCATCATAGGCTATCCGCTGTTCGGCACGTACGCCTTGGCAGCAACGGTGCTGATGGCGCTCTGGTGCTGGCGACTGGAGAAAGACCGCTGGCAGGCATTGGTCGATAGCCTGTTGGGGGCACTGGCTGTGGCAGCCATACCGCTGTGTTGCTACCAATATGTGTATTACCAGACAAATATGGTGAACCTGTGGTGGACAGCGCTGCCCATCTTCAAGATTACGGAGTCTTATTCTGACTACTATGCGCCATACGCTTTGTTAGCTGTGTGCATGGTCATCCTGACCATCGGCAAATGGGACAAAGAACCCACCAAACCCACCAAACCCACTAAACCCAAAAAGACCAAAAAGTCCACTCACCCCACTAAGCCCAGAATATCATGGCAGACCGTCATGGTTATGGGCGTGCTGGCAGCAACGGTGTATGGTGTATGGAAGGTGTGGATGAAGGACGAGAACTTCCACCGCGAGGTGACGATGATGCACTACGCAGAGCAGACGCGTTGGGAGGAGATGTTAGAGGAAGCAGCCAAGCAACAGGATGTTCCGACGAGGGCCATCGTGATGATGAGAAACTTAGCTTTGTCACGGCTGGGGCGGCAGGGTTCGGAGATGTGCCAGTATGTCAACGGCTCAAAAAAGCCTGACTCGCCCTTTGCACCTCCTGCATCAATGATTGTGGGTGACCTGATTTATTACAACTACGGAATGATGAACGACTGCCACCACATGTGTATTGAAGGTGGCGTGGAGTTTGGCTGGCGGGTGCAGCACCTGAAATACCTGGCTCGGTGCGGACTGATGACAGGTGAGACAAACGCCATGTACAAACACACCGAAATACTGAAGCACACGCTGTTCCACGGCCAGTGGGCAGAACATCTGGAAGAGTTGCAGCAACAGCCCGAACTGAGAAAGAACGACAGGGAGACGGGTCCCGTGACGCACATGCTGCATTATCCCGATATGGTCGGTGCCGACAACGGCCGTGCTGAGGTTTATCTGATGAGCCACCTGGCTGCCATGGACAGCGACGACCCCTACTTCCAGGAACAGTGCCTGCTGGCAACATTGTGGACAAAAGACAGCAGCCAGTTCTGGCCCCGCTTTGCCAAATACCTGAGTCAGCACCCAGGGGAACCCATACCCCGCTACTATCTGGAGGCAGCCTACCTCTATACCGTCATGGAAGGGGATGCCCCATTCGAGGTGCAGGTGGATGAAAGCACGAAGAGAACCTTCGACGAGTTTGCAAGAACGTTGGAGCAATACGACGGCAGGGACATCAAGGTAGCCCGTGAGGCACTCTATCCGTTGTATGGCAAGACCTACTTCTTTGAACATTACCTCATGGAAGGCATTGCATACCTTTAAAAGGTAAAAAGGTAAAAAAGTAAGAAAGTAAAAAAAGTGATATGAAGAATAAGATGGTAAAAGTGTGGCAGAAAGGAAAGGTAATCGTTTTTTTACCTTTTTACCTTTTTACCTTTTTACTTTTATCCTGTGGTCCCCAGTTGCCGGAGGATTATGCGTCATCGGACCGACAGCCTGACATCTATCCCGACTACAAAGGAGTAACGGTGCCTGTGAACATGGCGCCACTGACCTTTGAGATGAGCCACGAGGCAGAACAGATGGTGGCACGGCTGACAGCCGACGGTGAAGAACTGCTGTATGAGGGCAAAAAGATTCAGCCCGGGCAGGACGACTGGCAGCGGCTTGTGGCCCGTGCTGCAGGAAAGAGCATCGGAGTGGAGGTGTATGCCTGTCATGAGGGGCAGTGGACAAAATATCAACCGTTTGACATCTATGTATCGAAGGACAGCATTGATGCCTATCTGAGCTATCGCCTCATCTATCCCTCCTACGTCAGCTACGAGGAACTCACCATCAGCCAGCGCTGTCTGGAGAACTACGACGAAAGCGTCATCTATGACAATATCCTGTGCAGCGAGGAGGGCAACGGACAGTGTATCAACTGTCACCATTACCAGCAGTACAACCCTGACCGTATGCAGTTCCACGCCCGTCAGAACCTTGGCGGCACCGTGATTGCCTACGACGGAAAAATGAAGAAGGTCAACATGAAGAATGACTCCATCCTCTCTGCCGGTGTGTATCCCGCCTGGCATCCCTGGCTGAACCTGATTGTCTATTCTACGAACTTGACTGCTCAGATTTTCCAGCTCACGAACCCGAACAAGATTGAGGTGTTCGACGCGGAAAGTGACCTTATAGCTTACGATGTGGAGCGTAATGAAGTGACTAACCTTGAGAACGACAAGACGGAGCTGGAGGTATTTCCCTGCTGGGCACCCGACGGCAAATCGCTGTACTACTGTAGCGCACACTTCGAATATACCGACTCGACTGATCATGGGGCACAGGTCATTAGAAAGAGAGAAGAGGTGAAATACAATCTCTACCGCAAGTCGTTCGACCCGGAGACAATGACCTTTGGAGAGCGCGAACTGGTGTTCGACGCAGCAGCGCAGGGCATGAGTGCCACACTGCCGAGGGTGTCGCCCGACGGGCGCTGGCTGCTATTCACCATGGGAAAGTACGGCGTGTTCCACATCTGGCACCGCGATGCCGACCTGTGGGTGATGGATTTAAATGAAGAATTAAAAATGAAGAATGAAGAATCGGCTGCCGCCCGTCCATTGAGTGAAATCAACTCACCGGACACGGAGAGCTATCACTCCTGGTCAAGCAACGGCCGCTGGCTGGTATTCAGCAGCCGTAGAAACGACGGGGAATACACACGTCCCTTCTTTGCTCATATAGACCAAGACGGCAAGTGGTCGAAACCCTTCGAACTGCCAAGTGCCGACCCCGACTTCCACCGGCAATTTATGAAGTGCTACAACATCCCGGAATTCATGCGAGGCCCCGTAACCATCCGCCCACAGCGGTTTGCCGATGTGCTGAAAGGTGATGGGGACCCTGTAAAATATGTAAGAAAACTAACAAAATAACTACACAAAATGAAACATTTCCTCTTGATAACAACCGTCATGATGGCGGTTTGCTCAAACATGAAGGCCCAGACGCTGGCCAAAGACTATAAGGGAGCGGGTAACAACAACCCCATCAGTGCCAACATCTTCTGCGCCGACCCCACCGCCCTGGAGTACAACGGACGATTGTATGTCTATGGATCGAATGACCATCAGCAGTTCATAGCGAACGGCAAGAAAGGCGAAAACAACTATGGCGAAATCAAGTCCATCGTGGTATTCTCCACGGACGACATGGTCAACTGGACCTTCCACGGCACCATTGACACGAAGAAGCTTTGTGCATCGTGGGTCACCAACCCCTGGTACAAGGGCTTTGGCGTGTCTTGGGCACCATCCGTAACGTGGCGTACCAATCCTGAAACGGGCGAGGACGAGTTCTTCCTCTACTTCTGCAACAGCAGTCATGGCGTTGGCGTGCTGAAAGCCAACTCACCCATTGGTCCATGGAAATCGCCGAACAAGGAGCTGATGATACACTATGATACACCAGGCGCCAATCCGCAGGGCACCAATGCCAATTTCGATCCTGGCGTAACCATCGACGATAATGGTGTGGGATGGATTTCCTTCGGCGGACTGGGTCCAAGCACGATGATGCCTGAAGCAGCCCGCATCGTAAAGCTGAAACCCTCGATGACGGAAGTCGATGGTGCGGCTGTCAAAATACATGCTCCCTACCACTTCGAGGCCAACGAGCTGAACGTCATTGGCGGCAAGTATGTTTATACCTACTGCTCAAACTGGGCAAACCGCTCTGAGACCGCAAACGAATGGAATGCCTACAAGGCAGAAAAAGGCATTAGTGCTTCTGCACCCAATGCCTGCACCATGTGCTATATGGTGTCTGACAATCCTACGGATCCCAACTCCTGGGTATATAAAGGCGTTTACGGACCTCATCCCGGAATGGGAACGAACAACAACCATTCGCACTTGCAGAAGTTCCAAGGTAAGTACTATCACATCTACCATGGTGCTCCTTTGATGGAAAGTTGGAGAAAAGGAGGTGTCATTGAGAGCAATTGCGGCATCTTCCGTTCCATTTGTGTGAACCAGGCAACTGTAAACGAGCAGACACAGGCCATTTCGCAGGTAACGACAAGTCTCGAGGGCGTCAAGCAAATCAAGAACCTGAACCCCTACGAATGGCAGGAGGCAGAGACGATGGCCAGCTGTGGCGGAGTGGAATACGAGGACTTCACCAATATCAAGAAGAACGGAAGAATCAGTTCGCTGGGTAATGACGCTTCCCGGAATTTGCAGGTAAACATGAGACCTGGCTCGTGGATTAACGTTCGCAATATAGACTACGGAGAGACTGGTGCGACAAAGTTCACCATTCGTGCCAAGGGAACAGCAACAATAGAGCTGCGCAACGGTTCCAGTTCCCGCACTAAAGTAACCACTTTCGATTTCTCTTCGACAGAGATGGAAGAGCAGACAATCGAACTCCCCGTCGGTAAACAAAAGGGAGTTAAGACGAATTTCTATTTAGTCGTCACCGATGCCACCGACTTCTTTGTGGATGCCTGGAAATTCTCAAATGATGACCCCACTGGCATACAGGAGGTGAACAGCGTCGTGGACGGGAACAGTAGTGTCTTCTACGACCTTTCGGGTCACCGTCTGCCTGATGCCAGCCTTTATCATGGTATCGTCATCGAACAATATACTGACGGAAACGGTGTTAAGCATAGCCGCAAGATTTTGTCGGGCAAATGATTACTATGCGTAAACGCCGTATTAAGCACACACAAACGCCGTATTAAGCACTCGTAAACGCCGTTTTAAGCACACGTAAACGCCATATTAAGCACATATAAACGCCATATATACAACCTGAAAGTGTTTATCGTGCATAGCCGCAGAGCCGACTGACGGAATTTTTCCGTTTTCTCGCTAACACCTACCTTCACGTGGCTGAAATGCCGATGTACAGGGCATTTCAGCCACGGTAGGTGTTGGGCAAACAGGTACCTATGAGGTACCTAACACCTACCTCAACAGGTACCCCTGTGATTCGCTGAATTTGGTTGTCACTTTTATGGCTTACGACTAGAAGCAGTTGACGGGTTAATGTATGTGTAGGTCTCAGGTAGGTCTCAGGTAGGTCTCAGGTACCTGTGTGAGCAGCACCTACCTTCCAAAACCCTTTTATTTACTGGTGTTTTGAGTGTTTTAGGTAGGTGTTAACCGTTTTTTGGAAAAAACTCCTAAAAAAGGCGAAGGAATGAACTTTCCTTCGCCTTTCTTTATGCCTCGCAGTCAGGTGCCGCATATCCGGAAGAGTTGTGCCGTATATCTCCTTGTTCCCATGGTGGGAAACTGGTGGTCACTTGCACACGCTGCGGTTATTCTCATTTAACCACGACCGTTTTACCATTAAAGATATAGAGACCCTTTTGTGTCGGCTTCCCACTCAGCACGCGGCCATCCAGCGTATGCCAACCAGTAGCCGTTTCTTCCTTGACGGTCTTAACAGGCTCAATAGCGGTGGTACTATGGTCAATCATGAAGATATAAGTGCTCAAGCTGCGGGCAGGCATCTCAACCTGAATCTCTTCTATGGGTTCAGTAATATCGAGAGCAGATTTCTGACAGAGGTTGCTGGATTCATTACCTGTTGACAACCAAAGCTGACCACTATTGACTTTGTAAGGAAGGGTTATCTTCAGGTCTTTGGCATTTTCCGAGGCATTAATTGCCATCACAATAAGCGAGTCACCTTTGATGTATGCAGAATACTCAAAATCCGCAGCTTGCTCTTCTTTCACACGTCCACCATCATCGTCTTTTGATGTAGCTAAACGAGTGGAACCCGTGACATTCTTGGAGAAGTGAGACATCACAAAGGCGCGCGGCAGCAACTCGTCCCTTTTGTTGGCGGAGCCATACTCTGTCTCGCCCGTTCCGCAGAAGGACCAGTGTGCACGCAGATACCAATAGATATAACCTGTACATCCAGCCAGCATACATTCGTTCAACTCTTCAGCAAAAATCAGATTCTCGTACCAAGTAGGCAGTTTGCCGGTATTATCGGTCACCGAGTGCTCAGTCATCCAAATCTCCTTACCATACGGGAGTGCTTTATTAGCAACAGGCTTGATATACTGGAGAGGCATGTGACCATAAATGTGTCCAGCAAAGATGTCAACCTGCTCGCGACAGGTTTTATCATTCAACAAGGCGGTGAAATAGTCTTCCCTATATCCCAATGGTTCGGCACTGATCAAGCGTACACCTGGAAACCTCTCGCGGTCCAGCATCCAAGCATAGTTCTTGACCAGTGTTACCTGTTCCGACGGTTCATAAAGGCAGCCGGAATAGTTCACCCACCAGTCAGGCTCATTCTGGACGGAAACGGCATCGACATCGACACCATGATCATGCATCCATCCTAAAAAGGTGTTCAGCCAGGGGAAGAACTTCTCGTAACAGTCCTCACGCAGTTTGCCTCTCTGGTTGCCTTGGTCATCGGAATTGCCGCCCTGGGCAGTGCCATTGGTCTTATACTCACCGGGAGGTGACCAAGGTGTGCCAAAGACAATGCCGCCATGATTCTTGACAAACAGTGCCGACGGCAGTGAACCATTCCAGTCGTAATCGCCCCAGTTGTCGCCTGTAAAGCTTGGCGAAATTTCCATGCGCAGGATGTTCAGTCCGATTTTGGACCTTTTACCATAAAGTTTGCTTATACAAGCAGCGTAGTCTTCACCAAATGGTTTCATGGCACCATCACAACAAGCTCCACCGAAACCAGTAATGGTTTGCCGAGGTGTGTTATACACGGTAAGATGATAAGGCCTGGGCTTTGCTACTCCCATGACAGTGGCAGCCATGACCAAAATCATTGAGATAAAAAACTTTTTCATAATTACTTATACATCATTTATTAGTGGTTAGTGACGGCAAAGGTAAACATAAAAACTGAGATAATCAGCGATTTCTGAATTATTTTTTCCATTAAACACGATATGTTACAAATCAAAAAGGATATGAAACATGAGAAACTAAAGAATAGCAAGAAAAGACGTAATTTTGCAGGCAGAAACTGAAAACATCAAAAACAAAACCATAAATATGAAACGACTATTCATTGCCTTAGCATTATTCGCTATTCATTATTCTTGTTGCTTTGCACAGAACCCAGACCCTAACTTTTACATCTTCCTATGCTTCGGACAGTCGAACATGGAAGGTGCTGCACGCCCCGAGGCACAGGACATTGCCAGCCCCGGACCACGTTTCCTGCTGATGCCAGCCGTTGACGACCCGCAGCGTGGCAGAAAGATGGGGGAATGGTGTGAGGCCTCTGCCCCACTCTGCCGTCCGAATACCGGACTGACACCTGCCGACTACTTTGGTCGTACCCTCATTGAGAACCTGCCGGAGAATGTCCGTGTCGGCGTTATCCACGTAGCCATTGGCGGCATCCGCATTGAGGGATTCATGCCCGACAGCATTGCCAAATATATCAAGACAGCCCCAGGCTGGATGAAGGGTATGCTGGAAGCCTATGGCAACAATCCTTATGAGCGACTGATTACCTTAGCCAAGAAAGCCCAGAAGGACGGTGTCATCAAGGGAATCCTGATGCATCAGGGAGAGTCGAACACCGGTGAGGCCGACTGGGCCATGAAGGTGCAGAACGTTTACGACCACATGCTGGGCGACCTGCAGCTGAAGCCTGAAGAGGTACCCCTGCTGGCCGGCGAGGTGGTTCAGGCCAATGGCCAAGGCCAGTGCATTGCCTGCAACAAGCAAATCAATGACCTGCCGAAGACGCTCCATACTGCCCACGTAGTATCTTCAACCGGCTGCACCAACGGTCCCGACCGACTGCACTTCGATGCCCCGGGTTACCGTGAGCTCGGCCGCCGCTATGGTGAGAAAATGCTACAGCTGATGGGCTATACCGTACATACGCCGTTTGACGTACCTGCCGATGCTTTCACAGCAGCTACTACTATTCCCGGACAGGAATTTCCGAAGATAGACAGTGAGCGTCGCGCCTACTTCCGTGTCAACGCCCCGACAGCCAATCAGGTACAGGTAGATATCTGCGGCAAGAAATATGACATGCGCCAGGACCAGTCTGGTATCTGGTGTGCCGTGACCGACCCCTTGGTAGTTGGCTTCCACTATTACTTTATTAATATAGGTGGTGTCAACGTCATCGACCCGAACACCGACACGTTCTTCGGATGCAACCGCCAGGCCGGCGGCATTGAGATTCCCGAAGGACCGGAGGGCGACTACTACCGCCCGCAGCTCGGCATCCCCCACGGACAGGTACGCAGCATCTACTACTTTGCCAACTCCACCAACGAGTGGCGTCACGCCATGGTCTATACACCGGCTGAATATGAGCAGGGCAAAAAGAAGTACCCCGTGCTCTACCTGCAGCATGGCATGGGTGAGGACGAGACAGGCTGGAGCCGACAAGGCCACATGCAGCACATCATGGACAACCTCATCCACAAAGGCGAGGTGGTTCCAATGATTGTGGTGATGGAGAGCGGCGACATCAAGGCTCCCTTCGGCGGTGGCAACAACCGTCAGGGCTTCAGCGAATATGGTGCTTCGTTCTACAAGGTGATGATAAATGACCTGATTCCATACATCGACAAGAACTTCCGCACGAAGACCAACCGCGAGCACCGTGCCATGGCAGGATTGTCATGGGGAGGTCACCAGACCTTTGACGTGGTACTTACCCACATGGATAAGTTCTCCTACATGGGTGCCTTCAGCGGAGCCATCTTCGGTCTTGACGTAAAGACAGCCTACGACGGCATCTTCACACGTCCCGACGAATTCAACAAGAAGATGCACTACCTCTATCTGAGTTGTGGCAGCGAAGAGAACTTCGGCACGGAAGCACTGGTCAAGAACCTGCGTGATGCCGGTATCAAGGCTGACTATTATGTATCACCCGGCACCCATCACGAATGGCTGACATGGCGTCGATGCTTCCGTCAGTTCATCCCTCATCTGTTTAAATGACAAAAACAACCATAACTAACCGCATGCAGTTCATGCTGGCCGCCCTGTTCAGGGTGGCCACATGCTGTTTTTAGCAAAATCCCCTTTTACCCATCAACAACAGACATGAAACGAGTTCTTTTAGCTTTATCAATTATCATTGCTCATTGCTCATTTAGCATAGCGCAAAACCCCTTTGTGCAGACGTGGTTCACCAGTGACCCGGCACCCATGGTGCATGACGGACGGCTGTATGTCTATACTGGCCATGACGAGGACGGTGCCGATTTCTTCTGGATGCAGGAGTGGCGCGTGTATTCCACTGAAGACATGGTGAACTGGACCGATCATGGTTCGCCCCTTGCCCTTGAGTCTTTCTCATGGGCAGACGACCGTGCCTGGGCCTCACAATGCGTAGAGCGCAACGGAAAGTTCTATTGGTATATTTGTGCCCACTCGAAGATTTCAGGCGGCATGGCCATCGGCGTTGCCGTAGGTGACACTCCTGTCGGTCCGTTCCGCGATGCCATCGGGAAACCGTTGTTTGAAAACGGCTCATGGGACCACATCGACCCAACGGTGATGATTGACGACGACGGTCAGGCATGGATCATGTGGGGCAACCCCAAGGTATATTATGCCAAGCTGAACGACGACATGATTTCCATTGACGGCGAGGTCAAGAATCTTGACATGACCGAAGAGGCCTTCGGCGGTCCCATGATGGGCAAACGCGAGCCCGGCAAACAGTATAAGGACTCATACGTGGAAGGTCCCTGGCTGATGAGAAACCTCACCCCCAACCCCTCTTCGAAGAGAGAGGGGAGTAAATATTTCCTGCTCTACGCTGCAGGCGGTGTACCTGAACACATCAGCTACTCGACAGCCCCCCACCCTACAGGACCCTGGACATACGCCGGTGAAATCATGCCGCTCTCTGACACCAACTCGTTTACCAACCACTGTGGTGTCGCCGACTTCAAGGGACATTCCTACTTCTTCTATCATAACGGCAAACTGCCGCAGGGCGGTGGCTTCGGCCGTAGTGTGGCCGTGGAGGAATTCAAGTATAACGCCGATGGCAGTTTCCCGACGATTCTGCCAACCGACGAGGGCGTGAAGCCCATCGCCCCGTTCAAGCCCTACCGCAAGGTGGAGGCCGAGACCATGGCCTTCTCCAAGGGTGTGAAGACGGAGCAGAACGACGAGGTGGGTGTCTATGTCACCGACATCCACAATGGCGACTACATCAAGTTACAGGCTGTGAAGTTCTGCATCAAGACCCCGCGGACCTTCACGGCACGCGTGGCCAGCGGACTGCGTGGCGGTGCCATTGAACTGCATATCGACAGTGTAGGCGGCAAGACCGTTGCCAAACTGGACGTTCCAGGCACGGGCGGCTGGGAGCAGTGGCAGACGCTGACCTGCGACTTTACGGAACGTGTGGCTGGTGTGCATGACCTCTACTTCGTATTCACCGGCCGCAAGGGTCCGAAACTCTTCAACTTCGACTGGTGGGAGATTCGTGGACTGGAGCAGGTGAACATGCCGCTCTTCCAGACGAAATACACAGCCGACCCGTCACCCCTCGTTGTCGGTGATACGCTGTTCCTTTACACGTCACACGACTCTTCGCCCGAAGACATTGCCGACCCCAATGAGCGCAGTTCTGCAGGGTTCTTCATGTACGACTGGCTGCTATGGTCAACGACAGACATGGTAAACTGGACCGAGCATGGTGCTGTTGCCTCGCTCAAGGACTTCCCCTGGCGCAGCCGCGACAATGGTGCATGGGCTATTCAGACCGTCGAACGTAACGGTAAGTACTACCTCTATGCTCCGTTGCACGGACACGGCATTGGTGTCTTGGTGAGCGACTCACCCTACGGACCATTCAAAGACCCCTTAGGCAAGCCCCTCGTATGGCAACAGGAGCACTGGGAGGACATTGACCCGACTGTGTTTAGCCTCACCCCCGACCCCTCTCCAAAGGGCGAGGGGAGCACCGAGACACGCACTTACATGTATTGGGGCAATCCTAACACCTACTGGGTGGAGCTGAACGATGACATGATTTCCACAAAGGGCGATATTCACATGCTCGACTACCACATCCCCAACTATCAAGAAGGTCCGTGGTTCTATAAAAGGAGCCTCACCCCTAACCCCAACCTCACCCCTAACCCCTCTCCAAAGGGCGAGGGGGACGCTAAGGGCGAGGGAAGCAAATACTACTTGGCGTTTGCAACCACCTGCTGCCCGGAGGCCCTCGGCTATGCCATGAGCGATTCGCCTGAAGGCCCTTGGGAGTGGAAGAACTACATCATGAAGCCTACCCAGCGCGACAGAGGTAACCACCCCGGCATCTGCGACTTTAAGGGAAAGAGCTACATCTTCGGTCAGAACTACGACCTGATGCATCTTGACACCTACGTACACCACGAGCGTCGCAGCGTGTCAGCAACAGAGATGACCTACAATGCCGACGGTACCATCCAGGAGGTGCCCTACTGGCTCGACCAGCAGCCCATAGGACAGGTGGGACACCTGAACCCCTACCAGCGTGTAGAGGCAGAGACCATGGCATGGGGTTACGGTCTGAAAAGTGCCAAGATGGGCATTGAGAATACGGGCATCGTGGCCAATATGACCGAATCTACCGGTCGTCGTAATATGTATATCTACGACATCAACGACGGGGAGTATATCCGTCTGCGTGGCGTTGATTTCGGCAAGGGCGCCAAGAAGTTCAGCATCATGGCAGCAGCTACCGGCACCACTACCGTTACGCTCCGTCTGGATGGTGTGCATGGTAAGGTTATCGGCACAGCTGTTATCAGTAAAACCGGCAATGTGGAGAAATACCGCTTATTTAATGGCAAGGTGAAGGACGCACAAGGCATTCATGACCTTTACCTCTGTTTCGACAAGACACAGGGCGACATCCGTCTGGACTGGTGGAAGTTTCAGTAAGGGTGAAAAAGTGAAAAGGTGAAAAGGTGAAAAGGTGAAAAAGTGAAAAGGTGAAAAAGTGAAAAAGTTAGAGAAAGATTAAAAGCATAAGAATATGAAAAGAATACTGTTTGGATTATCATTTATCATTTGTAATTTGGCGCTCTGTGTAGCGCAGAACCCTTATCTGCCACTATGGGAGCACCTGCCCGACGGCGAGCCGCGCGTGTTTGAGGACCCGGATAACCCCGGAAAGCTACGTGCTTACATCATTGGTTCGCACGATGTGACCTATACCGCCTATTGCGGTCCTGACATCCGCATGTGGTCGGCACCAGTAGAGGACCTTACCCAATGGCGCGACGAAGGGCCTGTCTTCTCATGGTTTGTCAACGGACAGTGGGACACGATGTTTGCTCCTGACCTGGTAGAAACCATTGACAAGACAACCGGCAAGAAGACCTACTGGCTCTATCCACACAGCCGTGGCTGGCAGCGCGTAGCAACGGTCTGCAAGGGCGACCGCCCCAATGGACCTTTCGTTCCGGTAAACCTGACGGCTGACGGAACAAAATGTGTGGATGGCTCGCTCATCGACTTCGACCCGTCGGTATTCATTGAGTCCGTTACCAATAAGAAAGACCCTGACTTCAAGAAGGGCTTCCGTGCCTACGTTTTCTATGGTTTCCAGCATTCTACCGCCTGCGAGCTCGACCAGAATACCATGTTCTCAAAACGCGAAGGTACTGAACTCATCGACCCCTTCATTCCCGCCAGTAGCCGAGACGGTAAACTGTTAGACAAGGAAGGCAGCGAGTATAAGGCACTCTACAAGGGACAGAACCCGCTCGACTTCAACTTCTTCGAAGCGAGTAGTATTCGTCAGGTTGGCAATAAGTACGTCATGGTATTCTCGGGCTATAGCGGCAAGGAGTATGGTTTGGATAACACCAACTCCGCCCTGCGCTATGCCTTCGGTGACTCTCCCTTAGGTCCCTGGCGCTCTGGTGGTGTGCTTGTTGACTCCCGTGGTGTGGTGCTCAATGAGGACGGCACAAAACTCATGACGACCAATGCCGGTCATAACACACACGGCTCGCTGCAGCAGATCAATGGTCAGTGGTATGTTTTCTACCATCGTCCGCCGCGTGGCTTCGGCTTTGCCCGTCAGGCCATGGTGGCTCCCGTGAAGATTACGTGGGACAAGAAACCCGTTGCCAAAGGTGGCGTGGTGAAGATTACGGCTTACGACCCCTATACAAAGGATAACGTATGGACTGCAAAGGCTGCAGACGGCACGGAATATACTGGAGCCGAGGTAACCAGCGAGGGCTTCCAGATTTTCGGTCTGCCTCCTTATCAGTATTACTCGGCAGGACTTGCCTGCTGGATGTCTGGCGGCACCAACTCCAACGAGTGGATGCAGGACAACTTCGACGTATGGAACAACTCCATGGACCTTGCCGGTATCACCAATGGCGGCATCATCGGCTTCAAGTACTTCGGCTTTGGCGGTCTGGCAGAGAGCAAATTTGGTATTCCCGCCTTCGAGGGTATCAAGAAGGGCGATAACCCCCATCTTTACCTGAATCTGACCTACAGCGGCAAGGGTGCCTTCAAAATTCACATCAAGCTCGACGACCCCTGGAAAGGTAAAGAACTCGGTGTCATCTATGTTGGTGACAAGACTCCTACCAATCAGGCAGTTACGATTTCTCATTTGGTTCCTGATGTGGAAGGTCTGACTGGCAAGCATGCCATCTTCCTTGTAGTAGAAGGTCCGGATATCGCACAGCCACAGAACAACCGTCCGCAATGGGGTCGTCCACAGCAGCCGCAGCGTCCACAGGGGCTCTTCGACCTCCACGGCATCGGATTCTCGAAAACCGACGCCAGACCGGTTCCCATGGTGCCACAGATCACCATCAAATGTGATGGCAAGGAGCTTCAGATTCCCGCTCTTCCCATCCGTAGCACCAACCTGAACGGCTATACCGACCTGACGCACTATCAGGTATATGGTCCGCTGAAGAACAATTCCAAGTTAGAGGTTACCTCCAACGCTCCTGCTGACGTACAAATCACCGTCAGTCCCATCATTGAGGGTCGTGCCACGGTGAAGTGCGTTTATAAAGGTAAAGAAAAGATATTCTTAATCAACTAACATCTGACCTGTATTAAGCCTTATGAAAAAGTTATTACTGTTACTACCATTACTGGCCTTTCTAAGCTGTAACCAACAGCCAAGTGACGACAAAAGCCCGATATTGAAAGTTGAGGGTGGAGAGATACAAGGTGTTCGTGCTGAGAACCCTGGTGTGTTTGTATTCCGCGGCATCCCCTATGCTGCACCTCCCATCGGCGACCTGCGATGGAAAGAGCCACAGCCCGTCGTAGCATGGGACAGCGTACGTCTTTGCGACAAGTTCGGCCATCCTGGCTATCAGGCTGTCCATTATTCTGGTTTCTATGCCTCGGAGTGGGGCTATGGCGACGAGGCACCCTATAGTGAGGACTGTCTTTATCTGAATGTCTGGACGAAAGCACCTGGTCAGGTAGATAAGAAACTGCCCGTAGCATTATGGATTCATGGTGGTGGCTACCGTGAGGGCTGGGGCTCAGAACCTGAGTTCGATGGTCAGGAATGGGCATCGAAGGATGTGGTGCTCGTTACCATCAACTACCGTCTGGGTATCTTCGGATTCATGACACATCCTGAACTGTCTGCCGAAAGTCCAAACCACGTCAGCGGCAACTACGGCATCCTGGACCAGATACAATCCCTAAAATGGATTAAGGCTAATATTGAGCAGTTTGGCGGTGACCCCAATAACGTTACCATCTTTGGACAAAGTGCCGGTGCCGGCAGTGTTCGCACGCTGTGTGAGTCTCCTCTGGCTCGGGGACTGTTCCACAAAGCGGTCATCATGAGCGGCGGTGGTATCAACGTTCCTGCCAAGGAGGGTGAGGAAGCCAAGCCGGCAACGCCTGTCAATAAGTTCTTCACCTATAACCCGACACTTGCCGAGAGCGAGGCAGAGACCAAGAAGGTGATGGACTGGGCTGGGCTGACCGACCTGCAGAAGTTACGTGCCGCCTCAACGGAAATCCTCTATACCATCCCACAGCTATATAATATGGTGAACAAAACAGACTTGTTCCTCATGCAGCGCCCCATCGTGGAGGGATATGTTTGCACGAAAAATTTTGACGATGCAACCCGCGAAGAAACCATAGCCGACGTACCCTATATGATTGGCTACACACTGAATGACATGGGTTCCATGGGACCTGGCATTGCTGAATTCTGCAAGGTTCGTCAGGAGAAGGGCGGCAAGGCATGGGCTTACGAGTTTGCCCGCCCACTGCCCGACGACGGCAAGCATCCGGAGATTACCAACCGTCTGAAGGGTGCCTTCCACTCCAGTGACCTGTGGTTTGTATTCAAGAGCCTGAAACATTGCTGGCGCCCCTGGACTCAAGGCGACTGGGACCTCTCCGAGAAGATGTTGACGGCATGGACAAACTTCGCCAAGTATAGCGACCCGAATGGTGAGGGTGAAGGACTGGGATGGAAACCCTGCACCGCAGAAGCTCCACAGTTCATGCTGTTCAAACTTGATGATAAGGACGCAGAAGCCTCTGAAATGGGTGAACCGATACTTCCCGAAAAATAAAAGAATAGAAATAAAAAAAAGATAGCGTAAGGCCAATGAAGTCTTCATTAATAAAAGCTTTCTTCTTGACATTCGCCATTGGAGCTTGTGCTCCAATGGTTGCTCAGGAAGAAACCCGCATACAAAACCCCATGCTGTGGGCCGATGTGCCCGACCCAGACATCATCCGCGTCGGCGACACTTTTTACCTCGTTTCCACCACCATGCACCTCATGCCCGGTGCTCCTGTCATGAAGTCGAAAGACCTCAAGAACTGGGAAACCGTAGGTTACATCTATGACCGGCTGACCGACTCACCGAAATATGACCTGCTGGAGGGCACCGTCTATGGACGCGGACAATGGGCTACCTCGCTGAAGTATCACAACGGACGCTTCTATGCACTCCTCGCTCCTAATGAACGAGGAGCCATGGGTGACACGTATATCTTTACGGCAGAGAAGGCAGAAGGTCCATGGACCCTTCTGTCACGTATGCGCCACTTCCATGACTGCTCGCTGTTCTTCGACGACGATGGTCGTGTGTATGTAATCTATGGCACTGGGGAGCTCATGGAACTGAAACCTGACCTCTCCGATGTCATCGAGGGTACTCACATGCATATCTTCCAGCGTGAGGCAGATGAGACAGGACTTTTGGAAGGCAGTCGTGTCATCAAGCATAATGGCAAGTATTATCTGTTGATGATTTCACATGTCTATGCCCCAGGACGCCATCGCCGTGAGGTATGCTACCGGGCAGATGACATTCATGGACCCTACGAGAAGGCCGTCATCTTGGAAAGTGAGTTTGGCGGTTTCTCTTACGAGGCACAGGGGACCATCGTCGATACAGAGGATGGCGACTGGTACGGCATCATCTTCCAGGATCGCGGTGGCGTAGGCCGTGTGCTGACGGTCATGCCCTGTCGTTGGATTGACGGCTGGCCGATGCTCGGTGACGAGGACGGCAAAGTGCCGACATTCGTTCGCCCGCTGAAGAGTGGACAACCAGAGACCGCCATCGTCAAAAGCGATGACTTCAATAACGCAAATCTTGGACTGCACTGGCAATGGAACCATAATCCCATTGACGAGGCTTGGAGCCTGACGGAGCGTCCTGGTTTCCTGCGCCTGAAGACCAACCGCGTGGTCAACACGCTCTATCTGGCCCCCAACACGCTGACACAACGCATGGAAGGTCCACAGTGCAGCGGTGCCATCTGCATGGATTTGTCGAAGATGAAAGATGGTGACTGCGCCGGACTGGCAGCTTTCAACAGTGACACAGGAGCACTGACCATCAAGAAAAAAGGCAAAAAGCTCGTCTTAGAGATGAGCGAACAGAAGGTGGAACTCTCCGACCGTGATAAAGAGGTAACAAACGTAGAAGAGAAGGTCATTGAAAGCGTTGAACTGAAACAAAACAAGATATGGCTACGCCTTGATGCCGATTTCCGTCCGACCAGTGGTGGCCGGCACATGGGTGGCAACGACTGTGCCAACTTCTATTATAGTCTTGATGGTGAACAGTGGACAAGGATTGGAACCGAGAACTACCGTCTGAGTTTTGACTGGCGCCGTTTCTTTATGGGACAGAAGTTTGGTATTTTCTGCTATGCCACAAAGAAGAAAGGCGGCTATGTGGATGTCGATGCATTTGACTATCGCAAAATCACAGAATCTGACACCCAATATCCTTTCCAAAATCCCAAACTGTCGAATCAGGAGCGCGTAGAGAACCTGCTGTCGCTACTGACACCCGATGAAAAAGTAGGCTTGATGATGAACAAGTCGGCTTCCATAGATCGTCTGGGCATTCCTTCTTACAACTGGTGGAGTGAGGCTTGTCATGGTGTACGCCAAGGAGGCTACACCGTTTACCCCCAGCCCATTGGTATGGCTGCAGCCTTCAATGCCAAACTGATGTATGACGTATTCTCGCAAGTGTCCGACGAGGCCCGTGCCAACTGGAACCGTTCCGACCACAATATTTTCAACGTGCCCCAGGGTGCCACCTACTATCCTGGTAATCCTGAACTCACCTTCTGGTGCCCGAACGTCAACATCTTCCGTGATCCGCGTTGGGGTCGTGGACAGGAAACCTGTGGGGAGGATCCATATCTTAATGCGGTATTGGGTGTGCAGACCGTTCTGGGTATGCAGGGGAACGATGACCGTTACTTTAAGACCCATGCCTGTGCTAAACACTACGCTGTACACAGTGGTCCTGAGCCCCTGCGTCACTCCATGAATGTAGAGCCCACGAACCGTGACCTTTGGGAAACCTATCTTCCCGCCTTTAAAGCATTGGTGAAAAAAGGGAATGTACGTGAAGTGATGTGTGCCTATCAGCGCTTTGAAGGAAAACCTTGCTGTACCAGCGACCGTCTGCTCATTGACATCTTGCGCAACAAGTGGGGGTACGACGGTATTGTACTGACTGACTGCGATGCCATCAACAATTTCTATAACAAAGGGCAGCATGAGACGCACAAAGATCCGCTCTCAGCTTCCGTTGATGCGGTGCTAAACGGTACCGATTTGGAATGCGGAAAGGTATTTATGTCTCTTGCCGATGGTCTGAAGAAGGGGCTAATCAAGGAGAGTGACCTCGATGCTCACCTGCGCAAGACACTTACTGGACGCTTTGAACTGGGAATGTTCGACCCTAACGAGATGCTTCCTTGGGCAAATCTTGGTCCAGAGGTGATTAGCAGTGAAAAGAATGATGCCCTTGCCACTCAAGCAGCCCGTGAGTCAATGGTTCTATTGGAAAACAAAGGTGCTGTGCTGCCTCTCTCCAAGAGCATCAAGACGCTGGCCGTCATCGGTCCCAATGCCGATGACGTGAATCTGCTTAACGGCAACTATGGCGGTACGCCTACAGAAGCCCACCAGCATTCATTGCTCAGCGGCATCAAGGCTGCTGTGCCTGGCACGAACATCATCTACCAGAAAGCCTGTGAACTCGACGATGAATACACCACCATCCATCACCTGCAGGACTTCAATGGTGGCAAGGGTGCCAAGGTGGAGTTCTTTAATAACAAGGAACTGGCTGGCGAGCCTGCCAAGACAGCGTATTATAATGAGCTGAACTTCTCGACTTTCGGAGCCTGGGGCTTTGCCCAAGGCGTAAACCGCGACACCCTCTCTGTACGTGTGAGCGGTCAGTATGAAGCAACCTTTACAGGCGAGATGAAATACACGCTGATGACGGACAATGGCTATGTGCTGAAAGTAAACGGAGAAGTCATAGAGGAAGCACAATCCGGTGGTCGCAGGGGCTTTGGTTTCGGACGGAAGGCCGAGTACAAGTCCTTCCCTGTGGAGAAGGGAAAGACCTACGACATTGTCATCGAATACAAGCATGGAAACGGACAGTTCGCCATGCTACGCGGTGATATCTGCGAACGTAATCTGGTAGATTTCACGAGTCTCGCCAACGAGGTAAGGACTGCTGACGCCATCATCATCATCGGCGGCATCTCTGCCCAGATGGAAGGCGAGGGAGGCGACAAGAAAGACATTGAGCTTCCGAAAGTGCAACAGATGCTCGTAAAAGCCATGCACGCGACAGGCAAGCCTGTCATCTTCGTCAACTGTTCTGGATCTGCTATTGCCTTTGGCAGTGTGGAGGGTGAGTACGATGCCCTGCTCCAGGCATGGTATGCAGGACAGGGTGGTGCGAAAGCACTGGCCGAGGTGATTTTCGGAGACTATAACCCTGGTGGAAAATTACCCGTGACATTCTATCGATCGAACGATGACCTGCCTGACTTCCTTGATTACTCCATGAAGAACCGTACGTATCGTTACTTCACGGGTGTACCTCAGTATGCTTTCGGCTATGGTCTGAGCTATACGACCTTCAAAGTAGGATTAGGCAAGTTATCAAAGAACGCTATGAAGAAAGATGGTAGGGTGACACTTACTGTACCTGTGACAAATACTGGCAAACGCGAGGGGACGGAAACAGTTCAGGTATATGTAAAGGCTCTCGACGATGCAGAAGCTCCCATCAAGGCGCTAAAGGGTTTCCAGAAACTGACACTGAAGCCCGGTGAGACCAAGACTGCCACCATCACACTTGACGGTGAGGCGTTCGAGTATTACGAAGAGAGCATCGACGAACTCGCCGTGAAGTCCGGTCGTTACCAGATTCTCTATGGAACCTCATCGCTCGACAAAGATTTACAAGTACTCAATTTCAAGGTTCTTTAAATTTCTTATATCATGTATAAACAAATCTTTTTCACAACAACATTAGCGATATTGCTGTCAGTCATGACAGCCAATGCCCAGTCTGTCACCAGTCCCGATGGAGACATCAAAGTAACGCTGGAGCTCACTAATCAGGGAAAACCACAATACAGTGTAAACTACGAAGGACAGGAGATGCTGAAACCTTCGGCCCTCGGCTTGACAACGAATATCGGCGACTATACTCAGGGGCTGACACTCAAGGGAGTTGTTACAAACCCCGTCAGTGACACCTATAGTCTGCGTAACATCAAGCAGAGCCATGTGGCATACCAAGCCAATGAAGCTGTTGCAACCTATGAAAAGGATGGACGGACGGTTATGGACATCATTTTCCGTGTTAGCAACCGCGATGTAGCATTCTGTTACAGGCTCTATCCTAAAAAGGATACACGCGTCTGCGTCGTGGAGAGTGAGGCTTCGTGTTTCGTGCTGCCTGACGGCACAACGACATTCCTCTGTCCGCAGTCGAAGCCGATGGGTGGTTTTGCCCGCACTTCACCCAGTTACGAGACACCTTACACGCTCGACGACGCTATAGGCAAGAATGGCTGGGGCGAGGGCTATACCTTCCCGTGTCTGTTCAAGGTCCCGACTGCTGCGACAAAATCGCAGCCTACAGAACAGTGGGTGCTCATCAGTGAAACGGGAACCGATGGTGGTTATGTTGGCTGTCGCCTGCTGAACGAACAAGGGGGGCATTATCGTATTGGTTTCCCACAACAGGGAGAACTGAATGGCTTTGGCTCCGTGACTGCCGCCATGTCACTGCCAGGTGAAACTCCTTGGCGTACCATTACCGTCGGTCCGTTGGCAAATATCGTTGAGACCACGGTAGCTTTCGATCTCGTGCAGCCAAAATACAAGGCTTCTCAGGAGTATATATACGGCAAAGGCTCTTGGTCCTGGATTATCGGCATGGACCCCAGCTGTAACTTCGAAGAGCAGAAGCGTTATATCGACTTTTCGGCCGCCATGGGTTGGAAGAGCGTGCTTATTGATGCCTTCTGGGACAAGCAGATAGGTTATGAGAAGATTGCCGAACTGGCTCGCTACGGTAAAACGAAGGGCGTAGGACTCTTCCTGTGGTATAACTCCAACGGCCGTTGGAACGATGCACCGCAGACGCCAATAGGCAAGATGGATAATGCCCGCATCCGTCGTGAAGAAATGAAATGGATGCACGACCAGGGCATCCGTGGCATTAAGGTTGATTTCTTCGGCGGTGACAAACAGCCGATGATGCAACTCTATGAGGACATCCTCGCTGATGCCAACGACTTCGGTCTATTGGTCATTTTCCATGGTTGCACATTGCCTCGTGGCTGGGAGCGGATGTACCCCAATTATGCTGCATCGGAAGCAGTACTGGCATCTGAAAACCTGCATTTCGGACAAGGCGCCTGTGATGCTGAGGCCCGCAATGCCGCCACCCACGTCTTTATTCGTAATACTGTCGGTTCGATGGACTTCGGTGGTTCTACGCTTAACAAGCGTTACAGTGCAGACAACCAGCATGGCACGGTGCGTAAGACCAGTGATGTGTATGCCTTGGCTACTGCCGTGCTTTTCCAGAGTGCCGTCCAGCATTTTGCCATGGCACCCAACAACCTGACTGATGCTCCTGCCTGGGCTGTTGACTTCATGAAACAGGTACCTACCACATGGGACGAGACTCGTTTCATTGATGGTTATCCTGGAAAATACATCATCATGGCGCGTCGCAGCGGCACACAGTGGTTGGTTGTAGGTATCAATGCAGAAGAGCAACCTCTGAAGAAAACCATCACCCTGCCAATGTTTGAGAAGGGAGCACAATTACAAGTATTTAGTGACGATGCACAACTGAATGGTAGCGTGAAGGCCGTTAAGCAGAACAAAAAACAGCAACTCACCATAACCATACCGTGCAACGGAGGTGTGGTAGTGAAAGTGCTGTAGAGGTTAGAGATTAGAGGTTAGAGGTTAGAGATTAGAGATTAGAGATATAAAAAAACAATTATGAAAAAGACTTTATTATTTTTACTTTTCCTCGGATGTGCCATGACCATCGGTGCACAGCCACAAGGTATGGGCGGTGGGTTTGCCATGCCAGAGACCAATCCCACGTACAAAAACATCAACTATGCTGGCGACGACCTTGAAGCACACTGCATGGACATTTACCTCCCTGAGGGTATAAACGCCAAGAGCTACAAGGTCATTGTGGCCATCTATGGCAGTGCCTGGTTTGCCAACAACATGAAAGCCTTTGCCTACCTCTCGTTAGGTAAGCCTTTGAATGATGCCGGCTTTGCCGTGGTATGTATCAATCACCGCTCCAGCGCCGATGCCAAGTTCCCTGCACAAATCAATGACGTGAAGACAGCTATCCGTTTCCTTCGTGCCAATGGTGAAAAATACAAGCTGGACACTTCCTTCATTGGCATCACCGGATTCTCATCAGGCGGTCATCTTGCCTCCCTGGCTGGTACTACCAATGGCATGATTCACATGACAAACGGGAAAAAGGCTATTCACTTGGAGGGACACTTCGGCGGCAACTTCGACAAGCCCAGCACCGTTGATGCTGTTGTTGACTGGTTTGGTCCTGTAGATATGGCTCACATGAACAACTGTGAAACTGTGAACGACGGTAACTCTCCAGAAGCAGCACTCATTGGTGGTGCTCCGGAAGACAATCCCGAAATGGTTGCTCTTATCAGTCCCATCACCTATATTACACCTACCGGACCGCGTTTCCTGGTGATTCATGGAGAGGCAGACAATGTGGTGCCTCACTGCCAGAGCGAACGATTTGCCGAGGCACTGAAGAATGCCGACCGACTGGAAGCATTCATTAGCGTTCCTGAAGGTCAGCACGGACCGGTGACATTCAACGAAGATACATTCAAGAAAATGACCGACTTCTTCCTGAAGGAAGCCGGAGGCACGGCCTACAGCAAATAGGCAAAAACCTTTTCTTTTGCATCAGAATGAAAAAAATTCTCATTCCCTTCGCTGAATCAGAAATTTACATTATCTTTGTAGGCCAATAGATTAAAAACTATGCCTACAGATAACTATCATCGAAATATCCTATACACCGCCCTGGCGTTCATCGCCAGTGCGGTGCTTATTGTTTCCTGCCAGCAGGACAAGCAGACTACGTTCCATGCCACCAGTGCCGACAGTATTATCTTTGAAGCAGGAAGGGCCCTTGACTACCAACGGTTGCTTGCACTTACCGACAGCTTTGAACAGACAGGAGACATCTCGGAGATAAATGCAAACCGCTGGCGCGGCGTGGGCTACAACTACCTTGGAAAGACGCAGCAGGCTGAACATTATTACAAAAAAGTCATCAGTGCCGACATCAAGAGTGAGCAAGACCGTTACAACTACACCAAGTCTGCCCGGAGACTTGCTGAATTGTCAGCACGTAAAGGCAATTATGAAAAAGCCCTACGCGTGGCACTGCCAGCCGTTGAGCGCCTGAAGGAATGGGGCGGCTACTCCCCAAAGGATTTAGCCATTCTGTTCTATACCATCGGCTGTTGCCAACTGAACCTCGGACGCACGAAGGAGGCTGCCAACAACTATGCTGATGCCTATAGACAATACACACAGCAGATTGCCTCTTCCCCCACAGTCCACGAAATAAACGATGCCATCGTCGGCACCGACAACATGGCACTCGACTACATCAAAGTTCATGATTTCGGGTCCGCCTACCAGTGGGCACTACGCGCTGACAGTTTCATACAGCGTCGCTATGCTGAGTCTCCCGACTATCATCCGGAACTCCTCGATGAGTACCAAGCACGTATCACGCTACACCTGGCTATCGCACTGCAAGGACTAAATCGTGACCAGGAGGCTGCTAAGGCTTATCGTGCTGTCCAGTCGTCCGCATTCGGAAAAACCAATGAAGGACTCATCCGTGGTGCCGACTACCTCGTTGCCGCCCATCGTTATCAAGAAGCAGCAGATAATTATGCCGTACTCGACCAGCTCATGCACGAGCGTAGCCTCTCCTTAAGCCTTGATAATATACAGAACTATCTGTTGCCTAAGTTCCGAGCCAACGTCAAGGCAGGACGAACCGATAGTCTCTATGCGCTCGGGTGGCATCTTTGCGATGCGCTCGACAGTGCCATTGTGAGTGCCAAGAACAACGAGACCGCTGAACTGGCCACTATCTACGATACACACCAAAAAGAAGCCATGATAACACAACAGCAGGCAGACCTCTCACGCCAACGGCTTTACGGCTTCAGCATTGCCTCCTTCCTTATCCTCGCTTTTCTGGCTATCTACACCTACCACCGCAACAAGGCACAAAAGCGTCTTGCACTGGCTTATCAGAAATTGGAGGAAGCCAACACACAGTTGGAACAGAAAAACGAACAACTGACCATCGCTACTGCCCGGGCGGAGGAGTCGTCACGCATGAAGACGAACTTTATCCAACAAATTTCCCATGAGATACGTACACCGCTGAATATTCTCTCCGGTTTCACACAAGTCATCACGACTCCTGGCATGGAGCTCGACGATGCCACCCGCGAGGACATCAACCGTCAAATCTCCGACAACACTACCCGAATCACAGGACTCGTGGGTAAAATGCTGGAACTCTCTGACGCTGGCAGCAGCAGTGACCTTGAGCGGAACGACCTTGTACCTGCCATACAGATTGCTGCCCAGGCAGCGGAAGACAGCGGCATCACACAATCAGCACATCTCAACTTTGACCTCCAACTGGGTGAAGGAGCCGAAAATGCCATGCTCCAGACTAATCTGGCCGCTGCAACCCGCGCACTGACACTACTCCTTGATAACGCCCGCAAGTTCACCAAACCGGCAGAGGCATACAGTCACATAGATAACAAGAACAAAACTGCATTGCTACAAGTGATGACGACAGAAGGAAACGTTGTCTTTGCCGTCGAAGACAACGGCATTGGTGTACCACCTGAAGAGGCTGAACGCATCTTCGATGAGTTCGTACAGTTAGACCAATATTATGACGGCACTGGCATTGGCCTGACCATCGCCCGCAGTCTGGCACGCCGGCTGGGAGGAGACATACACATTGACACCACCTTCCACCCTGGTGCCCGTTTCGTCCTCACACTTCCCCAGGCTTCAAGTTCTTTGTAAGCAATGCGTCAAAACAGAACGAAGATATTATTTATTAAATACACTAACCTATGAAAAAAACTATTTTATCAATCCTGCTGTTTTCCTGTATCCTTTCAGTACAGGCACAAACCGTTTGTAACTCCGATGGTACAGTAACTTTCCAGTACAAGAACGACTCTGCCCGTCAGGTCATGGTCGATGTGCAGTTCGCCGGTCGCCAGCCCATGACACGCGATGCCCAGACCGGCCTATGGACTGCTACACTAGGGCCTGCCGCACCCGACATGTATCCCTACTGCTTCGTCGTTGATGGCGTAAGCATTATGGACCCCACCTGCGAACAGTACTTCCCCAACGAGGGCTTTAAGAACAGCCTTCTGGAGATTCCGTCTCCCAATGGTCTGCCCCATGACATCAAGGATGTTCCTCATGGCCGTATGGAATCCATACATTACTTTTCCAAGAGTCTGGGAATTACCAATCAGGCCATGGTCTATACACCGCCGACATACAATGCCTTCGACCAGCAGAAGAAGTATCCGGTGTTCTACCTCATCAGCGGAACTACCGACACCGAGGAAGTCTATTATAAAGTCGGCCGTGTCAACTATATTCTTGACAACCTCATTGCTGAAGGTAAGGCTAAGGAGATGATTGTCGTATTACCTTATGGTAACCCCATGAAACTGAAGGGAAACTCAACGGGCGCTCCTCAGACACGCTTTGGCGGCGACCCGTTCAGCAGTGACCTCATCAACGACCTAATGCCTTACATTGAGGCCAACTACAAGACCATCAACAATGCAGCCAATCGGGCCATTGGCGGTTTCTCAAGAGGTGGCAACCAAGCTCTCTTCAATGGTCTCTCGAATCTCGATAAGTTTTCCTATCTATGCAGCTACAGTTCATTCACCTCTACTGACATTCCAAACGTCTATGACAATGCTGCCGAAACGAACAAGAAAATCCATCTCTTCTGGTTGGGTGTGGGAACCGATGATTTCCTTTACGGCAATGCCCGTGACTACATGGAATTCCTTGACCAAAAGGGAATCCACGCCGTAAAAGAGTTTACCAACGATAAGTTCGGCCACACATGGATGAACGCCAAAGACTTCCTTACCAAGACCCTGCCGTTGCTCTTCAACAAGAAAGCTGCTGAACGCGCCATGGCTGAGCGCAAACCTACCCCCGCAGCCACTGGTAATGAACAGCAGTTCACCCCAGGTGTCATGGCACGTTTGTTTCCCCGACCCATCATCTCTCCAGAATATGGTGATAATGCCATCACCTTCCGTTTCAAGGCTCCCGAAGCCAAACAGGTTCAGTTGAAATGCGAGATTATTCCCGGAGTAATACCTATGGAACGCGACTCCGACGGCATTTGGAGTACGGCGGTTACAGACTACCTCTATGAAACGTTCAAATATTGCTTCATTGTTGATGGAACCCCTGTAGCCGACCCCTCAAACATGTATTTGTCGCCAGACCAAGGCTTTAAATACAGCATTGCCGACAATCCTGCAGAACCGTTCCACTTTGCCAAAATGGGGGACATCCAGCACGGGCGCGTGAGCTATGACTTGGAACGTGGTGAGGCCTGGTACATCTCACCCATGCCCAACACACCAGCAGCACCACTGTTCATCCAACTAATACCAGGAAACAATGACACCATGGAGAGCTGGTTCAAGGTAGGCGGTGCAGACGCCATAGCCGACAAATTACTGGCCGAAGGTAAGACAAAGCCCTGTATCATCACGACCAGCAATCTGGAATTTATGAACCAAGGTCCTCAAATGCCAGGCTTTAAAATACACACTTTACGCGCCTCCGACTACCCCACATGGGCCCAGCGTCGCCGCGCATTGGTGCATTTGTTGATTAGTTTGGGGAAATGATACAAATGATAAAGTATTAGAAACACCTCAAAAACTGCATTCAGAATAAAAGTTGTACTTTTGCCACCAGAAATAAAACAACTTTTTATCATCTATTATCATTACGCGGAGTCTGTGCCAAGTGGGCAGACTCCTTTTTTGTTGTGTATTCTCCTCGCTTATTCGTACCTTTAACTCCGTTGAAGGAACTCACGCTCGATAATAAAAAAAATCTTATTTTATTTTGTATTCTCCTCGCTTATTCGTACCTTTGAAGCCTCACTAAGAACCAACAAACTATGAAATTGAAGAAGATGGCACTCATGTGTATGACAACGCTCTTTACAGGATGTACAGCACCTGACCTGGAGCAGCAAGTGGATGAACTCTACCAGCGCATGTCGCAGGAAGAACGTATCGCCCAATTAAGAAGTACGTATATGGACAACCTGTTCAACGAACAGGGACAGTTAGACACGGCGAAATGCCGACAGCTGATTCCCTATGGCATCGGACACTTCTCACAATATGCCAGTCAGAAACCGATGGACCCAAACGTGTTGCGAGACCGTGTGGCAGCCGTACAGGACTGGCTGATACACAACACTCCCAACGGTATTCCCGCTTTGTTCCACGAAGAGGTTCTATCGGGCATCAACACCCGTGGGGCAACCATTTATCCACAACAAATAGGACAGGCATGTTCGTTCAATACTGAACTGGCCGAGCAAAAGACCCGCCAGACCAGTACGCAGATGCGTCGCATGGGAGGTGTACTGTCTCTGTCACCAATGGTCGATGTCTGTCGTACCCCAAGTTTCAACCGTCTGGAGGAATCATATGGCGAAGATGCCTATCTCTCGGCCGCCATGGGCGTCGCTTTTGTGCGTGGCCTGCAACAGGGCGACTTGAAGAAAGGAGTTGGTGCCTGTACGAAACACTACCTGGGCTATGGTGGTGGCGGTGATGCCGAAGAGCAGGAACTGATGGAAGAGATTCTGATGCCCCATGAGGCTATGATCCGATTGGCTGGCTCTAAAGCCGTTATGCCCGGCTACCACAACATGGTGGACCGTGATTCAGCGAAAAGCAACTGTGCTGCCAACGCTTTTATTCTGCAGGACATCCTGCGGGACTACCTCGGCTTCGATGGAATGGTGGTAAGTGACTATACTGCCATTGACCAACTTCCCCTTTCCACCGAGTTAGAAAAGGCCGCAGCCGCCATCAATGCTGGCTGCGATGTCGATTTCCCACGAGGAAGTAATTACGAAATGCTGCAGGAGGCACTTGACAAGGGACTGGTGAAACCTGAGGCATTCGAACGGGCTGTCAAGAGTGTGTTACGTTATAAGTTCCGTGCCGGACTCTTCGACAAGAAACCCTATCTCTATAGTAAGGAGAACATTGTGCTTGACACCCCCGAAGAGCGTCAGACAGCCTACGACATCGCCACGCAGAGCATCGTGCTTTTGGAGAACAAAGACATTCTTCCACTCAACGCCCAACAGTCAACACTCAACATTCTCCTGACGGGCCCCAACGCCAACTCCATGTGGGCCATGTGCGGAGACTACTCCTTCCCGGCCATGACTTATTTCTGGAAGAAAGTGGAACAGGATCTTGACCATCCACACGTAGTCACACTCCTGGAAGGTATGCAGGACTATCTGAAAGGTCAACAGTCAGTTGCCAACAGCCCTTCGTTCACACTACGCTATTCACGTGGCTGCGACTGGACCGAAGAGATAGAGACAAAGTATAGTGAGGCTGGCGACGAACGTGCCTGGGAATACGAGATTCTACACCGTAAAGTGGATTCCGGCGAAAAAGCAGATAGGCAGGAAGCCCTGCAGATGGCCCGAGAAGCAGATGTCATCGTGGCTGCCATGGGTGAGAATGTCATGTTGTGCGGCGAGAACAGAGATCGTCAAGGACTACGGTTACCCGGCCAACAAGAGCAGTACGTTGAACAACTGCTTGCTACTGGCAAGCCTGTTGTACTCATTCTGTTTGGGGGTCGTGCACAGGTCGTTTCCGGCATTGCCGAACGTTGCTCAGCCGTCATCCAAGCATGGTACCCGGGCGAAGAGGGTGGTCATGCCGTGGCGGACATCCTCTTCGGTAAGGTGTCACCATCTGCCAAGCTCTCCGTCAGCTATCCCAATAAGGAACTGAACGAACCTGTCTGCTACAACTACCCTGTAACATCGTCAAACAGCCAAATATCATGGCCCTTCGGCTATGGTCTGAGTTATACAACTTTCGGCTACAAGAACTTACAGGTTAACAGCAGTGCCCAAACCGATGGAGATTATGTAGAACTGACCTTCCAAGTGAAGAATACGGGTAAAGTGGCAGCTGATGAGATTGTGCAAATCTATCTTTCCGCGCTCAACAACCACCATTCACCGACCTCCAGTCTGCAAGGTTTCGCCCGCGTACCGCTGCAGCCCGGACAGACGAAAACCGTCACCACTCGTCTCTACATAGAGCAGTTTGGTCACTACAGCCGCAATGGCAATGTCCGTCAATGGATTGTCGAGCCAGGCACATACAGCGTCAAGGTGGGTGCCTCATCGACAGACATCCGAATGGAACAGCCGATAGAATTGAAGGGAAGATCCTACAGCAAACCACTACGCGACCACTACTTCTCAGAGAGTATTGTGTCTAAGTAAGTCGCACGATTCACTTGGTGCATAGAGGTTTTACAATACAAAATAAATAGGTATGATAGTATTTTGAAAGTTTTTGAAACATCTGCTAAAGAACGATACATAAATTCTTTGTAATTTTGCAGGCAGAAGATTTATCAACTTTCAAAACACATGTACTTACCAATAAAAACTATGATGACAGCCGCCATAATGGCGGTTGCCATCTCGGTGACTGCCCAAGAGAAGTTGCCGTATCAGAATGCTAACCTTAGCGCGCACGAACGTGCCGTTGACCTTTGCAGCCGTCTGACGCTGGAAGAGAAGGCTCAGCTGATGCTGGACGAGAGTCCCGCCATCCCCCGGTTGGGTATTAAGAAATTTTTCTGGTGGAGTGAGGCATTGCATGGTGCAGCCAACATGGGAAATGTGACGGTATTCCCTGAGCCCGTAGCTATGGCTTCATCGTGGAATCCCCAGCTGCTGTATCGCTGTTTCGACGTAGCCAGCACAGAGTTTCGCGCACAGTATAACCACCGTTTGTACGACCTGGGCGGTGAGGACATGAAAATGCGCAGCCTCTCTGTGTGGACTCCCAACGTCAATATATTCCGTGACCCACGCTGGGGTCGCGGACAGGAGACATACGGCGAAGACCCTTACCTGACGAGTGTCATGGGCACACAGGTCGTTCGTGGCCTGCAAGGTCCTGAGGATGCAAAATACCGTAAGCTGTGGGCCTGTGCCAAGCATTATGCCGTTCACAGCGGACCGGAATATACCCGTCATTCAGCCAACCTGACCAATGTTTCACCGCGTGACATGTGGGAGACCTACATGCCAGCCTTCAAGACCCTTGTGCAAGATGCGAAGGTACGTGAGGTGATGTGTGCCTACCAGCGGTTGGACGACGACCCTTGCTGCGGCTCCAACAGACTTTTACAGACCATACTCCGCGATGAGTGGGGATTCCAATACCTGGTGGTCAGCGATTGTGGAGCCATCAGCGACTTCTACACATCGCACCACAGTTCATCGTCTCCCGTCACCGCCTCTGCCAAGGCCACACTGGCTGGCACTGACGTAGAATGTGGTTATGGCTATGCCTACAAGAGCATTCCTGAGGCCGTGAAACGAGGGCTCATTACAGAGTCTGAGGTCGATAAGCATGTTATCAGACTATTGGAAGGTCGTTTTGACTTAGGCGAGATGGACGACCCGTCAATGGTGGAGTGGTCGAAAATCCCCTACTCTGCTATGTCAACAAAGGCATCTGCCAATATCTCCCTTGACATGGCTCGGCAGACCATCGTACTGCTGAAGAACGGGAACCTTCCCAATCCCTCCCAAGGTGGAGTTCTTACACCCGTACTACCTCTTTCCAACCATCCATCACCGGCATCCCGGATTGCCGTCATTGGACCGAATGCTGACAATGAGCCTATGATGTGGGGAAACTACAATGGAACACCTAACCATACAGTAACGATTCTTGATGGCATCTGTGGAAAGTTGGGTGTCAAGCGTTCAAAACTCAACAACAATAACTCCAAACTGCTTTTTCTGCCAGGCTGTGACCTCACCTACGACAAGGTGATGGAGTGTCACATGGCTACTGAGTGTACGGCTCCTGATGGAAAGAAGGGACTGAAGGGTACCTTCTGGAGCAACACCGAGATGGAGGGAAAGCCTTTCACCACCGAATACTACCGCCAGCCTTTGGCCGTGACCACCAATGGCATGCATGTATTTGCAGCAGGACTGCCTATTGAGGATTTCTCTGCCAAGTATGAGACTACCTTCGCCCCTAAAGAAGCCGGTGAATATGTGGTTAACGTAGAAGGTACAGGAGACTTCGAACTCTTCATCAATGGTGAGAAGAAGTTTTCACACCATATCTGGCGCGCCACTCCAACCCGTACCATGCTCCAGGCCAAGGCAGGAGAGAAATTCCAGATTGAAGTACGTTTCAAGACCGTGAAGACATGGGGGGCATCGATGAAGATCAATGTAGCGCGCGAGCTCCCCATTGACTACCAACAGACCATCGACCAGCTGAAGGGCATTGATAAAGTCATCTTCGTAGGCGGTATCTCACCGGCCTTAGAGGGTGAGGAAATGCCAGTCAACATTGAGGGCTTCAAGGGAGGCGACCGCACCAATATCGAGCTGCCTCGCGTACAGCGTGACTTCCTAAAGGCACTAAAGGCTGCCGGCAAGACGGTCATCTTCGTCTGCTGCTCAGGCTCAGCCATAGCTCTGGAGCCAGAAACAGAGAGTTGTGATGCCATCATACAGGCATGGTATGCAGGACAAGAAGGCGGAACGGCCATTGCCGACGTGCTGTTCGGCGATGTGAATCCCTCTGGCAAACTGCCCGTTACGTTCTACAAGCGCAGCAACCAGTTGCCCGACTACGAGGACTACTCCATGAAGGGCCGCACCTATCGTTACTTCAACGACCCGTTGTATGCTTTCGGCTACGGACTGAGTTATACCACTTTCGAAATACACAATGCACAATGTACCATGAACAATGGCAATGCTGTGCTGACTGTCGATGTCACCAACACTGGCAAACGTGATGGTGCCGAAGTAGTACAAGTCTATCTGCGCGACCCAGCGGATACTGAGGGCCCGTTGAAGTCACTGCGTGCATTCCAGCGCGTCGAGGTAAAAGCCGGCCAGACCGTACCTGTCACCTTGACACTTGACTGCAAGGCCTTCGAATTTTGGGATGCAGAGACTAACACCATGCGTACCAAGTCAGGTTCCTACGAACTCTACTACGGAAACAGCTCACAGGACAAGGACCTGAAGAAACTGATGATTAATTATTAAGATTACGGATTAGAAAGTATTTTATATTAACAATTAACTATTATCAACTATGAGACGTAAAGTTTTGTTTTCAACACTGTTGCTGCTGGCACTTAGCTGCAGCACAGCATTTGCACAGTGGGGACAGCCCCGTGACCCGTTCCCTGGTAAGACCCTGAAGGAAGCCTACAAGGACTACTTCATGATTGGTGTGGCCGTCAATAAGCGCAACGTGTCCGATGCGCAACAGGCTGCACTCGTCAAACAGGAGTTCAGCAGCATGACTGCCGAGAACGACATGAAACCCGTCAGCGTACACCCCGCAGAGGGCGTATGGAACTGGGGAGCTGCCGACAGCATTGCCGATTTCGCCCGTAAGAACGGTATCAAACTGCGTGGCCACTGTCTGTGCTGGCACTCTCAGTTTGCTGACTGGATGTTTACCGACAAGAAAGGCCGTCCCGTCAAGAAAGAGGTTTTCTACCAGCGTCTGCGTGAGCACATCCACACCGTTGTTAACCGCTACAAGGACGTAGTATATGCCTGGGATGTTGTCAACGAGGCGATGGCCGACAACGTACGCCCCAACTTTGTCAATGGCAGAATGGAACCAGGCAATCCCTATCGTGAGAGCCGCCACTTCCAGCTCTGCGGCGATGAGTTCATTGCCAAAGCCTTTGAGTATGCCCATGAGGCAGACCCCAACGCCCTGTTGTTCTATAACGACTACAACGAGTGCGATCCCGGCAAGCGCGACCGTATATATAATATGGTAAAAAAGATGCAAGAGGCAGGTGTGCCCATCCACGGCATTGGCATGCAGGGTCACTACAACATCTACGGTCCCTCCGAGGAAGACATTGACGCTGCCATCACCAAGTACGCTCAGCTGGTGAAGCACATCCACGTCACCGAACTTGACATCCGTACCAATACCGAAATGGGCGGACAGCTGCGCTTCTCACGTGGTGAGCAGAAGCCTCTGGCTCCCTATCTGCAAACCCTGCAGGACGATCAGTACAACCGCATCTTCAAAATCTTCCGCAAGCATAAGGATGTCATTGACTGTGTAACTTTCTGGAACCTCGGCGACCGTGATTCCTGGCTTGGCGTGAACAATCACCCTCTGCCCTTCGACGAACAGTACAAGCCAAAGCGTGCATATTATGCTGTCCGTGACTTCGACCCCGCACTGGAGAACGCTACCGTGAAGGAAGACTTCGTTCCCAATCCGCTGAACCAGCCGGGCCAGGACTACCCGATGGTAAACAGTCAGGGCTATGCCCGCTTCCGTGTGGTGGCTCCTGATGCTAAGTCGGTCATCGTCAGCCTTGGACTCGGCGGACGTGGCGGTACGGTGCTGCGCAAGGACAAGGATGGTGTATGGGTAGGAACGACCGAGGGCCCGATGGATCCTGGTTTCCACTACTACCACCTGACCATCGACGGTGGCGTGGTCAACGACCCCGGAACCCACAACTTCTTCGGTTCTTGCCGTTGGGAGAGCGGTATTGAGATTCCCGCTCCCGACCAGGACTTCTACCAGACCCGCATGGATGTGGCACACGGTAATGTGCAACAGGTGCTGTTCCCCTCTGCCAGCACTGGTGAGGTAAAGCGTGCCTTTGTCTATACTCCGCCGACGTATGGCAAGCTCGTCAAGGGTAAGCAGGAACGCTTCCCCGTGCTCTACCTGCAGCATGGCTGGGGTGAGAACGAAACCAGCTGGCCTGTTCAGGGCTGTGCCGGCATCATCATGGACAACCTCATTGCCGAGGGTAAAATCCAGCCATTCATCGTCGTCATGACTTATGGCATGACTAACGACCTCAAGTTCGGCCGTATCGGTGAGTTTACTGCCAAGGAATTTGAGACGGTGCTCGTTGACGAGCTCGTACCTTATATAGACAAGAACTTCCTGACCAAGGCTGACAAGTGGAATCGTGCCATGGCCGGACTCAGCATGGGTGGCATGGAGACAAAGCTCATCACCCTTCGCCGTCCAGAAGTATTTGGCTACTATGGTCTGCTGAGCGGTGGTCAGTATGCCCCTGAGGACATCAAGGATCCGAAGCAGGTACGTGTCATCTTCCAGAGCTGTGGTTCAAAGGAAAATCCTGAGGGAATCCTCAAGAGCACCGAAGCACTGAAGGCTGCTGGTCTCAATGCTCACGGTTTCATCTCCGAGGGCACAGCCCACGAATTCCTCACCTGGCGCCGCAGTCTCCGCGAGATGGCTCCGCTGCTCTTTAAAGCACAAGAGGGTAAGAAGGTGAAAAAATAAAACATCAGTTTTTTGTCTATGGTAAAAAAAGCAATCCTTAACAAGGTAAAAAGTGTAAAAGGGTGGAAAAGGCATTTACCTTTTTACCTTTTTACCCTTTTACCTTTAGCTACGTGGGCCCAGAACCCCGTCATCCGGCACCTCTACACCGCTGACCCGACGGCACGCGTATTTAATAACAAGGTATATGTCTATCCTTCCCACGACATCGTGCCACCTGAAGGACAGCGACAGGACTGGTTCTGCATGGCCGACTATCATGTGTTCTCGTCAGAGAACCTTGTTGACTGGACCGACCATGGTGTCATCATTAGTCAGCAGAACGTGCCCTGGGGCAATCCCGAGGGTTACTCCATGTGGGCTCCCGACTGTGTCTATAAGAACGGCAAGTACTATTTCTACTTCCCCAATGCACCGAAGAGCGGTCGTGGCTTTGCCATCGGTGTGGCAACAGCCGACCACCCCGAAGGGCCATTTACACTGCAGCAGGAACCCATCAAGGGTGTAATGGGCATTGACCCCTGCGTGCTCGTTGATACCGACGGGAAAGCCTATATCTACTGGAGTGGCATGGGCATCCGCGGTGCCAAGCTGAAGGACAACATGCTGGAGCTTGACGGTGAACTACAGGAAATCCAGATGCCCCGCCGAGAGGGCATGCCTGAGATGCCGCCCATGAAGGTTGGCGGTCAGGAGATGAAGGGACTACCCGATGGTTTCAAGGAAGGCCCGTTTGCCTTCCGCCGCGGCGACTGGTACTACCTCACCTTCCCGTGGGTACGCGGTGAGACGGGTGAAGGCAAGAACCCCACCGAGACACTGGCCTACGCCATGTCTAAGTCACCCCTCGGACCATGGGACTTCAAGGGTATTATCATGGCTGAACATGACAACAATTGCTGGACCAACCACCACAGCCTCCTGGAATACCGGGGACAGTGGTATCTCTTCTACCATCGCAACTACCTTTCACCCAACGATGACAAGCGCCGTTCCGTCTGTATCGAGAAGGTTACGTTCAATGCCGACGGTACTATTCAGGAAGTCCACCAGACCCTGCGCGGTGTAGGTATTGCGCCCGCCACCTCACAAATAGAAGTTGACCGCTACAGTACGGCCAGTCAGGACGTGACGACTGCTCTCATTGACACCGTCAGAACCTTCCAAGGATATCAGGCTACGTTACCCAAGAAAGGCAGCTGGCTCCGTTTCAACGATGTAGATTTCAGTGGCGTCGAGCATAACGGCTATGTCGTTGTACGCGCTATGGCAAAGGGTAATACCGAGTTCTGCCTGCGCGAGAAGACCGCCAACGGCAAGGTTATTGCCCGTTTCCCTATGACCGTTATTACGGAGATGGGGCAGTGGCGTCGTGACCAAAGCGGTCAGTGGCTCACACTGACAGCTCCGCTGGCCTATATTCCGAAAGGCGTTACCGACCTCGTTCTGACCAGCGAAGGAGAACCCGAGATGAGCATTGACTGGGTACAGTTCAAGAATCGTCTAAAGTATTTCACTTTCCTGGGTGCTCAACAGTCGGCAGGCAGCAGCCAGCCTGATGCCAACGGTTTCATCCGCCGTTGGATGCTGTTAGAACCTATCAGCTACAATGTACGTTCCAACATCATCCTCACCGACAGCTATCTGAACGAGAATCTTTCGAAGCAGTACTTCAAGGGGCAGTTCGACGACAAGCGCCTGCCTCGTAACGGTGAGAAAGTGACTGCCATTGGGACGGAACTGGCATCAGGACCGAGAGACACGAGAATGGCAGCAGGCCCTGCAGCAGTAAAACAAGTCAAGCAGACCCTTCGCTGGCATGCCATTGACAGCGAGAGCTATAATGTCAAGGTTTTCCGCTTTGCCGAACTGACAGGCTGCCAGCCCTACAACTCTCTGTTCTGGGGCGTTACTGTCATCGACTGTCCTGAGGATATGGCTGACGTACGCCTTGCTGTAGGTTCCAACGGAGCCTCCATGTGGTGGCTCAACGGAGAACAGGTGCTTACGCTCGATGGTGACCGCCGTATGGTGGAGGACGACTGTGTATCACAGCGTCTGACATTGAAGAAAGGCCAGAACGTTTTGCGTTTCGCCCTGGTCAACGGCCCCGGTCTGAGTGATTTCTGCGTCCGTTTCATCGACAAGGACGGCCGACCGGTTAACAACTACCAAGTAAAAGTGAAAAGGTGAAAAAGTGAAAAGGTGAAAATATGAAGACGAAATATCTGTTAGGTTTATCATTGCTCATTACCCAATTCTCATTTAGCAACGTGGCCGCGCAAGTGGGCGCCCCCTACATCCATGACCCCTCGACCATTGTGGAGAGTGAAGGCAAATACTTCACCTTCGGTACAGGTGGTGGCGGACTCATGTCCGACGACGGATGGACATGGCGTAGCGGTGCCGACCGTCCCGGCGGAGGTGCAGCTCCCGACATCATGAAGATTGGTGACCGTTACCTCTGTATCTATGGTGCTACAGGTGGCGGACTTTTCGGAGGCCACAACGGTCGCATCCTCACCATGTGGAACGACGCACTCGACCCGCAGTCTCCACATTTCAAGTGGAGCACGGCCATTGAGGTGGCTTCCAGCGACGGCATGGAGGACTGCGATGCCATTGACCCAGCGCTATTGCTCGACCCCACCACGGGCCGTCTCTGGGCATCTTATGGCACGTACTTCGGCAACATCCGACTCATTGAACTGGATCCTGCTACGGGTGAACGTGTCAAAGGGAATGTAGAGAAGGACATCGCCATCGACTGCGAAGCCTCAGCACTCATGTACCGTGACGGCTGGTACTACCTGTTAGGCACCCACGGCACCTGCTGCGACGGTGTGAACTCCACCTATAACATCATAGTAGGCCGCTCCCGTTCGGTGGAAGGTCCCTATATTGACAATGTCGGTCGTGACATGTTCCACGGTGGTGGCCGCATGGTGATTACCGCTGGCGACCGTGTCTGTGGTCCCGGCCACTTCGGTCGTACCATCATCGATGAGGGTGTGGAAATCATGTCATGCCACTACGAAGCAGACTTCGACATGGGTGGCCGCTCCGTGTTGGGCATTCGTCCGCTACTGTGGAAGAACGGCTGGCCCATAGCCGGTGACCGTTTCAAGGGAGGCACACTGGCTATTCTCTCCGAGCGTCGCGGCTACTCCTTAGAGATGGCTGTCGATTTCCAGCGTATCGAGCTGCCTCGTCGCGGAGGCTGGCGCGTCGATCCCAATGAGCCCATCGTACCTGTAGCCAACCAGTCGCTGCAGGATGTCAGCGGTTCATGGCCTGCCGGCAACGTGGGTGTGCGCTGCGCCGACTACATGTTCCGTCCCCATCAGCTGTGGGACATCACACCTAACGAAAACGGCAATGAGAAAGAAACGGGAGTATTAGGTTCACCCTACTTCAAGGTAGTTATCAGCGGTACCGACCGTGCCCTGACGGCAACGGCCGACCTCGAACTGGTTACCAGCACCTTTACCGGGGCTGACGAGCAGCTATGGCGCATTGAGCAGCTTACCGACGGCACCTTCCGTATCATGCCGAAGCGTGTGCCCGGACAAGAGCAGCTTAACACCCGCTACTGCGTCTATTCAGCAGCCGACTCCACGCCGACGCTGGCTGAATACAACTTCCAGAGCGATAATTCCAAGTGGAATCTCCGACAGCCGTAACCTTATATTGTTACCTTGTAAAGAGAGTGTATATCACGTGCATGACTGACCAGCTCCATGATTTCCTCATGCGTAGATAGGTTAAAGTCGCCCGGCACGGTATTCTTCAGAGCAGATGCAGCTAACGAATAGTTCAGTTGCATCTGCTTGTCGTATGGGAACAGGCGTGACGCATGCAACAGTCCAGCCATGAAGGCATCGCCCACCCCTACAGGGTCCACCACGTCGGGAATGTCAAAGATAGGAGCCTGCAGGAGGTTCCACTCTTCCTTGCCCTCATCTCCCTTGCCACTATAGAGCAGAGCTGTCAGCGTATGGTGGTTTGAAGCAACCATGTTACGCATACCCATGAGCCAGTCACGACAACGTGGGAACTGGCGATGAATGTCGGCAAACCACTCCCCGTATTCATCCATCTGCATCTCGAAGTTTGAGTCAGTAGCCGTAAAGGGAGGCTGCTGGCGTTGGAAGAGCCATTCAAACTCGATGGCGTCGCCAAACATCATGTCGCATCGGGCAAGCATACGACTGATGGTCTCACGCGGGTCAGCGCCATACTTCCATAGATTTTTGCGGTAGTTGATATCGAAGGAAATCTTCACGCCCATCTCGTCGGCCACGTCAAGCGCCTCAAACGTAGCGTCAGCCGCCTGCTGTGAGATGGCTGCCGTGATGCCCGACACATGGAGCACCGAGGCCCCTTGGAGAATCTCCCGCCAGGGAATCATGCCCGGCTTGAGTTCAGAGTAGGCCGAACCATCACGGTCGTAGATGACCTTTGGCGGACGCATGCCTGCCGGTGGTTCCATGTAGTACGTTCCGATACGCCGACCGCCACGAAGCACGTGACGGCAACTGACGCCTAACGACTGCAGGCTCTGTATGCCAGCAAGGCCCACGGGAGTTTCTGGCAGTCGGGTAACATAGTCAACACTGTTTCCAAGAGTTGCCAGACTGACGGCCACGTTGGCTTCGCTGCCGCCATACTTACTCGTAAAGATATCACCCTGCGTCAGTCGCAGGCGTTCGGGTTTCGAGAACCGCAACAGCAGTTCACCGAAGGTAACAATTCGCGTGTTGGTCATCATCATTTCCTCTTTTGTCGAAAAGATGGAGCCGTAGGGCTCCATCTTCTGTTATTTTACATATTCTGCAAAGTCGGTCTGTCTCATGTCGCCCTTGCGAGCCAGTGTGTCGTGCATGGCGAAGGCGGCCGTCAGGTTGTGGCGTGTCTGTCCCATCTTCGAAATCTTCAGGTAGTCCCACAGCAGCTGCTTGTAGTCGGGGTGAGCGCAGTTCTCAATGATGCACTCAGCACGCTGTGCGGGGCTCTTGCCGCGCAGGTCGGCAATACCCTGTTCGGTGACGATGATATTCACGTCGTGCTCGCTGGAGTCCTGGTGGCTGACAAAGGGCACGATGCTGGAGATAACGCCACCCTTGGCCACCGACGGGCAGGTAAAGATGCTCAGGTAGGCATTGCGTATGAAGTCGCCCGAGCCGCCAATGCCGTTCATCATCTTCGTACCGCTGATGTGAGTAGAGTTCACGTTGCCGTAGAGGTCGGCCTCAATAGCCGTGTTGATGGCAATGACACCCAGTCGGCGTATAATCTCCGGTGAGTTCGAGATTTCACTCTGGCGCAGCGTCAGGTGCTGCTTCATGTAGTCCATGTTGTCATACACCTGCATCAGGCACTCGTTCGACACGGTCAGCGAGCAGGCAGAGGCATCCTTCACGCGGCCGTTGAGCATCATCTCAATGACAGAGTTCTGAATCACCTCCGTGTAGATGTTGAAGTCGGGCACATGCTTGTCCTCACCCAGGGCACCCAGGATGGCATTTGCCGTCGAGCCCACGCCGCTCTGCAGGGGCAGGAACTCACGCGGTATGCGTCCCTTGTGCATCTCCTCAACAAGGAACTCAGCCGTCAGGAAACCAATCTTGTCGGTCACGGGGTCGCTGTCCTTGAAGGCGCGTGCCTCGTCGGGGATGTTACACTCCACGACACCCACCACCTTCTCCTTGGGTATGCTGACGTACGGCTTACCGATGCGGTCGCCCACATGCTCAATGGGTATAGCCTTGCGGTAGGGAGGGTCCAGCGGCTCATACACGTCGTGGATGAACTTGGCGTTGGGGTTATGGAATGAATTAAGCTCCAGAATGACATGCTTGGCCAATCGGGCAGCCGTGGGGCTGATGCCGCCGGCAGCCGTCAGGAACACGTGATAGTCGTTGCCGCAGTCCTCAATGTCGCAGACCTCGAGGATGGCCCAGTCAACATCGCCATAGAAACCGTAGCGCAATTCCTGTGCCATGTGGCTCAGGTGCAGGTCGTTGTAGGGAATCTCACCCAGATTCACGTGCTTGCGGAAATCAGGATTCGTGGTGTAGGGTGCACGATAGAGGATAGCCTGTGCGTTAGCCAGGTCACCATCGGTACTCTGACCGGTAGATGCACCCGTGAAGATAGCCACCTTGAACTCGCGGCCGGCCTCATGCTCAGCAATGGCAATCTTGGCCAGCTCCTTCGTTGTTGCCTTGGCCACACCGGCCGGTGTGAAACCACTCATGGCGATGTGGTCGCCATTCTTAATCAGCGCTGCAGCCTCTGCAGCAGTCATACGTGTATAACTCATAATGTTTAATGTTATTTTCTGAATCGTTCTGCCTGTTCCTGTATCAGGGCGGTGTCGTTGAAGTAGTCTATCTGCATGGCCTTGCGCACCTCGTCCATCGTCCGGGCACCCGTCTCGCGGGCCTGCTCCGTTCCCTTCTTCAGGATGTTGTAAATCTCGGGAATGTCCTGCTCAAACTCATGACGGCGCTGGCGCATGGGCTCTAAGAACTGGTTGAGCACCTCGTTCAGGAATTTCTTGCACTTCATGTCGCCCAGTCCGCCACGGCGGTAGTGGTCCTTCAGCTCTTCCAGGTTCTGGTACTCCGGCCAGAAGTTCTTGAAGTCCTCGTCGGTAGAGAAAGCATCCAAGTAGGTAAACACGGCATTGCCCTCCACGTGGCCCGGGTCGTTCAGGTTGACGTGCTCGGGGTCGGTGTACATCGAGCGCACCTTCTGCCACACGGTGTCCTTGTCGTCCGAGAGGTAGATGCAGTTGCCCAGCGACTTCGACATCTTCTCCTTGCCGTCCGTTCCCGGCAGTCGGCGTGCCGTCAGGTTCTCGGGCAGCAGGATGTCCGGCTCCACCAGCACCTCGGCGTATGTCTGGTTGAAGCGGCGCACCAGCTCGCGTGTCACCTCGAGCATGGGCTCCTGGTCCTCACCGGCAGGCACCGTGGTAGCCTTGAACAGCGTGATGTCGGCAGCCTGGCTCACGGGGTAGCAGAAGAATCCCAGCGGGATGTTCGCCTCGAAGTTACGCATCTTGATTTCCGTCTTCACCGTCGGGTTGCGCTGTACGCGGCTCACGGTGATGAGGTTCATCAGGTATGTCGTCAACTCGGCCAGCTCCGGAATCTGGCTCTGAATGAAGAGCGTGCAACGCTCCGGGTCGAGTCCGGCAGCCAGGTAGTCGAGGGCCACCTCTATGATGTTCTGACGTATTTTCTCCGGGTTGTCGGCATTGTCCGTCAGGGCCTGAACGTCGGCCATGAAGACAAACATCCTGTCGTAGTCACCCGCATTCTGCAACTGCACACGGCGACGCAGGGAACCCACGTAGTGTCCCAGATGCAGTTTCCCGGTGGGGCGGTCACCGGTCAAAATAACTTTTCCCATTTTGCTTTTCTTCTATATAATATGTATTACGGGGTGCAAAGGTACAAAAAAGTTTAGAGTTTAAAGTTTAAAGTATAAAGTTTTTTGTACCTTTGCAACGATTTTTTAGAAGACAGACCATCATGACACTAATGAACCTGCTGAACCGGAACGACCGCTTTGCCGCTACCAATGGCATACAGCTGGTGGAAATCAGCGAGGGTTACGCCCTTGCAGAAATGACAGTCACCAAGAACCACCTGAATGGCGGAGGTGTCTGTCAGGGCGGAGCACTCTTCACGCTGGCCGACCTGGCCTTTGCCGCCGTCACCAACAGTCATGGCCTGCTGACGTTCGGCATACAGAGCAGCATCACCTTTGCCAAGTCTGCCCTTGAGGGCGACACACTGCGCGCCGAGGCCACCGAGACCATCAACCACCATAAGATTCCCTATTGTGAAGTAAAGATTTATAATCAGCACCATGAACTGATTGCCGTCTTTACAGGCATGGCTTACCGCAAGTCCGACCGCAAGATGGAGGTCGATGCGCTGATGTAGCCATCCGTCATACCTCAGCGCCTATGAAGCGAAGTGCTTACCTTCTTCTCCTTTTTCTTCTGCTGACAGCCTGCACGAGGAAACCGCTGTGGGAACATCCGCCCGTGGAGGTGGAGGTGCTTAACCGCATGACACCCGTCAAGGACCAGGGCAAGAGCCAGACCTGCTGGGTCTATGCCATGCTAGCCGCCATCGAGACGGAACACATCGGCCGAGGCGACTCCGTCAATCTCTCGCCGGCCTACGTGGAGTACATGCTACGGAAGGAGAAGAACGCCCCCGAAAGCAGGCGCGGCATGGGCGTGACCTGTATCAGCCTGATACAGCGCTACGGACTCTGCACCCACGATGCCTACCGTAAGTACGACTCAACCATAGCACCGCCCCGACAGGTGTTCATGCTGGGGGCCGTCTATACACCGCAGGAGTTCGCCCGTAGCGTATGCGCCCCTGACGAATATATAGCTCTGACCAGCAATGACAACGAGCCCTATGACCAGTTCATCGACATAGAACTGCCCGACAACTGGGAGCACCAGCGTTTCTGGAACATTCCCATGGACACGCTACTGCAGAAAACCGAACGTGCCGTGCGCCAGCATCATGGTGTCTGCTGGGAGAGCCGGGAACACGCCATGGCTATTGTCGGACTGGCACGCGATGCACAGCAGAACCGCTACTTTATCATGAAGAATTCCTGGGGCAACAGCGACCGCGACCACGGACTGGTATATATAACGTACGAGCGCTTCCGGAAGGAGACACTCGCAGTGGAGATGACACGGGAGGCATACGGAAGGCACCGCGATTGAAACGTAGATTTGTCAGATAAAAACCACGAAATATTTGGAAATCTCAGGATAATATTGTAACTTTGCAGAAACAAAACATGGAAGCTATGCCGAAAAAAAAGACAATAAAAAGAGATAAAAAAACAGCAATTAGGGATTAACACGCCCGATGACAGACTTAGCAGCGCCCGCTACCATATTTGGCAGCGGGCGCTGCCAAATATGGCACCGCCCGCGAATTTATAGTTTCCCCGACAGAAACTCCCCGTTTCCCCTTACCTTTCTCCCTTGTTCCCTGGCAGTTTCTCCCAGAGGGGGATGGGCCTCTATGCGAGCTATAACAAGACGAAAAGGGCAGGCTACGCACTCGTAACCTGCCCTTGTTAATTCAGCGGACTCTAAGTTGGTTTCTACTTGTTCAGCCTCCAAGTGACACCATCCTTGGTGTCCTTCACCTCGAAGCCGAGGGCGGCCAGATTGTCGCGTATCTGGTCGGAGGTGGCCCAGTCCTTGTTGGCCTTGGCCTTGGCACGCAGGTCAAGCACCATATCAACCACCTTGCCGAAAGCTTCTTCACGATTAGCATTGCCGCCGGTCGAGAGTTGAGAACTGAGCGTTGAGAGGCCGAGGATGTCCTCTGCAAACAAGTGCATCACCTCGCTAAGCTCCTTCAGACAGTCGGCACAGATGGTGGCCTTATGGTCAATGAGCTTGTTAATGGTTGAGCAGGCTTCAAACAGGTAGCTCAGCACCAACGGAGTGGCAAAGTCGTCGTTCATGGCGTCATAGCACTTCTGGCGCAACTCCTTCACCGTCTTCTCTGTCTCAGCATCACACTCCTTGCTGACGGGCACGCGGTCCAAGTCGCTGATGCCCTGCATGAGCTTCTGCAGTCCCTTCTCGGCGGCTATGAGAGCCTCGTTGGAGAAATCGACGGTGCCGCGATAGTGGGCAGAGAGGATGAAGAAACGGATAGTCATGGGCGAGAACGCCTGCTCCAGTTTCTCGTGGTTACCCGTGAAGAACTGCTCAAGGGTGATGAAGTTGCCGAGCGACTTACCCATCTTTTGTCCGTTGATGGTAATCATGTTGTTGTGCATCCAATACTTCACGGCCTGATGTCCCATAGAAGCCGTTGCCTGGGCTATCTCACACTCATGGTGGGGGAACACGAGGTCCATGCCGCCACCGTGGATGTCGAACTGCTCGCCTAAGTACTTGCGTCCCATGGCTGTACACTCACAGTGCCAGCCGGGGAATCCGTCACTCCAGGGCGAGGGCCAACGCATGATGTGCTCGGGCTGAGCCTTCTTCCACAGGGCAAAGTCAGCCTGATTGCGCTTCTCGCCCACGCCGGCCAGCGTACGACTTTCGTCCTTGATATTCTCCAGAGAGCGTCCGGAGAGGATGCCATACTTATATTTCTTATTATACGCCTCGATGTCGAAATAGATGCTTCCGTTCGACTCGTAGGCAAAGCCGTTGTCCAGAATCTGCTGTACTAGCTGCTGCTGCTCGATGATGTGGCCTGTAGCATGCGGCTCTATCGAGGGGCGCAACACGCCGAGTGCGTCCATAGCCTGGTGGTAACGGTTGGTGTAGTACTGGGCTATCTCCATGGGCTCCAGCTGTTCCAGCCGTGCCTTTTTCTCAATCTTATCATCGCCCTCGTCGGCATCGTGCTCCAGATGGCCCACATCGGTGATATTACGCACATAGCGCACCTTGTAGCCCAGATGCTTCAGGTAGCGGAACACCACGTCGAACGTGATGGCGGGGCGGGCATGACCCAGATGGGGGTCGCCATAAACTGTCGGTCCGCAGACATACATACCCACATTGGGGGCGTGTAGTGGCTCGAAGCGCTCTTTCTGGCGCGTCAGCGTATTGTAAATAACAAGTCTCGATTCCATTATTCTTTCAATTATTTCGGGTGCAAAGGTAGTGCAAACCGAGCGGAATGCAAAAAAAAATCCAATTTATTTTCATTTCCGAGGTGCAGCCAACCTTCGGCAAAGACTTCATTCCTTCATTTTCTCACGCGCACTCAGATTGTCGGTGAAGTTTCGTACCAATCTCTTGCCCTGCTTTTCCAGAACAGACGAGTAGAAGATGGTGAACACGATGGCTACGAGGGCAAACATACCAAGCCAACTGGTCCAAGGGATAGCATAGTCAACGAAATAGCTGACGAAGACGACCGTGACAATAATGCGCAATACGCCGTATGCCGTCAGCCTGACACGCCAACGAGGCCCGCTCTCCCACAGTTTGTTGACCTCAGGGCTGTCGGCACCTGCACGCAATAGCAGCCACAAAAAGGGAGAGCATAAGACGAGGGCGATGAGGGAGGTGACTGGGTGTACCCATTGCGAGGGAACCACACCCTCAATCACGGGTTGGCCATAATAGAGCATGAGCGACATGATTGCTGCACATATCACGCTGTTAATGAGCATGATGAAGACGAAACGCTTGAAGCAGCTTTTCCATATTTGCTGTAGTTCGTCGGGTGCCTTCTCGTCGTTCTCGTTCGTGTTGCGCTCCAGTCTGGCTTTCCACTTGCCAGGCAGTATGCGTGACACCACGTTGTAGGCAGGCTCAGCCAGTCGAATCATATAAGGCGTGGTGAACGTCGTGAAAACTGACACGGCAACGACAATAGGATAGAGGAAGTCGCTGGTGACATGCAACGACGTGCCGAGAGTGGCCAGGATGAAGGCGAACTCACCAATCTGCGTCAGGGAGAATGAGCATTGCATGGAGGTCTTCAGCGACTGGCCGGAAAGCAGGAAGCCACAGGTGCTCAAGACGGTCTGTCCCAGCATGATGGCAACGATGATGCAGAGAATGGGCACAATATACTCCACGATGAGGTTCATATCGACCATCATACCGACTGACACGAAGAAGATGGCACCAAAGAGATTCTTGACAGGAGCAACCAGATGCTCTATCTTCTCTGCCTCGACCGTCTCCGCCAGGATGCTGCCCATGACGAAGGCACCAAAGGCAGCGGAGAAGCCAGCAACAGACGCCGCCACCACCATGCCGAAACAAAGGGCGAGAGCGATGATAAGTAACGTCTCGTCGTTCATGAGGGGTTTCAGCTTGCGCAGCACCATGGGGATGAAGTAAAGTCCTACGGTGAACCAAAGCACAAGGTAGAGACCCAGCTGCAGGATGGAACTGAACATCTGCGAACCCTCGAACTCCTTACTCACGGCCAAGGTGGAGAGCATCACCATGAGTACAATGGCCAGGATGTCCTCGATGATGAGCACGCTAAGCACCAGTCCGGCAAAACGTTTCTGCCGCAACCCCATGTCATCGAAGGCCTTGAAGATAATGGTAGTCGAAGACATGGCCAGCATGCCTCCAAGATAGATACAGTCCATATCGCTCCACCCAAAGAGGGAGCCCGTCAAAGATCCGACATACATCATTCCGAGGATGATGGCAATGGCAGCAATGATGGGTGCCGCCCCCATCTTCAGGATTTTCTTGAAAGAAAACTCCAGTCCGAGGGCGAAGAGCAGGAAAATAACACCTATCTCGCTCCAAAGATGGATGCCGTGCATGTCTGACACGCTTGGCATGTAGGGCATATTGGGCGAAGCGAGGAATCCCGCAACGATGTAACCTAACACGATGGGTTGTTTGAGACTCTTAAAGAGCAGAGTCATGGTTCCTGCACATATAAGGATAAGTGCGAGATCAGCAATGAGTGGTTCAAGTTGTGTCATCCATGAAATGTTCTTTTAATTTTTAGTCATACTCGTTAACTTCGTTCACATGCAATCATGGATTATTTCTCCTCAATATACTGCATGATGATGTCAACCAGCTCGTCCTCGGTCTTACCGTCGGCACGGAGCACGACATCATAGTTGCGGGTATCGTAACGTGACGTACCCGTGTAGCGGCTCACGTAATTCTCACGCATGCTGTCAACCTGGTCAATAATCTTACGGGCTTTTTCAGGCGTAATATTCTTCTTGCGTGTCACGCGAGCCACGCGGTGGTCCATCGAGGCCTGGATTAACACGCTAAGGTGGTTGGGATGATGGCGGAGTACGAAGAAGGCACTGCGCCCGGCTATGACGCACGACTCCTCCTCAGCGATGCTTCTAAGCAGTTCGGACTCCGCCCTGAACATTTCTTCGGTAGTCAGTTCCATACTTTCCTCCCCCGAATTAGTCTTCCACAACTTGTCGCTGACAAGAACAAAGCCTTCGCCGATGCGGGCCACACGCTTGAAGTCAGTCCAGAAACTATGCTTCTTGCCTTTCAGTTTCTCAATCTCCTCTGTGGTGAGGTTGAACTTCTTCTCCAGGTAACGGATGAGTGCCTTGTCGAAGAATTCCACGCCCAGCCGTTCAGCCAACTTACGGCCTACTGTGCGGCCGCCACTGCCCAATTCACGATTAATGGTAATGACAAATTTCTCGTTCTTATTCATAATCTTGTTTTTTTATTATTCGCTTCTAGGGTGCAAAGATAACATTTTTTTCGAGATTTCCTGCTTTTTTGCCTGAAAAATGTTACCTTTGCAGGCATGAAACTGACAGATTTTGAGATTATGGCTCCTGTTGGCTCCCGGGAGTCGCTGGCAGCAGCCATCCAGGCGGGTGCTGACTCCGTGTATTTCGGAGTGGAACAGCTGAACATGAGATCACACTCTGCCAACCACTTCACAATTGACGACCTGCGCGACATTGCCGAACAATGCAGCAAGCACGGCATCAAGACGTATCTGACGGTAAACACCATCATCTACGGCGAGGACATACCCCTGATGCACGAAATAGTGGATGCCGCACGCGAAGCAGGCATCTCAGCAATCATTGCGTCGGACGTGGCGGTGATGACATACTGCAGAGCCCAGGAGGAGGGGAAGATGGAGGTGCATCTCTCCACTCAGCTGAACATCTCGAACGTGGAGGCACTGAAATTCTACGCTCAGTTTGCCGATGTGGTGGTACTGGCGCGTGAGCTGCGCATGGAGCAGGTGGCGGAGATTTACCGGCAGATTGTGGAACAACACATCTGCGGTCCGTCGGGAGAGTTGGTACGCATCGAAATGTTCTGTCACGGGGCGCTGTGCATGGCCGTCAGCGGCAAGTGCTACATGTCGCTGCACGACAAGAACCGCTCGGCCAACCGTGGCGAGTGCGTGCAGATTTGCCGCCGCAGCTATACTGTGACCGACAACGAGACGGGTAACCAGCTTGAAATAGACAACAAATACATTATGAGTCCGAAGGACCTGAAGACCATCCGCTTCATCGACAAGATGATGAATGCCGGTGTGCGCGTGTTCAAGATTGAGGGGCGCGCCCGTGGTCCCGAATACGTCTATACCGTGGTGAAATGCTACAAGGAGGCCATCCAGGCGGTGCTCGACGGCACGTTCACAGAGGACAAGAAGGACGAGTGGGACCAGCGGCTGGCAACGGTCTTCAACCGTGGTTTCTGGGACGGTTACTACCAGGGGCAGACGTTAGGCGAATGGAACGATGCCTATGGTTCGCGGGCCACAGAGCGCAAGGTCTATATAGGCCCTGCCGTTAAGTACTTCTCGAAACTGGGTGTGGCAGAGTTCTCGGTAGATGCCACCACGTTCAAGTTAGGCGACAAACTACTCATCACCGGTCCGACAACAGGCGTGATGTACGTCACGGCAGACGAGATACACGACGACAACGGTCCTGTCAGCGTAGCGCAACAGGGTACACGGGTGGCCATCAAGGTAACGGGCAAGGTACGCACAAGCGACAAGCTGTTTAAGTTGGTGAGTGGTGAGTAGCGAGTGGTGAGAATTTAGAAATTAGAATATGGCAACAATTAACGAGATACAAGACGAGATTATTGAGGAGTTCAGCGGTCTGGACGATTGGATGGACCGATACCAGTTGCTGATTGACTTAGGCAACGAGCAGGAGCCGCTGGACGAGAAGTACAAAACGGAGAGCAATCTGATTGACGGTTGCCAGAGCCGCGTATGGCTGCAGGCAGACTATGAAACAACTCCCGCCCAAGGAGGGGGCGTTATCCACTTCACGGCCGAGAGCGATGCGTTGATTGTGAAGGGCATCGTTTCATTGCTTATCCGTGTGCTCAGCGACCATACGCCTCAGGAGATTCTGGATGCCGACCTATACTTCATTGACCGTATCGGTCTGAAGGAGCACCTGTCGCCTACACGCAGCAATGGTCTGCTGGCTATGATGAAGCAGATGCAGATGTATGCCCTGGCATTTGCTTCAAAGGGTTAATGGTGAGTGGCCTATTCACCATAGGCATCGAGTTTCTCAAGGTAGAAACGTCTGACATCAGCCCAATGGTAATAAGGGGCACAGTCGGTCCGAACAGGCAGCTGTGCCTCTTTCTCGTTGAGTAACACCTTGACGAGCACATCGTGGTCGCCGGGGCTCTCACGGTAGAAGACAAACTGCAGATTAGCAGCCATCGGGAACACCTTGAGAGCCCACCAACCGTTTGCCTCCACCTCTTCAAGGTCTTTGGTCTGGAAGCCGAAACCGTTGATATCCATCAGACAGACTAACGGCAGCACCATGGTCTCATGGCCGAAGCGCAGCTGTACTCCTGGCTTCTCCAGCTGTATGCAGGAGTCAGCATCCTGGATGATACGCCGCAACAGGTGACGCTGTGTGTAGGGCTCTTTGCCTCCGTTGAGCAGCGAGGGTCCGTAGCAGATGTACCACCAAGCATTCTCTTTTTGCCAGATGCGATAGATTTCCTCGTCGGTAAAGATGTCGTAGAGGGAGAACTGGCTGCGCAGGGGTGTATTCTGGAGAATGGACGCCACCTTGAAGAGATAGTAGTTAAGCCACTGGTCATCTACATGCATACGGACGTAAACAGAGTCGTTGAACAGTTCCTTCATAAGCCGCTCGTTATGTTCGCGCTTGAAAGTAAAAGCATCGTAGGCATCCTGAGCCTCTCCACCCATCATCGTGGCACGCAACAGAGAGTCCTGGTAGTTCATATACCACATGTCATGCTCGGAAGCATCCATATTGATTTGTAGCTGCGGATTCAGCACAACCAACTGCTGCAGGGCAGCTCCCATGGACAGGACGCAGCGTGTCTTGGTGGTGCTTCGTGCCTGAACCACAGCATTACCCCGGAACACCTCGGGGAAATGTTCCACCATGCGGCGTACAATGCCACGCTGCTGCTCGTTACCCAACTCCGTCAAGTCCCCATGCCGGCTGGCAGAGCCGTCACGCATGAGACATACTTCGCGGAACACCATTTTGCCGCAGTCAGTCAGTTTATTCAGACTGTCAGCCTGTTTCAGGATGTTGTAGGGAATATCGTAGGCCTTTTTGTTGCTCAGGTAGCGTGAGCCATGTCGGCCGTAGTGGCTTAGGTAAAACGGGGTTTTGCCCTCGGGCGGGGGTGTCATGGGGTGCTCCAAGGTGTCTGGATAGACCATATAGTTGCTGGCAGCCAAGTTCCGATTCTGCCTAATGGCATCGAAAGCCGGCTGCGCCACGGCGTGGCATGAACAAAGCATCGCCACACACCATAGGACAATACGTCGCTTAGTTCTTAAAGGCATTCAGCTTTTGTAAGTAGTAATCGCGTACTTCTGACCATTTATAGTAAGGTGCCGTCTTGCTTTTGACGGGCAGCGTGACTTCGTTTTCGTTGAGCAGAACCTTTACCAACACATCGGTATCGTCCACATTCTTCCGATAGAAGACAAATTGGATGTTGGCTCCCATGGGGAACACCTTGTAGTTAAGCCAGCCCTTGCTCTCCAATCTCTCCATGTTGGTTTCCTGAAGCCCGAACTCATTAATCTCCATCAGACAGGTGAGTGGCAGTACCATGGTCTCGTGGCCGAAACGCAACGTGGCTCCAGGGTTTCGCAATCGGATACAGGAGTCAGCCTCCTCAATGATGGTACGCAACAGGTTTCGCTGGGTAAACGGCTGCTGTCCGCCATTCAGCGGGCACGCTCCGTAGGAGAGATACCAGCGTACGTTCTCTATCTGCCAGTTACTGTAGATTTCCTCGTCGGTAAAGATGTCGTACAGGGTGATGCGTTTGTGCAGCTCCGTACTTTGGAGGTTGCTGGCCAACTTAAACAGATAGTTATTGAGGCGCCATGCATCGACATTTTTCTCCATATACTCAGCATCGTTGAAGAGTGCTCCCATGGCACGTTCGTAGTTGCGGTGCTTATCGACAAACTCCATATAAGCACGTTGCGTCTCGAAGTTCGAGCGTTTGCCGGTCAGTTCCGTGTCGGTGAAATTCATGTACCACATGTCATGCTCTGAAGCATCGTGCCTGATATTCAGTCTGGGGTTCATGAGCAGCAGTTGCTGGAGCTCATTCTCCATGGAGAGGATGCAGCGGATGACAATAGTGCTCTTGGCATCGATGATGGCATTCCCCTCAAAGATTTCCGGGAATCGCTCATACATACGCTTGGCTATCTGCCTATGCTGGATGGCACCTAAGGGAGTCAGCTCGCCCAGTCGTTTGTAAGCCTCGTCGCATATCAGCTTGACACGCTTCAGTACGTCTTTTCCCAACGGGGTCAGTTTGCCAGCCTCATCGGCGGCCTTCAGTATCTCATAGGGACGCTTGTATTCATCATTGTTGATAAGGTATCGGGAACCATGACGGCCGTAATGGCTCAGATAAAACGGCTTTTCACCCTCTGGGGCTGGCGTCAGGTCACCCTGAGTTGGGCCCGGGTAGGCTAAATAGTTACTGGCCGACAGGTGGGTGTCACTTTTGATTTCGTCGCGTGCCGACTGTGCTTCCGCAATGAGGCACGAGCACAAAACGGTACAGAGAAGAAAGATTTTTTTCATATATATAGGTTTTTGTTTTCGCTTGCAAAATTACGAAAATTCTGCAATAAACCCAAATAAAGCCTTATTTTTTTGAGTCGTCATCCTGTTGAAAGGGGAACACCTGCAGCTGAATGACATATTCATCATGAATATTAAGGTAGTAGCATGTTTCTATGAGATAGGTGCCGTAGCTACCCTTCAGCGGTTCCTTGTCACCATCGTCGCCCTTGCGAGGAGCCAGTTGGAATCCCAGTATCTCCAGTTCATCGCACAACGCCTGGTAGTTTCGCTTTACGCTCTTCTTGTCCTTGGAATAGAGCTTGAAATAGTAGTTGTAGCCCGTAAACTGCTCATCGTCCCAACACATCTCCGCTCCAATACGCAGTCCTCGGTAGGTGAAGTCGTAGTTGTCCTCCTGCGTGAACCCGAGCTCGTGATAGTCAGGATGGTCGTCAATCAGCCAGTCGGTATTGTTCTGGATGATTTCTATGGCCGTTGCAGGCTTGATGCCCTGTATGTCGGAGGGGAAGCACCCCAGCGCATGGAACACCAGTTCGTCGATGCTTTTCTCTCGCCGTGCCGTCCTGAAGCCGCTGATGTCGAAGTCGGCAGCCTCACGATTGTCGAGGGTGTTGAACGAAGTTGTCTCACATCCTGCCAGCATCATCTTTTGACAAATGCTATTGATATACTCGGCAGAGTGGAACCCCAGCAGACTGAGGTTCAGGGTGGTACCGGCAATCGAGATGCTGACTATGTCGTACCGTCGCAGTTTGGTGGCCAGTTCTCCATAGCGAGACGTAGCGTTCCGGGCATGAGGCGGTGCGATGGGAGCCGTCAAGATTACGGTATGATGGGTATAGTCCTCGGTCAGGTTGTTGATGCTGAAGTCCATCGTCACCTTTTCGTCGTTTTCCAACAGCAGGGTTGCCGGATAGCGGAACTGTCCGTCAGGCATACGGGTGCCTGCAGAGGCCATCTGCTTGATAACCAGTTCTTGACTTTTGGTTGATAATGCGTCTGCATGAAGCCAAATGCTCAGCATGGTAGGGAATATCTTGTCGTCTTGCGGCTTGTGCTGGGTGAGTGAGAAGGTACAGATGATGGTTTCGCTTTTCGAAAAGATAGCGTCCGTGGTTCCAAAATAGCCATAGTCCGTCTGCATGGCCTCGTATTCAACGGGGGGCTGGTTCTCGTCGATGCGTGGCGTTTGTGCACTCAATGCAATAGTGCCTAACCAAAGGGTGCAAAGTGTCCAAAAACGTGATTTCCTGTTCATGAATGCAACATTTTCAGCGCAAAGGTAGTAAAAAAAGTCAAAAGTCAAAATAAATTTTGCATTTTACTCACTAATTCGTACCTTTGCGGACATAAAGGCAATCATGAATGATAAATTATGGCAAGAACCTCAAACTGGTCAGATGACTATTGGCTGTTGTTACTGCAATTATATTTGCGGAAACCCGTCGGTATCAAACCGATGTACAGCCGTGCTATGGTAGAATTGGCGATGGAGCTACACATCGCGCCTCAGATTCTTTTCTCAAGAATGGGGCAGTTGGCTGCCCTACAGACACCACGTATAGAACGCATCTGGGAACAATACGGTGACAACCCCCGACGGCTGAGCCGTGCCGTCCGACTGCTTCGCGACATGAAGGGCTATGGCAATGCCGACGACTTCTACGAAGGAGTGGAGGTAAACGAGTCGTTTGAGAAGGACTTCCGTCCTGTTTCCCCCGACTCATCATGGACACCTGTGGCTCTTATCCTGATATTAGACCTTTATTTCCGGCTGACCCCCCAGACCATGGTGGCTGCCACCCCCGAGATACAGGAGCTGGCACGGCTACTGAAGGTGCACCCGGCTGACGTGGCCGAGGTGATGGATGTCTATCAGCACATAGACCCTTACCTGAACCGCCGCGATGTTGTGTTCAACAGTCTGCTCGGTCCCTGTTCCGACGTTTGGAACCGTTATGGAAACTGTGATACAGAACGTTTGGCGGCTTTTGCTGAAGAATTGAAAGAATATTATGCATAATTTGCTGGAAAAGTATTAACTTTGCACGCCAGAAGCAGCATCGAAGAACATGGCACAAAGTCAGATTCAAGTTCAGAGTCAGGAGCAATCGCTCAAACAGACGCAGAATTTATCGCAGCAGCAACTCCTGCTTTCGCAGCTGGTAGAGTTGCCCGTGACACAACTGCTTGAGCGCATCAATGCCGAGATGGACGACAACCCGGCACTGGAGGTAGTGTCGGGCGACGAAGTGGCCGAATGGAAAGAGGAGGCTGAAACCGACGACAACCTACCCATAGAGGAGGACTATGCCCAGCAGAGCGAACGCGAAGAGCGGCAGTCTGCCCTTGACGACGCACTGGCCGGCATTGGGCGCGACGACGAGGAACTGCCCGTCTATCATGGCGGCCAGAGCAACCAAGAGGAGCGTGAAGAAATGGTCTATGGCAACACAGTGTCTTTCTACGACCTGCTGAAGGAACAGATGGGCGAGATTGAACTGACCCCAAACGAGGCAGACATCATGGAGTATCTTATTGGGTCACTCGACGATGACGGTTTGCTGCGAAAGGATCTGGACTCCATCAGCGACGAGTTAGCCATCTACCACCATATTGACGTCACCCCTCAGGACATAGAACGGGTGCTGAATAAGTTACAGGATTTTGACCCTGCCGGCATTGGTGCCCGTTCGTTGCAGGAATGCCTGCTATTGCAGATACGCCGACGTGATGTCTCACGTCTGACTGACCTGATGGAGACCGTTGTACTGCAATACTTCGACGAGTTTACCAAAAAACATTGGGAGAAGATACAACAGGCATTGGCACTGACCGACATTCAGACGGAGGTGCTGATGGCTGAGTTGCGTAAGCTAAACCCGAAACCAGGCTCCTCAATGGGTGAGAGCATGGGGCGCTCGTTACAGCAGATAACGCCCGACTTTATCGTTGATACCCAAGATGACGGTACAGTCACTTTCCACCTAAATAATGACGAGGTGCCTGAACTGCATGTGTCGCAGTCGTTTGCCGATACGCTCAAGGAGTACCAAACCAATGGTGAGCACATGAGCCGCCAGATGAAGGAGGCGCTACTTTATACAAAAAAGAAGGTTGATGCTGCACAGAGTTTCATTGATGCCATCCGCATGCGTCGCCGCACACTGATGCTGACCATGGGTACCATCATACAGTTACAGCACCGTTTCTTCGAAGAAGGCGACGAGGCAACACTGCGTCCCATGATTCTGAAGGATGTGGCAGAACGTACCGGACTGGACGTGAGCACCATCTCACGTGTCAGCAGTTCCAAATACGCCCAGACACGATGGGGGACCTTCCCCCTGCGCTACTTCTTCAGCGACAGCTACGTGACTGCCAGCGGCGAGGAACTTTCCACACGTCAGATCAAGGTTGCCCTACGCGACATCATAGAGGCAGAAGACCATCAGCACCCGCTGAGCGATGATGCACTCAAGGAAGAGCTGACCCAGCGGGGATTCCCCATTGCCCGCCGGACGGTTGCCAAGTACCGTGAGCAGTTAGGCATCCCCATCGCCCGACTGAGGAAGAATTAAATAAGGAAGTTAACGGGAGCTTGCGAAGATGAATTATAAAGTAAATAGTAAAATAACAAAGGTGTCAAGAGAGAAGCAAATCATTTTAGGAGCCCGTGTGCTGAGCATGGTCTTCACCCCCTTCTACCTGCCACTGGTAGGCCTGTTGGCTTTGTTTCTATTCAGCTACCTGAGCCTTTACCCTTGGCTTTTCAAGCTCAAGGTCATTGCCCTGGTATGGCTGTTCACCATTCTGCTGCCCACGCTGTTCATCCGCCTGTACCGCCGCTATAACGGCTGGACGCTCATAGAACTGGGACAGAAGGAGCGGCGCATGGTGCCTTACGTCATCTCCATCCTCTGTTACATGACGTGTGTGTGGCTGATGGAGCTGCAGCACATTCCCCATTTCATGGCCAGCATCGTCATAGCCGCCTTGGTGGTCCAGATGGTCTGTGCCTTCATCAACATGTTCTGGAAAATTTCCACCCATACAGCGGCCATTGGCGGCTTTGCCGGAGCGCTGTTCATCTTTGCTGAGGCCTTCGGCTTCAATCCTGTATGGTGGTTCTGCCTGTTGTTTATCGTGGCTGGTCTGTTAGGCAGCAGCCGCATGATTCTGCGTCAGCACACACTATTGCAGGTTGTGGCAGGATTCCTTGTAGGAGCCGTCTGTGCAGCCCTTGCTATATTGAAATTATAATCATTCATGATATGAAACCACAAGTCAGTATTATCATGGGCAGCACAAGCGACCTGCCCGTTATGGAGAAAGCCTGTAAGCTGTTGGACGAGTTACAGGTTCCGTTCGAAGTCAACGCACTGTCAGCCCACCGCACCCCTGATGCTGTTGAGCAGTTTGCCCGTGGAGCCAAGGAACGTGGCCTACGTGTCATCATCGCCGGTGCCGGTATGGCTGCTGCTCTGCCCGGCGTCATTGCAGCCTCCACTACCCTGCCCGTCATCGGTGTACCCATCAAGGGCATGCTCGACGGACTCGATGCCATGCTTTCCATCATCCAGATGCCACCGGGCATTCCCGTAGCTACCGTTGGTGTGAATGGTGCCCAGAATGCCGCCATCCTCGCTGTTGAGATGCTCGCCCTGAGCGACGAGTCATTGGCACAACGTCTGGCAGCCTACAAGGAAAACCTAAAGCAGAAAATTGAGAAAGCCAATCAGGACTTAGCTGAGGTAAAATATGAGTACAAGACGAATTAGTACCGAGGTCCGTATCGGTCATTTGCTACTAGGCGGCAATAACCCCATCCGCATCCAGTCGATGGCTACTGTCGATACCAACGACACCGAGGGCTGCGTGGCGCAGGCCAAGCGAATCATCGATGCCGGAGGCGAACTGGTACGTTTCACTACACAGGGCACCCGCGAGGCGGAGAACATGAGGAACATCTCTGCCCGTCTGAAGGCCGACGGCTACTCACAGCCACTGGTAGCCGACGTACACTTCACGGCCCACACCGCTGATGTAGCAGCCCAGTACTGCGAGAAGGTACGCATCAACCCAGGTAACTATGTAGATCCCGGGCGTACGTTCAAGCATCTGGAATACACCGACGAAGAGTATGCTGCCGAGTTGCAGAAGATAGAGCAGAAGCTCGTACCTTTTATTAATATATGTAAGGAGCATCATACCGCCGTACGCATCGGCGTAAACCATGGTTCCCTCTCCGACCGTATCATGTCACGCTACGGTGACACTCCTGAAGGCATTGTCGAGAGTTGCATGGAGTTTCTGCGTATCTTCCGCCGCGAGCAGTTCAACGACGTGGTCATCAGTATCAAAGCCAGCAACACCGTCGTTATGGTACAGACCGTACGCCTGCTTGTCAAGACGATGGATGCCGAAGACATGCACTACCCGCTGCACTTAGGCGTCACCGAGGCTGGTGAGGGCGAAGATGGCCGCATCAAGTCGGCTGTCGGCATCGGCGCATTGCTCACCGAGGGCATAGGCGACACAATCCGTGTCAGCCTCTCTGAAGAACCCGAATGTGAGATTCCCGTTGCCCGTAAGCTGGTAGAGATGATTGACGAGTGTACAGCATTACGTCAAGAGGCAGAACGTTCCATCAAGGACGGCACCGCCACACTCACACTTGATGCTCCTGACTGGGAAACGCTTCAACTGAAGGCAGCCATGTCCGTGGGAGCCCTCCTCATAGACCGCAAGGCCACGGAATTATCCATTGTCAACTCTCAATTTCCAACAGAAAAACTCATTGAGCTTTCTGATGCCCTTCTCCAAGCCGCCCGCATCAAGTTTACCAAGACGGAGTACATATCTTGCCCAGGCTGTGGTCGCACGTTGTACAACCTGCAGGAAACCATAGAAAAAGTCAAGGCAGCCACCAGTCACTTGGTAGGTGTGAAGATTGGCATCATGGGTTGCATCGTCAATGGACCGGGTGAGATGGCTGATGCCGACTATGGTTATGTAGGAGCCGGACGCGGAAAGATTTCCCTCTATCGCAAGAAGGAATGTGTGCTGAAGAATATCCCTGAGGAGGAAGCCGTAGAGAAGTTGCTCGAGCTGATCCGAAAGGATCGAACACAGTAGGGTTAACCCTACTGTGTTCCTAATAATTTCATCAGCTCCTTCATGCCCTCGCTGGCACCCTTTTGGATGTGGGTGAGGTTCGGAATGCCGGAACCGACGGAGGGACTGGGGTCAATCAGGTAGATGGGCGTGCCCGGCTTGACATAGTGAACCAGTCCGGCAGCAGGATATACATTCAGGCTAGTACCAATGATGACAAGGATGTCTGCCTGCTGCACCTCCTCCACCGCACGGCTGATATTGGGTACTGCCTCCCCAAAGAAGACGATAAACGGACGTAACAGCGAGCCATCGCCAGCTAATGTGCCGGGCTTCACCTCACAATTGTCTGGGGTTAACGTCTGCTGATAGCGCGGGTCATCAACATCGCGACTTGAGCAAACCTTCATCAGTTCACCATGCAGATGGACAACATTCGTCGAGCCTGCTTGCTCGTGGAGATTATCCACATTCTGCGTCACAACTGTAACATCGTACTTCTGCTCAAGTTCCGCTACCAGTCGGTGTCCCTCGTTCGGCTTTACGTTCCAGCATTTCTTACGCAGCATGTTATAGAAATTGGTCACAAGCGTGGGGTCAGCAAGCCACCCTTCATGGGTTGCCACCTGCTGCACGGGGTATTCCTCCCACAAACCGTCGGCATCGCGAAAAGTCTTCAAACCACTTTCTACCGACATGCCGGCACCCGTTAGTACTACAATTTTTCTCATCGTCTTACAGTTTTTTGATGATTTCGCGGCAAAGATAATAAAAAATAATCTTTTTTTACTACCTTTGCTGCGAAATAAATCCAATAACTAACAATCAACATGAATCAGAGACTATTCATTATCACCCTTATTGCCTGTTGCACAGCTACTTTGCAGGGCACGGCACAACCACTTGTTTATGACGTAGAAAACTCCGGGAAGCACTTTACTGAGCCTACAATGGCGCCTGTCAGTGAACTGCCAACCATCAAGGAACTGCCTGACCCATTAGCATGGCACAATGGTAGCGGAAAGGTGACGAAGTTCAAAGACTGGGAACGCCGGCGCAACGAGATTTCAGCGATGATTCAGCACTACGGCATCGGCCGTAAGCCCTCCGTGGAGGACGGTCAGGTATCAGCCCGTATGAGAGAAGACACGCTGATAGTATATGTGACACGCAACGGCAAAACCATCCGTCTGACATCGGAGATACGCTATCCCGAGGTGGGGAAACCACCCTATGCCTTGATGATTGGCACCAGCATGATTGCCCTGCCGAAGACGCTGTTTGAGGGAAAGCCTATAGCCACGATGGTATTTCACGAAAAACAGGTTAACGATTACGGGCAATGGGGACCTCACCACGAACGCGGCGAACACCCGTTCGACCGGTTATATCCTGAGTTGTCAGCCAATGGAGCCTACAGCGAATGGGCATGGGGCATGAGCCGACTACTGGACGGCCTTCAGCAACTGGGTCCAGAGATAACGAAGATTGACATGAAGCACATCGGTGTGACAGGCTGTTCGTATGCAGGAAAGATGGCGCTGTTTTGCGGAGCCTTCGACGAGCGCATCGCACTGACCATTGCCCAGGAGCCCGGTGGCGGAGGGGCTGCAGCTTGGCGTGTGTCGCACACGTTGGATGAGGTGGAGGACCTTGACAAGACCGACTACCACTGGTTCATGGAGAGCCAGCGTGAGAACTTCGGTGGTGACAACGTCTATAAACTGCCTTACGACCACCACGAACTCGTAACGATGATTTGTCCAAGAGCTGTGTTGCTGTTGGGCAATCCAGACTTCAAATGGCTGGCTGATCCCGCGATGCTGGCTTCTGCCAAGGAGGCAAAGAAGGTTTGGGAGAAATTCGGCATCGCCGACCGCATGGGATGGTCAATTGTCAATGGTCACGGTCATTGCCAGCTGCCCGAAAGCCAATTCCCCGAGGTATCTGCCTTCATTGACAAGTTCTTATTAGACAAGGATGTGAAGACTGATGGCGTGGCAGTGGAGAAGTTTTAGTTATCAGTTATCGGTTATCAGTTATCAGTTTATGAGTTATCAGTTATCAGTTATCGGTTATCGGTTAGCGTTATCGTTAACGTTATTGTTCATCTTCCCATTAGTATTAATGGCACAACGGCAGGACGTGAAGATTGTGTTTATGACGCCCAACATCGTGCACGTGGTAAAAGGCATGCCTACCAAGACATTAGTGGTCATTGCCAAGCCCGAGGAGGTGGCTGTAACCAGAAAAGACAATACCTGGTCAAGCAGTGAACTCACGGTCAGACAAGACCCTAAAACAGGAGCGCTGACCTTCTTGACAGCGAAAGGAAAGGTGCTGTTAAGAGAAAAAGACTGTGACGTGTCAAAAGTTCGCCAGACATTCCAATTAGACAAAGACGAAGCTATCTATGGACTGGGGACCATACAGAACGGCAAGATGAACCGTCGCGGTGAGCATAAGCGCATGGAGCAGTCAAACCTGGAGGACTTCCAGAATGTACTGCAGAGCATCAAGGGTTGGGGGCTCTATTGGGAGAATTATTCTCCTACACAGTTTGATGACGATAATAATGGCATGACGTTCACGTCAGAGGTCGGCCAGGGCATTGACTATTATTTCATGTATGGCGGATCGGTCGATGGCGTCATAGCCCAGATGCGCCAACTGACAGGTGACGTGCCGATGTTCCCGCTCTGGACCTTCGGCTACTGGCAGTCGAAAGAGCGTTACAAGAGCGCTGCAGAAACAGAGAGCATCGTTGATAAATACCGCGAGTTACAGGTGCCGCTGGATGGCATCATACAGGACTGGCAGTATTGGGGTTCGAACTATCTATGGAACGCTATGGACTTTCTTTCGGAAGACTTTGCCACTGGGCAGCAGCTCATCAAGAACGTACACACGAAACATGCCCACTTCATGATCAGTATCTGGGCAAGCTTCGGGCCGCAGACCAAAGCCTTCCGCGAACTCGACGAGAAGGGACTGCTGATGCCTTTCCAGACTTGGCCGCAAAGCGGACTGTCGCACATCTGGCCGCCAAGAATGGACTACCCCTCTGGTGTAAAGGTATATGATGCCTTTAGTCCTGAGGCTCGCGCCATCTACTGGAAGAATCTGAAAACATTGTTCAATTACGGTGTAGATGCATGGTGGATGGATTCTACCGACCCGGACTTCTTCAATCCACGCGAGTCAGACTATGAACACCCGGTCTTTGGAGGAACTTGGCGTTCACAACGTAACGCTTTCCCGTTGGAAACTGTTCGAGGAGTATATGAGGCACAAAGAAAGACAGCCCCCTCTTCGGAGGGGACGAGGGATGGTAAGCGTGTGTTCATCATGACCCGCTCAGCCTTTGCAGGACAGCAGCACTATGGCTCGAACATGTGGAGTGGCGACGTTGCCTCATCATGGGACATGCTACGCAAGCAGATTCCCGCCGGACTGAGTTTCTCACTGACTGGCAACCCCAACTTCAATACCGACATAGGTGGTTTCTTCTGTAATGCCTATAACACTCAGGGACCAGCCACAGCACCTCAAAACCCGCAGTTCCAGGAGCTCTATGTGCGTTGGATGCAGTACGGGCTATTCTGTCCCGTCTTCCGCAGTCATGGTGCCGATGCCCCACGTGAAATCTGGCAATTCGGCAAGAAGGGTGAGCCGGTGTATGACGCCATCGAACAGATGATTCGTCTGCGCTACCGTCTGATACCCTATCTCTATAGTACCGCATGGCAGGTGACTTCAAATAACGAGAGCTATCTGCGTCCGCTGTTCAGCGACTTTGCACAGGACAAACGTGTATGGGACATGACCGACGAATTCATGTTCGGCCGTAGCATCCTGGCTGCTCCTATCGTTGTTCCGCAATATACCGAGGAGCAAATCATCAAGGAAGATGCTATGACGGGGTGGGACCGGAAGGAATTGACAATGGACAATGGACAATTGACAATTGACTGGAGTGCTACACACAGCGTTACGAATTATCTGCCGAAAGGTGTGCTCTGGTATGACTTCTGGACGAACAAGACATACAAGGGCGGCCAAAACGTGACACTCGAGACCGCGCTCAATCGTGTTCCGATGTTTGTACGTGCCGGCAGCATCCTTCCTTTAGGACCTGTTATGCAGTATGTGGGTGAGAAGACGTGGGACAACCTCGAGATTCGTGTTTATCCCGGAGCCGACGGCAGTTTCACGCTCTACGAGGACGAAGGCGACCATTACAACTACGAGAAGGGTGTCTATAGTACCATCACCTTCCATTGGGACAATACCCGTCAGCAACTGACCATCGGTGAGCGTAAGGGCTCGTTCCCTGGCATGCTCAGTACGAGGCGGTTCACGGTTGTATGGCCTGACGGTACGACAAAAACCATTGACTATAAAGGTGAGGATTTAGTTATTAGTTATCAGTTATGAGAAAAATACAGTTATTATTGTTAGCGTTATCGTTCCCATTCACATTGATGGCACAGAACTACACGCTGTGGTACAACAAACCTGCCAGCCGTTGGCTTGATGCGCTGCCCATCGGTAATTCCCACCTGGGGGCAATGGTGTATGGCGGCACCGACACGGAGGAGATACAACTCAACGAGGAGACATTCTGGAGCGGCTCACCCCATAACAACAACAGTACGGAGTCGCTGCAGTACCTACCGACGGTGCGCCGCCTGATCTTCGAAGGACACGAGGAAGAGGCACATAAGCTGATTGACCAGCACTTCATCAAGGGTCCCCACGGTATGCGTTACTTGCCGTTAGGCAGCATGAAGCTGAAGTTAGGCCATACGGACGTGCAGGACTACCGTCGTGAGCTGTCCTTGGGCAATGCCTTAGCCACCACCACCTATACGTACCAGGGTGTGAAGTACGAACGCACGGTATTCGCCTCTCAGGCTGACAATGTAGTCGTGGTTCGTCTGACAACAAGCAAAAAAGGTGCTTTGTCGTTCAAGATTGGATTCGACAGTCAGCTACCCGCTCAGGTCTTTACCGTCTCTTCCCATGAGGGACTGGGCTCTGTCCACGAACTGGCAGCCGTTGTCGATGGTGTGGAACAGGAGGGTATCAAGGCCGGGCTGAAAGCCGAGGCTCGCATATTGATTGAGGCTGACGGAAAGATAGAGCGTGGTGTCAATGAGCAGAGCGTGGTCAATGCCACCACAGCAACACTTTACGTCACCGCCGCCACCAACTTCATAAACTACCACGACATCAGCGGTAGTCCTGTCAAGAAGAATAACAGGACTTTGACAGCCCTTCACGGCAAGAGCTATCAGCAACTGCTGAATCGCCACCTGAAGAAATATCAGGAACAGTACGGCCGTGTGACATTGACACTGGGTGCCAGTGAAACTAATAAAGCTGATCTTCCTACCGACGAACGCCTTGCCTCTTTCGACGGTACCGACCTCAACATGGTATCGCTGATGATGCAGTATGGCCGTTACCTGCTCATCTCTTCTTCACAGCCCGGCGGACAGCCTGCCAACCTGCAGGGCGTGTGGAACGACAAGCTGAATGCCCCCTGGGACTCTAAATACACCATCAACATCAATGCGGAAATGAACTACTGGCCTGCCTTGGTGGCCAACCTTGCCGAGACCCAGCAGCCGCTCTTCGACATGATAGAGGACCTCAGCCATACAGGAAAGCTGACAGCCGCCACGATGTACGGCTGTCGCGGCTGGGTGGCTCACCACAACACCGACCTATGGCGTATTGCCGGACCTGTTGACGGTGCCTCATGGGGCATGTTCCCGACAGGTGGCGCATGGCTCACCACTCACCTCTGGCAGCACTATCTCTTCACCGGCGACAAGGCATTCCTGAAGAAGTACTACCCCATCATGAAAGGCGCCGCCGATTTCCTCATCGACTACATGCAGGAAGTACCGCAGAACTCCCCCCTCAGCCCTCAACCCTATCTGGTAACCATACCTACCGTGTCGCCGGAACATGGGCCCGTAGGCAAACGCACCACTGTTACTGCCGGAGCCACCATGGACAACCAGATTGTGCGCGACGTTCTCAGCCAGACATTAGAGGCAGCAAAGGTCTTGGGAATCAAAGATTCTTCCCTCTCCACCCTTCAGACTTCGCTTCAGAAACTGCCTCCCATGCAGGTTGGACAATACGGACAGCTACAGGAGTGGATCATCGACGGTGACGACCCCAACGATCAGCATCGGCACATATCCCACCTTTATGGCCTGTATCCTTCCGACCAGATATCACCCTATCGCACCCCTGAACTGTTTAAGGCTGCCGCTACTACATTGAAGCAGCGCGGTGACATGGCAACAGGCTGGAGTCTTGGATGGAAAATCAACTTCTGGGCACGCATGCACGATGGTGATCATGCATACCAAATCATCAAGAACATGTTGAACATGATACCCGATTCCGTAGAATGGGGCGCTCATGGCGGCACCTACCCTAACCTGTTCGATGCACATCCACCCTTCCAGATTGACGGCAACTTCGGCTGCTGTGCCGGCATCTGCGAGATGCTCCTGCAGAGTCACGATGGGGCTGTGGAACTACTGCCTGCCCTGCCCTCGGCATGGAGTGACGGTGAGGTCAAGGGACTGCGTGCCCGTGGCGGTTTCATCGTTGATGTCAAGTGGAAGGACAGCAAGCTGACCGAAGCCAAGATACGTTCCACCATTGGTGGAAATTTACGCGTACGTTACGGTGACCGTATCATCCACGATACGCCCACAAAATCAGGACAGACGATCACCCTTTAATGAAAAAGCAGAAATGCTAAAGTGGGGGTTTGCTTGTCACATTAAGCAAGCCCCCACTTTTTACGCCCTTTCCGCATTTAGAACTTATATCCTACGCTCCCCATAAACCAGCGCCCCTGCTGCTGGATAGGACCTGAACCAAGTCCACACTGGGTATAGTGGTGGTTGAACAGGTTATGGACGTTGAGAGAGAAATCTATACGTCCGAGCTGGTATTCAGCACCCAAGTCGGTTAGAAAGACCGACGGATAGGTGGTGAAACGGTAGGAATTATCTCGCAGATTAACCTCGTATCCCTGATAATGATTATGGTAACTCAGGTGGGTATGGAGTCGTAGGTTACGGCCAAAGCGCCATGCCACAACAGCATTGGCTGAGAAGTCGGGGATGCCTGGTATCTTGTTGATATCGTAGCCAAAATACTCTGCTTCCAACACATTAAGCCAAGCAGCTGAGAAATGTACGGTAAGCGGTGAGTGGCGATAGCTTGCCGTGAGTTCCAAACCAAGGGTCTTTCCTTCACCGAGGTTGCCATGTAACAGGCGCTGGGGATAAATGAGGTCAGTAGCACGGTTAAAGAAGCCGTTAAGTTCGACATCAAGCCCAGGTAACAGGGCACTTGATCCAACGGTGAGCTGCCACGAATAGAGCCGTTCTGACTTCAAGTCATTATATACCACCGGAGTAGTTGGTAAGCCCATGCTTTCGTCCAGGATGTTGTTAAGCACATTGACCTGATAGAACAGCATGTTTATCTTCCGATAAAAGTAGGGGGCATCGACGAAGGACTTGGAGTAGCTGAACGTGACATGCCATTTGGGTTGGACGAAGATGAGGGCGAGACGGGGCGAGAACTCATGCATCTCGTCATCGTCGTAACGCCGTTTATAGTCGTAGCGCAGGCCACCATTGAAGATAAGTGGTCCCCAGCGATGCTTCACCTGTAGGTATGCATCAGCATTGGTCTCACGTCCCTTTGCGATGTCGTTGAGGTCAAACTCATGACCGCTCCCAATGCCTTCTGCCCAGTCGGAGAAGGTAGAATACTCGATGATGGTGTGGTGTCCGGAGCCAACGACATAGCGAGAGTCCTCAAGCGAAAAACGGCTGAAATTTGCTCCGAATCCCAACAGTCCCTTGTGCGTTTCACCGTCCAGATACTTATAATCGCCCTTGATCTGTACACCGATATTCTTTTCCTGTCCATCATGATAGCGAAAGAGATTCTTAGCGTTATCGAACAGTGCGCCAAAGGTTTCTGGCAGTCCCAGCATGAGGCCTATACCATTGACGGCAGAGTCGGTAATCACCTGATAGTGTGTCATATCGCTGAGGTCGTAGTTGATGGTTCCGGTCAGTGAGAGACGGTCCCACTGGCGGCGATAACTGAGTTCTATATGGTGCGACTGGGTGGCAAAGCTGGGCACGAGTCCCCGAAAGGTAGCATAGTCAGAAACATTGTATGGAGAGTAGGTATAGGTCATGGTGTAGGGGGAGTGTATCTGCGAAAAGCGTGTGTTATAAAGGAAGTTAAGTCCACGCCAAGAGAGCATTAGTCCAAGGTCGTAGGAAGGTTTATCGCCTACCCTACCGATGCGAACATCACCTTCTGTCTTCCCAAGACCACTCCGACTGCGTGGCACGAAGAACCGTTGTCCATCTGCTTTGTAGAGTGATCCCCACACCAGGATATCAAGGTCGAAGAAACGCTTTCCGAAAAGAATGTCGCCACGCAGTTGTCCGTAACTGCCTCCGCTGGCACGCAGACGGAGTCCATCAATATCGATTCCCTGTTTGGTTATGACGTTGACCACAGCCGACAACGCCACACCGCCATAGAGTGAAGAAGCGGGACCACGCAGCACCTCAATCTGCTTGACTTTGTCGAGCGAGATACTGAAGTCAGGACTGGCCACATTGGTGGCATAGCTATTGAGACGATGGCCATTAAGCAATATAAGCATCTTCTCTTGTCCCTGGCTGAAGATTCCACGCATGGCGATGTTGATGTCGTCGTTGCAATCGACACTGGTCATGCCAGGCACGTAGGCCAGCAGTACCTCTTTGAGGTTACGTGCTCCGCTGATGCGAATCATGTCCTCGGTAATCAGTGTCACGGGAACAGGTGACTCCTCGAGGTTTTCTTCCTGACTGGAGGCCGTGGTGATGGTTGAGCCACGCCCACTCTTGATGCGGTTGACCATATCAATGAAGCGCTGAGGGTCTTCAGAGGTGGTGGAATAATAGGGATTTTCCGTCAGCAGACGATAAGTGAGGCGTTCTGCCTCGGCATCATCGTCGAGACCTAACGAACAAAGCACCAATAACCGGTAGGCATCCTGAACGAGTTCTCCCTGGAAGTCATCAAGGTGTTCGGAGAGCATAGTACGGGCTTCCTCCAGTCGGCCGATAATGTAGTCACTCTCAGCCTCAGCATAGAGTCTGTGCTGCTCGCTGATGGACTGCTGGGCACTGACTGGTACTGAGAAGGAAAGAATGAGAAAAGAAAGAATAAAGAAGATAAAATATGGAGACCGTTTTCTCATTTCGTAACAGGTATTTTAAAGGTGATGGTGGTGCCCTCGCCCAGAACAGACTCGACACCAACGGTGCCACCATGACGGTTTTCAATCATATCACGGATAATGCCCATGCCGAGTCCAGTACCCTGTCCCACAGGCTTGGTTGTGAAAAAATTATCAAAGAGTCTGCGTCGTGTCTCATCGCTCATGCCTTCCCCATTATCACCAATGGCAATGGTCAACATCTTCCCGCCCTCGTCACAGGACGAGAGACTGACTGCAATATCGATGGTAGGCACATAATCGGTGGCTGTAGTGGCCTTGTGCCATACGGCATAGCAGGCATTGTTCATCGCATTGAGCACGGCCCGACTGACATCCTGCGGAATAACCAGTACGGGTTCCATCGGCAACTGGTAGTTTTCTTTGATGGTGACGTTGAAGTCCTTGTGGTTGGCACGCATGGCATGATAGGCCAGCCAGACATACTCTTTCACCATTCGGGGAATGTCAGTAGGCATTCTCTCACCATCCTTACCACGTGAGATGAGCAAGATGCCCTGAATGATATCTACGGCGCGCTCACCATGCTCGTAGATTCTTTTCAGGTTCTCGTCCAGGTCGGACATGATGTCATGAATATCCTCACGGTCAGCCTCTGGAATACGGTCCTCGTTGTCTTTTAGCACATCAGTCAGGTCAGCCAGAAGACGTTCGGACATCTTGCTGAAATTAATGACGAAGTTCAGAGGGTTCTGAATCTCATGGGCTATACCTGCACTCAGTACTCCTAATGATGCCAGCTTCTCCTGCTGACGGAGCTGTTGACGCATCTGCTCCAATTGCTGATTGTTTTTTTCTTCCATAACACTGTTGGCTTTTTAATTGGTAAGCATCGGGAGGGTTATCTCGAAGTCAGTAAAATTATCTTTTTCTGATGTCACGGTGATGTTTCCGCCGTGGTTCAGGGCTATCTCGTGGCTGAGGTACAGTCCAACGCCAGCGGCCTCGCCTGTTGTCTTGGTCGTAAAGAAGGGGTCGAAAATCTTGTCGATGATAGTGGACTCAATACCCGTTCCGTTATCGCGAATGTGTATGCACACCTTATTGTCCGGGTTGACGGAAACTCCAAGTGTAATTTCCGGCTGAAAGCCTGCCACTCGCTCAGCCCGTTTGATGACGGCATAGATGCTGTTGCTCAGGAGACTCATGATGGTCTTGCTGAGTTGCTCGGCATTGCCCTGAATCCTTAAATCCTTGTAGTTGCAGTTCAACGCCGTATGGATGCCATAGGAGTGTATCTCGTTTTGATAGTACTGGTTAAGCATCTCGTAGTTTTTCTGAAGCATGGGCACCAGGTTCATGGGTACCATTCCACCAGTGCGGTCTTTGAGCACCTCCTCCATTGCTTTCAGCGTCCGGGTTGTGTTCAGCCCGTGTTGTTCCACTTTCTGAAGGTTCTGGGCCAGCATGTCAAGCACCTCCACTGTGTCCTCATAATTATCTTCAGCCATGTGTTCCTGCTCGGATTCAATATTGGTCCGTACGTCGTCTATGAGTCCTGCCGATAACTTCGAGAAGTTGTTGATATAGTTCATCGGGTTGAGGATACGGTCAATAAGTCCCTGCGTCAGTTTACCGACAGTAGCCATTTTCTCCTGCCGCAACAGCTGGTCCTTCTGTTTGGCAACCTCGGCCGTTCGCTCTTGGACAATGGTTTCCAGCCGTATCTTGTCCATTTCCAGCTGGTGCATACGCCAACGAACCAGCACATAGACCGTGATACCTGCGACAAGGAAATAGAGCAAGAGCATATACCATCGCATGTAGAAAGGGGCTCTAATGGTAAATTCCAGCGAGGTAATCTCGGAGAGACGCCCCAAAGCGTCACGTCCTTGAATCTCCATGTTGTAGGTGCCCGACGCCATGTTGACGAAGTGGGCCTGTGGATGGATGGTCCACACCGTCCAATGCCCACCATTCAACCGGTATCGGTAAGTGGTGTTACCCAACAGTTCCATGTAGTCGAGTGAGTAATTGATTTGGATATCGCGGCTGTCGCTGTCGAATGGCTCCAATCGGTTTGGCTGTTCCCCGAATCCACCCCACACCACACTGTCTCCGTGAATGACGACGCTACGCACCAACAAATGAGGATCGGTGGAAAGCAGGGGGTCGTCAACATCACGGCGAATACCTATCAGTCCGAAGTCGCCACCCACCCACATTTGGGAGTTCTGCCTGATGAACGACCGGACGACGTAATCCTGTAAGGGTGAAACATAAGGGTCATATACGGAAGCATCTTCCCCTTCCTTGATGACGTTCAGGTTACGGCCTTCTGCATCAGTCAGCCAGATGTAGCCGTCTGAGTCTGTATAAGAGAACGACGGGAATGGCATAAGTTCCTTCAGTTGATGGTTTGCCAGCACCATACGTTTGCCGTTCCAGTGCCAAACGTTTTCCAGATTAACGCAGTATATCTCCTTGTTGCCGAATACCAGCGTGTTGATCTGGTCCTTCTGTTGTCCCACTTCCAGCTGTTCAAAGGTGGTGGTGCCTACCCGGTTCAGCCATATTTGTCCATAAATGTTACGTGCCCAGACATTCCCTTCATGGTCCTCATGCAGACGTGTCACCTTCTTGGCATCCGACCGCTCGGAACGGAAGGAACCTTTGTCTTTGTAAAAGAAAAGGCCATCGAGCTCACCACTCAATATTCCTTCAGGCACGGGTAGTGCAGACGTGGAACTTGCGGTGGTCAGCTGTTGGGCCGAGCCATTTGAAAACACCCTATACACGCCGTTGGTTGTCGCTGCCAATACGCTATTGCCGTCTTGTTTCAACTGCCAGCAGGCATGACGTATTTCAGCTATGGGAACAAAGCGCTGCTTCTCGCATCGGAACAGTCCGTTCAGCGTACCAGCAAACAGTACATCATCAACCACCTCTATGTCCATCACCTCGCCCTTCAGACCTTCCACTTCCGTGTAACGCGAATAAATAGACGGCAGGGAGATAGCAAACAGCCCGTAGTCGGTAGCACCCCAAAGCAGTCCATGGTCGTCATAGGCTATATGGTTCACGTTGTTGTTGCATAATCCGTACTCCTCATCCAGCCGATAGAGTTGCCGGCCGTTGCGATCCAGAATGATGACTCCGTTGCCAGCCGTTGCCACAGCACGCAGTCCGCCGTGCAGGGTCAGCACCTGGCGCACATCGTAGTTACCATCCAGTGTCACGGGTTCATCCTCAGGAGGCACAGCGCCTACTGTTTCCAGCTTCATGCCCCGGACACAATAGACACTGTGGTCGGATATCTGGAAACAAACATAGCCATTTTCGTCCTGCCAGATTTTATCCACCTGACCGTGGAACGGAACACTGCCTCCTGGTGTGACACTCCTCAGTTGCGGCCGTCCAAATTCGTCATTAACCAAGTAGCCGATAAAGTTATAGCCGCCCACCCAAATTAAGTCTTTCTTGTCTCGGAATACAGCCGTCATACGGTGTATGCCCTGCGTGTGTATGATGTGCCACTGCGCCTTGTCGTAGTAGAGTAGTCCTTCGAAGTTTGCCACAAAGAGCATACCATCCGCCCCGCATACCACATCAAAGTTACGATTGTGGGCTCCATACTCCTTGCTGAAGTAGTTACGCATCAACGGAACCCCTTGTGCCACCATCGTGAGGGTAGTGACACAAGCCAATATCAGGAGTATCGTCCGTTTCTTCATGCGTTACTATTATTCATCTTATTTGAATTTCACATAAGGTATGTTCTTTCCCACGTACTGGTTCCACTCCTCGCGCGTCATGTTACGTTTCAGCGATGCCTTGACCAGACTGGCCATCCGGGGTACATTAATAATGGTACGCGTCAAGTTGCCGCGCTGGTCACCCGTCCAGATGTTGATCATCGAACCATCTACAAAGAGACTGACCACCCATCGGTTGGTCGTCAGCAAACGGACAGGATCCACATTCTCTTTCTTCGTGTCCCACACATTGGCGGTGCCATCATAGCTGACCGAATAAAGCAGGGAACCATCGTAGTCAACACGGGACACACGGGAACGGTGGCCCACCAGTTTACGCTGTCTTCCCTTGCTGTCTATCAAATATATCACACCATCGGTCATGCCATAGGCTTCCTCTCCCTCATTGTCCGAGGCGGTATAGCTCCATACCTGTCCCTTGAAGGGCAACTGCATCGTCGAGAGTCCCAGCGAGGGTTTGGCTACGCGCACCACAGTGCTTCCTTTTCCAAAGAGGCGCAACTCGTTACTCTTCCTGCCCACTATCTGTACCTGAAAGTTCAAGGGTATCTCCTTCTCAAACTGGCGCGATGAAATATTAAATAGGTGAAGGCTCTTCTCGGCCACTATCAGCAGGTGGTCGTTGTCCCAGCTGAAAATGCGGAAGGGATGTACCGCCCGTGCTATCGGGTAGTCTTTCAGCGACAATCCGTCCTTGACAACCAATGTCCCCGTCCTGCTGACGGCATAGATGGCTCCGTTGTTGTCCTGAAACAGGTCGCGGAAATCGTAGCGGTTGTCGCGTAGCAGCACCTCGGTATGCAGGTTGTCACCACCAATGTTGTGCGACAGGATTTCACCATAGGTGCTAACGGTCAGGATACGTTTCTTGTCCAGTTTATTGCGCTCCATCTTCACAATAATGCCACGCCCGATGCCCCACTGTCTGCTGCTGCTCGATGCCAGCATCAGCGCCTCATAGATAGCGGGCTGATACGTGTCTGCATGATAGCGGTCAGCAAAGTAATAGGAGGCGTATGCAAGTTCAGAAGCCAGTTCCTTGTTGTTCAGGTTCCACTGCATGACGGCCGACGAACCCAACGACCGTGCCAGCGACTGGAAACCTAACGTGTCAGCCAGTCGACGGGCTTCCTCCGCCTGTTCTTCACGTTGCTCGGCCAGTTTCTGCTGTTCCTCAGCCTCTGCCGAAGCCATTACAGCGAGTTTCATGGATACCTCAGCATCCTCACGAGCATCGACAGCCCTCTGCCGCTCCAGTTCTGACTGTGCCCGCATCTCGCTGGCTATGCGAGCCTGTTCATCCGCCGCTTCGCGCTGTTCGTCGCTCACGGCTTTCTGCTCATAGGCAATCTCTTCCATCTGACCACTCACGCTACGCTCAATCACAGCCCGCTTTGCCGTTTCACGCAGCTCGTGCAGCTGTTCCTTGAGTGCATCAGTGCGTTCCCGCTCGTGCTGGTACAGATAGCCCAAGGCTGCTGTTACTCCCAGGAAGAGCAACAGCACGGCAGCCGCAATGATGATGATGTGATACCTTTTCATGTCGCGATGGAACCCTAAACTCTAAACTATAAACTCCCAATATCACCCTTTCCGTTTCACTACCAGCATCGTAATATCATCGCTTTGGGGCGCATCGACCACGAAGTCGCGCACGTCTGCCAGCACCCCGTCGATAACCGACTGGCTGTCCTTTCCGGCCAGTTTCGGCAGCAGGGCCTCGAGCCGTTTCTCGTCGTAAGCCTCGTCACTGGCATTGAAGGCCTCTGTCACTCCATCCGTAAACAGGAACAACGTGTCGTCAGGCTCCAACTGCAACTCGTTGTTGACATAGCAAATATCCTCCATTACGCCCAGCATCAGGCTTGCCTTTGTCTGTACTACACTCAGGCTGCCATTGGCTTTCACCACATATGGCGGATTATGTCCCGCATTGGTAAAGCAGACCTTGCCCGTTGACAGTTCGTAGATGCCGTAGAACAAAGTGACGAACATATTCTCGACTGACTCCTGACACAGAAGTTCATTGACGTAGTTCAAGCAGTCTGCAGGACTATCGCCCCTCAGCGCCGTTGCCCGGAGCAGTGTGCGGCTCACGGCCATGAAGATGGCAGCGGGAATACCCTTGCCACTCACGTCGGCAATGACGAAACCAATGTGGTCCTCGTTTATGCGGAAGAAGTCGTAGAAGTCGCCCCCCACGTCCTTTGCCGGTCCCATGAAGGCCGATATCTCTATCTGCTTTTCGTTCTCGGGGAACGGTGGGAATACGCGTGGCAGGATGGCCTGCTGTATCTCGCTGGCAATGGCCAAATCATTCTTCAGACTTACCAGCTGACGATGTTCATGCTGCGACTCGTGTATGTACTTGATTTGTTCCACCGCCTTCTCGATGGTGATATTCAGGTCGTCCAAGTCAATGGGTTTGGTGGCAAAGTCGAAGGCACCATTGTTCATGGCCTGGCGTATGTTTCCCATGTCGCCGTATGCCGACACCATGATACACTTCTTGGCAGGGTTGCGCATCTCGTTGATTTTCGAGAGCAGCGTCAGACCATCCATTTCGGGCATATTGATGTCCGAGAGAATAATGTCAATGTCGGGATGCTTCAGCAGCATGGCCAGTGCCTCCACGCCATTGTGAGCAAAGAGGAATTCATATTCGCCCTTCCTGATTTTACGTCTGAAATACTGTGTCAGCAACAGCTCCAGATCCATCTCGTCGTCAACACTCAAGATTTTTACAGTCATATCTTTCTTTGTTTTAGTTCGTTCAATATTATATAATATGGTTGCAAAGATAATGCAAACCGAACGAAAAACCAAATAAATCAAGAGATTATTTGTTTTTTACCATTTTTCGTACCCACAACAACCCCCTATGCACCATGAGGAATCGGTCTGACAATATCCCTATAAGAGAGAAAAAAGAAAAAGCGAGCCCCGAAAGGCTCGCTTCTACATATATAGGAGAATTCGTTACAACGTCCTCTTAGAAATCCAGGTGGTCCAATGCATCGCTGAAGTCCTTGGGCTCACGGTTTTCTGTGGGTTCGTGGTACTCGTCAAAATTCTGTTCAGGACGCGGACGACGCTCGCCACGCTCAGGACGGGGACCGCGTTCAGGACGGGGTCCACGATCGCCACGCTCAGGACGCGGACGACGCTCGCCACGGTCACGGCGGGCAGGACGCTCCTGGTAGCCCTCGGGCTTCTCAATGAGCACACGGTGTGAAAGCTTGTACTTTCCCGTCTTCGGGTCAATCTCCAACAGCTTCACTTGGATGTGGTCACCCTCCTTGATGCCTGCCTCCTCGACAGTTTCCAGTCGTTTCCAGTCAATCTCCGAGATGTGGAGCAGACCATCCTTGCCGGGCATAATCTCTACGAAGCAGCCATAAGGCATGATGCTGCGGACAACGCCGTCATAAACCTCGCCCACTTCAGGGATGGCAACGATGCCCTTGATCTTTGCCAAAGCAGCGTCGATGCTCTCCTTGTTAGGTCCGCTCACCTGTACCTTGCCTACGCCGTCTATCTCATCAATGGTAATCGTAGCGCCGGTGTCCTCCTGCATCTGCTGGATAATCTTTCCACCAGGACCGATGACAGCACCGATGAACTCCTTGGGAATCTCAATCTGTACGATGCGCGGAACCTGCGGCTTCAGTTCAGGACGAGGCTCGGCAATGGTGTCGGTAATGCACTTCAGGATGTGCTCACGACCAGCCTTGGCCTGCATCAGTGCCTTCTCCAGAATCTCGAACGACAGACCGTCGCACTTGATGTCCATCTGCGTAGCGGTCAGACCGTCCTTCGTACCGGTGGTCTTAAAGTCCATGTCACCCAGGTGGTCCTCGTCACCAAGGATGTCAGAGAGTACAGCATACTTCTCCTCGCCAGGGTTCTTGATCAGACCCATAGCAATGCCGCTGACGGGCTTCTTCATGGGAACACCTGCATCCATCAGAGCCAGTGTACCGGCACAGACGGTAGCCATTGATGAAGAACCGTTAGACTCCAGGATCTGGCTCACCAGACGTACGGTATAGGGGAAGTCCTCAGGAATCTGACCCTTCAGTCCACGCCATGCCAAGTGACCATGACCAATCTCACGACGTCCTACGCCACGCTGTGCCTTGGCCTCACCCGTGCAGAACGGGGGGAAGTTATAGTGGAGCAGGAAACGCTGATAGCTCTTGTCGAGCACGTCGTCAACCAGCTTCTCGTCGAGCTTGGTGCCCAGTGTGCAGGTAGAGAGCGACTGCGTCTCGCCACGGGTGAAGATGGCACTTCCATGAGGCATGGGCAGGGGGCTGACCTCGCACCAGATGGGGCGAATCTCGTCAGTCTTACGACCATCAAGGCGGATGCCCTCGTCGAGGATACAACGGCGCATGGCGTCACGCTCCACGTCATGATAGTAGCGGTCCATCATCGCGTTCTTCTCCTCCAGTTCGTCTTCGGTAAGCTCACTGTGCTCAGCAGCATATTTCTCTTTGAAATCTGTCAGGATCTTCTCGAAGGCCTCGGCACGTGCCTGCTTCTCGAGGGCCTGCTTGGTGATGTCGTAGGCGGGCTGGTAGAGCTCTTTGTTCATACGCTCACGCAGTTCCTCGTCGTTCACCTCATGGTCATACTCACGCTTCACGTCCTTACCCAGTTCCTTGCTCAGTTCGGTCTGCAGCTCACACATAGGCTTGATGGCAGCCATAGCAGCCTTCAGCGCACCGATCATATCTTGCTCGGAAACCTCCTTCATCTCGCCTTCCACCATCATGATGTTCTCAGCCGAAGCACCAACCATGATGTCCATGTCGGCGTCCTTCATCTGCTCGAACGTGGGGTCAATGACATACTCACCGTTTACACGGGCCACGCGAACCTCAGAGATGTAGCACTCAAAGGGGATATCTGAACATGCCAATGCGGCCGATGCAGCAAAACCTGCCAAAGCATCGGGCTGGTCAACACCGTCAGCGCTGAGCAGCATCACATTGACAAAAACTTCTGCGTGATAGTTGGACGGGAACAACGGACGGAGCACGCGGTCAACCAGACGGCTCGTCAGGATTTCGTTGTCACTGGCTTTGCCTTCGCGCTTGGTGAACCCGCCGGGGAAACGGCCTGCGGCACTGTACTGTTCACGATAATCCACCTGCAAAGGCATGAAATCTGTTCCGGGAACTGCATCTTTTGCGGCACAAACAGTAGCCAGCAGCACGGTATTGTTCATGCGGAGAACAACGCTTCCGTCGGCCTGCTTTGCCACTTTCCCGGTCTCAATTGTGATGGTTCTTCCATCAGGCAACTGAATACTCTTTGTAATTACATTCATCTTGTTAATAAAACATCTAAAAAATAAAAATCGTGCAAGGACAGTGCAAGCCGAATGCAGAAAAACAGAGTTTTTATGCTGAGGCGAAACCTGTCTTCGCAAAAAACTTTGCAAAGATACACTAATTATCAGTAATAAACAAATATCCTTACACGTTTTTTGGTTTTTTAGGAAATCTCCTTCTTCCTTTTCCCGTAGAATGATGTTTTTTCGGCTGATTTCACAAATGATGGCTCCTAAATTTGTGAATATCAGAGAAAATATATACTTTTGCAGCAAACATATAAAAAGAAGTCATCATGGGAAAGAACTCAAAATGGATTGTAGGCGGTTGCGCCGGGTGCGCTGTCGGCTTTGTGGTAGCTCTCCTCATTGGCGCGGCATGTTATTTCGGCTGGCAACATTACAAGCAGAATACAGACGGTGACAGCAGTCTGGAGTGGCTGACGACAGGAGACGCCGACGACGAGGAACTCAACAACCTGAGTGAAAGGGAGAGAATACTCGTGGGGCGCTGGGACTACCGCAAGATGCAATACGAGAAGAAGGAAGACATGCACGTGGCCTTCAATGCCGTTTTTGACTTCCAGAAAAACATGGATTTGAAAGCCGACGGCACACTGAAAGTATCTGTGGCCAGCACCATTACGGCCATCTACAAGTTGGCTGGCAAAGGTGACTGGAAGATTGACGACGAGGCACTGGTGATGAACTTCCAGGAAATGAACGTAGCGTTCATCAAATACATCTTCGATGGGAAAGAGGAGTTATCCGCTTCACAAACCAGGAAGATAGAGCGTACGCTGAAGAACGACGTATGCAAGGAACTGGAGAAACAGCTGAAAGGCGAGAACCGTTCCGTTATCTCTACCCTCAACGAGTCCGAGCTCACCACCAACGAGGGGGAAACGTTTAAGAAACTGAAAGACTAAAGGCATCCGAAATACGGAAATCTTTTTGTTTTTTCGGATTATATTTTGTACTTTTGCACAAAATTTAGGCATTGAAAATAAAGAAAAAAAACAAATATGAAGACAAGCATGATTCTGAAGACGGCCATCATGGCCGTGGCAGCACTGACCGCGGCATCGTGCAGCCAAAGGAAATTCAACGTGGAAGGAAGCATCACGGAGGCGCAAGACTCCATGCTCTATTTTGAACATGTAGGACTGGAGGACATCACCACCCTCGACTCCGTCAAACTTGGGTCAGACGGAACGTTCTCGTTCAGCAGCGAGGCACCTGCCTGTCCCGAGTTCTACCGACTGCGCATCCACGACCAGATTGTAAACATCTGCATAGACTCCACCGAGACCGTCCGCGTAACAGCGTCGTACCCCAGCATGATTACAAAGTATGAAGTAAGCGGTTCTGACGACTGCCTGAAAATAAAAGAACTGGCCCTGAAGCAGATAGACCTTCAGCAGCGTTGCATCAAAGTCCAGCAGACCATGCCCGGCTTGCTGGGACGTGACAGCCTGATGAGCATGATTCAGACCTACAAGGACGACGTGAAACGTAACTATATCTTCAGTGCACCCGACAAGCCATACGCCTACTTCGCACTGTTCCAGACCATCGGCGGACTGCTTGTCTTCGACCCGCAGACCAGCCATGAAGACATCAAGGCCTTTGCGGCCGTGGCAACCAGCTGGGACATGAACTACCCCGAGACATTGCGTGCACAGAACCTGCACAACATCGCCATCAACGGCATGAAGAACCAGCGCATCGTGCAGCACAACAACCTGACGGCAGCGGAAGCAGCACAACTGGAGGCTTCAGGCATCATCGACATTGAACTGGCCGACAACAAGGGAGCCACGCGCCGCCTCTCTGACCTGAAAGGAAAGGTGGTGCTGTTAGACTTCCACGTCTTTGCGATGGACGAGTCGCCCAAACGCATCCTCGCCCTACGTGAGCTGTATAACAAGTATAACCCGCAGGGACTCGAAATCTACCAAGTATCGCTCGATTCCGACGAGCACTTCTGGAAACAGCAGACGGCAGCACTGCCGTGGATATGCGTACGTGACGCAAGAAGCCTCAACGCTCCTGCACTCACGCTCTATAACGTGCAGGCGGTGCCTGACTACTTCCTCATTGACCGGGGCAACAACATTGTGCTACGCATGGCGCAGGCCGACGACATTGAGGCGGAAATCAAGAAACTGTTGTAAAAGTGAAGGGCTTTTAAGTGAAGCGTGGAAAATTTGCTACCACCCATGTGTGGCAACGGTTATTTATCGTAAGCTGTCTCCTGTGGAGTGCGGTAGCAAATTCTTCACGCTTCACTTTACACGCTTCACTCATCAAGGCCCAGACTTTCACGCTTGAAACTCAAAGTGACACACTGCACTATGTGATACTGAAAACAGACTCGACCACAAGCCGCTGGAGACTGCCCTACCCCGTCTATCGGTTCGACACAGGCGACGTGGATGGTGACGGCAGCACGGATGCTTTGGTGGGAGTGGAGAAAGCCACTCGCTACTACCCCTACGGCAGGCGTTTGTTCATATTCAAAAACTACAAAGGGCACGTAAGGCCGCTCTGGATGGGCTCCAAGTTAGGAGGTGACCTGCAGGACTTCCGCTTCACCGACGGACGTGTGCGTAGCCTGGAAACTTTCACCAACGGACAGTATGCCGTCGGAGAATGGGAATGGAGCGGCTTCGGCCTGCGGTTCCTACACTTTCTGCTCAAAGGGTCTGACCGAAAAGAGGCGGAAGAAATATTGAATAATGATAACTGAGAATTGATTACCAACTTTAAACTTTACAAATATGAAAAAACTACTTTTGCTCATGCTCGTGATGCTGACCTCACTGACCGTCAGCGCACAGGAAGAAGAGTTCGTCAACCGTCGCCATGCGCCCATACTCCCTGGACGCGGAGAACTGAATCTTGAAGCCATGTTGAAGAAAATAGACACCAACATGGACATCTCGAACCTTTCACTCAGCGAGCTTCGCGTGCTCCGCAATGCCTTTGCAGCCCGGCAGGGCTATGCCTTCATGACGGCAGAACTGCGCAGCGTATTCGAAGGGACATCATGGTACGACTCGCTGATGATGGCCCGCTGGGAAAAGGAAATGGAACTCAGCAAGGAACTGCCGTTGAAATACACACCCCAGGAAACGGCCTTCATCAAACGCATACAAGCACGTGAGAAAGAGCTGATGGCCAAAAACTTCACGGCTGCCAACGGACGTATCGTCAACACCGACAACATCATCAACCCCTTCCAGCTGGAAACCATTGACCCGCGGCTCGACGAGGCTCTGGGCCGCTATGGTTTTGCCATCGTGCCACAGAAAAAGGAGCAGCTTTTCCATATCTATGAGAAAAACGACTATCACAATTTCCCCAGCTTTGTCACCACCGACCTTTACCTACAGGCTTTCCACATGTACTTCGACTGTCTGATACGCGAAGTGGAACAGTCATCGCTGCACCCTGCCATGGTACAGCTCAGCAAGTCCATGTACGACGAGATGAACCGCATAGCCAGCAGCACCAAGAACAAAGACTTGAAGCAGGCTGCAGAATACAATGCTTCCTTCTACGCCATTGCACTCGCCATCCTTAACGACCAGCCGCTGGCTGCCGTCAGCCCCGACTGGAAGGCGATGGCAGAGGATGAGGTAAGCAAGGCCAAAGAGGCCCAGGATGCCATTTCTCCCTACTTGAACTGTACGGAGCATTCCTTCCCCTATTCGCTCTTCCGTCCACGTGGCCACTACACCCGAAGCGAGACGCTTAAGCGTTATTTCCGTGGTATGATGTGGCTGCAGACAACTCCATTTATGATTAACAGCCACCAGAGCCTCGGTGCAGCAGCACTCATGGCATCGACACTGGCCAACAATGCCAGACTGCTGGAACTCTACGAACGCGTCAATCAGCCCATCACCTACTTGTTCGGCGCTCCTGACAACATCACCATTCTACAGTTAAACCAGGAAATGGCACGATTGGGATTCACCCCCGAGACACTGTTGGGCAACAAGAAAAAGATGGATCAGCTACAAAAGGCAGCAGAGTTTGTTGCCCAGCGTCAGACACGCATCATGCCAAAGGATGCAAGTCCGGAATACATCATCAACCTCATGCCTCAGCGTTACATGCCCGATGCAGAAGTGCTGCAGGAAATGCAGGATGCAGAGTCACTCCCCGTGTCACAGCGTATGTACCCGAAGGGACTTGACGTGATGGCTGCCCTCGGTGTTTCAGCCGCTGAGCGCATTCTCCTTGACGAACTGAAGGAACAGCAGCAGTGGAACGGCTTCTCGCCGGCACTGGACAAGATGAAGAAACGCATGGAGGAAATCAACTGGAACGAGACGGTCAGCACACAATGGATTAACTCGCTGAAAGTGCTTTGTTCCACCCAGGGCGCAACACCCAGCGGTCAGCCCTACTTCATGACTACGCCACAATGGGAAAAGAAGAACCTGAACTCGGCCTTGGCATCATGGGCCGAACTGAAGCATGACGCCATTCTCTATGCCAAGCAACCCATGGGCGCTGAGTGTGGTGGCGGCGGCCCGGATGAGCCCGTTGTCAAGGGTTACGTGGAGCCCAACGTACGCTACTGGAAGCTTGCCATCACGCTGATTGACGCCACAGAGGCCGTACTGAAACAGTATAACCTGACGACGGAGAAGACCACAGACATCAGCCAGCGCATGCGTGAAGAGGCACAGTTCCTGCTCAACACCAGCCGGAAAGAGCTGAACCGTCAGAAACTGACTGCCGAGGAGTACGGACAGATAGAAATCATTGGTTCAACCTTTGAGAACATCACACTCGACCTGCTGCGTAACAGCGAGATGGACGAGCTCTACGGATGGGACTGCATAGAGGGTACCGACCGCTCCATTGCTGTCGTTGCCGATGTGTTCACAGCTACCCATCGTTTCATTCCCGAGGAGAAGAAAGCCATCATCTACGAAGCCGTGGGCCCGGCCTACGAGATTTATGTCATTGTTGAAATAGACGGCATGCTCTACCTGACACGTGGTGGTGTGTTCTCCTACCGCGAGTTCCTGCGCTCACCCCAGGAGCCCCGATGGACGGACGAGGAATGGCAGGAACAGCTGAAACAGCAGCCACGCGCCGGCGAGCCTTCCTGGATGCAGGAAATCATCGTCCCGCTTGACAATGTTGCCGATGACGAAACGTTCTTCTATAGTTCGGGCTGCTAGCCTATGGGTGTATCTGTGCTGCGCCATCATGAGCGCAGCACAGGATACACTGACCATCACCCTGACAGGTGACATCCTGCTGGACCGCGGTGTGCGACGCTACATCCAAAAGGCAGGTATTGACAGCCTTTTCTCTCCAGAAACAGACTCAATCTTTGCCCATAGCGACATTGTCGTTGGCAATCTTGAGTGCCCTGCCACCGATCTCCGTACCCCCGCCACAAAGAAATACGTGTTCCGAGCCAACCCCGAATGGCTGGACTGCCTGCAACGACACGGCATCACTCACTTGAACCTGGCTAACAACCACTCGGTAGATCAGCGGCGGGGCGGTCTGCAAAGCACCTACAAAAACTGCCTACAGGCCGGCATCATACCTGTAGGTGCAGGACGTACAATGGCGGAAGCCTCCGAACAGGTACTACTTACCACTTGCCAATCGTCATCTGCCACTCGCCCCGTTTATCTCTTCGCATCCCAAAGACTGAGACTGGAGAATTTCACTTACCTGCCCGACTCGTTCAGCGTGTCACAGGAAAACATGGATTCGCTCTGTCAGCGCATCAAACGACTACGTACTGCTGAACCGTCGGCCTTTATCATCGTATCACTGCACTGGGGGGCAGAACACCAGCTACACCCAACACTTTACCAACAGAAAGAGGCACACCGCATTATTGATGCCGGTGCCGACTGCATGGTTTGTCACCATACCCATACGTTTCAGACCGTCGAACAGTATCGCGGCAAAACCATCTACTACAGCATCGGCAACTTCATCTTCGACCAGACGAAGCCTATCAATACCCGGGCCGCCATGGTACAAATAAGAATCGCCCCCACTTCCGTAGAAGTGAAGACGATTCCCATCGAGATACGCCACTGTGTGCCGTACTTATTTCAACCATGACTTTAACTCCATCAGCATTTCCGTATGATGGGCAAACGAGGTACGCAGCCCCCAACCATGATCACCCGTAGGATAGACGTGCAGCACGGCAGGCACCTTGTTGGAATGACAGGCCAGGTAGTAGGAGACGCCATTCAGCGGCGGTACCACATGGTCATCATTACTCAGCACGATAAAGGCAGGAGGCGTCTGTGCTGTCACCTGCTTCTCATTGCTATACTTCAGTTCCATGTCTGCTGACGCGTCAGCGCCCAACAGGGCGTTGTGTGACCCCATGTGGGTAAAACTACGGTCCATGGTGATGACGGGATAGAAGAGCATCTGGAAGTCGGGCTTCGCATCGCCCGTGGCATGCGTAGCAGTGGTTGATGCCAGATGTCCGCCGGCCGACGAGCCCATGATGCCCACCTGTTGCGGGTCAATATTCCACTCCTTAGCATGGCGACGCACCAACCGGATAGCTTCTTCGGCATCCTCCAGCGGAATCTCCTTCACACCGTGTGGCATACGGTACTTCAGTACCAGCACACTGATGCCCCAATGGTTAAGCACCGGTGCCCAGTCGTAGCCCTCATGGTCCATGGCCAGATGCGTATAGCCGCCACCCGGACAAATAACCACCGCCCGTCCCGTAGCCTTCTCTGCAGGAGCCAGAAATACCTTTACGAAAGCGGTATCTTTAGCATTACTACTCACATGTGGCGCACCCTGTGGCCACAAATCAATTCTCTCCTGTGCTTGTGCCATCATCGTCATAGCCAACAAAGCAAACATCATCAAAAGTTTCTTCATGCCTGCAAAGATAGTGTAACTCATTCTATCTGCCAAATATTTCATCAAAAATCTCGTCCTCGCATATTACCGAAAAAAAATTACCGAAAAAAATATTCGTTTACCACTCGCTCCTAAGTTCACTTTGCTTACAAAGAAAGATCATCAATTATTTCGGAATAATCAGCAGAACCGACCCCGTGATTCTCAGAGCACTGCAGGTTTTCTGTGGTGCTCTTTTGTTTTGCTTCTTGCTGTCCTTTTGTCTCTGCATGTTGCTGTCCTTTTGTTCTGCATGTTGCTGTGTCACAGCAACACCCTCAACGCTCATCTCTCGCAAATTACCCTTGCCATCGCGTTCAGCTCCAGGCATTGGCCCCTTTTGATAACAATCTTCTCATTATGATGCTCCCAAGGTGCCAGAATCAGCAACTGCCCTTTGGCACAGGCATCCATTCTCTTTCCGCCTGGCTTTGCCAAATCCGTAAAACCATTCTCTTGCAGATAAATGAGCGGCAGTCCCTCCTCGAATGCCGCCCTCATAATAGCTTTCTCGCCCTTTGAGATAGCTGGCGATACAAGCACCGCACCTTGCCTTGCGGCTCTAAGGCATTCGTTCATCTTTACCTGTAAATCACTCTCGCTGATGCTCCTTGAGCACTGCACCTGTATTTTCAAGGGCTTTTCTAACAAAAACCGATTACCAATAGCTGAAAAACTGAGACCTGCGAACGCCAACCCCCTCTGCACCCTAAACAAATCAGGATTCTCCCTCTTCAGCAGCAGTCGCCTCGGGTTATCCTTCAGGTAAGTCAGCCAGCGCTCCAGCTGCCCATCCCTCAGCAAAATCTGGTCATTAAAGCCCTTCGCAAACAGCAGCCCGTTCTCGCGGCTCCTCTGTGCATGTTGCTGTGCCACAGTAACAAACTCCACGGGCATCACCTCCCGAAACGCCTTATTGCAGGCCTGCTTAACCCCCAGCAGCACCTTACCTAACGGTTTCTCCATCCGCTCTTTTACAAATAGAATGGCGTGCAAATGGTCAGGCATCATTTGTAGTGCCACCACTTTTACCTCCGGATGATGGCTGCTGATGGACTGCCAAATCTCCGCCACAGCCGCCCCTAATGGCGATAACTCGATATGAGGCGTCTCTGGTGATGGCTCTACGGCCTCACTTCTCCCCATCACTTGACCAAACAGCGGCCTCCGCCCCTCCGTCACCATAGTTATCATATACATCCGCCGAGCGGTGTAGTCGTTATCCACACAGCGACGCAGCATTGAGGGTTTCTTCTCGCCAGCATATGCTTTTTGTTTTTCAAACGTTTCTCTATCCATAGCAATCGTACTGCAAATTTACAAATTTAATTCATATTTCTATTTGCCGCTCGACACTAAGGTCGCTTTGTTTACAAAGAAAGTTAATCAATTATTTAGGAATGATCAGCAGAAGCAACCCGTGATTCTTGATGTCATCACAAATTGTGATATCATAACTCCATCTTGTTAGTTTTCTGGGAGATTGGGTGTCGCATTTTGAGTGCTCACTGTCCCTGTCCCCGTGATTTCATGGACTGCCAAATCTCCGCCACAGCCGCCCCTAATGGCGATAACTCGATATGAGGCGCCTCTGGTGATGTCTCTACGGCCTCACTTCTCCCCATCACTTGACCAAACAGCGGCCTCCGCCCCTCCGTCACCATAGTTATCATATACATCCGCCGAGCGGTGTAGTCGTTATCCACACAGCGACGCAGCATCGAGGGTTTCTTCTCGCCAGCATATGCTTTTTGTTTTTCAAACGTTTCTCTATCCATAGCAATCGTACTGCAAATTTACAAATTTAATTCATATTTCTATTTGCCGCTCGACACTAAGGTCGCTTTGT
>Ga0247609_10000096_pt1 | contig 121629 bp, 148 predicted proteins | sample 172DNAGHGlowgp2_FD_193487 | JGI IMG/M metagenome (GOLD analysis project Ga0247609, IMG submission 193487) | Sheep rumen microbial communities from Palmerston North, Manawatu-Wanganui, New Zealand - 1728 DNA GHGlow gp2 | ecosystem: Host-associated > Mammals > Digestive system > Stomach > Rumen...
TACCAGATTGAAGCTGCTTACAACATATTGAAATACCGCAAATGTCTTTCTGAATTGGCTACATCTGCTGGGAAGACACTTATCTGCTTCATGGTGATAGCCTATCTGTTTGACCAGAAAAAAATAAATGGCAAAGTGCTCATGATAGTCCCGACTGTGCAGCTTGTGCTGCAGTCTGCCGGGGACTTTGCTGAATACAACACTGAGAAACTCCCATTAGTCATACAGCAAGCATATGCTGGGTATAAAGAAAACCCGAAGTCTAACATAACGGTCGGGACGTTCCAGACATTGACCAAGCAAGATCCGGAATGGTTCAAGCAGTTTGACTGCGTGATATGTGACGAAACGCATAGAAGCACAGCAGTTTCTATAAAGAGAATACTTGAGCATTGCTGGCACGCGCACTACAGGTTTGGCGTTTCGGGAACAATGCCCAAGCAGAACTCAGCAGATTTCTTGACTTTGCAGACTTATCTCGGGCCGCTTGTCACTGAAGTGAAAGCGAAGATATTGCAAGACACTGGCTACATTTCAAACTGCGACATCGTGCAGATAAGGATGGACTATGTGTCAGACAAGAAGAAAGAAGAGTTCTCGAATGCGTACAAACTGCTTATGCGAGAAGGCAAGGGAAAAGACGCTTTCACTATAGAGAAAAACTTCATCATCGAGAATGAGAAGCGTTTCAAGTTCATCAACGACATAATTGCTAAGACGACGAAGAACACACTTGTCTTGTTCCACCGTATTGTATATGGCAAGAAGATGTACAAGTACATCAAGGAGCATGCCACAGACAAGAGAGTGTACTACATTGATGGCAGTATAGACAAAGATGTCCGCAAAGAGATAACGGACCGCATGGACAAGTTTGATGATGTCATATTAGTAGCAAGTTTCGCGACATTAAGTACTGGTGTTTCCGTGAACCATATCTACAATGTGATATTCACTGAATCATTCAAGAGCCCGTTTGTCATCATACAGTCAATAGGCCGCAGTCTTCGTCTGAAAGACAAAGAAAACAATTCCAAGAATCATGCTACGATTATTGATTTGGTAGATGATTTCCGTCACGACAAATATGTGAACTATCTCTACAAGCATGGACTTGAGAGAATGCGCCTTTACAAAGAGCAACAATATCCTGTTAAAATCCAAAAAATAAAGTTTTGATATGATTGATATTTACTATGATTTGACCGAAGAGCAGAGAGAAGAACTTGACAAGTGGTATGAAGAGAACCCGTATTGCACTCACACCGCATGGCTTGGCACTTTAGAAAAGATACACGACAACACAAGTGCTGAAAAAGATGAAGCGGATTTTGCTTCATTAGAAAACAAAGTGCTGTGCTGCACGAAAAGATTCCGCACTACTTTCTACCTGATGCGGAACCTTATAGAATCCGGCAACATCAAATATTATGTTGCAGAGTCACATTCATTTGAAATCGTGAATGGCGCGATTAGCTCATACAAGAAAGAATATGTGAATGTCGATTTCACAAAATTGAAAACTTTTTTGAACATGAAAGAGTCAAGCAAGACTGAATTGCAAGATTTTATCAAACTATACACTAAACCTTTAATTGAAAAATTGAATGAATAATTACATTTACAAGAAAGACCGTCTGAAAATGACGTCACTCACCATCGTGTATGACGCCGGTTCTAATCTCGAGCCAGCTGGAAAGAAAGGGACGATGCATCTCATGGAGCATATGCTTTGCAAGACATTCAAAGACATGTACCCAATGTTCACTCAGAACTGCATAGACTGGAACGCATACACTAACGAGGAGAGAATCTTAGTCTATTTTGAAGGCGTTGCTAGCAGACTCACTCCTGGCATCAAGCTTGAAATACTTAGAAAGCTGACTGGTGGAATCAGCCACATCACAGAAGAAGAGTTCGAGACAGAAAGGAATGTCGTTTTCCAAGAATACATGGACACTATAGTCGACACGACAAATGCATGTGAGCTGAACATGCTGCGAAAGTACTGGGACTACTATGGCATAATTGGATGTGAAGAAGACATAAAGAGCTTCACGTACCAAGACATGCTAGACACATATGAAAAGTATCTGCGCAATCCGGTGAAGATTGTCGAAATTGGTCCAGACAAGACTCCGGAACTTGCTACTTTCTGTGCCGACAACAAACTGAAACACAAGAAGTTCTCATTCGGCAACTACAAGAACGAACTGATACGGACTGACGAGCTCCTGAAAGTGCCGGTGTACATGATGTCAGAAGCAGCAGTCACCCCAGCAGACTATCCGTATTTGAGAGTTGGTCTGAAGATGCTGACTGAAGGAATGGAATCTCCGTATTATGATGAATTGAGAGTGAAACGTGGATTGAGCTATTACATATTTGGCGGCATCGACAAGAATGTGATGAGCGGCATCATGTCAATAGCAGCATGCACTACTGCAGACAAAGCAGAAGAACTTTCTCATGTGATGGCAGACTTGTCTGACCAGCTATACAGCCACTTGTCTGAAGAGCGGTATGTGCAGATAATGGAGAACATGAAAATAAAGAAAGAGAAAGAGAATATTCTGAAATACATGTACACTGCCAAATACACAGGTTTGTCTAAACTTAAAATGCCAAATGATTTAGACAAGATAAGTCTAGAGGATGTGCGTTACAAGATGTCAAGATATTTCAGCAAACTCCGTGTCATTAGAGGTGATGATATCTAGCCATAGGATTTTATATAAAAGAAAAGAGCCTTGAAAATTTCAAGGCTCTTTTTGTTTAATTTCATATTGTCTTATTTGATGTTTTCTACTTTCACCGGCGACACACTCACTCTTATGTTTCGTCTGTCAATGAATGATGATGTCACATATTTGTTGACGTTCACTACCGGCACAGCTGCTGTTGTCGTCTTTGGCGCGCCGATTGGCGACACGACTTCAGTTATGTTAAGCGTTGGAGCAGCTTCAATCCTGTTGTAAACATGCACGTCATTTGAATAGATGTTCGCAGAAACCATGTGAAGTCCAAACCGTCTTGGATTCGTTATCTCGCAAGTGCTTCCCTTTATGATTGACGTGCTGTCTTTGTTGCTTATGAGACGCAATGTGTAAGATATGTTTGCTGAAACTAAATCGCTTGTATGTGCCAATACCGGTCTGAACTTTATGACAGGCGAAAGCCCGAGAGTCCCGTCGTCTTCATATATTTCTCTAATGTTGTCCCAAGTTTGTATGTAGGTCATCGGCGGCTGCACTGTCGTGTGGACTTCGTTGCTGTTGCTGCCATCTGTCCATTTTTCTGTCACTGTTATGATATGCACGATTGAGAACCCCGGCTCGCCTGTGTCTTGGTCTGCGCTGAATCTTCTAAGATATTCAAACAGAGAGTTCTCGTCATATATTGGATGTTCGGGATCATTCTCATAATATCCATATATAGAGAAATAATCCCCGTCATCAGCATTGCGTATGCAAGCAAACAGTTTGTCGTATGCATCTCTATTTGGCATCATCGTCGAAACAATCATTCTCGTATTGTAGATCTTGAAGTCATGTTTCATAGTGTATCCGACAATCGCATGCAAGTCTATGCCGATGGCGGGATTAGCATAGAAGCCACACACTGTCCCGTCATCATTGCCGCTGAAGTTGCGAGTCAAGAATGACGGCAATGTGTTTGGTCCGGGAGCAGATGCTGGATCGCTTCTCTTGTAGTCTTGCCAGTTGTTCGCAGTCGAATCGCGCATAGAAGGAGTCAGTCCCCCAGTGCAGTCAGATGAGAGATAAGCAGTGCTTGGTATCCTGTATTCTATGTATTCAGTGTAGATTTTGTCTGCGAACCACATTGGCTCAGTCATAAGTTTCCTGTCATCATTGTTGTTTATGATCACAGACAGCAGATTCACGTAACTGTTTAGCCTGTTTTTCGTGTATGCGTTCAACACAAAGCCATCGTATTCTGAATGATACCCGCTCTGGAAATAGATTCTCAATATATCGTATGGTATGTATTCTGTATGGTCAGGCGTACTATACAAATCAATTCTCCATTTGTCGTCATATGAATCATAATAGTCTCCAGCTGGATTCTCTTTCATTTCCACCCATTGTGACACATCTCTCTTCACTGGTAGAATCGAGTTTGCTTCAATGTTGTTTGTTGACAAGTGTGATGCATTGTCATTCATGAAATACACTTCTTTCGTGTAGCCACTTCTGCACATCATGTATGTGTTCACATCACTTCTGCCATAGGTGCCAGTGAAATTGCCATCAGCATCAGTCTCTACCCTGTCATCATCAATGTCACCGCTCACGAATCTGTCTAGCACATAAGTGTATTCTAACAGGATGTTGTCTGTGAGCTGTAGATATTTTTTGCCATTCGCAGTTGGCTTAAAAATAGATGATGTTGAATTTTGTGCCATTGTATCTAATTTATAGTAATATTTATAAACTAACATATTATAAATATTATAAATGTTTTATCTTAACAAGTAATCATAATATGAAATCAATACAGAGCATATTGCAGACAAACGGTGTAGAATTCATTGATGACATAATGAACGACTATCTTGTCGTTTATGAGAAACTGAACGCGTCGACACTGTCATTCAAGAGAATCGGCAATGAACTCAAATTCTACAAAGGCCGTGACAATGAAGAGATAACGAACTTGAATGAAACATTGTATTCATATTTCAAAGAGGGAATAGAATACATTAGAAGGACAAGTCTCATATTCTATATGGAATTTCCGGAAGGCTGGCTGTTCAGGACTCAATATTTCAACCCGAATGCTCCTGGTCTGGTCAACTACGACACTCAGCCGCAGAACAATCTCGTCCTTTCGTGCATCGACACAGGAAACAGCGTCATAGAAGATCTAACTGTCTTGAAGAAATGGGCTGGCAGACTGCACATTGACGTGTCAGAGCCGGTGTTCAGCGGGTTCCTTTCTGAATTCCAGAAAGAGAAAATCTTCAACTACATCAACGGCAAATGCGAGTGTGATGGAATACCATTTTCTCAGTACATCATAAGCATACTCAACCCTGCGGTTTCGCACAGCGCTTACAGTGACACATTCAACACGAACATGGACTCATTCATATTCAAGTTCTACAAAGCAGGTTCGAAAAAGTCATTCTGCATGAAACTTGTGGATCCCTACATGGACGAACTCATAAAGCAGAACAAAGACAAGTTCGGCGCTAATTCTGGAACTGAGAACGAGATCATACTTGCGAATTTCGTCGCTTGGCTGCAGACAATTGACATGAATGAAATCCAGATATCAGGCGACACGAGTGACGAGAGATACTTTGACTTGTTGTGCAAGCTGTTCAACAAATACATGAAGAAACAGCAGAACTTGTTCAAAGACATGAAGTCAAATGTCAATGAGTCATACACAGTCAACATTGACAGAATAAAAAATGAAGAGACTGCAAAACTGCTGAAAGACAATCCGGTGATGACGACCGCTTTCCAAGTGATTGTCGGGAGTTTCATGAACACCAAAGAAAACGAGAATGATCCGATGTCTATAATGGACGACACATTGAAAGACATGTTCAACAAAGAAGTGTCATCGATAAAGAGACTCACTGACAGCAAAGACGAGCAAGTCAAGTCATTCACAGAACTGCTTAAGTCAAGCATGAATGACATCGAAACTGCAGCAAAAGACAGCAAGTCAGAAAAAGTGATGTCATTCTCAGAACTGATGGACAAGATTGGATCTTCTAATGATGAAGAAGATATGCTAGATGAACCAGAAGAACACAACGATGCTCCTGAAAGTAATCCAATATCTGATGAAGAAAATGATTCTAATGCAAAAGATGAAGTCGAGAAAATAGATGGTCCAGATCTTGACATCGAGCCAGAACATTCTGGAAAGCCAGATGAGCCAGAAAAGAAAGAAGAAAGTGAAGACACATCTAAAACAGAAACTTCACCGGACAGCAATGCCAGCAAAAGCAGCGCTGAATCTGGTGGTGAAGAAAAATCTGATGAAAGCGAGTCTGAGCAGAATGAATCCGAAGACGAGGAAGAAGAGAAGAGCGAAGAAAAATCTGATGAGTCCGAAGACGAAGAAAAAGAAAGTGAAGAGAAATCTGATGAACCTGAAGAAAAAGAAAGTGAAGAGAAATCAGACGAGTCTGAAGACGAGCAGAAAGATGAAAAAGAATCCACGGAAGACGAAAAAGACAAAGACGAAAACGACAAGCAAGATGATTCTTCAAACGAAGACGATGGCACGTCAGACAAAAAAGATGAAACTGAAAACAAGCAGCCTGAGCCGAAAAAAGACGAGTCACAGCCAGTTGAAGGTGAAGAGATAAAAGATTCTGCTCCTGAACCCAAACATGAAGAAAAGCCTCAGCAGAAAGAAAGTGCTGGAAAGCCAGAAAAACCAGAAAAGAAAAAGCCCGAGCCAAAGCCCGCACAAAGCAAACAGCAGAATGCTGATGGCGGAGGCAGTTTATAAAATAATCATACTATGAAAAAAATCATTTTTGTCGCATTTGCTCTTGTAGCAACGATGTGCGCATGTGGCACTAAAACCACAGAAGTCGAATTGACAGAACAAGACACTTTGACAGTTGTCGCTGACAGCAACAACGTTGACACATTTGTAGTTGTAGATACTTTGAAATAGTGTCTTAAGAAACTATAACTGTAACGGATGTGGGTAAATCTGCATCCGTTTTTTATTATTTTAATTATATATTAGATGACTATGGCAAAAACTATATCTTGTGGAATAATACCGTACACGTTCAACGAAAATGAACCTGTCTTCTTTCTTGGACATCCTGGAGGAAACCGCACAGACTATTGGGGACTGCTGAAAGGACAGCATGAAGGCGACGAGTCTTTTGTCGAGACTGCAATTAGAGAGTTCAGAGAAGAGAGTGGCGTCGACTTGTCAAAATATGAAGACAAGTTAGTGTATCTCGGTTCTGTCGAGCAGTCAAAGCACAAGACTGTTCATGCTTTCGCATTGCATATGGACAACATGCAATGCATAGATCCAGACAGGTGCCGTTCTAACATGGCAGACGGGTGCCCTTGGCCAGAAATATCCAGATATGCATGGATGACATACAGTGCTTCAGTGATAAAGACGCACAAGACCCATAAAATTTTTTATGATGAAATTCTAAATTTGATAGAAAATGGACATATTTGATTTTGACGAACAGATAGAGAAACATGTTGCAGAACTAGCAACAATACGCACTTTGAAGAAATGTTTCAAAGAGCTTGACTTGGAGATACCAACAAACATCAGGAAAAAACTTGATGTGAAAGAAAAGAAAAACGGCGCATCGCTTGACGAGCTTATGCGCAAGCGGAACCGTGTTTCTGCTGAAATGCAGGCTAACATAGAAGAAAAAAACATGATATGAGCAAGAATTTAGATGAGATAGACAATCTCGTGAACGAATTCACAGACGGGCTGATTGACAACATAGTCGACGACAACACATTGGTGTTCAGTGCTCAAGACGCAGAAGCAGCACGAATTGCAAGAGAAGAAAGAGCAAAAGAAGCTCAAGAGAAAACACTTGCTGCGAAAAAAGTAGCTCAAGACTTGGTGTCGTCAGCAAAAGACTTGTATTCAAAAAGCAGTGAAGACGTAGACTACATAAAGTTCAAAGCGAAAGCAGACACGAACTCATTGGGGAAGATACTTTACCAGATAGAAGTCACTGAAGAAGCAATCACCACTGTTGTCAACGCAATAAATGACGGCGACACTAACACGAACTTGTTCAAGTGCCTCACCGACTTGCAGAAAACGATGATGGAACTTCTCAAGACAAAGAACCTTTACTTGTCATCAATCGAAGAGTCGTTCAAGCAGTTGACGAACGATGTAGAAATGTCATCAGCGATAGAAGTAGATGCTGAAGACGAGAATGATGTGCTGACTGCTAAGGCGAAGAACGGGCGTGAACTTATGAAAATGATAAATGAAGCAGCAAACCGTATAGAAGAAGAAAAGAAACAAAACCAGTTGACAAATGGAACAGATACAAATGCTTAATGGCTATGTGCTCATAAAAGACTTGCCACTAGAAGAAACAGTGACTGGAGCAGGGATAATCATCCCGAAAACAGCTTACCAGAGAATTGCTGAGATATGCGCTGTCGCGAAAGACAGCAGATTCAAAGTTGGAGAGAAAATAGTGAAGCCAATCGGGAAGACAACACCAGTCACAATAGACAACGTTGACTACGAATGCATAAAAGAATCGTTCATATTTGCAAAAATATAAATACTATATAAGTTATAGTATTATGATAGAAATACTGACACTGAAGCTTGCGATTGACTTGTTCGATCATCTGAAGACATACCGGATGGAACTGTCTATGGTGCAAGTGTATCTTTACAAAAAGCGCACGAACACCTACCAGTACTTCACATTCCATTCGTATGACGAGCTTTGGGATTTCTATTACAACAGGTACGCGCCGTTTGACTTGTGCGAATACTTTGGCGACATATGGATGGTGAACAAGTTCATTGTCACCACAGAACTTGACACATCTTACATGATGTCGGTAGCTGCATTTGACGTGAGTGGTTCGCACCCGTGGGTGCATGAATACATCGAATACGACACTGACCGGAACGGGGTGTGGTCGACATCAATGGAACGGCAGAAAGAACTAGTGCAGAGCATTGTCGATGAGTACAATGTGTATTATAGAGAACTTTATGAAATCTATCTGCACGGAGTGTATTCAGTGTGCTATGCTGAACCTGGATGGACTACACACACTTATAGATTACAGAGTTATCGTGACTTGCTGTTCACACCACAGACGAACCAATTAGCTGGCTATGCTGGCATAAACATAGATTAAAATGGGCAGAAAAAGAAGTAGCAATTACATCGATCCAAAAGAGTTTTACGATGAAATGGTGATTTCATTAGAAAAAGATGAACTGACACCAAAAGCGATAGAATTCTGCAGACTTCTCATTGAACGAGTCAGCAGATGCAACCACTATGATTCTCCTGAAGATGCTGAAGACTGCAAGTCACATGCAATGTTCAACATACTAAGATATTGGAGAAACTTCAACCCTGAGAAATATGACAACCCGTTCAATTATTTCACAAGCTATGCTTGGACAGGGCTTGCTCAGGGATGGAACACTCTGCATCCAGAAAAAGAAAGAGACTTTGTCAAGATTCCAATTCAGAACTTTGATGAAACGCAAAAATAAAAACATGAACATCATTAAGTCATATGATGAATTTGTCAATGAAGACACAATGAGTCCAACTAAAGATGAACATAAGCTGGACAGAGTTGTGCTCGGAAAAGAAAATATTGGCGGCGCTTACTGCTGCACAAACATAGGTGTCGCTGACATGTTTTTGTATATAATGCCAAAGCTAAAAGAATGTTTTGACAGTGAAATACTGCAGCTATCAAATAGTCCAAAATATTCAAATGAACTATCTCCCGCAGCAGTTAACTTTTATGGAAGTGATGGGAAGCTGATTGCGACTTATAACAGAGAAGTCATGATAAAAAGACCATTCAGATATGGCCCATTCCAAGACAACATCAACTATATTGACACCATTATGCACAATGTGATAATTTTTGGTGATAGTTGTGATAAAGATTTGTTTGTTGATAAATGCAAAGATTTAAGCAATGGCACAGTTGATTTCTATAAAAATTTTGGATGAGATATTAAATAAAATGTAAAATGAAAATACTCAAAACGAATAATTTCATTTCTGAACGGATGAAAATCAAGCCAGTGACCAACGCAGAACTGGACAAAATAAAAAACGAAATAAACGATTTTAAAAAAATAGAGAATCCAACATTTGATGACATAAAAGAAGGCAGAGCTGTTTGCTTGAGAACAGGTAATGCAAAAACAATATACATTGTGTTTGATTCTACAAATTTATCAAATTTTATTAAGGCTGATGCCATAGAGCATCGTATGCATATATTTGATAGACCATTGTTTTTTGCGAGATACGAGACAAGATTCAATGACATTGTTTATGACTATCCATATTGTTATGAAGAACGTTTCCCATACAAAAATACAAAAATATCTGGATATGAATACCATTGTGAAATAGTTGGCATATATGATGCTAACATAAATACTACAAATATCCAATCTTTTCAAGATTTTAAAAATGAATGGTATTCAGTATGCAAAAAAATAGAAAACTATAAATAAAGTAAAAATAAAATTCACTTTACACAACACATTAAAAAAGCAGTTCAAAATCTGAGCTGCTTTTTCTTTATAATTAAATTAAAGACAATGATTATTTGCTTTCACGTCCACAAACCAGTTCAGCGTATTTCGAGAAAACTAATCTGACTACAGATTCTGAATTGCCAAACATTGGATAATATTTGTCACAGCAAGCAAGTTCACTGAACACATCAAAGAAAGTTTTTTCTTGTTTAGTGAATTTCGTTTTGAAGAATCTCTTTATTTTGCCAAAAACATTGTTCTTGCAGTAAACAAGCAATCCATAAAGTTTCAACTTGTTTTCAAATGTGTCGAAGAACTCGCTTTCCATTACTGCTTTTATATCTACATTTGCACCAGACACATTGTTCATTTCAATCAATGCCAGATAGAACATTCCTTTGTGTGTAAGCTCATATTGTATGACTTCAAAATCATCACATGTTTTCCCATAGGGAATATAGTTCTTGCAAGTCTCTTTTTTCGTGCAAGACTCACACGTGAGAATGGGCTCCCAGTCAGCGCATGTCACTTTTCCTTTTTCATAGTTCTCGCAATTGTCTTTCTTTGTGCAGTCATCACATGTTGCTGCTTCTTCATCAAACATATAGTCATCACAATGCTTGAGAGTGTCTTCTTTTTCTAAACAGTGAAATCTGTTAGAACAGTTTCTACAATTGTTGTAAGCTGTTTGCTCCATTTGAAATCGAATTTAAGTGGTTATTGTTTTTCTGTATAGCATTTGCCGCACATCGGCACATATGTCTCATCTCCGCCAATCAGCACCTGGTCGCCATCAGTTATCACTTTGTCCGTCGTCCTGTCATATCTCGCATTGATGATAGCTTTCCTTCCACAGAAAGGGCAGCTGAACTTCAGTTCTTCAATGCTGTCTGCGATTTCCATCAGTCTTTTTGAGCCTTCGAAGAACCTTGTCTTGAAATCTGTCCTCAAGCCATAGCACATCACATTTATGTTGTTAGTGTAGCAAAGGCTCCGCAACTCATCGACTTGTGGTTCAGTCAAGAACTGGCATTCATCGACAAGAATCCATTTTGGTATAGTGTCTTCTTCAAGATACACACCCAAGTCTTGCATGATAATCGGAAATATCTTTGCGTCAGGAGCAACGATGTGGCAGTCGCACTCAAGTCCCTCGACACGTGACTTTATCTTTCCAAAATCTCTTGTGTCTGTTGCTGGTTTCAAAACACACACGGGAAAGCCTGCTTTTTCAAATGCGAATTTCTGTGTGAGCATCATAGCACTTTTTGAGCTGCCCATCACACCATATCTGAAATAAAGTTTGCCCATTTGCTGTATGCTTTTAGTTATTTTCTAACAATTGCAGTAATGCAGCAAGTGATGCACCATCAAGACTTGAACCTCCAATCTGGATTGCGTTGCTGCTTATGCTCACGCCGCCGATGACCGCGCTTTTTCCAAAGAAATCAACTGTCGTTGCATCACCGATCTGGTTGCTTGACACGAGATTGGAAATGTTGTTTATAGCGGTAGCCAATGTTCTGAAATTGTTGTTTATGGTGACTCTTGAATTGTTCATGCTGTCTGTGCCAAGAATCTCCGTCACTGTTACACTAAAATTGCTCATATTTGTTGTTATTTAGTTTGCAATATTTATAAATAAAGTAATTTTTCTATATATAATAAAATATTCTTTTTATTTTACTACTTGATGAGAAAAATCTGAAAAACTTTGAACACGAATCGTCCAAAGAAACTCTATACTTCAGTTTAGAGTTATTGTAATTATAATGCAGACATTTAGAATACTGTTTCTGATAAGTCAGAATTAAATCAGAAACATTTTGCTCACAAGTATATTTCAATTTAATTGTCTGCATGTATTATTCTTTTATGTATTTAGATTTTGGAATATTCTTTTGTTGTTACAAATCTCATATTATAAATATTTATAAATAGAATTTTCTGAATATAAAGAACATTAAATTTATAGTATGGCGGACACTTATTTAGACATGTTCAACCCGTATTCTAACATATGGGAAGTTTCGGGAACCACCACGCCGATGTGGACTTGGAAGTACAGTCTTGACAAAAAAGGCCAGATCTATGCAGGCGACACATACGGTGTTCCAAGCGAAACTGATAAAGACAAAGAAGAAGTCGTCAATTCCACTTCTTATGATGTGCGCACCCAGAAACTGTATGCGCCGTTCAGCCAGTTCTCGCGTTGGCAGATGCTAGACTACTGTGGCATAAACGGCGTCATCTATAGTGGAGACAGACAAGTCGTGAACCGTTATTTCGACAATTCACTTGCTCGTTCTGGCGAATTGTGGTCGACTATAGAGCCGTCATATGCAAACATCATTGACGTGTTCAAAGACATAAATGCTGGAAGATACAGGATACAGGACTTCATCTACAACAAGTATTTCAAGATGATTCCGCCAAACTATCTAATCACACTGAGAAGATACGGCATGCCCTGCACAGACGCGCCGTTCACCCTTGCTTATCCTGAAGAACTGCATAAAGAAATAAACTCTCGTTCTGCACTTGTTCCTATGGCGACTGCTACGACATACATGTCAGAACTTGCGGGAAACAAGATGGATGACATCCTCAAGTTCACTTGGGGACTCAACTTCTCAGAAAAGACAAGTGAGATCCAGACAATATCATCAGGTACTCCAGGCGCTTCAAGTTTCGGCGTAGGACAATGGCTGTCTAATGCTGCGCAAGCTGCAGGCAATGGCAACTCGAATCTTGGCACAGCATTCAAAGGCGGTTTCGCGATGTCAGGCTTCAACTTCTTAGCAAGCACGAACCTCAACCCGCAGAAAGCTGCTGTTGCTGCTCAATACGCGTCAGTTGATCCGTGGGCAAAATATGGAAAATTCACACAAGGACCCGTTGACGTAATCATGAAGACGAAAATACGTGACCAAGGCATCAACTTTTCTAATGACTTCAACTTGAAGTTCGAATATGAGCTGAAGTCATTGCAGTACGTCAACCCTAAAATCGCGATGTTAGACATCATCGGAAACATGCTCACGATGTCGACAAACACTGGCACATTCTGGGGTGGCGCCACAAGATACTACGGGAATGGCGGCGGATACGGAAAGCAGCCAGGAGACCTCGATGCTTTCGCAAAAGGCGACTATGCGACATATGCGAAAAGCCTCGTAGATCATGTGACGGACCAAGTGAAAGCGATGAATGGCGGCGGGTGGCCAAAAGATCTTGAAGACTGGATAAATCTGGCAAAACAGATATTCAAAGGCGGGCTCAACAACATGCTTGGGGGACTGATAAACGGAAACCTTGGCAAGCTCGGCTTCACTCAGCCAGCAAATGCTCTGCTCAATGATGAGCCAACTGGATACTGGCACGTTACAATCGGCAACCCGTTGAACCCAATCGTCATGATGGGCAACATGATCTGTTCAGACATGGAGATGACGATGGGCGAAGGACTCGGATATGACGACTTCCCCGTGAATGTCGCTTTCACGTGCAAGATATCTCACGGCAAGCCAAGAGACAGTGCTGGAATAGAAGCATTGTTCAACGCGGGCAAGGGAAGATACATGCACACGCCGTTCCTTGCTGAGATAAAAGACCTTCCACCTGAAATGCAGCAAGAGATACAAGCAATCATGGAAAACATGAATCATGCTGACCCTATGAATGTCGACCGCAACCGTGGCTTGAAGAACACGACAGCAAACTATGGGACAGGAAAGAAGTTCAGTGATCCCAAGACAAGTTTCCAGAAGAATCTGTACACTCAAATAGACAATGTCATTGCTTTGATAAGATAGCGGCATCATCATTCAACTGCAGACCACTTATAAAAATTCGAGCAGTTTTTATTATTTGATAATATAAACTGATTCATAAGATATGAAATATGCACTTGTTATAGATGGCCACAATTTTCTGTTCAGATCATTGTATGTGCTGCCACAGAAGAAAAATGTGAAGCTCCTTTCTGATGATGAGTCAAAAGACTTGTTTGTGTCTAAACTGTCACAGAACATCAATTCTGTTTTGAGAGATTTGTCTTCTGTCGCAGACAGATGCATCATCACGCTTGACTCTCATTCGTGGCGCAATGAATTAGAATCTGACATTTCTTACAAAGGCACGAGACACCAGGAAGACACTATAGACTGGGATGGCTTTAGAGAATGCATAGACAGGTTTGTCGTTGACGTGGACAAATACAATGTAGTAGTGTCGAAGTCGAAGAACGCTGAAGCTGATGACTTGATTTTCATGTGGACGACTGCGTTGACATCAAAGAACATACCGGTGATAATCTACACCAGTGACCGAGACATGCTGCAGCTTGTCAGCATAACACAGTCAAACTGTGATGTCGTGTTATGGTCCGAAGTGACAAAGAAAATATATGTGCCCGAAAACTTCGACAGCCTGCAGACAAACGAGTCTGAATCGTTTGTCGAGTCATTCATGAAAGGCGCGAACATAGACATATACGACAGGTTCGTCAATATTGAGCAAAGTATCCGCAAACACAAACTTGAGAAAATAGAGACAGATAGCACGAAGTTCATATACACAAAAGTGCTTGTCGGTGACAAGTCAGACAATATATCTTCTGTTTATTCGTATGAGAAGAATGGCAGGACATTCAATGTGACTGAGGCAAAAGCTGAGAAAATACTAAACAAGTTTGTCGAAAAGACCGGCCCGCTCAATCCTGAATATCTTTATATTGATGAGCCGCTTTCTACATTAGCTCAGACATGTGTTGAGGTTCTCAATGGAGCTGAATATGAGAGCGTTCTCAAAAACATAAAGAGAAACATAAAATACATGGTGCTGTCTAAACAAGTGATACCCGAAGAAGTGTCAGAGAACATGATGAATGACATCAGAGCTCTCGCGAAAAACATGAAACGGATAAACACAAACGCAATCGTCAAAAGCGATGAGCCTGTCGTGAAGATATCAGAGACTGTGCTGAAAGGAGTCGACACGGACTATTCATTCATCAAGAAACCAAACACTTTATTCTAATGGAACTGTTTGACTTTATAAAAATCGTATTCAGCAAAAGTGACAAGAAGACCTGGAAGGAGATGTCATCTTATGAGAAATCAAGATTCCAGTTCATGTTAAACCGGTTCATGAGCATCAAGTATCCGGTGAATGCTAACCAGTTGAATCTGGTGAAGACGAATGGCTTGGGCGTAGCTGAGACTTGGAAAGGAGTCGCGGAAAGGTTCTATGGCGACCGTGTGCCAAGTTTCATATACACTAAAACCAGCAAGAACAAGAAAGCAGACTCACCGGTAGCGAAGATACCGAAAGAAGCAATTGACTTGTGGTGCGAGAGACATGAATGTGGAGACAGAGAGTTCAATGAGATGCTTGAGTTGGATCAAGATGGCCTTCTTGAAGAACTGAAATACATTACCAAAAACTTCAACAAAAAAGAAAAAGATGGACAACAAGAAGAATGACATACCTACAAATGACATACTTACAGAAATTGCTGAACTGTTCATACTCATATACCGGATATTTGTGTTGTCACTGTTCCGGTCTATATGGTGGTGCGTGCCGGTATTAGCAATATGGAACAGAATCATAGTGAACCTCACTGGATTCGGACACATGAGATATTGGGAAGCTTATGTGATATGTTTGACAGTTATGATGATGCTGTCCACATTTGTTGGAAGAAAAAAGTGAAGACATGGGAAAGGGAATGACTAAAGAAGATGTCGCGAAACTTATGATGTCAGTGATAAATGTTTCAGTTGACTTGTATCCATATGACTATGAAACTGACAGCGCGTTTGTAGACATGGTGATGCCAGTCATAAATGAGCATGACACTTTGATGGAAAACAATGCTATCGTGTTTGACTTGTCTTACAACACGTTGCTGAGATGTATAGATGACAAATATGGAATGGACAAATATGTCGCGAAATTCAAAAAAAAGTATGATGCGACGAAAGGCATTGGTCCATATTACAATGATCTTGTCGCAGAATACTCATCACCAGAAATACTTGTCCTCTATGGCATGTTCCCGAGTATAGTGTACATCACGTTGTACATTCATTTGGACAAAGATGAACGCCCGCAGAGAGACAAGCTTGTTTCTATGCTGAGCATACCGGACATGAAAATAAAGACAGTGTCAGTGAAGTTGAGGGACTTGTGCTCACAGGAAATCGTGGACATAATCAACAAGTATGTGATTGCCAACACGAATTTCGACAACAATGTGATGTCAAAGAGAAACACATTCATGACGGACAAGATCTCTGACTTTTTTGGAGTCATCGAAACAATGTGCCAAAGCATGGGTGATGATGAGCTTTATAGAGAACTATATTCGGTGTTCTCTTTTTTAGACATAGACGAGATAAAAGACAGCGCGATAATAATAACGACAGACTGGCCAGTTTTGTGATATGTTCAGCGACAATGGTATATTGAAAGAAGCAGTCATCCCATCTAAACATAGCTGGGAACCAGCAATGGATATGTTAGCATGGTCGTTGCAAGAAGAGATAACAAAGCAGATAAATGAAGAGATACTAAAAAGATTAGAAGAGATGAAGATGCAAATGACAATACCAAAAGAAAGGATGGAAAAAATACTTAAAGAAAGAATGGAAATTTTATTTGAAGAAAAATGTTCAGTACAGAAGGAATTCTAAAAGAAATAATAAAAGAAAAACAGGAAGAAACAAATTCGACATTTTCTTTTATAGGTTGTATTGGTGCTTTTACTGAACTTCCTGAAGCATCTGAAAAACACAACGGCAAGATATGTATAGTGGATATAAAAGATGGATATGAAATGTATGTATGCATAAACTCTTGCTGGAAAAAAATCGAAACGACGCTTATTACAACATAATATTAAAGAATATGAAACCAATTGATTTGACAGACGAAACAATCACTTCATTCATTGAAGAAAACGAGAAGGTGCTTATTGACTTTCATGCGCCTTGGTGCGGGCCTTGCAGAGCGATGTCCGCCACAATTGATGAGATAGCAGAAAGCTACCCTGACTTCGCCATCGGGAAATGTGATGTCGACGAGAACGCGAAAGCCGCAGAAATGTTCGGCGTGCTGAATCTCCCGTTCATTGCATTGATTGAGAATGGAGAACTTGTGGCGACTGCTGTCGGACTTCAGACAAAAGAGAATCTAGAAAAAATGCTTGCATAATTTCAATCTGCTGTATTTGTTTATGAAAGCTTGGAGATCTGTTAATTTCCAAGCTTTTTTTATTATTTTATATTGTCTAATATATAATTGATGCAATATGAATATCGCAATTGGGAAGGTTGGCAAAGCAGTCAATTTCAAGCAGAAAGAAGGATTCAAACTGAATGTCGGCACAGACAGCGCTGTCGTGTTCATGTCGCTTCTCGCAAGAATGAATCCCGACTACAAGTTCTATCTCATTGGACCGAATGACTTGCCAAAACTTAATGCGAAAGAATACGAGACATATTTCCCTGACAAGAACATGTTCAGTGTGTTTGAATACCACAAAGAAGCTGATGAACCATACCGGTACATATGTGACAATTTAGACAAGATTGGAGTCAAAATTGACTTCGGGATTTTCATGCTTGGTGTCGTCACTATGATGTCAGTTCCTAAATTCTTGAAGAAAGAAGATGGCACTTACTGCAATTTGCTGCAGTCTGCTGAAAAATATGGCGGACCTTATGTTGATTTTCTAAACAGGTCAAACATACCCTGGTACATTGTTTCTGAAGACGCACGATACATCACATTGAACTCAAAAGACTTGTTGAACATGCCAAGAATGAGTCTCACTCAGATAAATGGGGTGTTCAACTCTGGTGCTCACATACAAGACAAAGATGACATCGTCATACATCACCCGCATAATTGGAAATATGTCCCGATAACAGCAAAGTACTGTCATATAGAGAAGATGTTTCTCAATGGAGTGTCGCCAAATTTTAGAGACAATATTGACATTAAACGGAAACTAAAGTCAAAAGATCATCATCTAGTCATTCTGTCAAACGGGCATGGCATTGTTGAAATCAATAGTCCATACAAGTCATCTGACCGTTTGGACACTTATGTGAAATGGATAAACGATTTGAAGGGAACAAGATACGAAGACACTATGATTTATGGCAAATGGGACGATGATGTTGCTGCGCAATATGATTTCATTGAGCAGAGAATGATTCCTGACTTGAAAGAAGAAATCGCAGACGCAAAATACTCATTCGTCTATTCTGTTGCTTCAGGTTTCGTCACAATCAAGCCATATGAAATGATAACGCTTGGACTCATACCATTCTTGCATCCTGATTACGATCCAAAGCGCCTTCTTAAATTCCCAGACTTCTTGTATGTAAAAGACGCGAATGATTTAGTGAAGAAGATGGAATATCTTGATGCCAATGATGACAAATACAAGAAACTGCTGGATGTATGTTTCAGTTTGATAAAGCCAGAATATCTTGACGGCCGTCTTGTGAACAACGAGATATTCACGACTATTGCAGATGACTTGGGATTTGGATATGTGCCAAAGGAGAATGGCGTAAAGAATGTGATTGACAGACTTGATGGTTTTAATTCAACGAGCAAAAAAGTTCTAAAACTATTCTAATATGAACAAATTGAATTTGCATGTTGTCATGCCAATGGCTGGTGAAGGGCAGCGGTTCAAGAAAGAGGGATATGCTATAGCAAAACCATTGATTGAGATTGATGGCATGACTATTTACGAGAAAGCATTGTCAAGTCTTGATGATTTCTCCGCAAAGCATCCAGAATGCAATATAAGTCATACATTCATTGTGAGAGAAGAGTTCAAGGAAGACAATATTGGAGAAAAAATTCATTCTATTTTTCCTGATGCTAACATCATATATGTTGAAAAGACGACAAACGGTGCTCTTGAAACAAGTTATCTTGCTGTGCCATATATAAAAGATGACGAGGGCGTCATCCTGATGGACTGTGACATGTATTTCCAATGCCAGTCTTTTGTCGAAACAGTGAAACAGCAACTTGCAACAGGCAACCCAAATCCATGTCTTCTAACTTTTGATGAGACAAATCCGAGATTCTCTTATGTGTCTATCAATGAGAATGGATTCGCGAAAGAAGTGGTAGAAAAACAGCCAATTTCTAACAATGCGATTTTGGGCTGCTATTTTGCCGGATCTGGACATCTGTTCAAGACAATGACAGAAAAAGTCATAGAAGACTGGCATGACAAGAAAATAGAATCGAAAGAAATCTACACTTCACTGCTGTTCAATGTATATTCAAAAACCTGCAGCGTGAATGTCATCAAAATAGACGAAAGCAAAGGAGAGCACTATGTGTCAATGGGCACTCCTGAAGAATTTGAAAAAGCAAAAACATTTTTTAACAGTACATATACGATATGAATATACTAATAGGAAAAATAGGAAAGTCAGTAAAATTCAAGAATTTAGACATAATGTATGGCGATGACGCGCCAGCAGTGTTTTATTCTACAATGAGCAGAATACTTCCCGAGCACAATTTCTATTTTTGTGGGCCAAGTGATTTCAACAAGCTGACTCAGAAAGAAAGAGATTTTCTGTTTCCAAACAAGAATGTTTTTTCTTGTTTTAGAGATGGATATCCGCTTGATGAGAATGATCCTGAACTTGTAAGCTATGACTCTATTGTAGACTATCTTGAAGAGCAGGACATCAAGATTGATTTTGCTCTCATCTTCATTGGCTATTGCGGGAATCATGTGATTTGCAACTGCACTAAAAACCCGAAGACTGGAAAATACTACATCATTTTGAATGCGTTCAAACGCTATGCAGGCCCATACGTCAACACGATAAACAAACTCGGCTGCCCGTTCTACACTATTGCAGAAGATGCGAGATATCTTACAGTGAACACAGCAGAAATGTTCAACCGTGAACGATATGTTTTCACACAATGCACTGAAAGATATCTCACTCCCTTATATCCACATATAACATCTTATGAAGACCACACCTTCATTACAGACAGTAAAGTCAAATGCGGATACGGTGGAGTTGAGAAAATTTTTATGATGGCGCTCAACAAGAATTGGAAAGAAAAAATCGACATTGAACGGAAACTCAACAACACGAAGAATCCGAAATGCATAGTCCTGTCAAACGGCCACGGAGCTAACAAACTCAACACTGGGGCTGTAGTCCATAATGCGAGGTTGAATGAATACAAAAAATATGTACTTGACAACTTCAAAGGAACAGAATTCGAGAACACGAAAATCTATGGCATATGGGACGATGAAATATATGAAAAGTATCCAATGATTCAGAAAAAGGGAATCATTGATTTGGACGATGAGATTGCTGACGCAAAATACACGTTTGTGTATTCAATCATTCCAGGATTTGTCACTGTCAAAGCTTATGAAATGATAACACTTGGACTCATACCGTTCTTGCACCCAGACTATGACAAAGACAATCTGCTGCAGTTGCCGAAGTTCTTGTACACGACAGGTCCTGATGATTTCTTGAAAAAGATAGAAGCACTTGAAAGACATCCGGACAAATACCAGCAACTTCTCAATAGATGTTTTGAGTGCATAAAACCAGAATATCTTGATGGAAGTTATTTGGTGAACAACATAATGTCAAAGATTGCTGATGACTTGGAATTTGAATATGAACCGCACAAGGGAGTTGAAGCAATTTTGGACCATTTCAACAAGAATATAGTAAATCCAACTGAATCTAAGAAAACTAATAATCCACCTGTAAAAAAATTATTCTAATATGGAAAATAAAGTATATGAGACAAAGGGCTGTCCGAACAAACTTGTCATCGATTTAGATGACACTCTGTCTTATACGATAAATGGTGATTACGAAAACAGCAAACCAATCTGGCCAGTCATTGAAAGATTAAAAGAATACAAGCAGAAAGGATTCCAAATTGTAATCTATTCAAGTCGGCAGATGAGAACTTACAACGGACAAATTGGACTAATCAACATTCATACATTGCCGAACATCATTGATTGGCTAAAAAAGAATGATGTTCCGTTTGATGAGATAATTGTCGGCAAACCCTGGTGTGGATTTGATGGGTGGTATATTGATGACAAAGCAATTCGTCCATCAGAGTTTTTAGACATGTCTCAAGAGGAGATTGAAAACTTGCTCGCAAAAGAAAAACAACATAATAGAAGTTTAGCAAAATGATACTTATAAATTCAGCAGCTTACATAAACTCGGATCTTGTTTCTGAATTTGGCAAATTGCCGCCAGCACTGTTGCCGGTCCAGAACAAGAGACTATATGAACATCAAGCAGAATTGTTGAAAACTAAATGGCCAAATGAAGTCATTTATATGACATTCCCGCAAAGCTATTCTTCGGAAATGTCAGAATATGACAAAATAAAACTGAATGAACTTGGAATTGCTCCAATCTACATCCAAGATGATCTAAATCTTGGTCAAGCTATTGTCTATACACTCAATTGCCTTGGAAAGTATGACGAAAATCTCATAATGCTGCATGGCGACACATTGTTTGATGAGTTGTTTGTCGATTCTGATGGATTTTCTTGTTCTGACTATATTGATGACAACTATCACTGGGATAAGCTAAATGATAAAGTAAACACAATATTTACTGGATATTTTATCATAAACAGCCAGTATGAGTATATACGGCAGTTGACTGTGTGCAATTATGATTTCATAAAAGCCACAATCAACTATATGAAAGTCCCTGATGCAAAAGCAGTTCATCTCAAAGGATGGAAAGATTTCGGGCACATAAACACATATTACCGTTCTATTTCTAAAATGACTACTGAGCGTTCTTTCAACTCACTCAAAGTTGTCAAGAACTGCATAATGTGCAAGAGCAGCACTGACTTCAACAAGATGGAAGCTGAGCAGAACTGGTTCAACACAATTCCAGAAGAACTGCAGTGCTACACTCCAAAGATGTACAACCATATAGAAATCGACAAGCCCGCGGATAAGAAGCAGTACTGCATGGAGTATATGTATCTTCCGTCATTGGCAAACTTGTTTGTTTTTGGCAACAATCCAGCTTTTGTCTGGAAAGACATAATCGGCGCATGCAAAGACTACATTGATGAAGAATATGTCCAAGCATCAACACCGTTCCACACTGAACAATGGAAAAGACATGACATTGTGTCACAAAACGACAAGATGTACTATAACAAGACGTTGAAACGTCTGAAAGACACGGACATTGACTTGCAGACAACATGGAAAATAAATGGTGTGGAAACTCCTTCCATCCAAGAAATATTGACTGAATTGGACAATGACATCAGCAAGAACGACCAGGGATACTGTTCAATCGTTCACGGTGATTTCTGTTTTAGTAACATATTGTATGATTTCAAGTCAAAGTCAATCAAAGTGATAGATCCTCGTGGTAGAGACACAGAAGGCAATTTGAGCATTTATGGCGACATCAGATATGAGGTGGCAAAACTCGCGCACAGTGTTTTGGGCATGTATGACTTCATAATCGCAGGCAGATACTATTATCATGAAAATGGAAAAAATGATGTTGTGCTGGAATTTGAGAATATCGAAGAACTGAAAACACTGCAGCAGTGGTTTGTCAAACAGAAATTTGGAGATTTCACATTTGACGAGTTAGACACATATATCATAATGACACATCTGTTCTTGTCGATGATACCACTACATTCAGACAGGCCAGACAGGCAGAAAGCATTTTTAGCAAATGCGTTAAGACTTTATGTAGAATACAAAAACAGATAGCATGAACATTTATATTTCAAGAGGAATGAAATCTTATTTTGCCTCCGTAGACAACAAATATCGTATCTACGGTGGCAAAGACATCATAGGAGAAACGATTTTGCGATTGACCAGACTATATCCACAACATACATTCTATTACAATGGCGCAAATGATTTAGATGATTTGGACACTTGCCCGAAAAATGTTGTGAATCTAGACAAGAAGATAAAAGCTATCGCAAGAAAGAATGTAGATGACTATGATAGAGAACTTGTCGAATGCACATTCAGATATATTGAAGCTAATGGTTTGGAATTTGACATGTTCTTGATGTTCTGCTTCATAACAGAAACACCTGTGGAATACTGGAAATTCAACACCAGCAAAGGCACGCCAATGAAGCCAAGAGAAATGGACAAGAGCAGCGCATACAAGTTCGCGCCATTGAAATACACTGACGGGCCAATATATTATTACACCGATGACACGAGCTGCTTCAAATGGCCACGTGATGTCAGAATACCCGCAAGAATGTTCAGCCAATATCGTGGGAGCATAACACTAAAACAGTTCAATGAAAACACGGTGCTTACTACTGACTATGAGCTTGTTGAAAAAGAAGTAGAATACCAGCCAATAGAGCTGTTCTTTTTGAGAAACAAAAACCGCGTTGACTGGAGAAACATGAACAAGACTGGAACATTTGAAATCATATGCAACCAGTCACCAGACAACAGCCTTGAACGATTCTACTACATAAAGAAATGGATTCTTGACTACAGGCCTGAGCAGACAATCTATGGCAAATGGACAAAGAAGAATCTTGACGCGATGAACGAAATTCACGCAAATGTCCAAGAGGTGCCAATGATAGCAATGGAAGACAAGATGTTCAACACAAAATACACTTTCGTCATTCCAGCAAACACTGCTTATACTGGATTCGTCACACAAAAAGTGTATTCTATGCTGTATTATGGCATAGTGCCGTTTTGGTGCAAGAATGACTATGACACCACAAATATATACAGCAAGTTTCCTGACTACATAAAAGTAGAGAATCCTGAAGAACTTTACAACAAGATAAACGAGTTAGAAGCAGACAATGATCTCTATCACAAGCTTCTTGAAGAACTGTATGGCTGTTTTGAAGAATACATGTTTTCTGATGATTTGATTTATAATATGTTTGACAGCATACTTAACCCTTGCAATGAAGCACATGCGGTTGTTGAAGAACACATAGCAGAACATAAAAAACTATTTTGATGAAAAAAATAAAATGGGGCTGCATACAGCCATTGACTGGTGGAATGTACATTGGCGCGATGAATGCAATCGGACACAAAGCGGATTGGGTTCTTAGCTATCCTGGACTTGCAGCCACAAAATTTGATGATAATGGAAACATAAAAGAAGCAGGAAATGAATATAGTCTGCTTAAATGGTGTGAGAAAAGAGACGAAATTCCAGCATACCAGTTGTTTGACAGAAAACCGTTTGACAAAGTGGACATCAACAATGTCAACATCATTGACGATCCAGTATGGACAAAAGAAAAAGTAGATTTTTCTAACACTGACATTGTTGTGTCTGTCCCTGTCTGTTCGGGTTTGTCGCAAGCGACTATCGCCAAAGATGAAACAAAATCTGAACGGAACAACAACATGATATTCAACGCGGAATTTGCTTTGAGTGTCATAAAGCCAAAAGTGTACATATTCGAGAATGCTCCAACATTATTCAGCAACGCCGGCATTCCAGTAAGAGACATGATAAACAAAATCGCGTTTGAACATGACTATTCAGTTGTCTATTACAAGACTAACACTAAGTTCCACGACAACTGCCAGAACCGTCCGCGCACATTTGTGATGATGATAAAGAACATTGATGGCAAGTCAGGATGTCCGAGCATGAACGGAGAGCACGTGATGACGAATGTTGTAGAATATCTTTCAAGAATACCGGAAAACGCGTCACAGCAAGAACCAATTGAAATGGAGCCAATAAACAACCTCATAATGAAGTTCATATATGACATGTATGGTGATGATTTCAGAAACGACGAAGACACTTGGTCCATAGACTGCATCATCAAAAGTGGAGACAAGTTTGACAAGTGGCTTGATGAGGTTGACTATGACAGTGAAACAAAAGAAAAGCTTAGACACAACATAGACCATATAAGAAAGAAAATTGCGATGAACAAGAACTTCTATTCCATCGCTCCCGGGTGGCTTACAGAAAAGTCTGAACTTGCTCCGGTATGCATGTTCAAAACTATATTGACCACATTGCACTACAAAGAGAACAGGATTCTGAATGCAAGAGAATGGCTTCATCTTATGGGACATCCACATGACTATGAACTGTATGGCGACTACATGACAAACTACCCTAAAATCGGGCAGAATGTTCCGGCAAGAACTGCGCAGTTCATTGTCAGTGAAGCAGTGCGCATTGTTGAAAACTGGGAGACTTTGTCGAGAATGAATCCGAGTGTGTTCATGTTCGACAACACAAAATTTGACGAACATATAAAAAGTCTTTTTTGATAAATAAAAACAAAATGAAAAGAATTCTTATTGCTTTGTTCAGTTTGTTTCTGTTTGCATGCAGTCCACAAAAAACGGAAACCGATACTCCTGTGGAGGCTCAAGTGGAAGTCGTGGAAGAGACTGAAGCTCTCCCGTCTTGGATTGTCGTGGATGACAATGTTGCAGAAGGCTATGTGTCATACAGCTCGTCAAACATCAAGTTCGACACAGTCGTTCCGCTGAATGTTTTCCCGTTTGTCGTGAAAGACACTGCTGGAAACAGTGGCTTGTTTGTGTTAGTCACTCTCAATAGATATGACATGCTGTATGTCGGACAGTTGAGTGTGTCAGACGAGAACAATCATGCTGTCACTGCCGCATATGTGAGCAATGTTTCTGCAAAAGAGCATTCTGAGTCTCATCTGTTCATGATTGATGAGAAAGACTTGCCGTTCTTCAAAGACAAGAAAAGTCTAAGATTCAACATTTGGGGAATATACGGTTCAGTTTATATGATACTTGACAGCGTGCAGACAGCCAATGTCATTTGGCTTGCGAATATGATATGATGATTTTTCTTTTATAAGCTAAAACGGACTTGTAATAAATATGAGTCCGTTTTTTATTATTTTTATTTGTCAATTTCATTTTGTATGGATATAAAAAAATTACAGCATAAAGAGCAGGAGATAGACAACTGCATAAAAGTTCTCAAACAAGAATTCATTGGCATAGACAGCATAATCGACCAGGTGATGAACAACATAAAGCCCTGGTACATGTTCCCTGAACTGAACGAGCGTCCAGTCGTCATCAATCTATGGGGCATGACGGGCTGTGGCAAGACAAGTCTCGTGAACCGTATATGCGAACTGCTTGACTTTTCCAGTGGAGTCATGTACTACAACTTAGCAAAACTTGGTGAAGACAATTCAAATGACATTGAAGATGAGTTCCGCACGACAATCGGATACACTAAAAAGAATCCAGTGTTCATATTTGATGAGTTCCAGTTTGCTGCTTCACTTGACCAGAATGGCAAAGAGAAAGAAATAAAGACGTCACTCAAAACAATATGGGAGATCATTGACTGTGGAAAGATAAAACGCTCTTCAGACATCGACACGAAAAGGACTTTTGAGAGAATAACAAATGCGATAGAAGTGTTTGACACATGTGGCGGGATAATCAAGGACGGAGTATGGGTCAATTCAGAAGAATGCATGAAAAACCTGCCCACATCAGCAAAAGCTGAACTTTACAGATTCTTCAATGTAGAAGGTGAAGTTCCAGAAGCATATTCGGACTTTGTCACTCAAAGATACTGGTCTGATTTTTTAGACAGAAGTTTCACAAATGACACTTCATTCTACATGTCATGTGAAACTGGTGTGAGGATATATGACGTTCTTGGAACATTGGGAGACATCTCTTGCCCGTATGAAGTGTACAAGAATGATGTACTGAACAAAATGTCGATGACAGACTTGTATGACACAGTGAAAAGACTCAGCAAACGGCTTGGCAAAGGCTACAATATAGATTACAGCCAAGCATTGGTGTTCGTGATGGGAAACATTGATGAAGCTTATGAGATGAGCTACAATGTAGACCCTGACATGGATCCAGACCAGTTCAAGATTGCTACCGAGAAACTTTCTGCCATAGATGTCAAAGAAGCGCTTCACGAAAGATTCCGCAATGAACAGATTGCAAGACTTGGCAGCATAATGATACTGTACCCGTCTTTCTCTAAAGATGAGTTCAAGAAGATTATAGAAATTGAACTGCAGAAATATGCCAAATCAGTCAAAAGCGACATAGACATAGACATCGAGTTTGATGACACAATAAAAGAACTCATATACAATGACGGCGTGTTCCCAGCTCAAGGAACAAGACCAGTGTTCACTTCCATATATGAGATTGCTAAGACGAAGCTTGCTTATGTGATAACCGAATGCATCAACCAAAATGTGTTTGACATATCAAAAATACATATGAGATGCGAACACAATGACATACTTATAGATGTGGACACCTCAACCGGCAAAGTCATTTCAATGAAATATGAGCAGCCATTGAGAGTAATCAGCCAGAGACAGAGGACGAACAAAGAGCAGCAGATCATCACTGCGGTGCATGAAAGCGGGCATTTCGTGATGTACAGCAAATGCACCGGGAAACTTCCAGCAAAACTGATGTCAGTGACTGCGTCATCTCACACAAACGGCTTCATGCTTCCCGACAACAGTGAAGATGAATGTTGCATGACGAGAAAAGACTATCTTGACCAGATAATGACAAGCCTTGGTGGTTATGCTGCAGAAAAGATTTTGTTTGGCGATGATGAAATCACAAGTGGCGCAAGCGAAGATCTGGTGAACGCTACAACGCTTGCGTCAAACATGGTGAGGAACTTTGGAATGGGAACTGCTGGCGCAGCAGTCACCACATATCTCAGGGATCCAATGTCCACGAACGGTGGTGCAATTGTCTTGGACACGGAAAAAGAACTTGAACGCACTAACATGGAGATACTCAACACTATCAGTTGGTGCCTGCAGAAAGTGACACATGCATTGAAGAACGGATGCTGGAGAAAGATGTTCTCAGAATCGATGGAATATCTGTCGGAGCACCCGTCAATGCCTGTTGAAAAGATGAGAGAAATCTATGGCAAGATTCCAGATGCCGAGAAGAGTGACCGAATAAATAAAACAACTTGGCTATCAGGCAAGCTGCAAGATTTCATAAATTATCAAGATGAGAAAGCTTTTTGAAAAATACAATGACAGCGACAGTATCAGTCCGTATTATTTGGGGATATTCATGTATAATGGATATATGTTCAAACTCACATCAACTTTGAAAGATGACATGTCAGTGTGGAGAGTCGATGTGAGAACAAAAAATGGAGAATGGACATTCGAGACGGGCAATCTGATATTTGCTAACACAGCAGCCTCATACACCATACAAGACACAAGCGTGAACATTTCATACGCATTCTCTAAAGGTGTCGAGATTGCAGAAACATATATAAAATCAGTTTACAACAATTAACAAAAATTTAAAGACATGAACGAAAAAGAAGCAATCAACGTTTTAATGCAAGCTGCTCTAATCGGGCAGAAAAGTGGAGTGTATGCTCTCAAAGACTCAGCTCTGATTTACCAAGCTATATGTGTTCTCAATCCAGAATATGCTAAAGAGAACATGAATGAAGAAACAGTGAAGAGTGAAGAATAAGATGAAGTTCGGCATAGATGTAGATGGCGTCCTGCGGAATCTGGTAGATGGCATCATATTCCTGTACAACGTGAAGTTCGGGAAGACAATAACCAGAAAAGATTTCGTGAACTATGACGTGAGAGACACTTTCCCAGACATACCGAATGCGAACGAGTATTTCTTTACTGGCAAGAACGCAGAGATTCTTTTGAGAATGTCTGCACCGGTAGATGGCGCTGTTGATGCTTACCATCTCTTGTCGGGAATAGGGACGGTGTACATAGTGACAAGCCAAAGCACGTATGACAACATAAGCCACACTTTGTACTGGCTTCACAAGAACGACATAGACACTGACCAGATCTGTTTTGTCAGAGACAAGTCTATGATAGCAAGTCTTGACTATATGATTGATGACAACCCAGACAAGTTCATCGGGTGCACTGCTAAGCACGCGGCTTTGATTGACATGCCATACAACAGGAACGTCGATTTAGAAAAAATAAAAGAGACTTGCAGCTGTGAGACAGTGGAACGGTATCTGAGTCTTGCCGACTTTGCTGACAGATTCATAAGACAATCATATAAAACCAAATAAAAGAACAATGGAACAAGAAGCGTTATTATGTGCTAAATTTATCCTTGAACTGAATTCGGATGGATACTATGTAGATGTAGACACATTAGAAGCAGCAAAAAGCATAGTGAATGACTATGTGTCAGAGAACGACTGCTCAGTTGACGAGAACTGGGAAGACGATGACAATTACAACTGGGAGAACTAAATGGCATTCTCAAGTCCAAATTTCTACATAAAAGTATGCAGCAGAATATATGTGAACAATCTGTCCATATATGAAGTCGTTCATGAAGAGATAAAGAAAAATGGATATGACTGCTCTCTGAACCACATTGATGTGTCTTGCATCTCAAGTCTGAACGGCCTGTTCAGCGGATGCTGTTTTCCAGACGGGAAGTTCCCTGACATAAGTTCTTGGGACACTAGAAATGTGAAACACATGAAAGCCACATTCTACCACGCAAGTGTCAACTGTGACTTGTCGATGTGGGACACCAGCAAAGTGATAGACATGTCATATGCGTTCGCTTATGCAAATGTGAAGAATCTAAGGATTTCAGACTGGAACACGAAAAGCCTGTGCGATGTGGACATGATGTTCAAATACTCTAACTTTGATGAAGACATCTCGTCATGGGATCTTTCTCTGGCTAAAAACAAGAAACGAATGTTTTGAGTGTCACACAAAAACAAATGCACCAGATTTCATAGATGATTTCTGGTGCATTTTTGTATGATTTCAATATTGTTTATTGTCTGGATATAAAGTGTCTTAGATGTCATCTAGCTTATTTGGTTTGTTTTTTGTCAAACACATGTCTGATGAATTCTTCTTGGGCATTCTTGATTGTACCGTTCATGAAGTAGTTGTCGTCAGAAAGAAGCATGTAATGAATGAGGTTGTAGTTGACGCAGCAGCATTGTGTGACGAATTCTAAGTTGTATCTTTTTATGCACGGACTTATGTTGACATTGAACGGTGATTTCGTTATTATGTCAGTGTTCATTTTGAAAAGTGGTTTCTGCTTTGTAGAGTCAGCGACTGCTGGCCAGTCAGTTATCTCTTTCTCTATGTCAAAGCTGAACATCTTGTAGATGAACTCGAATATCTGGGCTCTCATCTTGTATGGAATGTGGTGCATGTCTATGCCATAGAACAAGTTTGACTTCTCTTTGTCTGGGCCGAGCGACATTATGTATGGCCGAGTGTCAATCATTTTCTTTTTGGCTGATGGCGGAAAATAGTTGAACACATAAAGCTTTCCGGGCCGTATGTCTTGCATCACAAGTGGACATTCTTTCAAAATGTCAGAAAACGCAAGACTTACTTTTGCTGCCGTCGTGCACTGATAAAGAACTTCTTTGATTTTGTCTCCTATAGAATATAAAGCTGCCATGTTAGAATGCGTATGATGTCACTACATAGTCATTTATGATGATGTCAACCACACACATGAATGAACTCTCAATTGTCCGTTCATAGAAGTTGACGTCACACAGCACATTGTATCGAGAGTCTTCACTTGACATGACATATTTCCAGATCTGCATGTTGATTTCGTTCCGTATGAAGTCCGCGCTCACATTAGTCTCGAAAATGTATTTCTCAAGATCCACACCGAAATCTGGCTGAGCAAGCAGGCTTCCTTTTGGCGTGTAAAGCATGATCTCGATTTTCTGAATTATGTTCACTAGCTTGTCGTGAATCTCAAGTGCCGTGTCAGAATATCTTGGCGACTCTTCTGATATGCAGAATATTTCATTTATCTGTTGTCCCATTTATTAGTTAAAGTATATGGTAACATTGCCTTCATCAATGATGATGTCTATCATGTCATTTTTTCTAATCCTGTCCGTACTAACTCCTTTTGATGGATGCCAGCTATATTCATATCCATTAAGATTATGATAACTGCCTCTACTTGTTTCAATGAAACTTATGGCATAATCACCAAAAGCAGACAAAAGATTTGAAAGATATTCTTTCATTTTTTCAGGTGAAGTATTATAACGAAAACTAAGTTTGACTTGCGGATTAAGTTTAGCCGCTTCGTTTATCTGGTTTCTCGCAATTTCATCAACTTTCATTATTTTTGGCATACTGTATTTTTATTTAAATTATTTATATAAATAATGAAAACAATATTTAGTAATGAGATACATAAAGACATTTGAAGCATACGGTTCCGGATCGTCATTAGATGCGGTGACTACAATGTTGTCATTTATGGCGAAGCTTGGCAGTGGGATGCAGCAGAAGCTTGCTCAAGCGAAACTTGACTGCATACAAGAAGTGACATGCACGCCGTTAGCAGAACTGTTTGACGAAGAGACGATAGAGAAGATAAAGAGAAGAGTGCATCCCGTCGTCAAAGAATGCTATGCAAATGCACTGCACACTGCAGAATGCTTGGTAGAGCAAAATGTTGAATACTGTGAAGGGTATATCATATTCCAAGGCATTCCCATTGAGCACGCATTCAACAAGATTGGAGACAAATACTTTGACGTCACACAAGAACTTGCAATCGGTCATGATCCGTCAGAGCAGACATATGCAGTCATTGGATCTTGGGATCCAGAAACTGCTTTGATGGTGATGGCAAGCGGCCCTTACCAGTGCTATGGCGAAGTCTTCGACAAAGAGTTCATCGAGAACAACAAAGAGAATGTAAGATAAACAATTATGAAAGTATTAGACACAAACCAATTCATTTCTGAACGAATGAAAATCAGACCGGTGACTAATGCAGAACTGGACCAGATCCAGCAAGACATAGAAAACATGAAGTATGAACTCACCGATAAAACAAAAAACATAGGAGACGGCACAACATTATATTGCATCAGAGCACTTAAAGACATCCCATCAGTAGAAGTCAAAAAAGGAGACTTAGGTGGCTGGATTGAGTCGTATGACAATCTAGACCAGAAAGGAGACTGCTGGGTTGCAGATGATGCTCGCGTGTTTGACCACGCTAGAGTGTATGGCAATGCTCAAGTGTATGGCCGTGCTGAAGTGTATGGCAATGCTAAAGTGTATGGCGATGCTAATGTATATAGTTTTGCTTATGTGTATGGTGACGCAGAAGTGTATGACAATGCAAAAGTGTGTGGTCACACTTATGTGCACGATAAAGCTAAAGTGTATGACGCTGCCCAAGTCAATGGTTATGCTCATGTATTTGGCAACGCTAAAGTGTATAACAATGCTAAAGTGTATGGCAATACTTATGTATATGGCAATGCTCAAGTGCATGGCACTGCTGAAGTCAACTATGATGTCAAAGATAAAAGTATAGACAAATAAAATATAAAATGAATAGCAAGCCGCCTGACTGACGGCTTTTTTAGTCTATAAAAAACACACATTAAATTTATTATTTATTCAAATACTGCATACTTTTGTTATATTCAATTATAAATTATTGGAATGAGAACACGAACAATAGACAATTTTCTGGACGTTGACCAAAGGCAGTTCGCCGAATCTGTAGTTGAAGACCGTGCAATACCGAGCTGCATCGATGGCTTCAAGCCAGTGCAGAGAAAAATCATATACATCGCAAACAAGATATGGAAGACTGGAAACGAGAAGCCGATGAAAGTGTTCCAGCTTGGCGGGCATGTCTCAAGCCAAGCGATGTATGCTCACGGCGATGCTTCACTCAACAAAGCAATCTCGCTCATGGGCACCACATACAAGAACAGCCTCCCGCTGTTAGAAGGCCACGGGCAGTATGGCTCGCTCCGTGTGCCAGCAATGGGTGCTCCAAGATACATCGGCACGAAACTGTCCAAGAACTTCAGACTTCTCTACAAAGACTTCGAACTTCTCAAGAACAAGATAGACGAAGGCGTCGAGGTCGAGCCTGACTTCTTCTTGCCCATCGTCCCGACTATACTGCTCAATGGAAGTTCCGGCATCGCAGTCGGATATTCGACTAACATCTTGAACAGGAACCCGCTTGATGTCATTGACGCTTGCACCGACTATCTCAAAGGCAAGAAAGTGAAAGAGCTCAAGCCGTGGTTCAGAGAGTTCAGCGGCACTTGGAAAAGAGATGACGAAATCGTGAACAAGTGGAACATATCAGGCGCATACCAAGTAGTGAACACCACGACAGTGAAAGTCACTGAACTGCCGCCTGACATCACATTCGAGAAGTATGAAGACTGGCTCGAGACACTATGCACGAAAAAGACCATATTTGACTACGACAACAACAGTTCAAGCTCAGTCAACTACACATTGAAGTTCAATCGTGCGACTCTTAAAGACCTCATCTCTTCAGGCAAGCTGGAGAATGTGCTGAAAGTGAACTCGTCTGAGACAGAGAACATCGTCGCTATCGATGAGAACGGCAAGCTCAAAGTGTTCAGTCAAGCTGAAGACATCATACCATATTTCTGTGAGTTCAGACTAAAATGGTACGACAAGAGAAAAGAATATATCATCAACAAATTGCAGCAAGAGCTTCTCGTGCTGTCAAACAAAGCACGGTTCATCAAGTCAATCATCGACAAGAAACTCAAAGTAAACAATGTCCCGAAAGCAGAAGTGGTAGCTTGGCTTGCAGACAACAAGTTCGACAAGATGAACGGCAGCTTTGACTACCTGACGAACATGGCTATCTACAATCTGACAAAAGAGAAATATGAAGAACTCCTCAAACAGAAAGAAGCGAAAGCCAAAGAACTTGATGACATGAAGAAACGTGTTCCGAAAGACATGTACATGGATGATTTGAAAACCCTTAGAAAAAGTGTTGCGTGATGTTTAGCGATTCCAAAAACATAAAATGCACTGATGACTTGAACTGCGTCATATACAACCAGAATGCTTTTCTTGGCAAAGATGCTGGGTTAGCGTATCCGACTTCTGTGCAGTTTTCTGCGTCTTTCGTTCTGGACAGAAGGCCTCCTGATGTGACGTTCAACACATTGTACATAACGACAGACAACGAAAAGGTGAATTTCTACAATTCTACAATAGCTAGGATAAGAAGATACCAGACATGCGGCAGAACAGTCCATATTGATGTGTCATATTTCTCAAATATGCTCGACAACACTATAGCTGAAGTATTGGTGAACCACGGAAAAGATATCAAATGCATAGCAAATGTAACCGAAAACGGTGGAGTAAGAATAAAAATATTGTTAGAACATGTTCAGCGACAATGACAACCTTAAAGATTTCGTGAAAGAAGACTTCATCCCGGAAACAGAAATGGATCCTCCGAGAGCAGAGCTTTTTTTCTACAATCTCATCGACAGTGAAAACATCAGCAAACTGATGAACGACTCAGACAGTTTGCGTGTGATGCCACAGACTAGTTTCACAGAATCATTTGCAGACTATGCGAAAACATTTGACGAATTCATCGTTGACTGGGACTCTAAAATTTGAGAGAAATGTTCAGTGACAATCCAAAACTTATAGACAATCATTTCTTGAAAGCCGGATACACATATTTCTGCAAAAAAGACTATGATGCGATACCGCTCATGTATACTTATTATGGAACTAAATTCCACAAAGGAGAGTCATATGTATGCTTATTTGATGGCGTGTTGATGAATAAACAAGGCGGCTTCTTTTTTGAAAAAGACGTGAAGAATCCTAAAGAATATTTTGAATAGCCATGTTTAGTGACAACGAAAATCTCAAATGCATCATAACAGACAATCTTAACTGTGTCATTTATAGTCAAAGATTCATACCAGTAACTCACAACTTGCAGTTTTCGATATCTTTTTTTCTTGGCAAAAACAAAACAGCACCGGTGCTCACATCCCAAAACATAATAATCAAGACTGATGACAATTGCATAAACCGCAAAAGCTGCACTCTTGGCAAAGTGCTGAGATACAAGACGTGTGATAACAATGCTGCTGCTGATGTTTTATATTTTGCAATAGGCAGTGAACTTACACGGATACTGTTCAACAACGGCAAAGAATTGAGATGTGAAGCATACTGCACAGAAGCTGGCGCAATCGAACTAAAAATATTTTTAGAACATGTTCAGTGACAACAAAAGTTTAGTCGGCAAGATAGACACAGTTGACCCGGAAGTATTGAAGAATCATTACAGGTTCCACAAGTGCAGAAAATGCAAACTAGTTTATGCATATGATATAGATAAGCCAGACAACTCAATCATAGACTATGATGATGACTGGCACTATGACTGTCCGTATTGTGGAGCTGTCTGGTACAGGCCAGCAAGTCTAAACTTTCTTGGCTGCATAATCAGGAATATATTTTCTTGAGTTTTTTGTTATATTCAATTATAAATATGACAAATAGATATGACTTATGAAAATCCTCAAGTCTAATGAGTACTATTATTTCAACAGAAAAGAAATGCTGTCTGAGTCATTGTCTAATTTGTCTAAGAACGAGTCAGACTTTGGAAAATACCTCAGGACGAACACTCCCATGATATATGCGTTCATCACGAAAGACATCCCTGACGCGATAAAAGTCGGCTACACGAACCAGGGAGTGCAGAACCGCATCGACCAGTGGAAGAAGAAATACAACGACATAACAGTGCTCGGACAATGGACAGCGACAGAGATAAACCAGCTTGGAGAGAAAGTGTTTTTCATGGACTATCCGGTGCACGCGAAGATAGAAGGCCGTGGCTATGCTAACGTGAAGCCAGACGACAAACGGTTCCATCAGGTAGAGAACATCCATGTCAGCAAAGAGTTCTTCAACAAATACAAAGACATCACCAGAAATGAGGCTGACGCGCTTTCTGACAAGATAATCGGCGACATCATGGCTGAGTTGAAGAATGACATCAGAAACAACAAGTCAGCCATAAACCTGTACAAGTTCATCTTTGATGGAAGCAAAGCTCTTGCTGGCAAAGCAATGGGTGCTCCGAACACATTCTCACCGACACCGCTCCAGACAGACTGCATAAACGCGGCTACTAACGCGATACAACACGGCAAGACTGACTTGCTGATGGCTGCCGTGATGAGGTTCGGCAAGACTGCAGCGACATACTGGATCATAAAGAACAACAACATCAAGTATGCTGTGGTGACTTCAGCAAAAGCTGACACCCGTGAAGCTTGGCGGAATGACATAAATCACGTCGACTTCATCGATGACTTCTGCTTCATAGAATTCGACGGCAACCACAGCCTTGCTGTCTCTGAAAAAGACGAGAACAGCGGAAGGATACACACCGAATTCTACCAAGATCCGGACCTCATCGACAAAAAGAGAAAAGAGGGCAAGACGGTCATCATATACGCGACATTGCAAGACTTGTCTGGAAAACACGACAGACTTGATGCAAGCCTTGGCGTGAAACAAGAAAAGACAGACAGGAAGATAAAAGACAAGCATAGATACATATTCGAGAACAAGCCTGAACTCATCGTCATAGACGAGACACATTACGGATCACATTCTAACATATACGGCAAAGCCACAGGACTCGCGAAAGACTATATGGACTACGATGACGTCAAGAAAGAGATGCAGAAAGAGAGCAAAGACAGGCAGAAACTTGACGAATACACAAGAAGCATCGACGCAGAAATAAGGCTGCAGTGTTCGGGAACGCCATACTACATATTAGCAAGTGGTGAGTTCGGCGACAACTATGCTCACAAAGAAATCATTTCAGACGTGTCATTGTCTGACATGATCGAGTCTCGTGACAAATGGGTGGAAGAACATCCTGGCCAAGATGAGTCAGAATCACCATATTTCGGAATACCGAACATCTACAAGTTCGGGATGAAACTGACGAAGAAATGCATGTCAGCTATAAAGAAGTCAGACGAGAACACAGCAATGCATGTTCTGTTTGAGAACGACGGCAATGAGTTCAGACATAAAGACGCTGTCATCGACTTGATGGAGAACATATTCGGCGCGAACAGCAAGAAGATGCCAGGGTGGTTGAACGAAGACAAGATAAAGAACGGAGAGATCTTCAAACATATGGTGATGGTGCTCCCGCATATCAATGACTGCAACTTGATGAGAGACTTGCTTGTTGATGAGAACATCGTCAACACAAAAGAAAGAGAAATCATCATCGCTGTCGAAAGAAGAAGCAAACGAAGCACAGGCGGTTTCGGACTTGAAGCAGCAGCAAAAGATTCTGATGCTCTCAACACCAGACTTGAAGAACTTGAAGAGCAAGGCAAGCACAGCCTGACAATAACAGTGAACCGTTTCTTGACGGGAGTGTCGATACCGCTGTGGGATTCTATGCTGTACATGAAAGACACGAGAAGCCCGCAAGAATATGACCAGAACATAATGAGACTCTGCACGAGATGTGTCGGCAAAGCTAAAGACAGTTCCGGCAAAGAAATCAAGATGTGCAAGAAAGCGAATGTCTATGTGGTGGACTTCAAGATAGACAGGATGTTCGAAATGGTGAACAGCACGGCGAATGCTCAGATTCTGGCATCAAAGAAAGAATGGTCAAAAGACTTGTTTGAGAAAATAGTCAAACGGATGCTGAAGACGACGCCTCTCTATTCAGTCCCGAAAGACAGTGTCTACACAACTAACACAGACACCATCGTTTCTGGAATGCATGAGCTTTCTGTTGATGACTTGCTGAAGAAATACATCAACTACAACAGGACGAAATCTATTGAAGAGACAATCAACATAAATGACTTCAGTCATTTCTACAGCAACGTTGGCAATGCTGCTTTGCTGAAAAGCTTCTCTGCAAACGAACTCAACTCAGCAAAAGAGATAATGAACGTTGAGGGAGAAGACTCGCCAGAACTGCAGCTCACGAAAAGCGGGACTCAGAAAAACACAGCCAGTGACAGCGGAAACAAACCAGGCAAGAACCCGGTTGCTGAAGACAACAAAGCAAGGCTGGCTAACATGATAAAGAGAATCTTGTATTCAGCGATGTGCATGGGAATGGAAAATGAAATAAACACCATACATGACTATCTTGACTTGGTGAAGAATGACAAGGAATGCAAGAAAACATTCACAAGCTTCAAGATGAATGAGAAGACAGTGAACGACATCGTGAGCACAATGACAAGTGGAGAGCGGAGAATGCTGAGCTTCTATCTTTCTCAACTGAACTACATAACGAAAGACAAGACGATGAGTCCTGCCGAAAGAGTCCAGACATGCATGGCGAAACTTGGCAAGCTTGACAAAAGCGAGGTAATCACACCGAAGACAATCGTGAAGAAGATGATTGCCAAACTGGACAGAAGTGATTTCGAGAAAGCAGACAGCATTTTAGAGGTGAACTCAAAGAATGGTGAGTTCGTGACAGAGATATATGAGCAATATGGCAAAAAAGTCGCGAACAAAGTGAAGATTGTGGCAAGCTCATCAATGACGAAGCAGTTCATCAGACTTGTATTGAGGACACTTGGACTGGATGAGAAGAATTTGATTGAGATTGATAACACGGACAATTACAACATAAAAGATTTTTTAGACACAGATATGACAAAAGAGAACAAAGGAAAGAAATTCGACATCTGCTTGATGAACCCGCCGTATGGTGGAACCCTTCATTTGAAATTTTTGGAAAAAGTCATTGACATAAGCAAAAATGTCATATCAATACAGCCTATTATTTGGTTGTTTGGTCAAAATGATTTATCAAAACAATTGGACAAAATCAACACAATTAAAGAAAACATCAATACATATGAATCATCTATTGAAAAAATAAACCAACAACATTTTGGGGATGCAGCAATAGGCCAAGACACTGGCATTATACATATAAACAAAGAAGTTAAGAATACAAAGACTGATGTCACGTACAATGATAAAAAATATACAACAGATAATATATATGACATAAAAAAGTATGGTGATGACAAACTGTTGCACGAATTAGAAAAAACGCTGAAGCCTATTTATGAAAAAGACAATTTTTTCAATCATTTAGTGTTTGGTCCTCGTTCAAAAGGGCATTTAGGCAAAAAGAAAAATGAAGAAAGAATTGATTTCAATCCAAATGTAGAAAATTTTATTGTAAACATGCCCCAAATGCGAGGACATGTAAACAGTGATGATTTTTACACCGCATGTGAAAAACAACTAAAACCTGTCAAATATAAAGATTATTATAAAGGAAAAAAGACACCGTGGAGTTATATTGTTTGTGACAATAAAACTTATTGTGAACATATTATAAATTATCTGAAAACAGATTTTGTTAGAAGTTGTCTATATTTTAATAAATTTTCAACATTTTTTATCACACATGTAATTCCTTGGTTTGATTTCACTGACGAGCATTTTTCAAAGTCTCCAAGAGAGATTGATGACTGGTTGTTCAAAAAGTATGGCATAAGTGATGAGATTAGAAAACATATAGAAGAGATATTGCCAGATTATTATGGTATTAGATAATGTTAATGTGATTAAGTTCGACATCTGCTTGATGAACCCGCCGTATAACAAGAATATGCATCTGAAGTTCTTAGCAAAAATGATAAAGACTGCTGGAACTGTCGTCAGTGTGCAGCCTGCTGGCTATCTGCTTGACTTGCCTGCTGTGTTTGGCTGGAAAACTACAACTTACCAGAAATTCGAACACAGTGTCTCATCACATATAAACACCATCGATTTGTTGTCAGCAAAAGAAATGAATGACATGTTCCGCATCGGCACTTTTGAAAAGCTCGGGATCTACCAATGTGACTTCAAGAAGTACGATATCTACAAGACAGTGTTCAAGTCAGATGAACGGAAAAATCTCTCTATTTTCCTCAAGACTATACAGCTTGTCTATGACGGAAAAGTCGACAACATAAAAAACCATATAAACATCTCAACTATACACGGACATCCTGACAGCGAAGACGAGTTTGACATCATAACGCCGCAGTACGAAATCGCAAAGAAAGTGAAGCCTGATGACATGACTGAACAGGAGTTCATCAACTGGCATGAAAGCTGCAGCACAAAGTTCATGAAATACTGCAACTTATTGACAAGACAAGGCCAGCACCTGCAGCCACAATGGCTCCCATACATGAATGACTATACTAGAAAGTGGAATGACAAAGACTTTTACGATTTCTTCAATTTGACTGAAGAAGAACGGAATCATATTGAACAGACAATGAAAAAGCACGTGTTATGAAAAATTTCTCCATAGAACAGTTTTTGAGTTTAGACAACTACACTACAGACGCTCGTCTTTCAAGACGCAAAGGTTCTGGCGGCTCACAAGAGTTCTTCACGCCATATTCCATAGTGAAACGCATGGCAGACAAAATCTCAGATGAAGACTGGGCAAATCCAGAAAAGACATTCTTAGAACCTGCAGCCGGAAACGGGCAGTTCGTCTGCTACATAGTCTACAGGAGAATTATTTCTGGTGTAGATCCTGTCACAGTGTTCAAGACACTTTACGCAACTGAACTGATGCAAGACAATGTCGATGAGATGAAGGCACGCTGTCTGGATCTCCTTGACGAAATGGAAGTCACTTATGACAAAGACGAAATCATTTCTATAATGGACCACAATTTCGTCTGCACTGACTTCTTCAACTGGGACTACATCAACTGGAAACCAGAAAAGAAAGCATTGTTCTAAACCTATAAATATTAAAACATAAAAACATAAATGAAAATAAAGACATTATCAGAATATTCATTATCAATGTCAGTGAATGAAAACGCGAACTATAGTGGAAACATTCCCGCAAATGTCGCACGGTGTTTTGACAAGCTTTATTTTAGTGCATTTGACAACACAGAAAATGTGCAGATCTCGGCAAATGATAGAAACAGCACTTTGCTTGTCCGCAACTGCAAAGAACTTTATATGACAGTCAACGCAGCGTGCCGACTTGCTGACACTGATTGGTTCATATATTTCGAAGAACCTGTAGACTTGACACTTGGTTCAGGGACACGCGGTTCTGACAAGATGTGGTTTGGCAATGAAGATGTCAGCAAAGTCCTGACTTGGCTTGCTTCAAATAAAGGCAACACATTCAACAAGTTCACGGTGTACCGGTTTGACCTTGATGGTTATGATGGATTCACTGATGGCTTTCTTGATATGATTTACACGAACGAGCTTTGTTTCAAACAGTGTTCTCATTTGTTGAGTATGCAACTTCCTGACAAGACTGCGTTCAAGAACAAAGGACTTAAGTTCAATTCAGACGCGCCAAGAGCAAACACATTTTTCGCAGAAAATGGTTTGCTTACAGGCACAGCAGATGAAGTGAAGAGACATATGAGAAAAAGCTTCTTGAAAGATTTCGAGCATAAACAAGCCATAGAAAGTGAGGAGAGAGAACTAATTGAACAGTCAAGACTGCATCCACACAACATATATACATATAACTCTGATGAAACACATTACTGTGACTTGCGTGGAACCACACTTGATTGGCGCTTTTCATCAGTAGATGACTACAAACGAAACTGGCCAAAAGACCTTGATATTGTAGATGGAATGTACATCAATGTTGATGATGAAACATTCAAGATAACTAGTCATGATGTGATGGCAGGACCATTTGTCGATGGAGGAGTGTTGGTTGAACTTTCTTTAGAAAGAGCATAATTCTTTGTTTCATTAAAACAAAACTAGAATTTCATCTAATGACATCTATGACACTTTCTTGTCTTAAATATATAATTATATTAAATGATTTATAAATTCACTAGATGTCATCTAGATTGCTTTAAGTTCTAGAGTTCTCCAAAATCTAAAGTCATTCTAAAGTCATCTAAAAAGAAAAATCCTCCATTATTTAGATATAATCCAGATTTTGAATGTTTTTCATATAATGAATTATATAATAACAAGTTACGATGAAAAAACTTTTAAAACAAAAAAGCCTCCATTGTGGAGGCTTCTTCATATGTTGTGTAGTGTGTCTTACACTTCAGGCTCAGGCATTGACAGATCCATTTCAGACACTTTTGCCAGTCCGTTGATGAACAGTCCAGCTTTCTCATATTCGTCGTGGACTTTGTCGTTGATGTCTTTGCCTTCAAGTTTCTTCACCGCAAGCTGGATGATCTGCTTGTATTTGTTCTTGGGCGACAAGTCAACAGCTTCAGCTTGCTCAGCCAGCACCTCAGTCATGTAGTCGTTCTGTTCACAGATGCTGCATTGGAACGTCTCCATCGCTTGCAGATATCTGTCTGCAGTCTCGACAGTCTCTTCATCTGGGTGCGAGAACTTTGTCTCATCAATCACCAGTTTGATTCCGGCATCCTCTAAGGCATTTATGTACTCAGTCAGCAAATCCTCCTTGCCGAGAGCATAGCAGTTCGAGACGATGTCCAGAAGCCTTCTAAAAGTTGGTGACACTCTGTCAGGATATTTGTCTTTCTCTTCTGATTTTGTAAGACAAGTGTCTCCCCATCCTCTGCCTTTGTAGTGGATATAGTCCTTGACCATCATGATGGCACGACGGTCAATGCCAGTCTCCTCTGAACAAAGTTTTGCAGACTCATTCATTTCTTTTGAATAGTACTTTTTCTCATTGTGACAGTCAATCCCGTTAGCGATGACGTCATCTTTTGTCAATTCATTTGTTTCTTCTGACATAGCATTTATTTTTATTGTTTATTGACAATATAATAAAATGCTAAAAGCTTTTTACAGTTTTGCGTTGAACATGTTCATTCCGCCGATGTTTCCAGCTCCGACAGCATACAGGCTTTTGTAGTCTGTGTTCTGGTCACCCTGCTCTCCGATTATCGTTATGATTTCGTGGAATGCATTTTCATCTTTCTCCAATTCAAAATCAGCCATCCATTCGAACTCCCTCGTGTCAAAGAACGCGTTTGCGTCGACACACGTCATCACTCTGTCGTCGTGGTCAGTGATTGCTGCCCAGCTGTTGCCGTTCCGTCCGAACAAGTTGAACTCTTGTATGGTGTTCTCTTCGTGGATCACCATGCGCCCATTGCCGATGTTCTTTTTCGCGTTCTGGCAATATATCAGCTTGTTGTCCCTGTTGAGTCTCAGTCCGGGCTCCAGTTTCTGGCTGTCTATGCTTCTCTTGAATCTCAATATAGTCGACACATCAAAGTCATTCCTGTCTCCAAACACTGTCTTGAGGCAGTTGAGGACTTCGCCGCCAAAAGCATTCCATTCAAGAAGAATCTTCACGTTTTCTGGATTGAACACATTGTGTGAAAGTATGTAAAGCATTTTCGCGAACTGCATCAGGTGAATCCTGTTGTAAGCGAACATTCCGACTTGCTCCAGTCCGACGAAGTCTCTCGGATTGTTCGGAGCTTTTATGTTCTCCCAGTCTTTCTTGTCCATCACTCTCATCTTGAACACATTGAGAACGGTGTTGTCACCCCCGTTGCCTTCTGACAAGTCGACGCTGAACAAGAACATGTCATCAGAATGCTTCGCCTCTTCTGGCTCGAAGTCTTGTTTCCATCTCAACAATGCAGCTTCATCAATCTCAGCATCTTCAAAGTCTGCGATCGGCTTTTCTACAAATATTTCTTTGTCTTCTTCAAGTCGTTTCAATGCATTCGGGCCAAGTAATAAACTACCTGTACTTAAGAATGAGTTGCCATATTGAGCGCCAAACCGTTCACGTCCAAGTTCTTCGTCGCCATTGCCAAGCTGAGCAATCTGGGTGTCCATCCAGTCGGGGCCTCTAAGTTTCCAGCATTTGTTCACTTTGTCCCAGTCAGGCACTTGCCACCAGTCTATGCGGAACGGCACGAATGAGTTTATGCCTTTTGTCGCAGCATCATATATCTTGTAGAAACGGTTCATTCCGTTTGGCGTCGAGGTGACTATGATTTTGCTGTCAGGCAGAGATGACACTGTCGGGTAGATGTTGTCGAAGAACTCGTCGATGATTCCCTTGTCCACATGCGCGAACTCATCCAAATACAAGCAGTGTATCGTGAAGCCGATGCCAGCTCTTTTAGTCGTCGCAGCGCCCATAAGTCTGCAGCCATTGTCGAACTTCCATTCAAGTGACGAGCCCTTTATGACTCCGGGCTTCATGTAGAACGGGACATTCTTTATCACATCAACAACCTTTCCGAGAATGTCGACTGCAGTCTTCTCGATGTTGCCGCACAAGAAGCAAGTCTTGTCGTAATTGAATAGAAGATACCAAGCGAGATATATAGATGAAGATATGGTGTTGTGGCTCAATATGCCGTTTGTGTAGTACCTGTGGTTCTCGTCATTCACCATCAAGTCGTACATGCAGTGCTTGTATGGAAGCTGCTCAACTGATTTTACTGCGACTGCGCCATTGTCTGTGAACAACGTGTCTCCTGGCGTCAAGTCTCTAGTGAACTTTTCTCGCAAGTCTGATGTGAAGAAGACATGATCATCGGCACATTCTATCTCAATGCCATTCTCAAGAGTCACTCTCCACACCTGGTAGGGCACTGTACGGTGGACAAACATTGCTGCAGAATGTCCTTCATCTGTCGAAACCTCATCTTCAACTGGTTCTACACGAATGAACTTGTTGTCTATGACTGGACAGTCCTTCCACATCAAGTATTCTATTTTCTCTATAAGTTTTCCGATTATGTTCTTTATAAATTTTCTCATATAGTATTATTATCAACGGTTACGTGTGCTTTGTGGCTCATTGAATCCAGGAACCTTCACTGTGTAGTCGATGTCTTTGTCTTGGTTAGACATGATGTTCGTCTTCGGGAACATCTTGTCAAACGTGATGTCGCTGTGCACTTCACCGCCTTTGATTTGCTCATCAAGCTCGGTGATGTTGTGTTCAGTCCCGTCACCGACATGAAATTTCGTGAGAAGGCCGCCAGGATAGATTCCGACATTTCCATACTCGTCAGAGCGGAATGTCATTATCGTGCCTTCGTTCTTCTTCACCATGTCGTATATCTCATCGAATATGATTCCATGCTCAAACACTGGCATGAAGCTTTTCACCTCTATGGCGAAAGACACTTTGTATTCTTTCTGCCCGTCCATCGCGAACTCAAGCGGCCGTTCTTGTGAGTAGTCGACTGGAAGCTGGTAAGAAGCCTGGACATGCATCATTCCCAAGTCAACATAGAACACATTGACTGCATACAGCTTTGACATGACTGATTCTGTCACCTTCAGCATTTCAAGCTGAGACGAGCAGACCATGTCACAAGTGAACGAAAGGTTGAGCGGCAAGAAGCAAGTGCGGAGATAGAATGTCTTCAGCATCCCGTCTACTTCATGCACGAATCTCGCTTGTATGAACTTGTTCATCTGGCTGCCAGAATCTATAGATATGGACTGTATGTTGAGGACGCCTCTCGGCACTTTCTCATAGTCGCCGATTGCTTTGCCGTTGTCGATTGAGTCATACATGAACTCGTCTTTCAAGAATCTCTCACTGCCTGTGATCGAGTGCATGAAAGGGATGTCCACTCTCTCAGAAGTGCCGTCTGCAAGATGCTGGTATATGTATATCTTGTCTCTCAATTCAGCAAGCAAAGCTACGATTATGTATCTCACTACTGAATTGTCATAGTTCTTCGTCTGGTTGTAAGTGTTAGCTGACATATAAACATATATAAAATATTTATATTCCAGTATATAAATAAACAAACAAGCATAACAATTATGAAAATATTAGACGCCAGCCAGTTTGTTTCAGAACGAATGAAAATCAGACCAGTGACTAATGCAGAACTGGATCAGATCCAGCAAGACATGAATAGTGACAAGTATGAACTCACTAATGAAACGATATCGTACGAGGGACATGTTTTGTATCGTATCAAAGCTTTGAAAGCCATTCCATCAATGAAAGTGAAGAAAGGAGATCTGGGTGGTTTTGTAGAGTCATATGACAATTTAGATCAGAAAGGAAACTGCTGGGTGTGTGGAAACGCTTGGGTGTATGGAAATGCTTTTGTACATGGAAATGTTAAAATATATGGCAATGCTGAAGTGTTTGGCAATGCTGAAGTGTTTGACAATGCTAAAGTGTACAGAAATGCTACAGTATGTGATTATGCTAGAGTGTATGGCAATGCTGAAGTGTATGATTATGCTTATGTGCGTGATAATGCTAAAGTGTATGGCACTGCTAAAGTGTATGACAATGCTATAGTGAATGGTTATGCTAAAGTGTATGACAATGCGGAAGCGTATGGCAGTGCTCATGTATATGATTGTGCTTACGTGTATGGCAATGCTGAAGTGTGCGGTTATGCTGAAGTCAATTATGATGTAAATAAAGGAAAAATTGATAAATGAAAATATTGGACACAAGTCAGTTTGTTTCTGAACGCATGAAGATCAGGCCAGTGACTAATGCTGAACTGGACCAGATTCGGCAAGACATGAATGGCGACAAGTATGAGCTCACTGACAAAACAATTAAAATAATACGTGATGGAAAAACATTACACTGCATCAAAGCATTGAAAGACATTCCATCTAAAGGAGTCAAAAAAGGAGACTTAGGTGGCTGGATTGAGTCATATGACAATCTTGACCAAATGGGAGACTGCTGGATTGCAGACAATGCTTGGGTCTGGAACAATGCTAAAGTGTCTGGCAATGCTAAAGTGTATGACACTGCTTGGGTGCACGATAATGTTGAAGTTTATGGCAATGCTGAAGTGTATGGTGACACTAATATGTGGGGCAATGCTAAAATATATGGCAATGCTAAAATACACGGCAATGCTAAAATACACAGCAATGCTGAAGTGTATGACGATGCTAGGGTGTTTGACAATGCTGATGTGTTCGGCCTAACTCGAGTGTATGAAAATGCTAAAGTGTATGGTGATGTTGAAGTGTATGGGAATGCTAAAGTGTATGGTGATGTTGAAGTGTATGGGAATGCTAAAGTGTACGGAAAAACTTTTGTGCACGATAATGCAAAAGTGTATGGCAATGCTGAAGTGTGTGGTGCAAGTGAAATATATGGGAATGCTAAAGTGTACGGAAAAACTTTTGTGCACGATAATGCAAAAGTGTATGGCAATGCTGAAGTGTGTGGCGCAAGTGAAATATATGGAAATGTTAAAGTAGATTATGAGGTCAAAGATAAACTTATAAATAAATAAATAAACATTGCATAAATATGAAAATAAAGAACTTTAGTGATTATGTCAGCCAGATGAATCTCAATGAGAAACTTGAATTAGAAGGCGACGAAAAGAATGTCTTGAAGCCAATCAGTCACGCAGAACAGAAAATTTATTCAAAAATGCGTGCGGGAAAGAATTTCTGCATTGAAACGAAAAACCAGACATCAGCAATAACTCTTGTCGAGTATTATGCAAAACAGATGGGAGCAGAACCCGTTGAGCTTTTTGCTGGAAAAGACATAAAAAGCGAAGAAGATGTCAGTGGCGTGCCGACGACAGGCGGGAAAATCGCAATCCCGAAATGGGCGCTCACTATCAAAGACAACCAGAACAAAAACTACATTGTCCTGCTCGTTGGCGAATTTGAACAAAAACTGCAGACAGCATTGATGACAACAGTAAAAGGCCAGATTGGCGGCTATGACATCAGCAAGAACTGCAAGTTTGTGCTAATATGCGAAAACGCAAAATCACTTGGAAAACCGCTGCTAGCAATTCTTAACCAAAGAGTGATTGAACTATAATGGTTCGATGATTCGGAACACTACAAAAGAAGGAGATTCTAAGTCTCCTTCTTTTTTTATGTAAAGCTGCTTGATTTTTTATTATATTAAATTGTATTCATAAAATTACAGTTATGACTTTATACAGAATTGTTTATTATCTGGATGCAGGGCAGACCAAAAAAGCGACGACAAAAGAGTTCGACGATTTTTCTGAAATGAAAAAGAAAGCGAAAGAACTCTATGAACTTACAAAAAGGCCGTTATATGTAGAATGGTGCTATTCTATAACCACTTACGGGATATGGTCTCTGCTGAAATACTGCACGTCTAAAAATGACATAAGTGGCATCAAAGAAAAGAAATAGTCATGTGGGTGCTTTCATTGATAGAGTCAAACTGGTTCGCAAACGGCTTGCAGGTTTACCAGAAAAGCAAAACTGGTCTGAAGAAGCCAGAATACAAATATCATTATGGCAGTCATTTGGCATTCATAGACCCGCTTTATGAGATACCACTTGATGATCTCAAACTGGAATGGGTTGAGATCAAGCAGAAAAGAATCCCGACATTCTGGGAAAAGCTAAAACACAAATTGCTGGGCCTTGATTACAATGAATATGAATATGTGAGGCCACAGTCTGGAGAAATCGTGATAGTTGACTATGGGCATGACTTTTATGAAGTCGCTGAGTTCTCTGCTTACAAAGACTCATACCACTGGGTGACTGAACTGAACACATGCATGCTTCCTGTGAGATGGGCGAGAATCCCGGCGCTGGTTCTTGACATGTCAAAAAACAAATCTAAAAAACAACAGGCTTAGTGATTTTAATTGTCCAGACGTTTGTTGTCTTTTATGTCATATGTCACCTTGCTTGAACCGTTGATGGTAGAGTTTCCTGATATTTCAGCATATCCATACACTTGAGCATTTCCATACACTTCAGCGTTGTCATACACTTCAGCATTGTCAAAGACTTGAGCATTTCCATACACTTTAACATGTCCATATAGTTTGCATTTGCCATGCACATAAGTTTTGCCGTACACTATCGCATCGCCGCGTATGGTAGCATATCCATATATTTCTGCATTATCTTTAATACATGCGTTCTCACACACATAGCACTTGCCATGCACATTAGCATTTTCTAGTAATTTAGCATTGTCATACACTTCTGCGCTTCCCCACACTCTTGCGTGATCATTGACTTTGGCTTCGCCATACACTTTAGCTTCGCCAAACACGTTAGCATAAGAACTGATGATAGCATCATCAAACACTTGAGCATCACTATACACTTTAGCATTGTCAGATATATGAGCTTCACCATACACTTGAGCGCGGTCACATACTGTCGCATTTCCAGACACTAAAGCGTTGCCATACACTTTAGCATCATCATACACGCAAGCTTTATCTGCAACCCAGCAGTCTCCTTTCTGGTCTAGATTGTCATACGACTCAATCCAGCCACCTAAGTCTCCTTTTTTTACTCCTTTAGATGGAATGTCTTTCAATGCTTGAATACGATGCAAAACGTGTCCAACATAATATTGCATTCCATCAGTGAATTCATACTTGTCGGCATTCATGTCTTGCCGAATCTGGTCCAGTTCTGCATTAGTAACTGGTCTGATTTTCATGCGTTCTGAAACAAACTGGCTAGCACCCAATATTTTCATGTAATGATCAATATTTGTTTATTTATAAAAAAAGAATCCGGATATTTTATCCGGATTCTTCTTACAGGTGCGGCATTGAGATGTTTGGCATGCTTGGCATCTTGAAACTGTTTTGAGCTTGTCTCATCATGTTCGAGCCCATCTTGCTTATGTCAGACATTCCGGGCTGGCTGCCTTGCTGCTCATCTTGCTGCTCTTTTCTTTCTTTGAGGATTTTCTGGTATTCTTCGATAGATATCTCGTATTCCCAGTACTGCATGTTGTCGATTTCACTTGGCTGTATGTGCCAGTTCTCCATCAGCAGCACACGAGTCTTAAGAAAGTTCGTCAAGTCTATCTGAAAGAGACGAAACAAATAGAGATTTAAATCCTCCTCTGACTTCTTTTCCATCATCGCTGATGTCTTGAAACATGACAGGAACCTCTATGTCCCCTCCACAAGACTCACATCTTACGTGAATGTTTGGACTCATGCCAACGCTCGTGTTCATTTTCTCGATAAGCCTGTAGATGAGAGTGTACTTGTCGATGTCCCAGTTCTCGAATTCTGTCGCCATGTCAAAGACGTCTTTGTCTCTGAACTGACGCCATTCTCTTCTGAAGAACGGGATCATCTGCACAAGTGACTGGTCCCAGTGTTTCTGGTTCTGTGCTCTGTTGACTGCCCAGTCTCTCACGATGCTTGTGACACCAATCGTCGGCGGTGCCATCTGGATGACGCCATAGTGTTTGGTCTTGATGCTGTAGCACTTGTTCACCTCATCATAGTATTTTTCAAGTGTCTCGTCAAGTTCGGCGCGTTCAATCATGTCGCTCGTCAGCTTGACTGTCGCTTGTGGCTTGCAGCCCGGGGTCTTGCATGCTCCGTCAGGGACTGGGATGTTGATTGCAGCCTCGCCATTCTTGAACGTGAGCTCTTGGAGTCTCTTTATGAGATAGAACCTGTCATGGTCAAGGATGTCCTTGTAGCTTCCGGGCATGTTGCCGAACATCACTTTCGTGCAGCTTGCCAGCATGTAGTTCATCTTGTCAATGATGTCGTTCGGATTGCTTTCGTCCATCATCGAGTACTCACGGATTTCTCCGACACGTGCTGCTCTGATATGCACACTGAAATCATCAGAATAGAACCGTCCCATTGAGGGGAATGACTCGATAGGGATTCTGACGAAGTTCACCAGAGCATTCATTCTCTGGATGTCAGGATCATTCTCGAGCTCCTCTTTAGAAATGTTGTTGAACCTTCCTGTGGGGTTCTTGACTTTGCCAAGATCCTTCACTGGTTCATGCTCAATCTGTTTGGGGTAAACATTAAGTGTCGGTGACTCAGATGCTCCAAGGTCACCTGTCGCGTTGAATTCTCTCATCAAGTCTTCTTCGTACTGTTTGTCTTTGTCGTTGCTCATATATTATATAATTAAATTGTTATAGTTATAGTAACATCGTTTTCTTGTAGTTGGTGTCAAGACTTTCTTTGAGATAAGATGACATGACTTTGCCATTGTTGACTATGCTTTCGTAAATGTCCTTTGGAACATTGACATATTTCTCGACTGAGCCATCGTTGTATTTGACGATGAGGTCACGTGTTATCTCTGAATAGATGACACTTGTTATCTGCGGGGTTGAATCCATTAACATAGCGTTAGTTTTATTTTTCTATTTTCAATATCCATCGAGGAAATCTTTACATTGACGTGGTCGCCTGTTCGCACTGCGACTGTCATCGGCAAGATTCCAATCACATTGTATTTCAGCTGGACAAGAATGAACTTCTTGCTTGAGCCGAGAACGACGCCATCCATCGTCATTCCAACTTTGAACTCTTTGGACACATTCTCTCTCCACAGTTCTCTCGTCTTCCAAGTCTGAGTCAGCAGCAACTGCCCGTTCTGCTCGTCATCGATCTTGAACTTCAGTTCTGTCTTTTCGATTTCAATTTTGTCATTGTTGAATAGTTCTTTAGTCTCATCGTCCATGTCAGTATATACCAGTTTGCCAGCGAGGCATTCGTTGAAAGTGATGAGCACATAGTCGTGTTTCTTCAATGTGACTACGCCAGTGTATTCGGTTTCTCTGTCATCAGTCATGACACTGTTCAACACGGTGGGCTTGATTGCTTCCAAGAAAGCGACGTGTGACACGACAACCATGTCTCTTTTCGCGTTGTACATGGTCGGGATCACCATGATGTTAGAGCCGACGATTGACTCGAAGTCAGACAATCTGTAGAGACTTGCAGTCGAACCTGGCATGAAGCAGCGGACGCCCTGTATAGAAACATAGTATCCGCCATTTATGCATTCATCTATGTGCGCGGTGTATGCAGATGAGGTGTTGTGTGATACAGCAGCAGCACGAAGCTCGTTCTTTATGGCAAGCTTCATGGAGTCTTTGATAGACACATTGATGCCATTCTTGACGCAAGCTGCAATCGGCACTTTGTAAGTGACGCCTTCATCAAATGACTCTCTCACATCATCGGGCTCTTTGTCCACTGGAATCGTGCAGTCGTACTTGCTGTTGATGTTCACGATGAACTTGTCGTCTTGCTTGCAGATTCCAACATTGTTTATTAGAGTGTTCTTGTTTGCAGTCTCGAAACTGACGATGTCGTCAATTTCAGAGCCGCCCATTGTGGACCGGTAAGCATTGATGACGTCAAGAATATAAGGCTGGTTTGAAATGATTTTCTCGCCGTTGTCTAACGGCACGTTGACTGTCTCCTGAACAAGCGGATCATCGCCAACGATTCTCACTTTTTGAATGTACATTAAGCAAAAGTTTTAAGGTTAGTAATTCAGTTAATTGTTTTTTTATTTATACAAGTGAAATCTGAGAAGTTTTTTGTTATATTCAATTTGTAAACATAAATCTTTAACTTAAAAAATGAATATGGAAAATCTTATTGAAAAACTGAACCGCTTGTCAGACAAAGCAAAATTTGTTGAAGAACTTACTTGGGACACACAAAAAAAATATCCCGAAGCAACACTGGAAAATGTTGTCCTCAGCAAAATCTATTACGAAGCATCTTGCGTCAAGAGAGGCTTGGCTGGCATTATTGAACAACTGAAGCAGGAAGCCGCCGATGAAGAGCAAGCCGTCATTGAGATTGCTCAAGAATCACACGACAGAGAGCAGCAAGCACTTGCTGATCTTGAGCCCGCCGACGACCTGCCGTTTTAAGACCGACTGGTTCTTTCATTTCTTTTTATATTTTGTTTATCAAAACCACCGCGAATCCAGCGGTGGTTTTTGTTTCTGCAGAATTCAGGTTTTTGAAGCACTCTTGCAAAATTTTTCCATTTTTTGTGAACTTTTCCGGAACAAAATGAAAAATTTTTTCTAACTTATTGAAAACCAATGAGAAAAAAATTTCACAAAATGTACAACGTATTATATTTTTTATTACTTTTGTCTTGTATTAAAAAACTGATTGTCAAACCAAAACCTGAAAGAAATGGAAAAGATCAAAACCACAGCCGCAACCCTGAACATTGAGGAGCTTCTCTCCTCTAAGGAGTTCACGAACATCGTCAACCAAATCGCTTCTGAGTTCCGCGTCCTCTACACTGAGGAACTCAAGAATGACGTTCGCCAAGTCTGCAGCATTGCTGCTTGGGAAGCACTGCAGAAGTACAATGCCGAAAAGTGCGGCGGAAACTTCTGGGGATACGCTTACCTGAGAATGCGCGAGATGGCAAAGCGTGAAGTGTTCGAACAAAGAAACATCGTCCACATCCCGATGAACCACATCGCTGACAATGCTAAATATGACGGTGTCACCCACACTTACGAGGGACTGACCTGGGAGGATGGCCACGACAAATGTGGTGAAGTTGCTCACAGTGAAGCAATCAACATCGACATTGAGAAGGCACTTGAACTTCTCAACAAAGAAGACCGCTACATCTTCGAGGTTCATGCCGAGCTGAAGCCCGGTAAAACGGATAAATCCGACTTCGGAAGCCTCTCGCTTGAACTTGGAATTCCCGCCCATGCTGTTCGCAGAAGATTCATTGCCGCCCAGAAGACTCTTGCTGATTTCCTCAGATAAACCTTTCATAGAATTATTTTTTTGAAGAAAGCCGTTTTCATGTAAAGCGGCTTTCTTTTTTGTTATATTCAAATTGTATTAACAATAAGTATCAACAAAAAGTATTAAAATTATGGCAACACCAACAATTTTCATCATCGTCGCAGCAGTATTGCTCGTCCTCGCAGTCTTAATCGCAATCTGTTATGTGAAGGCTCCGCCCAAAGACGCTTTCATCATCTCAGGCCTTTCGCGCCAGCCGAGAATCCTCATCGGCAAAGGCGGGTTCAGAATCCCTGGCCTTGAACGAGTCGACAAAGTGTTTCTCGGGCAGACATCAGTCGACATCAAGACATCAACGCCAGTCCCGACAAATGATTTCATCTCTGTCATGGTTGACGCTGTCGCAAAGATCAGAGTAATCAACACGCCTGACGGGATCCGCCTTGCAGCCAAGAACTTCCTGAACATGACGGAACGTGACATTGCTGTGCAGATCCAAGATTCATTAGAAGGCAACATGCGTGAGATCATCGGCACACTTGACCTGAAGTCGCTCAACATCGACCGTGACGGTTTCTCCGACCAAATCGCGAAGAAAGCAGCGCCTGATATGGAGAAGCTTGGCATCGAGGTGATTTCATGCAACATCCAGAACATCACTGACAATGAAGGCCTCATCAAGAACCTTGGTGCTGACAATACCTACAAGATCCGCAAGGAAGCTTCCATCACCAAGGCACAAGCTGAGCGTGACATCGCAATCGCAGAATCTGAAGCTGCTAAGGAAGCAAATGACGCACGAGTCTACAATGAGACAATCATCGCCGAGAAGAACAACGAACTTGCTGTCAAAAAAGCAAACCTCAAAGTGATTGAAGACACTCAGAAAGCAAAGGCTGATGCTGCTTACGAAATCCAGAAGCAAGAGCAGCAGAAGACAGTGAACGAGAAGACGGTCGATGCTGAAGCGACAAAGATGCTGCTGCAGCAAGAACGCCAGAAGGAAATCAACTCTGCTGCAGTTGAAGCTGAAACGGAAAAAGCCAGAAAAGAGCAAGAACTGACTCAAGAGCAAGTCAAGATCCAGAAAAACAGACTTGAGGCTGAAATCCAGAAGAAAGCCGATGCTGACAAATACCAGAAAGAAATCACCGCTTCTGCTGAACTCGAGCAACGCAAACGCAAGGCTGAAGCTGAAGCATATGAAGCTGAACAGCGTGCCCGTGCAGTGAAAGCTCAAGCAGAAGCAGAACAATATAGGATGGAGCAAGAGGCTCTCGGCAAGAAGAAACTCGCCGATGCTGCTGCTTATGAAATCGAGCAGAAAGGCCTTGCTGAAGCTGCAGCAATCGAAAAGAAAGGCCTTGCAGAAGCAGAAGCAATGGAGAAGAAAGCCCTCGCGTTCCAGAAATATGGTGATGCAGCAAAGGCTCAGATGGTTATCGAGAAGCTCCCGCAGATTGCTGAATCTGTCGCCAAACCGATCTCCGCTATCAAAGACGTGAGAATCTACGGCGCAGACGGAAACGGCATCAACGCAATCTCAGGCAATGTGCCGACTGTCATCAAGCAGACAATGGACACTGTTGCTGACGCTACCGGAGTTGACATGCAGAAAATCGTCTCTCAATCAACACTTGAAGGCGCAGTGAAACGCACTGCTAAAGAGTAAGTGCATTTGATTCCATACTAACGGTGAGAACGGTCTGTCATTGGCAGACCGTTCTTTTTTTATAAATAAACAAATGAATATATGCAATATGAGAATATTAGACACTGACCAATTCATTTCTGAACGAATGAAAATCAGACCTGTCACGAATGCTGAATTGGATCAGATCCAGCAAGACATGAAAGACATGAAGTATATGCTCACAAGTGAAACACAGAATCATAGTGGCCATGTTTTGTATCGTATAAAAGCTTTGCAAGACATTCCATCAATGGACGTCAAGGAAGGAGATCTTGGTGGCTGGGTTGAGTCATATGACAATCTAGACCAGAAAGGAGACTGCTGGATTGCAGATGAAGCTAAAGTGTATGGCAATGCTAAAGTGTATGACAGTGCTTTAGTATATGGCAATGCTGAGGTATATGACAATGCTCAAGTGTATGACAAAGCTGAAGTGTATGGCTACGCTTATGTGTGGGGCAGTGCTAAAGTATATGAAGATGCTAAAGTGTATGGTAAAGCTTCAGTGTATGGCAATGCTGAAGTGTATGGCAGTGCTCAAGTGTATAACAAGGGTCATGCATATGGCAATGCTAAAGTGTTTGGCAATGCTTGTGTGTATGGCAAAGCTAAAGTGTATGACAATGCTGAAATGCATGGCAATGCTTGTGTGTTTGGTGATGCTCAAGTGTATGGCTACGCTTATGTGTGGGGCAGTGCTAAAGTGTATGGAGATGCTAAAATAGATTATGAGGTCAAAGATAGGAATATAGACAAATAAAAAATATGAAAGTATTAGATATAAACCAATTTGTTTCTGAACGAATGAAAATCAGACCTGTCACGAATGCAGAACTGGACAAGATCCAGCAAGACATGAAAGACAAGATCCAGCAAGACATAAAAGACATGAAGTATGAGCTCACTGATGAAACAACAAAAACAATAGATGGTGTAACATTATATCGCATCAAAGCTTTGAAAGACATTCCATCTAAAGGAGTCAAAAAAGGAGACTTAGGTGGCTGGATTGAGTCATATGACAATCTTGACCAAATGGGAGACTGCTGGATTGCAGATAATGCTTGGGTCTGGAACAATGCTAAAGTGTCTGGCAATGCTAAAGTGTATGACACTACTTGGGTGCACGATAATGTTGAAGTTTATGGCAATGCTGAAGTGTATGGTGACACTAATATGTGGGGCAGTGCTAAAGTATATGAAGATGCTAAAATACACGGCAATGCTAAAGTGGGCGGGAATGCTAAAGTGTTTGGAAATGCTCAAGTGTATGGATATGCTGAAGTATATGGTGATGCTTTAGTGTATGGTGATGCTTGTGCATATGGCAAAGCTAAAGTGTATGGCAAAGCTGAGGTGGGTGGAAACTCTAAAGTGTATGACAACGCTATAGTACGTGGCAATGCTCATGTATATGGCACTACTGAGGTGCACGGCAATGCTAAAGTCAATTATGTAGTTAAAGATATAGATGTAAACAAATAAAAATATGAGAATATTAGACACTAGTCAATTTGTTTCTGAACGAATGAAAATCAGACCTGTCACGAATGCTGAACTGGACCAGATCCAGCAAGACATGAAAGACATGAAGTCATACATGCCCAAAACGAAGTATGAGCTCACTGATGAAACAACAAAAACAATAGATGGTGTAACATTATATCGCATCAAAGCTTTGAAAGACATTCCATCTAAAGGGGTCAAGAAAGGAGATCTGGGTGGCTGGGTTGAGTCTTATGACAATCTAGACCAGATGGGAGACTGCTGGGTTGCAGATGAAGCTTTGGTACGTGACAATGCTCAAGTGTATGGCAATGCTTTTGTGAGTGCAAAAGCATTTATATGTGACAATGCTAAAGTGTATGGGAATGCTAAAGCATACGATAAGGCTGAAGTGTATATCAATGCTGAAGTGTATGGCAATGCTAAAGTATATGGACATGCTGAGGTGGGTGGAAACTCTAAAGTGTATGACAATGCTGAAGTATATGGTGATGCTACAGTGCATAGTAATGCTTGTGCATATGGCAATGCTAAAGTGTATGGCAAAGCTGAGGTGGGTGGAAACTCTAAAGTGTATGACAACGCTATAGTACGTGGCAATGCTCATGTATATGGCACTACTGAGGTGCACGGCAATGCTAAAGTCAATTATGTAGTTAAAGATACAGATATAGACAAATAAAAACATGAAAGTATTAGATACAAACCAGTTTGTTTCTGAACGAATGAAGCTCAAGCCTGTCACAAATGCAGAATGGGAACATGTGACAGACAATATGATAAAGGCAAGAACCGCCGTAGACATAGTAAAGCCTGGAGACAATCTTGAAGCAGGTGATATGATTCTTGTCGTGTGCAAAGGTTTGGACAATGATTTCTTCAGAGCAAGATATGGCGTATATTCAACTAGTTCTAATGGGTTTATTGAATATGTTGACATGGCAGGACTTGACTATCCAAGTATAAGAGACACTTTTGAATTCATATATTACAATGCAGACAAAAAGAAAAGATACGGACATTACATAGTGGAGATATTCAGACACGAAAACGGGAAACGGAAGTTGAAATTGACAAATGATCGTTATGAGAATATAAGAGAAACATTAATCAACAGTACAGCATACGAGTGTGTGTACCGGAATGCTGAACTTATGAAAAAATTCAACATGATATAATATGGACAATCCTTCACTCACAAAGAAAAGAAAGATAAGCACGCCTGATGGCGACATTCTTGACTTGTCAGCACCCACTGTACGAGCAAAAGACTTCTTGTCTCTTGTGGAGAACATGCATTTCGTCGCTCCCGAAGAGGCGATGAGACTCGACAAGATCGCGTACAAGTATTATGGCTGGGCTGACAAGATAGACGCGATATTGTGGGCTAACAACTTGTACAACCCGTTTGCTGTTGATGAGGGCGAATGGCTCATCATACCAAGAGTGAAAGACCTGAACCAGTGGGCAGTCGACCCAGAACAGTCTATAATGCCTGGTGTAGAAGAGCAGACAACCTCATCAAAGATAACTTCAGCTGCGAACAAGCTGAATGCGTCTGCGACAGCAGCAAAAGAAGAAAGAGAATCGAAACGCAACAAGAGAAAAACAAACGAGATGGCTCCTGGCGAATCATCAAGAAAATACAGGGGAGCTGAAGTTCTACTTGGATAAAACATACTTTCATGAAACAATACAGACTTGAAGACTTGAAGACAGTGCCTGTTGTCAAACCGACAATAAAGCCTGATCCGATCTCGTTCCCGAATGACGAGAAAGGAGACAAGAAGATTGCCCAAGAATACACGGACTACATGGGGGACACTACGAAGATGTTCGCGTTCATGCCGCTTGTCGAAATCAACAAAGGGTATCGTGTGAACCCGTCCAACTTGATGGGCTTCAAGCTAAGCTTCAACAGTTTCATGCCAACGGTATGGGTGAAAGTCGCAGATCCGAACAATGAGCTCAAGAGCAAATACTATCCGACTGACGGATCTATAATGAGTGTCTATATCGCGCCTGTCGGGGACGACGGCACATACAAGCCAGTCAGGATGGACTTCATCATAACATCCGTGTCAGAGACTTCATCTATCCCGGGGACTGTCCTGTCTCAGACAGCAAGTGAGTTCACCATTTCTGGACAGATAAACGTGCCTGAACTTTTCTACAACAAGAACTCTTATGAAAGCGGCACTTCTTGGGAAGCGATAAAGTCCATTGCTGAACAGACTGGAATGGGCTTCGCTTCAAATGTAGAAAACACGAAAGACAGCCAAGTGTGGCTGAACAACTATGACTCGATACGCAACTTCATCGAATACATCGCTGAGCATTCATACCTTGATGACGAGTCATTCTTCGTCTCATACATAGACCCATATTACAACATAAACTTAGTCGAGGTGTCGCGACTGTTCTCGCAGATACCAGAAAACGAGACTTGCTGGGCGTTCACTACTGCTTCATATGAGGAGTCTGACTCTGACGCGATGGCAGAAATGGACACTGTGCCTGAAGACGAGCAAGTGATGTCAGAATGGAACGGGCGCAAGCACAAATGGTGGTATGAGCTGAACAACAGCAAGTACCTGTCAGGATGGACACCCTATTTCGACAACTACTATGAACGGAACTCCAGTTCTACAAGTATATTTGACGGTTATGTGAAGCACATCATCTCGTGGGACTGGATGAATCGAGAGAATGTAGAATGCCCGTTGTCAATAGACAACCCGGGCACAGAGGGAATGCTTCCCTTGAACAAAGGGCACATCATAGATGGCGAGCCCTCAGAACTCAGCAAGAACATGGCAAGCTGGGACTTTGTCGGGATAACTAATGACCACATGAATCCGGAATACTATTTCGCCGAAGCTCACAACAAGATGAACTTGTCTGACATGGAGAAATTCGGGCTTGACATAGAAATGTCATCAGTGAATCCAGCAGTCACTTTGTTCTCAAGAATAAAAGTGATTGTGTTTGAGAAGAATGACATCGCGCAAGCAGGACTGGTAGAGAACCCAGACATGACTGCTGACTCTGAAATCACTAATGCAGAAGGCGACACTGCCAAACTTTCAGATTTCCCCGAACTGCAGAGTGACGTGACGCCGCGGTTTGACTTGACGACTGAGGCGGGGATAAAGCAAGCGAAAGAAGCTGGCGTCTATTCTGAACTCGCTACAAGTGGCGCGATGTCAAGAGACAACAAAGCGGGAGAGACTATAAATGAGTCGCTGTCAGGCTGGTATGTAGTGACTGGATTTGAGATTTACATGAATGACTATGACGATGAAGGCGGCACCACAATGCTAAAGCAGAAGATACATCTCTCAAGACGAGAATACAAGCCAGCATTGAAGAAAGACTACGAGAAGACAACAAGTGAAAATAAAGGATAAACGATGAGAATATTAAACACTGACATTTTTGTTTCTGAGCGAATGAAATTCAGGCCAGTCACGAATGCTGAACTGGACAAAATAAAAATATACACAGAATTGCATGAACATAAGCTGAAGCAAGGAGACATAGTATATTATCGTGACATGCCGCATCTTGTCATAATGGAAGAACATTTATACAAACAAGTTTTGCTAGCAAGCAGCCTATCATATTATGATTTCACAGATGGAGTCATGGCATGTAAACGCAATATTGGTTCCAGCACTAATTTCATGTTAGTTTCTGATTATCATAGTGAGTCACTTAAAACCAAAACGTCAGATGTTAATTTTGACATACAAAAAATCTATCGCGGGTCTATAGACATGACCAGGTCAACCGACATGAGAAAACTCATATGCGTAGATAATCTGAAACAACTACAAAAAGACTTCACTCTTATATTTGACAATGGCAAGTGGCTGTGATGTGCAAAATCCCAGAATTATTTGTTATATCAAATTACAAATAGCAAATAAAATGAAAGGGACTTTACATTTCAGCTTGGGAGAGAATTTCGGGATATTGTTGCAGAACATCGCGCATGAACACTTGTTCTGCTCACTTGATCCAGAAAAAGCAGTCGACACTCTTGTCGGCAGTGGCTGCCCGGAGGAACATGTCTTGAAGATTCTCAAAAACAAACTTTATCTCACTTCTAAAGATGATGAGGTTTTCATCGTTCCAGAAGACAGACTCCCTGAAGGACATCTTGAGGAATACCACAAGTTCAACCCGAATTTCATTTTCGACAAACTGAACGGCTTTGGCAGCAGTCCTCTCATTGAACAGGGATATTATTTCCAGAAACATCTGTATGAGTTTTTCGCAAATCATCTGCTGTATTACATCAATGTCGATGCTGCGCAGACAATGATGAACTTGCCGGAAGGCTATGACTGGGAACTCAAGACTAAACTGTCGCCACTTGACATCGCCCACATCTGGCTTGACAACAAGTCTGGAATGAAAGAGATTTTGGAGAATGCTGAGATCACAAAGTGCTTCTCACAGAGAGTGAGTGACATTTTCAACGAGCTTGAGGGACTCAGGAAATTCGTCACTGATGGCTACAGACTTATCCACCTGAAAAACTGGTGGATTGAAAACCGCATGGGAGCTGCGCCAAGCGAGTTCCCGAGATTTGAAGAAACTGTATGCCAGCTTGCTGGCTTGCTTGATGTCCTGCAAGAACTTGATGATGACAAGATTCATGCTTGGGTGGAGTCTCACAAGTATCTTGAAGAATCTAATTCTGTAGTAGACAAAGGCATGGTAAACAAAGATGTGGACACTCCTATGGACGATTTGCTCAACCGCAGATTTGGTGGCGTCACTGATGAAAGAGACATCATCGAACCAGTTGAATGGGATCATGAATGGACGGCAGGCTTCATCGACAGAGAAGGCCACGTCTATGCTATGGATGAACACGAATCCAGGCTTGCTCATGTCGAACTTGCTGACGCTTATTATGAAAAATATCCAGACACACCGGTGTTTGAGAAAAACAGAGACTGGTCGCTTGACAGGCTTGGCTGGGTCAGGTTCCATGACGGCAAGATCCGCTATCACGGGTATTGCCTCGTCGACTGCGGGCATGCGATGAGAGACCTTCCGCTCACATCAAGGCAGAAAGAGAGACTTGCCCAGTATGCTGAACAGTTCTATCCAAACGGACTTCGCAATGAAGGCATCGGTGATGAAGATGTGAGAATCACAGCTGAAGACTGGAGAACGATGACTGATGATGAGTTTAGAAAAATTTTTGAAATATAATTATGAGTAGTCATTTCACTCGTATGATTGTGCCGTCATCTAGCTTTATTATGTCTCCTGATGCAGCAAGGTAGTCTATAGTTATAGTCCTGCCGTCAGAAAGACTAAGCAAAGTAGTGTCGGTGTCGGGATCGTAGTCAGTGCCGAGGTCGATGTCATAGTCTTCGCCATCATCGAACGTGAAGTCGCTTTCGTCTAAATCGGTCGCACCGGCAATCTCATCAGCAGGCATGTAGTAATATCTTTTGCCAGCTGAATCTGTGAACGGGCCAGAATCCTTGCGATATCCGCCGATCCAGTAGCTTTTCTTCAACTGCCCGTCTTCCATGTATGTCCTTGCATAGTCTTTCCTGCAGTAGCACTTGAAGCCATTTATCTTTATTTCATGGTTAGCCCAGTCTACTTCAGCATCAGCATACATGTATCCGGCAAGCTTTGTCTCGTCTTTGTTGTCTTCGTCTTTTGGCTTCTCGTGTTTGAGATACCATTTCTGCCTTTTGCGCAAAGCTTTGACTGCTTGGCGGAATGCTTTTTCAGAGTCGGCTTGCTTTGCTTCAAACATCTCGCATAGTTTCTTGAATGCGGGTATGAAGTCTTTTATGGCAAAGCCAAGTGCTGTCGCTATAGCAATTATCTCTTTTATGTAGTTGACTATTTTCTTTGTGTCAGTGAGGACTTTCTTCATGTTCTCCATGAACACCATCACTTTCTGTGCTGGATTCGGGACGCCTGTCGCTGCGCCAGCGACAATCACATCAGGGTTCGGTATCTTAGCAACCAGTGTGCTTATGTCTGTGCTGAGTTCTGTGAATGACTCTTTGAAGTTTTCGAATATCCTGTCTATCTTGTCGCATTCTTCTTCGACGAAAGCATCACCCGGGCCGCCGTCTTGGAAATACTTTTTCGCTTCTTTCTTCACTGACTTGAACAGTTCGACAGTGTCGTTGTATGCGTCTTCAGTCTCTTTGACGAGCCTGTCCATTTTCTCTTTCTCTTTGTCTGCCCAGTCAGCATATGAGCTAAGCAGCATTTTCTTGACTACTTCCAGTGATTCTTTCTTTGCCGTGCTTTTCTTTGCTTCAGTCTCTTTTTCAGCAGCTTCATTCGCTTTCTTCTTTTCTTTCCCTGATATTTTCTTGAACTTCGTTATGATGTCAATCTTCGTCTCCTTCTTTATTTTCTCAATGTCTGCAAAATAAGTGTCCCACACTTCATCTTGCTTTCTGCCGTATTCATTGTTCGTGATGCCAAGCGCTTGCTTTCTGACAGACTGCGCTTCATTGTCTTCATATTCTTGCTTCAATCGTGACAGTTCTGACTCTCTTTTCTTCGCAGCTTGCTCTACAAGTTCATTGTACAGCTTTGCTGCTTTGAGGTATTCTTCTGTGTATATTGAATTTCCATCAAGGTTTTTAGCAGACTCTTTCAGTTTGTCTATCTGCTCATTCAGCATGTCCATGCTTGGCATCGGCGGCGGCGTGAAATTGGGTATATGGGGAGCGCTCGGCATCTTTATGCCGCATTGGTCTATGTATTTGCTTATCAGAAAAACTTTTATCGCTTTGCGCATCGGCGCAGTCACTATGCCCATAAATACAACATTAAAAATTCAAGATATTTATAAATAATTCCGTTTTGTTATATTAAAATTGTAATGAAAAACATAATTTGTAGAATATGAAGATAAAGCCTGTCACAAACACCGAATTTGATGAACTGAAGAAGAAATACAGTGTGGACACTGAAAAGCTGAAGCCTGTAGATCCGGCGTTGAAGAACTGGGGGCCTGATGACTTCGTCAACTGGGATGAAGTCCAGAATTTCGTCTACCATAGTCACGAGTTTGTAGATAGAAACATCGAAAAATGCAATAGAGAGCGTGTGCCCGAAAACTGGCGCTGCTCAATCTGCCAGAAAGAACTCAAACATGGCTACAAGACACTTTACTGGAAATCACCCACTGAAGAAGAATGTCTTGCAGACAACCGCGGATCGTCTTCAAGATGGTATGCTGTTCCAGCTAATGACCGTGAAGAAGTCAAAGTCGGAAACACTTGCTTCAAAGCATTCGCTAAAGCACACAAGAAAATCTACGGAAAATAATAGAACCTCACATAATTGTAAATGAAATCAACTAGATGATGTCTAGTTGATTTTTTTATCTTTGTAATTAAATTATATATCAGCATAGCAAAAGTGTCATAGATGTCATCTAATGAATTTCTTGTATGCAGAATAATGTTTATGAACTTTGTAAAATTCCAGAAATGTTTGTTATATTCAAATATTAAATTACAAACTTAAATTTTTATAACTATGAATCTGTATGAAATCAATCAGCAACAAGAAGAACTCAATGCTTTGTTAGAAGAAAACTGTGGTGAACTCACTCCGGAACTGGAAGCCGCGCTCGAGATGAACATGGACAATTTCCAGTTAAAGGCTGAAAGCTATGTGAAAGCCATGAAGAACTACAAAGCCGAAGCAGATGCAATCAGTGAAGAAATCAAGCGTCTCCAAGACAAGAAGAAAGTCTGTGAGACTGCAGTGAGTAGAATGAAGACTGCTCTCTGTGAGTCAATGGGCACATTCGGACTTCCGAAAATCCAAGCAGGGCTGTTCAAGGTTTCTCGCACGAGCAACACTTCGGTGAAGATTATCAATGAAGACGAGATTCCTGAAGAATACAAGAAAGTGAAGTATGAAGTCAGCAAGACTGCCATCAAGAATGCCATCAACGAGGGCAAGACTGTAGCAGGCGCTGAACTTGAAGAGACGCACAGTATCACTATCAGATAGTGGTTCTGCGAATAGTGTTTTGTTTTGTTTTTTTCATCGAAAAAGACCCGCAGAATCTACGGGTCTTTTTTGTTTCATAAGTCAATTTTTCTTTATTCGTCTATTTTTTTGTCTTTGACTTCATAATCGACTCTAGCATTGCCACACACTTCAGCCTTGCCACACACTTCAGCCTTGCCATACACTTGAGCGTTGTCATACAACATAGCCTTGTCATACACATAAGCACGTCCATACACTTTAGAATATCCAAACACATAAGCACGTCCATACACTTGAATGCTGCCATACATTTCAGCATTCCCGCCCACACGAGCATCGCCGTACACTTTAGCTTTGCCATACACTTTAGCATTGTCAAACACTTCAGCTTCTTCATATATGTCAGCATTCCCGCGCGCTTCAGCATTCCCGCCCACTTTAGCACTTGCATGCACTTTAGCATTCCCATACACCTTAGCACTCCCACGCACACAAGACATGCCGTACACTTGAGCATCCCCAAACACTTTAGCATCACCATACACTTCAGCATCACCTTTCACTCTAGCATTGCCATACACTTGAGCGTTCCCATATACTTTAGCATATCCATACACTTCAGCAGCGTCATGCACTTTAGCGTTTCCGTACACTTGAGAACATCCATACACTTCAGCATATTCATACACTTTAGCAACGCCATACACCTCAACAGTCTCATGCACTTTAGCATTGCCATACACCTCAGCATATCTGAACACTTTAGCATTGTCATGCACTTCAGCATAACCATACACTTGAGCGCCGTCATACACTTGAGCTCTACCATGCACTTGAGCATGGCCAAACACTAAAGCATTGCCATACACTTTAGCACTGCCATACACTTGAGCACTGTCACACACTTGAGCATTCTTATACACACAAGCATTTTCAGACACTTTAGCTTCATCATACACAAAAGCTTCATCTGCAACCCAGCAGTCTCCTTTCTGGTCTAGATTGTCATATGACTCAACCCAGCCACCCAAGTCTCCTGCATTCACTTTCCTTGACGGGATGTCTTTCAAAGCTTTTATACGATGCAAAACATGGCCACTATGATTCTGCGTTTCAGCGGTGAGCTCATACTTCAGATCTTTCATGTCTTGCTGGATCTGGTCCAGTTCAGCATTCGTGACTGGCCTGATCTTCATGCGTTCTGAAACAAATTGCTCAGTGTCAAGTATTTTCATTATGATGGCTTATATTATGTCTTCGGGAAACAGCGAGCGAATGAATTCGATCCAGATTTTGACTACTTTGTCTGCTAATGCTTCGAGCACTTGCTTGTTTCCAGACACTCTGTTCCAGTCACATATGATTATGCCGAAATTGTTGTCATTGTTTTCGCCATCGCCATCTACATCATCATAAGCAACTATGAACTCGTGCGTGTTCATTTCTTCAGCATAGTTCTTTTTGACAAAGTCAGAAAAGCGTCTGTACAGTTCTTTGTCCACATTGAGCTTGAAAGAATTCTCGTCATACACCTCTATTTCTTTCATGCTCTTGACAGCATTCCACTGCTCATCTCCAAACTGTCCAGAAGGCAAGTTCAAATCTTCAAACGGTATCTTTGGGGTGTTCACTACTTTGTGACGGTCGACATTGTATGAGTGCTCTTCATGTCTTGTCACATGTTCTGAACTATAATAGATGTAAAGCACACGGTCAAACGACAGCCACTTCTTGTCAGTTATCGTGTTGTCACGGTTTATCCCGTAGGTGAGCCATCTGTATCTGGAAGCAATCTGCTCGCCGATCTCTTCAAGCATCTTCTCTTTCTTGTCTCTCTGCTTGCGCAAGACTTCACCACCGCGCTTGTGCTTGAACTCAAACGTGTCGAAGCGGTCCACCATCCTCTGGTCCAACGCGCCCGCTGCTTGAGCTTCAGCCAAAAAATTGTCTATATTGAATATGTATTTCATATGTTGTTATTTGTTTATCACATCTGTCTTTGCTTCAGAATGCTTGCTGTTCACGTGCTTCTTTGATGTGTCCACGACTGCGTTCATTTTTTTGAGAAGATCTCTACACACATTCATCGACTTGTTCACGTTGTGCTTGTCGCCGATGTCGCTCAACTTCACTCTGATGTTCTTGTATGTCACGCCATTGTGAGTGATGTCAATCCTTGTCGTCGGCTGCTCGACTCGCTCGCCTGCTGATGAGCGGAAGCCCACCATGCCGTCGTACTTAGTCTTGAACTTCTTGCCGAACAGCGTCCATTCTACAGTGCCTTCTTCTTTGTCGACTTTGACGTCATTTGCTAATATAGAAGTCAACGATCCGTTGCCTGTGTCAAGCAATGCGGTCAGAGGCTTGTCGAAGTCATTTATGTAGAATATTTCCCTGTATCCGAGAACCATCTTTTCTGGCTCATTGCTGGTCTCATCATTCTTCCCGAATGCTTCTTTCATGTTGCGTATGAACTCCGTTGCCGGGTCTTTGTCAGACACTGCGGTTATGCCTTTCAGTGATGGAGTAGAGTTCACTTCAATCACATACATCTTTCCAGTGTTCTTGTCTTTCATTATGTCCACGCCGCACCAAGCGCATCTAACTGACTTCGCAGCTTCAATCGCAAGTTTCTTCTCTTCTTCAGTCGCTTCATAGTATTCATAGTCTGCGCCAAGTGAAGCGTTTGAGCGGTAGTCATTGTCGAGTTTTTTTCTCTTCATAGCAGCAAACACCACATATTTGTCGCCTGAGCGGTAAACGGGATCACTTTCTTTTCTGAGGACATGCAAGCGCAAGTCATAGTCAGCATCGATTCTCTCTTGGACGATTATGTCTGTGCAGTCGAGAACATCAGAATTGGAAAGTATGTATTGCGCGACTCCTTTCAGGCTTTTCGGGCCATCAAACAGAAAGACTCCATTGCCCTGGCTGCCCTTGTTCACTTTGGCAATCACCGGAAAATCAAAATCGATAGTTTTTATGACAGCATCAAAGTCATCAATGTTCCTGCTGTTCAAGATCAGAGACTTTGGCTGCGGCACTTTGTCTATATTGAATTTCTCTATAGTGAGAGCTTTGTCTCCACTTGTCTTTATCGAAGATGGAGTGTTTATCACTAGAAAGTCGTTGCTGCTTAGAATCTTGCAGTTCTTCTTCACACTCGGGACTGCCATTCTTGCATGCCGCTTTATCACAAGCGTGTTGTTTTTCTCTAACTTGTACATGCGGTCTCCCATGCACAGCACGCAAGAGCCGTCTATGACTTTTATGAAATTGTCCTCTTTCGCGAAATTGACATATATGAACCGTGCATTGCATTTTGCGCACGCGTTCTTCAGATACTGTATCTCATACATGCGTTCACTGTTTCCGGAAACGCAAAGCACGACAAACTGGTCAGAACTCATATTAAAATCTACATTTTCTATATCTTGGTCAAATGACTGCTCAAAAACACGATTTCCGCCAACGACAGTTTCATATGATTTGATATAATTCATTTCAAGTATACTTTCTTTTTATATTTATAAAAACAGTAAAATAACGAATGGTTTTTATTATTTGTTATAAAACAAATAGAATATGAAAAAGTTTGATGACAAGTATATGCAAATCGCAAAACTGTGGGCGTTGAATTCTCACGCAATCCGTTCTAAGGTCGGGGCTCTCATCGTGAAAGACAACATGATAATCAGTGACGGTTTCAACGGCACTCCAACGGGCATGTCAAATGTATGTGAGAAGGTGACTTGCATAATGCACGAAAACCGAGAAGAATGCGCGTCATACAAGCTTGATGACTTGGCTTGCGTGCAGTGCCAGAACGCGAAGCTTGAGACTCTCCCGACAGTGATACACGCGGAATGCAATGCAATAACCAAATTAGCAAGAAGCACTCAGTCAAGTGAAGGATCTACTTTGTTTGTCACATTGAGTCCTTGCGTCGAATGCGCGAAAATGATCATACAGTCTGGAATAAAACGAGTAGTGTATGAGCAGAAATACAGGAAAGACGACGGCTTGGAACTTTTAAAAGAAGCCGGAATCGAAGTAGAACAGTTCAATCAATTAAATTTATAAATTTAAGAAAAATGAAAAAAAGTTTTAAAATGAAAGACTGCAACAAACAGATGTTGCAAACCATTATCAAACAGATGGTCGTTGTGGACAAGTATGTCAATCTGCGCATTGGCCCAGAATACACCGACTCATCTTCTTATCTGCCTGCTCACGATGTAGTGAAGTATATGCGTATCGAGAACAGTGCGATGTTCAGCAACGAGTACACTCTGGACAAGCCCATCAGAATGTCATTCATCATGGGGACGAAACTCTTGCTTCTCCTCAACCAGTTCGAGAACGACAACGAAATCGATCTCGAAATCGTCTATGACGCTTCTTCTGAGGAAGACGAGTACTATGCACTGAAAGTCATCATGTCAGGACAGAACCTTGACATCACTGAAGTGTGTGCTGACCAGAGATTCGACACAATCAACATCAAGCCCATTTCTGATGAGGTGATGGTGAGCCTCTTGAACACAGATGATTCTGTGATGTGCTTTGACATCACGAAAGACGACATGCGTGCTATCAAGTCTCTCGGCAACATCGACAGAGAGTGCAAGAGATTCGAGTATGTCGTGAAGAACAACACACTTTCAATCAGAGAAAGAAGCAACGATGAAGATGAAGACAGCGAAATCTACAACAAAGTGATTTCGACAGTCGAGGCTGGCGACAATGTGTATATGTGCAGCAAGAATGTTTTCTCTGTCATCAACAACGTCACCGACTACAATGTGTGCATCTGTGACGGCGACATGAGCAAAGTAGTCTACACACACGAAGAAGACGGCATCTGCTTGAATGTAATCGCAAGTATCTAATCATGATTGCAGTCAATGACTATGTCATAGTGAGAAAAGACCGACCGGAGTCTTCACACAACGGGATCATTCTTCCGTATATGAAAGATCTGGTGAACAATGAGATTGGCGCACCGTTCACTGGCACCGTAGAATCTGCCGGTGAACTGGTGAAGCTAGTCAAAGAAAAAGACAAAGTAGTGTTCAATGACTTGTGCCGGCCGTGGATAATAGCAGACAAAGAAGACTTGATACTGGTAATGAAAGAAACCGACATAATAGGAATATTGTCTAATGGAAACTAATTTTAGCAAATACATCCTGTCTCACGGTGGCTACATAAAGCCGCTTGAGCTACCCGTAGAAATGTCAGAAGGATTGGGACAATGCAATCCTTCTGTCTTTATAGATACAGACGGGAAAATATTGTGCAACATCAGGAGAGTGAACTACATGTTCCATCTGTCTCTCACACATCACTGGGACTCTTCGTATGGCCCGACGAACTACCATCACCCCGACAATGACGTGAACTTGCGCACAGAAAACTACATGTGTGAACTGGATGAGAATCTTGACATAAGAGAAGGCACGATAAAACACGTCAACTACCAGCCATACGAGCCAAAATGGGGATTTGTCGGCGAAGAAGACGTGAGGATAGTCCGGTGGGACGGCAAACTGTATCTGACAGGCTGCCGTAGAGACACTGAGACTACTGGCATATCAAGAATGGAGCTTTCTGAAGTGGATTCAGAAATGAACGAGATCTGCAGGACGAGAATACCGGCTCCAGACAAGAATGACACCTATTGTGAGAAAAACTGGATGGCTATACTTGACAAGCCATACCAGTATGTCAAATGGTGCAACCCGCTCCAGATTGTGAAATATGATCCAGAGACTGGAGTGACTAAAGAAGTCTTGTTAAAAGAGCAGAACCTGCAGTCAGATGATCCCCTGTGCGACATCAGAGGGAACAGCCAAGTGATAAAAGTAGACAACTACCATATAGCGCTCGTTCATGAGGTGAATCTTTGGACAAACCGCTACAATGAGAGAAGTGCGATATATTACAACAGGTTCATCGTGTGGGACGAAGACTGGAACACTGTCAAGTTGAGCAGCCGTTTCTGGTTCATGAACTTTCCGATTGAGTTCACGAATGGACTTGCGTTTGATGGCAAAGACTTCATCATACCGTTTTCTGTATATGACAACGCAGCATATGTCGCAAGACTGAGCAAAGATGCATTGTTTGAATATCTTGGCCTTGGCGAGTTTCATGTTCCAGAAAACGAGACACATCCAATTAACAAGATATACGATTATGTGATTGACATATTCAATCCAGAAAAAGCATACTTGCTTGCTATGGATTATTTCAACAGAAAACAGTACGCAAGCGCTTACGCATTCTTCTTGAAAGCAGCAGAGCAGTGCGTCCCAGACAAAGTAAGACACAAGCGGCTCGGATATGACGCATACTACATGTGCCAGAAATGCCTGCAAGAAGTCGGTGGAAGAATTGACAAGCTTTTCAAGCAGTATTCCATACTTATACAGTGGGATCCCACGAGATATGAAGCGTATTATGAATTGTCAAGACTCTACTATGGCGCTATGGAGAACACGAACAGTCACGTCATGGCGCTTGGCATGGCATCAACAGCAGTGTCTCTGCTGTATGACGCGAAACCAGTGTCGTGTTCTAACATGGACGTGAAATACATGTTAGACAGAGTGTGGATGCAATATGCGATATGCTGTTACCGCTGTGCTAAAGACTATGAAGCTGTGCCGATACTGAAAGACTTGTTAGAAAACGGAAATGACAGAGTCAAAGAATATATAAAATCATTAAGTTTGAGTCTGTGATGGAATTTTTAAAATATGTATTGTCAAACGGATCACGAGTCTATTTCATAGACGGGAAATTCGCAGAACCTCTTGGCATAACGAACCCTTCTATAATAAGACACAATGGAAAACTGATGATGACAGTCAGGACGTGCGAGTACACTTTCTTCAATTACAGGAAAAACAGCCAGTACAGCAACATGGGCATGTCTTGGTACCCTCTCAACATCGGAAGCAATCTGCCTGTCAACTATTATTCCAAAAACCACATATGTGTGTTGAACGAATCGTTTTGTGTAGAAAAAGTCACTGAACTGTTCCCGGGCAAGTTTGAGAGAAAACTTGTCTACAATGGAGCAGAAGACATGAGACTTGCAGAATCAGAAAACGGCAGTTTAGTGCTGTCTTATTCGACACTTGATGAAGGCCGTTCAATCAGCATGAACATCGCTGAACTAGATGACTCATTAGAAACTAAATCTGTCTGCAAATATTCTAGCAACTCATATGAAAAGAACTGGATGCCGATTATGGACAAGCCAATGAACTATGTCCGTATGGCATTCGGCAACATCGTTGAAGTGAAGGACGGATCATTCATCCATCACGGCGATGAGAATGCCCCGTTAGAATATCGTGGTTCTTCTCAGATGATACCGTACGGAGACACTTATATCTGCATTGTCCACAGAGGAGACATGTACAGCGACGAGAATGGAGTGTTCAAGATGAGTTACAAGCACATGTTCATCCAGACAGACAAGAACTACAACATCATCGCGAAATCAAGATGGTTCACCTTCTGCGACATGCCAATCGAGTTCACTTGCGGAATGATGATAGAGGGAGACAGAGTGATCATCCCGTTCAGCATACTTGATTCTATAACACTGGTGCTTGACACAAAGATAGACTTGATACTGAAATTCATGAACAATGATTTCTCAACAAACGAAGAGTATGTTCCGGCATATGATGAGTTTCATGACATTGTGCTGAACAAGAGTGGACTTGACGCAGTGCTTTCACTTGACAAGTATTTCATTTCGAGATATCCCAACAACGCAGCAATCAGAATCGCTTGTTTGACGCATATTGGTTCATACGAGAAAAACAAGAACGCAGCTATTGACTATTATGTGAGAGCGTTATGTGAAGTGAAGAAGTTCACAACAGGAATGCACAACAATTACATGCATGCACTGCTCGGACAAGACTTTTTGAGAGACACCATAAACGATTTGTTATATTGCTAAAATTTTTGTTATATTAAATAAATACTTATTTGTTATGAAAGAAAAGATAAAGACAGCAAAAGAGTTCATCAGCAAGCCTGAGCACAAGCCAAACTTCCAAGTGACCGCGACTGATGGCAACACATACTGGATAAGCCGTTCAGTCGCAGTGCTTGCTATAGTTCTGGCAAAAAGCGCTGACGGGTGGAGAATATTAGTCAACAAGAGAGGAGACGGCACTCCTGACTACCAGGGATGCTGGAACATTCCTTGCGGCTATGTAGATTTCGGAGAGACATGTGAAGAAGCAGCATCACGCGAAGTGCTAGAAGAATGTGGAGTGAAAATCGATCCATCGGCATTCAAACTGTTTGCCGTAGAAAGCAATCCAATGACATCTAGCAAACAGAACATCACGATAAGGTATATCACCTATATGCCGCCTGAGTTTTTGTCTATGACCCTCTCTTCATCAAATTCAGAATACCACGAAGTCGACGACATCAGATGGGTGAGCCTGAATGAGATAGATGACTATGAATGGGCGTTCAACCACAAAAGCCTTTTGACTGACGTGATTATGCCTGAGGTGAAAAACATGTAAAGTTGCAAAAACCCATAAATGATTAAAATAAACAAATATGGAAAGAACAAAAACATTTGGTCAATTCAATGAAACTGTCTATTACAGTCTTTACGTGAAAAATGAAGGACTGTATATGATAATCAGTTCAGACGGCAAGACAGCTTCAACTGATGAAAGCTTCAACGAAAAGGCCATTGAATTTGCAGCACAAAGCATTTCAAGCAACGCAAACTATGACGTTTCATTTACGAAAAAAGACGAAGGCATTTATGAAATCACTCCAATGCCATCGACTGTTTTTGAATTTATGAAACTTCTTGAAGCAATCATTAAAAAAGCACTTGCTGATTGGTCACACAACAATACATTACATGATGTTCTTGAAAAAACTCTGAATCATGTTGTTCCCCAATTTAGACTTGTGGCGAAACCGCTGCCGAAAACAGCAATGCCAGATGAGGAATATGAAGAAGAACCGCGGCGTGATCCAAGTGTAAAGTTGGATCCAAATGATTATGAAGTATATTGGAATGTCATTTTTGATTGGGACGAAAAAGCATGGTATCTGCTTATCGGTGAAGATGAAGAATCAATGTCAGATGATTCCGATTGGTATAGTGATGTATATGATATGATCGATGAAGCAATCCCATCATATGAACTTCGTGAAGATATGGAAAGTTATTTTTCAATTTACCACAGAGGAGACAAATACGATGGCAAACAAGTGAAATTCAAACCTGAAGCACAGGACTTCATAAAGAAGATGGAAGCTGCTTTTCCAATGTGGGGAAGAAGCAATATCAAACATCTTTAAAAATACAAAAAAATTCATAGTTGTGTAAAAATGCCAAAGTTTTTATTATATTAAATTGTAAAGTTATTAATCCAAAAGAAACAGCGGAAAGAATATTACTCTGCAGACTTACAAAACAAGATCAGTAAATTTTCCATAATCAGGTTATTTTAATACATAGAAGATTCTTGTGCTGTTTCTTTTTTAATTGAAAAAAACATGAAAGATTTAGAATTAGGCAACCAACTATCACAGACAACACCAATCAAATGCGAAAAATGCGGCTGTGAGGTGTTTTTTCCGGCGTATGTGTTGCGCCATGTCTCAAAACTATTGATTGGAGCATCAGAAGACGGTGTCATTCCATTGAACACATTTGCTTGCGCGAAGTGCGGACATGTGAATCCTGAGTTTCTTCCAGAAGGTTTAGATTCTCCAAAAGAAGAAAGTCCGCTTATAATGCAGTAATCCCAATACCCCCTCCCTTTCATACATATTCCATAATCTATTTGTTCAATGCCTCTTTGTTATGAAGAGGCATTTTTATTTTGTGTTTTTGCAAAGCAACTCAATTTTTTGTTATATTCAATTGTAAACATTAAAATTTATCAATTATGGATTTAAACACTTTGTTAGCAGTGCCTGCACCCCAACCCACCAACACATATGCGCCGATCTCTCACGGAGAGATTCATGAAGCAATCTTGTCCGAAGCAAAGGACAACGCATTCGACATCCGAGACATTTCGGTGAAGACGAAGAACGGCAAGAACTGCATTGTCATGTACAGTCTTGTCGACGGGCTTTCATCTTATGTGGATCCTGAGATTGGAATCCGTGTCGGCTTCAAGAACAGCTATGACCGCTCGATGAGCTTCGGCTTTGCCCTTGGCTCAGAAGTGTTCATCTGCAGCAACGGCATGGTGTCCGGTGAATACACTATCAAGAAACAGCACAGAATGAGAGACGTGAACATCTACGCGAAAGACCTCATTCACGAGTATTTCAAACAAGTGAGACCTGAGCACATGCGCAATCTCGTCTTCGCTAAAGAGTTGAAGAAAATCGACGTGAATGAGAAACTTGCTGCTGAAATCGTCGGCGAACTGTTCATCGATGGCAAAATCATCAACCAGGGCCAGTTGAGAAAGATGACGAACGAAATGTACAAGTCAGAAAAGTTCAGCACTTTCAAAGAAAGAGAAACGATTACTGCCTGGGATCTGTACAACCACGGCACTGAGGCCCTCAAATCTTCTGCCAACTTCAACTTGTTCAACCGTCATGTCACATACAATGACTATTTCAGAGAAAAATTTGGAATCAATAATTAACGACACAGTCGACAAACTAGAACAAGAACGCACTGGGGAGCACTTGAAGCTCCTCAGTGACGATTTGTTTGAGCTTGATGTTGACACGGACTATGAAGTCGACTTTGAAATAAAAGACCCGCCGAAAAAAGAACCTCCAAAAGTTGAATACGTATGACAGAACAAGAAATCGCCACCAGTATTAGAATCTATTCAACTAAATATAGTGTGCAACCAGATGACATCTATGTGATTCCTAAGGATGAATTGGTAATTGGTGAGACATATTCTGGAGTATGTCGCAACGCAAGTGAAGCTGTATGGGATGGAAAAACATTCACCTATGACAGACACAAGTTCGGGAGTTGCTTCAAAGAAAACATAAATCATTTTGAAGATGATGACGGTTATGATGTGTTTGTGCCAATGCGGATAATCAAATCATAAAAAAACGGGTTTCAGAAGAAACCCGTTTTTCTTTAAAATTGTTCTTTATTAGTATTGTTCTTGTGGCGCTTGTTTCTTGAAGAAAGGTTTCAAGAACGGATACAAGAAAGTGTATGTGTTGGGACAGCTTTGGCCACCGCCATTCAGCATATAAATCTTGTTCACATAAAGCATCTTGTATGTTACAGGAATGCCAGTACTTGGTTTCGGTGGTTTCATATAAGGTTGCACAGTCTCATAGTCAACTGGAACATAGTTTCCAGTCTCGTCAACCATCACATATTGAGTCCAAGTAGTCTTAGAATCAACGACAGGAAGTGCGATTTCTCCATTCTTTTTGTTTTTCTGGCAAGGTTTGCCACCAGGAGGAAGAGGTTCCCAAGGACGGTTCGGCTGTTTTTCTTGGTTAACAGGAGAATTCGGATCATACATATATCCAGGGAACAGCTTTTCAAGCTGTGCATAATACTCTTTTCCTGCTTGGAACCTGTATGTGCTCAGCTTGTATAAACGGTTCAGCATCGGATTAGGTTCTTTTGTGCCATCTTCGTGTTTGATGAACTTCGGAAGATATGGCGTGAAATCATTAGCATAATACACATAAACTATCGTTCCTTTTTTGAGCTTTTCAAGGGCAGCAAAGAAATCATGAATCACAGTGACTGTCTTGTCAGTTGCAGCCATCTCCTGCAAATGCTGGGTATAAGCGGATATATTTAAAATTTTCATATTATTGTTTTATTTTTATTTAACGACGAATATTCATAGTGTTTTCTGCAGATATTCTTGCAGCGATAAAATCTTCAACACTATATTCTGATGCAGCAAAATCATTATACACTTGCTCATTGTCTATGCCTGACACTGCTGTCGCATAAGGAGCATATTTTCTGTAAGACGGGTTAGAACGAATCATGGTGTCATAATCATCACCATCATTTGCATATTCTCCCCAGTCACTTGCTATACTTTCAAATGCAAAACTATTCGTGTCGACAATGTCTTTGACAACATCTTCCGGCAACACACTTGCAAGTTTACACATATAATAGTCTCTTACGACAAAGTCCCATTCAAATGTTTGTCCAGCCAGTGCTTGTTTCACGTATCTATCCCAAGACTTGAATGTGTAGTTGATACGGTGTGTGCGTCCGCCTTCATAATATTCTTGCCCATCAATCACACATACTGCGTCATTCACCCATTTCCAATGATCGTACGGACGACTGTTCTCGTATTTGCCATCAGAAATCTGGCCACTGTATTCACAATTGAACAAAACATATGAATATATGTCTTTGAAATGCAAAATCTGGCTGCCTGCTGCCTCATTCACAGTCTCACAGTTCTCTAGCCATTCATTTATTTTAAGTATATTCATATTGCCGTTTAATTATTCTTCTTCACAGTCATCACAGTTGTTGTTGTCACAGTTTTCTGAAGAACAAGACTCATCACATTTGTCTAAAACAAGAAGTGCATCGTCATCAACGTCGTTTTCTCCTTTTGCGATAACCGGATCATCTGTTTCTGGAACAACGGGTTCTTCAACTGCTGGCTCTTCAGCGACAGCAGGTTCAGAAATCTTCACTGCTTCATCACCATCATGGTTCAAGTCAAACACCAGGTCAGTCTTGTTCACGACGATAGATGAACCAGTTTTGGGATCTGTGACAGAAATTGTGGTGTAGTCAGGAGCAGATGTAAATGTAGCAGCGTCAACATAGACGATGTCGCCAGGAACGAGTGTCCCGACAATGTTCGCGACTTTTACTGGAACACAGTTCGCGCCGCATTCATCTGTCTTGTATGTGTCGCTCAATGCAGTCTCATTGTCTCTGATTTCACCTTCAAGCAGGTTCAGAGCAGAAGTGAGAGCAGAAAGATCGATGTTCTCAGGCATTGACTCGATTTTAGCAAGAACTTCACCGCGTTTCTCTTTCAAGAAATCAATACGTTCTTGGATCAGTTTGCGTTCTTCAATGATTTTTGCGTTACGGTCGCCTTCAGCTTTCAAAGCTTCCATCAAGATATTGGTTGCGTCATAGTTGATGCAGTTCTGTATATAGTTCTTAGTCGCAGTCGCAGATTTGAAAAACTTCATCTCATTGACGAATGTGCTGTAGTCAACACTGTTCACGTAGAATCCTTCCTCGACAGAAATCAGTGTCAAGAAAACAGCGGGATTCAGTTCAGAATGCAGATTGATGCAGTTGTCAAGATTCGTGATTAAGTCTCTTGACTCAAACATCTTGACCAAAGTGTTGATGTCTCTTGCGTTTGACTTGTTGAACAGACCGCTGATGCTCAAACTGTCTCTCAAGTCAATTGAAGCAAGATTCGTCAAGTCATTGCTGCCGATGCAGATTTTGTTCTCATCAAGTTTGTAGTCAAGCACTTTTCCATTGACGCCAAAATACTCCAATGAATTGTCTTTTGCGTTGAAATGCATTAAAGCAAGACCGTTGACTACATCATTGTATCTTGAGTCTTTTACATGACTTTCTAAAAGTTTGCCATCTTTCATCGTGTAGTTCTTGCCATACAAGTTGAAAGTGACAGTGTTGCCTTCGACAATGACGGGAGAGAACATCGAGACAAGACTGTAGTTGTTGTTCTGTGCCACAGTGTTGTTCAGTTCTTTTTTCTCGACAAACTGTTCAGACTCCATCAATGAAATCACTTGTTTTGACTCGCTGCACCAGAATTCAGAATCAGAAGCGATTTTCTTCAATGATTCATAAATGTTGTCGCTCAACAGTGCGTTCTGCACTTGCTCATAAAGGGCAGCATACATGTTGTTTGCAGATTTCTTTGAGCATTCATTCATCAGCTTAGCACCGACATAGCCCCATTTGTCTTCTTGCATCGTTGACTTGATGTAAGCACACAATGTCTTGACAGGAGTCAAGAAACTGCCATCTAACATATTGTAGACACTTTCAGCAATGAAATACTTCATTGACGGGTCAAGTTTGCTCTCATCAACAGGAAGACCAGCATTCTTTCTGCCAATCATCAAGTTGACTTCACCAGGGAATTTAGTAATCGCGCTTTCAACGATAGAATACGCACTTACTGCTGAATAAGAAGCATTGGCTTTAACAGTAGCGAGCTCATGCAGATCCTTGGCAGTCTGTACGAGATTCTCATATAACTGTATAAGATTAAAATTTCTCATGTTATTATTTTCGTTTGTTTTATTTATATTGTCTTTGACTGGAACTTGGAATCCCGTATAAGGCGCCAAGTCTGGGAGTTGCATTGGATCCACACCATCAGTCGCGATTTTGTTGTAATAGGTGAGATGCTCTTGAGCAACCTCAGGTATTATCCCCATGCCAAGAAGAACAGACAAGATCTGCTCGTCAGACAAACCGCATTTTTTGTGTGAATATATTAGTCTTAAAAGATTACTGTTCATATTTACGATTATCTTTATTTTATTTATAAATTTGTTTTTGGACTATAGATAATGATATAGTTTTAATAGAATCTTGTGTATAAAGCCAAGAAATGTCTTTGGCTCATGTTCACTCATGACATCACCAATATGTTTCTTTTCATTGCAGATTCCAACATCTGTATTGTATGAAACACACTTTCCTGATTGGCGTGCAGCAACAATCACTGTGTATCTATTGTTGTTTATTGTGTTAAGCAAGTCCTCTTGGTAGTCACGCAATGTTATGAGATTTAATGCGCCGGTAGAAGGGTTCATCGTGTATGCGAAATGATTGGCAAAGTAATTGATGTCATTCTTGCACCGCACCATAGTCTCGATTTCTTCCTTTGTGTATTCGAACTGCAAGAATGGTTTTCTCAACTGCTGGTTGCCATAGAAAAACGGGCTTTCTTTTCTTTCAATGCCCATGTCAAGATCATTCATATATTCATTCACCATTTTGGTGGACCATATAGTTATTGTCTTGTCTTTCTGTATTTCTTTTCGTTCCATATTCTTAACATATTTCTGCGGTTCCTGCTACTTTAACGATAGTGTCACTCAATGATCTATGACCAATCTGTTCCAGTTTTCGTTTAGCATCATTCTTTGTTGTGGCATCTTTAAAATATCCAAGCCACCAAGCCATACGCTGCTGTTGTTCGTCATAAGACGAAGCTTTTTCAGCAAACCAGTCAACTGCATAGCTTGGCACAAGCAACACAGAATGATATTCTGCATATTTGAATTCTTCAATCTTATAGTGGTCGTAGCAGCATATATAATGTCTGAATGCTGGACTGCTTGCAGCTGCTATGTAAATCTTTGTGTTTTCTATTTCTGTCTTCACTTGCTCCCATTCTGCATTCGTGACTGGTTTAATCTTCATTCGTTCAGAAACAAAGTCATAGATCTTTAGAACTTTCATAAGCATTCATATTTTATTATTTATAAAAAGAGCGGATCCTTGTGGATCCGCTCAACCAATTATGAACCTATACGAAAGCTTTTGAACAAAAGCCAAACCAAATCAGAACAGTCTGTTCACTTCATGCTGAGTGAAATTTGAAACTGTCTGTCTTATATTGTCATAAAAATAAACCGTTCCTTTCTGTCTTGCTGAATTTTTCCAGTTCTCTAACATGTTGACTGCTTGCCCGACAATGAATTCTGCAGTCTTCACTGGAACATTCTGCCCGATTTTGCCAAGATTGCATCTGCCGCCAAACCATTCGAAGTCTCTTGGCATTCCCATCAGTTCAAGCATTTCTCTAACTGTGCAGAATCTTGATTTGTTTGGATGAAGTATAGACGGTATAGTCTTGTACATGACAGCTGGGAAATAATCATCTTTGCATTGTTTCACATCAGCGCCGAACCAGCCAGAATTCTGAGCCAGTTTGTTTTTTATATGATTTATGTATTTCAATACATTTTCTTTTTCGTCATCGGTAGAATTCTCGTGTTTAGGAATATATTCAGCAAACTCATCTAACAAATTGTTAGAAATCACATAAGACATTGCTGAATCTTTAGTCCATACAGAAAACATGTTGTCGCCATATTTGTCTTTCAAGAAATCCAGTATCAGATAATTGTATATGTCTGAAATGATGAGCTCATCATTTGGCAAACCGCTTGGTATATTGGCAAAATAGTCTTTTGGAAGAATGTGGTCATCGACGAAATCCATTTTCGGGACATAATTCTCTCCCTTTATTTTCTGCACAAACAAGACGAATGTTCTCTGACGTCTCTGGCAGTTATGATGTCTTGCTGTGTCTGTCTTGTAATAAATGATGCCATAGTCATTTTCTTCAGCAAGTCTCTCGAACTCTTCTCTCAAATAGTCTCCGCGTTGGCCCATCAATGTCGGGGCGTTCTCGAAAATATAAATCTTTGGCTTTATTTTTCTCAATGCGAGATTAGCAAGGTAAAGCATGTTGTAGTTGCGTGCCATCAAAGCTTCTTTTGTGCCAATTGTCGATGTAGACAAGCCAGAACAGACGGGGACAGCAACAACTAAATCAAGTCCATCGTATTTTGGAGTCTTCAATTTCTCACCAAGATAAATGTCAGGTTCAAGATTGTCCAGATCCGGATCAAACATTACTCTATCCATCTGGTAATATGGAGGCATTCGGTCTTTCTTCTTGAGATAAGTGTTGAGGTATGCTTCATTCGCGACAACTGTTATCTCGCCATCTTTATTGCATTTTATGTCATCTAATCCTTTGTAACTAAGTATCCATTCTGCAGGATGTCCGATTGCAGCTTCTGCGCCAAGATACATTCCACCAGTCAGTGGCTGTATGCAAGCCCATTTTATTTTCTTCATATAGTTTCAATTTTATTGAAATTAAATAATAAAAACACTTCACTTTTTTACATAAAAAAGGAGGTGCGTTGCACCTCCTTCTCAATTCCAAACTAATGGATTAGGTTACACCAATGATACGCCGTCAAGCTTAATGCCGAACGTGTAGTATTGAGTTTGAGGATAGATACCAGCTTCAACAACAGCAAAACGAGATTTCAGAGAAATGACAGGAGCCATTGTGAATTCAGAAGTGGTTTCAACTTTGTCAGCCATCAAGTAAGGCATGAAAACAAGACCAGGCTCATTCTCTTTGCCTTTACGGCCAACCAACACGCGGGTGTCGTTGAACGCCATGTTCGGGTCAACATAGATGCTGATGCCAGCAAGTGCACCGATAGGATACAGGCTGTTGCCATTCGTTGAAATGGTGTTGCTCAAAGGATAAGGCATGAAACCTGCGCAGTCTTGAAGAGCAGTGCCAATAGTACCAGAAACGACTGCGAATGTACCTGCGCCTCTACGGCCACGAACTGCAATGACGTTAGAAGCAGCGATGATCTTTGTCATCACGCGTCTTTGGATGGTTCCCATCACCTCACCACCACCAGTGACGTTGGTGTAAGGAATGCCTTCAGCGACGTAGCGGTCTACGATTTCGCCATCTTCATTGTATTTGTCACCCAGCCAGATGTCAGTAGTTGCTTCAGCAGGAGTGCCGTTTGTGAACCAAGCAGAAACGAGGTTACGGCCTTCGACTTCTGCAAGTTGAGTTGCATTAAGTGCGCCAAGGTTGAACATCTTCTCAAGGATGATCTTGTTGATGCCCTGAGTCAGCTCGTTCACGAGAGCAGCTTCAGCTTGAGAAACAGCGTCGATACCGAACTGTTTCAGATCTTGCACTTGCTCACGAGTGATTGCAGAATCGACTTGCAAAGTCTGAGCTTTGACATCGATAGTGTAGCTCTTCAAACCGATTTTACGGCCAGGAGTAGCTTCACCCATTTCACGAGTGTAAGGATTGTTAGAGGTGACAGTGTCTTTCAAGAAACCTTCGCCTGAGAATGAAGTCACATGATCTTCAAAAGCACGGACTTGCTCAAGGCCACGGCAAGTAGCAGTGATAGTCTCGCCGCTGCCAGAACCAGTTCCACCAACTTCGGTGAGTTCGATTTCGCCTTCAGCAAACACCTCATAGATAGGTTTGCTTGCGTTTTCGCCACCAACCATCTTCTGTCCGTTGTAATGTGATTTCTCAACAACGCGGAACAGAGGCTTGCCGTCGATACGGTTCGGGAAGATGTAAGTCAGTTCATAGTCACCAGCTTCATCAGTGTTGACCGTATATTTCATGTTGGGTTTGAAGACGTATTTCTCATCGCCAGACTTCACATTGTCAAGTAAAGCCTTGATCATGTAAGGAGATGCGAAATTAGCGTGACCGTCGTTGTACAGAGGACTGGTATACTTGCTGCCACCCATGTCGTGAAGACGGCCGCCTTCATAGACATAGTCGAGGTATTGAAGCAGACCATGAGGTCCCTGCAACGGAACGACAGGAACTAAGTCAAGAGCGATTGTCTGAGCAGCAACTTGCAGAGCAAGAGGAAGCACGCTGTAGACATTGTCACCAGAACCAGCAAGTGAACGGTCGTACATGTTGTTGGTAGCTGCATCAGGGAATCTGATAGCGCCCATGCCGCCAATGTTCATGTTGGGATTGAGGTGAGCGTGTCCGTCAACTGACTCGTTCATCATTCTTTTGTCGTGGAGATCATGAAGATAAGCATACTTGGACATCCAAGCAAGTTTGCTTTCATCGGTGATACCGAGGCTGTTCTTTAAATGCTCGCCCCACGTATTGAGCACTTGAGCCTCATTGATAGGCATATTATACATAATTGTTTTCTATATTTTATTTAGCCGTTGAATGCTCTCTTTTTCGTGGGTCCTTTTCTTCTATGACCACAAAGATTATGCATTCTGCTTTTTATTTATATCAGTCAATTTTTTCGGAATTATCCCTTTTAGTCTTGTAATATTTATAAGACTTCAAGTTCAATAGTCGCTTCACTGTTATCCAAGCAGGCATCAATTAAGTTGAGTATTCCACTTGGTTTGCTTATAACTCCACGACTGTACTCGACATTTCTTGCCGAGGTTTTAAAGTCTTCTACTGACCTATGCCATCTAACTTTCTTGGTTTTGCTTATACAAATTAGTTTGTTTTTTAATTTAGTATAAAACCACAATACCAATACTTCAAAGAACTATAAAACTCAATATATTTATAAAAGTCATTTTCAAGATTTTTTTACAAGACTAAAAGGGATAATTCCGTTTTTATTTATAAATCATAAATTTTCTTCAAGCTGAGCGTCTCTGATAGCATCACGCATGTCATCAGCAATCATAGCTCTCTTGTTAGCTGCATCTTTCTCTGCAGCACGATAAAGCTCGCTCATGACATTGTCATTGTAGTTGAACTCAGCCATCAAGTCTGGCATATATTGTTCTAGTGTTTCATAGCATGGCAGATGTTCGAATTCTTCAGCACGCACGGGTTTGTTCCTTCCATATCTGATGTCCTTGAGCAACATGTTCTCTATCGTTATTGTTTCCGGAACATTGTCTTCATCAACATTGTATTCCCAGTCAAGCAGCACACACACACTTATGTCATAGCATTCTGCTTTAGTGTATATGCCAAACTCACAGCAAGAAGGATCGACATAAAGCTCGCTGTCATCTTTTCTAAACACATTCTTGTTCTGCTCCCATTCATTTGGCGTGATGCCAAGAAAATAAAGATATTCTATATCTTCAAACGTGACTTGGTTTCTACGCACAATCATCTGTGTAGCAGGACTTGCGTCTTCTATTCCTGACAAGTCAAACACAAGACCTTGCATCGCATCTTTGGTGAATCTTGCTGTGCCGTTGAAATAGTCATAGAACAAACCATGAACGATATTCACAAGTTCCATTTCTGTCTGTGGAACATATGCCTTGCTGTCTTGCACATGTCTGCTCGTTTGGTAAAATTCATTAAGTCTTTTGATTTTCATATTTTACTTATTTAGTAGTTTATTTATACAAGTTTTTTTGTTATATTAAAATATAAACAGAAACACTATGGCAAAAAAGAAGATAAGAGCAAATTACAAACCATGGCAAACCGACGAATGGACTGCGTGGAAAAAGGGAAAAGACAACAGAGACTATTATAATTCAAATGGCACACCGCACAACTGCCGTTTTTGCAAAACAATCCGTATCCCATCGCTAAATGCAAGCAACAAAGTCTGGAACAATTTCTACAAACTGTTTCCTGAAATCAAAACATATCTGATGGGAGGCAAACAGCCTTATTTGGGAACATACAGAAATCTTGAATTTGACGAGAAAAACAATGTTTACATTGTCAGAAAAGAAATCCATTCAAGAAACCTGTTTGGGAAAACACGTACAACAGTAAGAACTTACAAATACAAAAAGACATGGTAAAATTCATAATGCTAATCGGGCTTCCGGGAAGCGGCAAAAGCACTTGGACTCAGTACGAACAGTACACGACAGTTTCATCCGATGAACTGAGAAATGAACTGTATGGTGATGTGAACGACCAGAACAACCCATCGCTCATTTTCGATGAAGCAAGAAGACGGATCATCCATTCGCTGAACTGCGGGAAAGACACTGTGCTTGACGCGACAAACATCAACCGCAAGTATAGAATGCAGTTCATCAAAGATGTGAAAGCTCAAATGAAGAAAAACGTCAGTTTAGAAATTGTCGCAGTGTGGATTGCTGTGCCTTATCTGGAATGTGTGAGCCGCAACTTCAAAAGAGAACGAACAGTTCCAGAAGAAGTAATCAAAAAAATGTACAAGAACTTCTGCCCTCCCGGGTATGAAGAAGGCTTTGACAAGATAGAACTTTACTTTGGCGATGCTGATTATAGCCAATACCACTTAGAAGACTATCTTGACTATGCTGACACATTTGACCAAGAGAACCCGCATCACACGCTGACACTTGGCGGGCACAGCAGGAAATGTGCTGAATATGTCAAAGAACATTCCGAATCCCCACTTCTATATGATGTCGCTCTACTGCATGACTGCGGCAAGCCATTCACGGCGTCTTACTACAACGGCAAGGGCGTCAAGGGAGACATCCTGCATTTCTACCAGCATCATTGCGTTGGGGCATATGACATCGTGTTCTATCTGAAGAACTTGGGCTACAGTGACGAAGAAGCCATTCGTGGCGCAAGACTTGTGTGGTGGCACATGCGCCCGTTCATGGAATGGAGAAACAACGACAAAGCTAAAGAAAAAGATTTAGCTAGTCTTGAACCAGATTTCGCGAAAGACTTTGAAACGCTGCACGAAGGTGATGTGCTTGCGCATTAGGACATAAATTCACAAGTAATTTTTATTATTTTACGATAAAATACTTGTGCGAAATGTTCAGTGACAACAAATTCCTAAAGGCAAGTGTCATAAACAAAGGCGAAAATTTAGAATATGTGATAGAAAAAATCGACAGGACAGCTATTGCGCCAATAATAACAGTTTATTGGGTGTCAAAAGATTTCAAGTTGTACACGACAGTAATATCAAAAAAAGTATTGCCAAACGGTGTCCGTTCATTCGCGGAAGGGTTGACACGTATAGCATATTCAGACAACTTCAAACGGTTTCTACTATAATGGACAAGACGATAAAAAACAGCATAATCGAAAATGTGTCTGCCATACTCAATGAGACATTCTCTCAAAAAGAAAAGCAGAAGATATCTGAGTATGAAGACCGCATAAATTTCGCGTGTCCCTATTGTGGTGACTCGACAAACGCTCACAAGAAACGCGGCAACATCTATCTAGACAACCTTACATTCCATTGCTTCAACTGCGGGCACCACAGCAACTACATGCAGTTCTTGAAAGACTTTGACATGTCAGTCGGAGAAGAGAACCTTGAGTTCGTAGCGGAAACCATAAAACGCGGGACAAGGAAGAAACAGACGACATTTGACATAGAACTGTTCAGCATTCTAAACAATCTCGCCGTAAGCAGAGAAACTCTAAAAAGACATTTCAGACTTAGTGAAATAACTAAAGGGACTGGAATATATGAATATCTTGAAGGAAGATGTGTTCATAGAAAGCTTGAGAGATTCCTTTACAACAGTTACCATAACGAATTATGGATACTGAATTTTGGCAAATCTAGTAACATAACAGGTGTGCAGATAAGGTCATTTGATGAATCCAAAGTGAAGTACCGGACATACAACATATCTAAAATATATAGTTACACTGGCAAAGAAATGCTGGAACTTGACGATGACACTTTGGCTGAGATAAACAAGATAAGCATGACATTCAACATAATGTCAGCTGACTTGTTCGCGCCAATATATGTGTTTGAGGGCGCGATAGACGCGATGTTCTTGAAGAACAGTATTGGAATATGTGGAGTTAACCGGAACTTTGACTTGGTGGAGAACTTGCCAGAAACAAGATATTTATTTGACAACGACAAAGCTGGCTTTGAACGCACGATGGAGAAACTGAATGACGGCAAGAAAGTGTTCATGTGGAAAAAGTTCTTAGATGACTTGGGAATCACTGAACAGATAAAAGACTTCAATGACTTGATTGTGTACATGCTGAAGAACAAGACAAGTTTTGATTTCAACAATATAGAGAACTATTTCACAGACGAGAAACTGGATCTCATAAACATTTAAAGCCCGGACTAATGTCCAGGCTTTGTTTATAAAACGATTAAGCTAATTTAAAAATTTAGTTTATCAAGATCTATTGCAGTTTCTAGCCATCCCCATTTAGACCAATGGTCTTTATAACTATTTTACAGACAATGAACTTGATTTGCTTGAAATATAAAAATCCCACTCAATTGAGTGGGATTTGGTTTATTATAGTTTTATTCTTTTTGTTCAACTAGTCTTTTTATTTCATTACAAATTAAATTTTATTTTTAATATTAAACATTATAGTTACTAATGCAAGGTCTGCTGCTCTAAAATCAGTAACCCGCCATTCTACATCAGGATCATCATATCCATCTGCTTCTAAATATTCACATAATGTGCTAAATAATACTATACCTATATTTTTGTCATCATTTAACTTCTGTTTCAAATCATTAATTACATCATTAATATCTGGACTATAACAAGATTTATATCTATCAAAATATCCATTATAGATATTGGTGTAATTTGATTTTGACATATTTTTTATATTTGTTTTAATATTTTGTATATTTAATTTATTGTCTTGTGTGACATATCCATCAAAAACAGTTGCGTCATAAGCTTTCTCGACATAAGAATAACCGAGTTTATCAAATATATTTTTAAACCAATCTTGTGCGCTTTGCACAAACTGATATGAAGTAAAATCAAGCATAGATTTACTTTCATTTACAAATTCACTAAATTTCTGTATTTTCATAATTTATCTTTTTATTTTTATTATTTATATTATGTAAATTTAAAGATATGAAAGAGCTTCTTACAGAAAAATATCGTCCAAAGACATTAGACGAAATCGCATTGCCGGAAAGAGTGAAGAACATTCTCAAGAATGGAATCCAGACAAATCTTTTATTGTATGGCACACAGGGAACCGGAAAGACTTCAACTGCAAAGCTGATGGTGAAGTCTTTCAAGCACCAGTACATTTACATCAACTGTTCAAAAGAGACTGGTATCGACACAATCCGAGAAAAGATTTCTCAATTCTGCATGACATCATCACTGATGAGCGGCGGCAACAATCTCAAAGTTGTCATCATGGACGAGATGGACGGTATGTCAACTCAAGCTTACCAAGCATTGCGCGGCTGTATTGAGGAGTTCGCTTGCAACACCAGATTCGTTGCAACTTGCAACTTCTTGTCAAAAGTTCCTGAGCCAATCCAAAGCAGATTTGAGTGCATCAGCTTTGACTTTGACGCAGAAGAAATGGTTGAAGTCAAGAAAATGTACGCATACAGGATAAAGCAGATTTGTGACAATGAGGGCGTTGAAATAGAAAAGCCAGCAATATCGATGCTGATGAAGAACAACTTCCCTGACATGCGTTCAATCGTGAACAAACTGCAATCAATGATAATCCAGGGAGTGACTGACATCACAGCTGAACATGTGTCAAAGACGAATTCTGCATGCACTGATGTCTTTGACTTGGTCATAAACGGGAATGATCCAGTCGAAAACTACAAGATGCTTGTCAGCAACTACAGCACAAAAGTAGATGAGGTTTTAGACAGTCTCGGAAAAGAGTTCATTGAGTATATAATCTCATCAAGAGAAGACTTGACTAGATTCATCCCGCACATCACTATCATAACTGCAAAATACCAAAGCCAGAAAAACATGTGCATCGACCCAGTCGTGTGCATGCTTGCTTGCGTGTTTGAACTGCAGCAGACTTTCAGACAACAAATATAAACAACAAATTGAATTGGCGGCAGGCCAAGAGCATTCATTTCGCACGAAGCGGATTAACATAAACATTTAGTTTCAATTATAATCTGGTATAGTATGACAATTAGCAATTTATAACGACAATGAACTATATAAAGATTACATATAACATATTTGTAGTGAAGAACCAGAACGGCTTCAACAATGCTTTATATGACTTCATGAAAGTCGATGAAGGTTGTTTTTATTCCAAACAAGAACTGAGAAGCATGGTGACTGATTTTCCGAAAAGTTATCCGGCGGCAGTTATTTTCCACAAAGAATATGATATCGGTAGAATATCAGTCGATGTGCTATATAAAAATGAAGTGTCCGAGCTACTTGAATCTTTTGAAAAATTTAATGTTAAAATAAAAGATAATGATATGGATATAAAACTAGAAACAAATCAAAAGAATTAACACAACACAGCTAAGTATGGATACTGCTGTACTGTTTTTGAATATGATGCTTCTGCGTTAGAAGAAGAGGAGGACCGCGACATGAGCGGATATCATTATTACTATTATACTAAATGTCCAAAGTGCGGAAATAGAATTTTAGTAAACACATTGATGTAAGTAAAATATTAGAAGAATAATGTCAAATATTGAACTATTGAATTGTGATTGTTTTGACTATATGTCAAAAATGGAAGACAACAGTGTCTCTCTTATTGTAACGGATCCACCGTATGGGATAGATTTCAAAGGAGTCACTTCGAATACAGACTGGGATTCTATAAAAGATTACAATAGTTTCTTATGCAGATTCTTGTCAGAAGCCAAAAGAATACTGAAAGAAGATGGCACAATGTGGATGTTCTGTGCCAGGACAATGATACCTGAAGTATTCAAGTGCATATCCGAATGTGGGCTTCAGTGCAATCTTGAGAATTGGATGACATATGCTCGACAGAAAGGAAGAGGAAGTTCTCATAGATTAAAATCACTAGCAGAAGAAATACTGCATATCACTAAATCAGACAAATGGACATTCAATAAAGTTGAATATCTCCGTGAAGTTGTTGCTCCTTATGTCAAAGACGGCAAGCCTCGTGGGTGGTTCTTAGACCAAAACACAGGCATGCGAGTTCGTTGGACAGGGATTGGCAATGTTTTAGCATTCACAAGTCCAACATACAATTCAAAGTTTGAGAAGCAGATACACTCTACTCAAAAACCAGTTCTTCTAAATATAGAACTGATAATGCTTTCATCAAAACGTGGAGACACAGTGTTCGATCCTTTTTCTGGTAGTGGAAGTTGTGCAGTAGCTTGTGAACTTATTGATAGAAACTTTATAGGATGTGAAAAAGATCAAGATATGTATGAAAAATCTTGGGCTTGGATAAATGATATAAATTATGATGAAGCATACAATTATGTGAAAACAAGAGTAAAATAAATACAAAACAATGAGAGAAGAACTAAAAAAATTTCATCCGTTAAAATATAAATGTAAACTGACACAAGCATCTTATGATCTGTTCGAAGAGATCGAAGAAACTTTATATAATGATGATCTTAAAGAAGATGATATTGTATGGAGTATTCATTACAAAATCACTACAATGCTAGAGATATGTAACCCAGTACTCAATGACTATAAATGGTTACAAGGAATGTTAGAAGTCATAGATAGACATGGAGCCTAAATTGATAACATATTCATATCTTTCTGCTAATGAAGCAAAACAATTATGTGAAAACAAGAGTAAGTTAATCATAATATAAATAAATATGTAAATAAATATATTTGTTTGTATGAGAGTATTACGTTTTGCTGATTGGGTTGCTGAACGCATGAAGATCAGACCAGTCACAAATGCTGAATTAGATAAAGTCAAAGAAATTTCTGACAGAATTGCTCAAACTGCTAAAACAAAGTCAACAGATTATAGAACCAGAAAACTGAGATATATTTCTGATGCTTTTAGTAAGTATTATGACATGAATTTTGTCGATAGTAGTATATATTATTCACCCGGACAAGGTGGATTTATAAAAGCTGCCGATCATACAATGGATACGCGATTCAAAGTATGGGCTAACACTTTGTCTGGCCCAGCACTTCTCAAAAAACACGAAGCACGTGCTAACAGCAAATCAATAAAAGAGCCAAAACTGTTTGCTACAATGTATTGTGCATTCGAAATGTATGGAACAGAAAACAATTATGTAGCAAATACGATCATACGGTATTATATGGACAGACTAATACGTCAGTATAACACCACAGACGATGTCATCATAGATGTGTTTTTTATATAAAAGTACAATATGGACTCAAGATTAGAAAAAATAAGATATTTCAAAGCGAATGTGATGGACTTTGAAAGTTACATCAACGACAGAATCAAACAGACTAAAGAAGAGAATAGCAAAGTAGAAGAAAGCTTGGTGCCAAGAACTCAAGGAAGTTTTGTTCCAAATGAAAATGTTCCAGAAGACTGCATAGCTTACATTATTTCTAACATTGAGAATTTTGACTCTATCTATGACAAATCTTTAGTGAAAATTGGAAGAATGCATTGTTCATTAAGATACGCAGATCCACAATTGTTTGAGAAGATTTATGATTTAGCTAATGAATGGCTGGTTGAAAACGATTATGATGAATGTGACATAGAAGACATAGAAGAGATTTTTGGATAATTGCAATAATTGAAACATAATATATTGTCAATATGAAAATATTTAAAACAGATAATTTTGTTTCAGAAAGACTGAAGATCAATCCTGTCACTAATGCTGAATTTGACAAGATCCGACAAGACATAAAAGATATTACGAATAACAGATACAAAAATGTGAGAAACTTAGATGATGCGATAGACAATTATAGTCGTTATATCAAAAAATTCTCTTTTGATGACATATACATTGACAAAGTTGTAGATATTGTATTTAATAATAAAATTGCAGAATGGGACTTTGGTTTAAGCAAATCTGAACTTATAAAAACACATAAGACAATAGCCAAAAGGGATCAGACAGATTGCGATAGATTCATTTATACATATTGCACATTCGTAATGTACGGAACAAAAACTGACAATACATCTAAAACAATCATAAAATTCTATACGGACATGCTTAAAAAACTATATGGCGCAACAGACAAAACTATTACAGATTCATTTTTTGAATAGCATACTTTAATCATAGCATAACAAAAAGCCTCCAAGTTTTGGAGGCTTTTTCTTCATACAAATAATAAAAAATTTTACAAGCCAACGAGTTGTTCGTCCCAATAGTCACATCTGAATGTCAATTGAGCCTCGGAAGCTTCATTGTTGCCATAATCCAAATCATTGCCGACTTGCAGTTGTCCAGTCGGGAACATGTCTTTGCAGACAATTTTTCTGTAGATACTTCCATCACGGTTGTACTGCACGATGATTGCTGAACCCACATATTGTGATTTCATTCCTGACATGCCTGTAAGCGGATCCCATATCTTGTTGCACCATCTTCTCAATGTAGTGTAGATATAGTTCTCGTTGGAATCGTTCAAGTTCATTGTCCATGTCACTTGCAAATCAAGTGTGGTTTTGTCTGGAAAACCAGCATAAGATCTTGTAGCTTGTTTGAACTTCTGCTCAGTCGTTGAAACAGATGGGTTTAATCCATCAAGACCAGAAATACTTTTGACGTGTTCAAGCAGCAATGCATGATCTATCTGGACAGAAGCAGGCGGGAACACTGTCATTTCAAACAACGCTCTATATACCGGTTCCCAGTGTTGAGTACTAGGTACAGAATTACTATAATGTGGTAATGCCATTGTTCTATAATATATTTTTCAGTATGGAATGTTATTCCGTTATTATTTATACAAGCTGTCTTCAGGCAAAAAATAGTTGGCATCCATTCATTTTTAGCAAATCTGTTGCGAAAGTTACAATTATAAATAAATTGACTTATATAATATGAGAATGTCCAGCATTCTTATATTGCAAGATATATAAATATACTTGTACTGCATAAGTATAAATAAAAAATTTTTGAAATGGAAAAGAAAAAAACGTTACTAATCGTAGAACAGACAAATACGGACTTGAAGCAGTCTGTATCTGAAAGTTCAGATGTGATATATCTTGAAGGCACGTTTACCGAGTTCAAAGTGAGAAACAGGAATGGACGAATATATGAAGCTAATGATTTCCTTCCGAAGATGAACGAGCTCATGCCGAAAATCGAGAAACACACTTTGCTTGGCGAGCTTGACCATCCTGTCAATTTTGATGTATCACTGAAAAATGTGTCTCATGTTGTTGAAAAACTAGAGTATGATGAGAAAAACGACAGAATCATTGGAAAAATCAGACTGCTGAACACTGATGCTGGAAAGCAAGCACAAGCACTTGTCCAAGCAGGAATCCCTCTTCATATATCATCAAGAGCAGCAGGACAGATAAACCCGCAAACCGGAAAAGTGACACTAGAAAAACTGTTCACTTATGATTTGGTAGCAGATCCCGGATTTGAAAACGCAGAACTCAAACGAGTGAATGAAGCATACGGCTTTTCTGATTTAGAAAACGTTTACATTTATGAGTGCGAGATGCCGACTGAAACTGAAAATGACAATATAGAAAATATATCTAAACAAATGAATAATGTTATAACAGAAAAGAACACAAATGTCAACGTTTCTGATTTCCAAAAATACACTGAATACATTGCAGGTGTTATTGAAGGAGTCAAAAGCAGTATCGATGATCTCAAAAAACAAATCAAAGTGAATGAATCTGCGAACGCTGTCGTTGCTGAACCAAGCAACAATGAACAACTCACACAATATGTGAACTATCTGGCTGAGCGGGTCCAAGCAGTAAGCGACCACAGTGACTATCTTGCTGAACAGCTCCAGAAGAACTGTGACCACAATGACTATCTTGCAGAACAAGTCGAAAAGGCAATCGATTTCTCAGACTATATTGCTGAGAACTTAGACAACAGCATCAAATACAGCCAGTATCTTGGCGAAAAACTTGATGAGAACTTCGCGCACAATGACTATCTTGCAGAACAGCTGCAGAAGAACTGTGACCACAATGACTATCTTGCTGAACAGCTGCAGAAGAACTGTGATCATAATGACTATCTTGCTGAAAAACTTGAGGTCACCGGAAACTTCACCAACTACCTTGCTGAAAATCTTGAGAAGAATTTTGAACACAATGACTATCTTGCAGAACAGCTTCAGAAGAACTGTGACCACAATGACTATCTTGCAGAACAGCTGCAGAAGAACTGTGACCACAATGACTATCTTGCTGAACAGCTGCAGAAAAATTTTGACCATAACGATTATCTTGCAGAAAACATCAATAACTCATTCAAATACCAAGAATATCTTGCTGAACAGCTTCAAGAAGTCGCCGATGAGACTAATATGATCAGTGAGTCAAATAAGACGAAGTCAGAAACTGTTGAAACCAAAGTCAATGAAAGCAAAATCACTCCTGAACCTGTGGCAAACAGCAACAAAGAATATATGTCAAGCATCACTGAGAAACTTGATGCGTTATTGTCTGCTCAGATGAACATGGTCAAAGAAGACAATTTCTTGAACTTCCTTTCTGAATCTCGCAAGCAAGAATTCAGCTCATTGCAGCCTGAAGTGCAAGAAATGATTACTGAGGCAATGAATGCTGCAAAAGTGAAGAACGAAACCCAAGCTAATATGGTTTGGAAGAAAGTCTATGAGTCAAAGAAAGGGCTGGATCTTGTTGAGAACATGCCTGCCGTTTATCGTGACAAATGGAATGCTTTGTCTGACAAACGCAAAGCAGAAATATTGAATGAAGCTAAGTTCTACAACTTGAAGGGAACTAACGAAATTGAATATTTCTGGTCAACAAGAGATCTGCGCGACAACACCGCTATTCTTGAAAGAGTCGACACTGATTCTGCAAAGACTTGGACATATGACAAAAACCAGCAAAATGATTACATATCAAATGTCCTCAACCGCGCAAAGAAAAACATGAGAGGCTGGTAACAGCCTTTCATGCTTTTTGCTTGGACAAATGAATTATGGCTATGACACATGTCAAGAGAATAGATGAAATCTCAAGATATGACATCATAAATATATGAATAAACGAAAGTAATGTACGACGTCATAATAGCAATTAGCACAATATTCACCATGATAGTTGGAACGGGTGGTATTTTGTTCTACAAACAGGGCAAACGTCTTAAAGCAGCTGAAGCGGCAGCTGCCGAAAAAGATGTGTTGAGACGCGACTTGGAAAACCAGAAAAGCACAAATGACGAATGGATCCGTCTATACAACGAGACTAAAACTGAACTGCTCAGTTCACAGACAAAAGTGAATGAACTTCAGAACAAACTCCAGAAATCAATTGAAGTCGAAGGCCACCAGAGACTTGTCATAAACGACTTGACTTGGTCGAGATGTATCGTCAATGGATGTCCAAATCGCGTGCCACCGAGGAATTTCGAGAAAAAACTTGAGAAAATCGAAAACTTGCACGATGACATCACACGCACATCAGAAACATCCAAACAAGAATTTGATTTTGAAGAGGGAGAAATTGATATCGACAGATAATGAAAACAAAATAACACAACTCAAGAACCTCCGCTTTTGCGGAGGTTTTTTTATAAATATAAAAAGACATCTAAACATGAAAATATTGAAAACAGACAATTTTGTTTCTGAACGAATGAAGTTCAGACCAGTGACGAATGCTGAACTGGAACAAATACAGAAAGATATAAAAGACAAAAAGGAAATTTTGTTTTTAGTTTGGCCAGAATCACATAACACAGTAAGCAAAATAATAAAGTATATTGGATCTGAACATAAAGCATGCACGCAAGATGATTGCTGTGGTTTCATACTGAATATTGATGACATTAGAAAACTCGCGAAAAGCAAAATAATTCATATGGGAAACCGTGAAACCTCAGATTATGTGTTTATGGTGAATCCGGACACAAGTGAAGAAGACATGAAAGAAATGATAACCAGTTCTCCAAATTTTCCATATTTGTACAATGTCATCAGAAAACCGGAATACACGCGGCAGATATTCTCAGCAATTGAGTTAGAAGATGAACCATACTGGAAATAAATATAAGCAAAACATGAAAATACTAGACATAAGCCAATTCATAGCCGAACGCATGAAGTTCAGACCAGTCACAAATGCAGAAATGGATGTTGCAAAAGAACAAATAAAGAAAGCGCTAGAGAACAAAGCAAAGGATCCAAGAATGTGGGAGATTGGCGACATAGCTTACACATCATGGGGGTATAGCATGACACTAGTCGATTTCTATAGACTAGTCAGACGAATAGGCAAAGTGACATTTGAATTTGAAACGCTTGACTCTAAGATTGTTTCAGGAAGCTATACAAGCCCAGCAGGATGCTACGAAGTTCCGAATGAAAGCAAACCGGGAGGTTTGGTGAGAGGACGTATTGACAAAAACGGCTATCTTAAAATGCAGGGACGTTATCTTCACTTGTGGGACGGCAAACCTGTTTATGCAAATCATTGTGACTAATTGAATAAATAAACGCAAATATGAACACAGACAATATAACAAACGGCCACGGCCAGACTGAAGAAATGAATGTTGTTGCTCAGCAGCAAGCAGAACAGACAGAAAAAGAATTCAAGAAAGAACCGAGAAAAAGTGGTTACACTCCGCCTGTGTATGTTCAGCAGAAACAGAACAAGAAAGATGAGTCAAGTGAAGGCGGAAAACATGAAACGAACATCACACAAGGTAGAGGCTATGTGAAAGATTTCGACTCTTGGGTGAACGACAAAGCAAAAGAGACTAAAGACTACAACAACGAATGATAATAGCGCTTCTCATATTTCTAACAATAATCGCGATCATCGCTGTAGTGACATATGTCATATGCTTTGGAATGGGCGCTTCTGCAATCGTGATTGTGGTGGTTGGAATCCTCATCGTTGTCGGATGCACTATAGCAGGCGTGATTAAACTTATAAACAAACAGAAAAAGCAAAATGAGAATATTAGACACTAGCCAATTTGTCTCAGAACGCATGAAGTTCAGGCCAGTCACTAATGCAGAATGGGAGCAAGTGCATGACAATATTGTTCCAAAATACAAGTATTTTCCGAAAACTAAATTAGAACTTAGACGATTGATACAGGACATAATGTCCCGTAAAGGGACTAACTGCGATTTGAATGACATTGATGTTACAGAAATAACTGATATGTCTTATCTATTTGCTGACAAAGATGAACGTTGCATTCCTTTTAACGATATAGTATGTGAGTTCCACGGAGACATTTCTAAATGGGATGTGTCAAAAGTCACCAACATGAATAGCATGTTCTGGGGAGCAAGATCATTCAATTGTAACATTTCTGAATGGGATGTCTCAAATGTGACCAATATGGAAGGCATGTTCTGCCAAGCAACAAAATTCAACCAGAATATAAGCCATTGGAAAACGTCAAGCGTTGTTGACATGTCATATATGTTCCAAAACGCTTCTTCATTCAACCAAGATTTGAGTGGCTGGAATGTGAAAAACGTACAGTGTTATACTTTGATTTTTATGGATAGTCCATTAAAAAATTCTCCAGACAAATGGCCGCATTTCGCAGAATGATTATTCTGCTAACTTAAACTTGCCGTCTTTCACAGTGTAAGTCTCAAGTTTTGTCATGCGTTTGCCTCGTTTCACTCCAAAATCAGTTTTGAATTTCCTTCCGTCTTCAAGCTCAAACACCCAGTCATAGAACCACGCATTGTATGTCCCGTCAGGAAGCGTGTGGATGCTTGGGTAATTTTCTTCAGAATCGTCAAACATTACGATTTGACGCTGCATGATATCTGACATTTTCTTCATAATAAAACTTTGATATTTGTTATTTATATCAATAAACAATAAAGTCTTTCTTGACTTCTTCTATTTTGTTCTCCCAAGTGCTTCCAGAATAGTCATCATTGTGTGAATTTATCTCGTAATAGTCTAGTTCAAACCCAACTCGTTTCAGATATGCGCCACGGTATTCGTCGCCACATACTGTTGCGTAAGCATCTACATCAAACAAGAACTTTTTGAGAAGTCCAGTGTCTTTGTAGAAAGCATCCACAAAACGATACATTTCTTCAGCATGCTCAATCCAAGCGTATTTGCCAAATCCAGTGATGCCGCTTTTGTCATATATGATCATGTCACGAAGCCAGTCAAGCAAGTCACTTGCAGTTTTCACGACATTTTCAGAACTTGCTCTTTCTGAAATCCAGCCAAGAATCAAATCTTTCCATTTGTTGATTTCAGATATCATGTCTGGCTTGTCTTTTTTAGCACAATGTCCTTTGTGCTGCTCATAATAGCAGATAAGCATGAATGCATATGAAAGCTTGCCGTTTATGTCGTCTAGCATTTCAAGCAGTCCTCTTCCAAAAGTGTAATGACTTCCAAACCCATTGATGTTGTATTCAGATATGGGCCATTCGGACTCAATCATTTCTCTCTTGGGAATCACTAATGTATGACAGGTTGACGAATTCGTTTCAAACACGTTTTTTCTAATCTGGATTTTCATAACTAATTATTTTATATTGATATTGATTCTTTTGTTGTTTACCACAAGCACGTCTTTGCACTTGTCTGAATAAATGATGAGTGAGTCTCCATTTTCCATAAGCATATGCTTCTCATCATATCCCTTCAACACCGATATATTCAGACTGTGCTTGTAGTAAAGAACTCGGTCGCCAGTCTTGATGGGAGTCCCGTTGACATCAGTCAATTCGTGATGTGGCTCTTGCTTTTCGCCAATCACTTTTTCGATATTCTCTATGTGGCTGTAGACATTCACATGAAAAGTGACAGTGTCATCTGAAACGACTGTGGAGATTTCCATGTCAAACATGTCGTCTTTGATGGCAACTGTGCCTGCTCCCAAAAGTTTCTCTTTTTCTTCTTCCGTGATATACGCAGAAAGAGAAAGTTTCGTGTCACGGTCAAACTGCTTGTGCATGTTCGCAAGCAGGCCGTTCTTGGCAAATGAAAGCTTGTACATTTTCAAACACCCTATGACAGGATAGAAACGGTAATGCTTAGTGATGTCTTCACCAAGCAAGTCTTTGATGTAATTCTTGAAATGCACTTTCAGTCTCTGGTTTGTCTCATGAAGAGCGGTGTAACCGTAAACTCCCTTAATGTCTTTATTCTTCATAATCTTATTTTTGTTGTTTATATAAATATAACAAAATACTACATAAAATTACATTATGGTTGATTATCAGAAAAAAATAAATGAAAGACTTGACCGATACATGCCACATTGTGTTGTCGCGTTGAATGAAGCAGAAGACAGCAAAAAATATGTAGACAAAGCTCCACAGATAAAGGGATATTTCAAACTCATAAGTGTCAGATACATGAAACGTGTGAGTGACATAAAGAAAATGTGTGTCGAATACATAAACACTTTTGTAGATGGCGCGCTTAACATCGCGAAAAACATGGATGATGTGAAGCTTTGCAAAGGCATAGACAGTCTTTCCACCGATCTTGACTTTGAGGCAGAAGGCGTGAGCACAAACCATGAAACGAAAAAGTCAGACAACAAAAGCGGTGTGCTGTTCTTGACAATGGACAAAGCTCTGAAGACTAAGCTTGACACAATCATCGAGAAAGTAAGAGAGCGTTCTAAGAAATCTGAAATGCTCAGGGAATGGGCTACACTTATGCTGCTGCAGTCAAAGATAACAGCAAGTGACATCATCATCGATGAAACCACGAAAATGCTCAAAGATGAAAAGACGAAAAAAGAGCAAGAGAGCAAAAACGAGAAAGCAAAAAAAGATGCTGAACAGAAACTTGCTGCATTAGAAGCAGAACACAAGAAATACCAGAAAGACTTGAACGATTTCATCGAACAGTATGGTGAACCAGCACAATGGTTCAAAAACAAAGATGTGAAACTCAAAGATCTGGTAGAACTCGCGAACGGTTTTTCGGAAGATGACTTCTCGAAAGCACTTGATGAAGATTCAGAACTAAAGAGCCAGCGTCTGAAATTCTACGACACATATTCTGACCGGAAAAAAGCAGACACTGACTTAGAACAAGAACTTAAAGACACAGATTTCAACAATTTGGATCATGACATACAGAATTACATATATGCGTGTATCGTTGTAGACAAGTCAACTGCTGACGGAAGTTTCATCGCATCGCCCATTGACATATGCATAGCAGTGAGCAACAACAAAGACGCAGAGACTCTTCTCAAAAAGCAGGGACGTGACAAAACAGTCGATGGGATAGACTTGAGCAAATACAAGATAAAGTTCAGCGATGAAGCAAAAGCTGAAGAAGCATTCAAACAGTTCATAAAAGACAAGTCATTCGCGTTCAGAGCAGTGTATTATTTCTCAAGACTGTTTTCAGCAGACAAAAGCGTTCTTGCTGAGTCAAACAGGATTCATGTGCTGAAGTCAAGCGAATTCATCTGTGAGCAGATGTTTGACAACACAATGAGTCTCGCTGACGCAAGTCTTGCCATAATGGATGTCCTTGACGACTGTGAAGACGGCTGCTTGTATGTTGGCAACATCCCCGGGTTTGATGAAGTAGACTACATAATGCTAGATGGCGATGGCGGCTGGGGAATGTATGCTGAACATGGCGACTTGCAGCGTGCGTTGGCTGGCGAAGGACCACAGAATGCATGTCCTGTCAAACTTACAGACAGCCACAAGCTTGCTCTGCTCACTACATTGTTCGACAAACTCACTGAAGATTTAGCATCAAAATTGAAATAATATGAGAAGAATATTCAGATTCATAAAAGCTTTGTTCAAATATGTCGTTTACGGACATTTCAAGAACGTCACATTTGAAGAATATGTCGAGAGACTTGCCAGATGTTCATCTTGTGAATTTCTAGACAAAGAAAAGTGGTGCTGTGGTGTTTGTGGTTGCTATGTCAGCAAGAAAGCAAAATGGGCAACAGAAGAATGCCCTGAAGAAAAATGGTGACAGAGTAATGAATGTGTGGATTGCGAGAGACATTGATGGCAGACTGTTCATGTATTTTGTGGAGCCAGTGTTTAGCGGTAAATACTGGAAAGCCGACAAGTATTCATCAATGGTTGACATAAGCAACACAGAACTAGACGAAACATACAAGTCGCTCAGTTGCAAAGACGGGCCACTTAAACTCAAACTGAGAAAATGAAAAAGCCAGTCGATTGACTGGCTTTCAGTTGCGTTCAACTTAGTCTAAGTTGTATTTTTTGTATTCGGGATATTCTTCAAAAAACAGGTCAAAGTCATTTTCTTTCATCACTCTTTTCCAAAATACATATGGACTTATTTCCCCTATATATGAAGACCTAGCCCATGTGAATCCTCCACTCTGTTTATCTGTTCCAGAATATCCATATTTCTGAAATAATGTGACATTTGGGCGGTTTCCCTGTCTTTGCTGTTCTTCTAACATTTTGACGACAACGCCCATTGGAAATTTTTCTATGTATCCAACCAAATCGTCTTTAGTCAAACCAAATGGATTCTTGCTTATGTCTTTTTCTATTTGCTCCCATTCTGCATTAGTAACTGGCCTGATCTTCATTCGTTCAAAAACAAATTGATTTGTGCCTGATATTTTCATTATATTAAATTTTTATAGTTTTTCCATATAAAGCTTACCAGGTATGCGGTCGTCTAATGTCCATTTGGCATCTTTTCCGCGTAACACATAGATGTCATTAGTTGTCTCATCTATTGTTAGAAGAACTTGCCTGCTTTCTTTGCGTGTTCCTGTACCAAATATTCTAGACACTTCTACATTCCAGACCAGCCAATACATGCCATATCTGTTCGCAACAGTGACAAAGTCATCTATATTTTCTACATGTAATTCTCGACTATCATAGCAATCACCAAATTTTGATATTTCTTCACTAACCTTTGCGGGTTTTATGTATTTCTGTTTTTTTAGTGGATAGCCAGCTGTAAGACGTTTTTCTATAAGTTTAATCATATTTGGAGCCAGTATTGTCTTCATTCTTTTTGTCTGTTTCTCGATTTTAGCTAATTCTGCATTAGTCACTGGCTTGATCTGCATTCGTTCGGAAACAAACTGGTTAACATCTAATATCTTCATAGTTTTGTTTATGTTGTATAGAAATATGAAACTGAATGTCTCATCTGACTTATCTCTTCTTTTATCTCTTGCATTTCAGTGTCACCCCACTGCGCGTACATGTCATAGTTGATTGTCACGTTCCCTGGCAGGTTGTATTGGAACATGCCAAGAATCCTTGACATGTGTTTCATGCACAATGCTACACAGTATCTGAAAAACAAGTCATCATCAAACAAGTCACAGTCCGGAATAGTGCAGAGTGTCTGGAACACACAAGAGAATTTTGGAAGTTCACCAGTGAATCTCAGTTTCTTCGTAAGACGGTTGTATTTGAAGCCGTGCATCTCTTGCAGAAGCTGTCTCGCTTCATCGAAGAAATACCAGTTGCATGTCCAGTAAAGAAGGTTGTCTGCTGCTTGCGGGAGCCTGTCATTGTACATTGAACTTGCGAACATTCTCTGGACGCCAAAATCCAGATTGCCGCCGTCAAGTCTTGTCGAACTCCCCCAGCCAGCTTCGCCACTGAATCTTCCAAGCTGGTACACTCTCAACACAGAAAACACATTGTCCGGCATGACGATGACGCCTCTGTCTTTCTGTGTCTCTGACTTCTTTATCTTGTTGCCGTCCATCCCGTCTCTATTTGTCAGCCCAAGTCTAAAGCTGTCGTCTCTGAACACCTCCCACGGACATGTCAGGTACAGTTCTTCGACTGCGTCATCATAAGCATTGTAGAAATATCTTTTTGCTTCACCGACTATCTGAGCAATAGCAGCAGTCGGAAGCGAAAACGGAATCTGGCAGTTCAGCGTCATCTGCTTGTTTATCCTGTCTGTCAATGCCGCTAAACATTCTTGAGACTCCGTGTCTTTGCAGTCAACATAATAGCTCATATTATATCGTTTATTCTATAGGGTCTGTGACCAGATAAGAAGTGTTCGGGTCAATAGAAACCATGCTTCCAATCTGGCTTAGAAATGAATTTGCTAACACTACATTCTGTGTGTCGCCATTCACTTGCTTCACTTTGAATATCACGTTCTTGTACATAGTGTCGTTGAAATCAACATTAGCCTGCACCAGATAACTTCTAGTGACATTGTCAGGCTCTATCAATGTGCCTATCACTTGACGAGTGATTGTGTTGTTAGACATCATAAATGAAACTTGTTTTGACTCCTCATTGTAGAAAGCGCTCTTCGTCTCGATGACATTGATGTCATCATTGATGTTGAACAAGACTTCTGTGGCGATGTTCATGTCACCGAACATAACATGTGCAGACTCAGTGTGTCCAATCACTGAAGCATTGTTGTTTATGTACTTGAATCTCTTCAAGAAGTCAAAGATATAGTCAATGGGCGGCACTTCAGAAACAGAAGTGATTCCCTTGACGCCAGGAGAAGCATTCACTTCTATGATATAGTTCTCGCCAGTGTTCTTGTCGATTATCATGTCCACTCCACACCACTTGCATTTCACAGCAGCTGCAGTGTCTATGGCGAGTTTCTTCTGGTCTTCAGTCAACTCAAAAGACTCAATCGTGCCTCCAAGACTGAAGTTGGTCCTGAAGTCCCCGTCAATCTTGTTTCTTCTCATCACGCCGATGATTTCAAAGTTCTCTTTGCTGTTTGACTGTCTCGCATATGACTTGTTGAACACATGAATGCGCAAGTCATAGTCAGACTCAATCTTGTTCTGCATCAATATCTCTGCGTTCGGAACAAGTTTGAACAATGTCTCAAGCGTTGACTTCAGAGACATGTAAGAGTCTATGATGAACACGCCGATTCCCTTCTTGCCGTCAAGAAGCTTGCAGACGATAGGGAATGCGTTGCCAATCACGTTCACTTTCTTCTGCAGTCTGTCCATGTCATCTGCAGTGATGACTGTAGTCTTCGGCGTGGGTATGTTCTCTGCAGAAAGCACTTTGTATGTAGTGTACTTGTTCTCGCAGTTCTCGTAACTTTCTAATGTGTTGATTACGAAAAAGCCGCGGTTCTCAAACTCTTTCAAGAAGTTCTTTGTGCGAGAATTCTTCAGAATCGTAAGTCTCGGCAGCACAATCGTGTTGTTCGTGCTGATGTCAAACGAAGTGTCTCCACTAATGACTATATAGTTATGATCATCTTTACGATTCAATACTGCGATCTCAGGGTCAGCATACAAAAATGTTATTCCAGTCTCAGCACATTTCTCCTGAAGCATTTTGCAAAATGTAGAATTCGTTATTGAACTAAGATAAAGCAGTTTCACTTTGTCAGTCTTCTTTGACTCAGTCAAAAACGTTCCATATACTTTATTGAATGATTTCATAATTGCCTAATATATCATTTTATTTATAAACAAACAGGACGCCCTTTAGAGCGTCCTGCAAACAAAAAAATTACAATCATGACAGGCTTCTACGCCTTAGTTTCTTTTTCCAATACTTTCCAGTATTTCTTATGTATTGCTGTTCCATCAACATCACCCCATTTGCACGGCTTTATCCATTCCCAGCCATCGACATCAACAATAAGTTCATCAACAATATGTGGCCATTTCTTGCAAGCTTGCTGGAACACTTTATTGTATGCGTCTTTTCTCCGTTGGCAATATCTCTTGTAGAACTTAGTCTTCATCACTTTAGCACGCAAACCTCTCTCAACAGGATTGCCATCTTTGTCAGAAAACCGTTCATGAATGAGCTGTCCTAATCTTTCTGTGTCTTTTTCTCTCATCATTTCTCTTGTCCATCCACTGTCGATTCTCCAATAGACAAAATCCCAGAATTTTTCTTGCAAGTTAGCAATCCATTCTTTCTTTGATGTATGATATGGCGGACGCATATACTTGTTTGGACCAGAAAGCAGTTGAGTGAGACTTCCATCCCACCAGCAAAGATATTCATCTCTATAAGTGCCCCATTTCTCTTTGCCGCAGACACGCATCTTGTTTTTTCTAAGTTCGTTCTCAATCCAAGAAATGGCTTCATACAAGTCATTCCCGTTTTTCTTGAACCATTCGTCACCCCAGCAATGCATAACACTTTATATTTTAAGTATGATTATATTTTCCAAACACTGCTACATCTTCAGTCTCATTTATATGTTCGAATGGTGAATAACAATCATCTTGTCTTAATGCTTTTTGATATTCTTCATATGTCATCCAATAACCATCATACAATTTGTCTATTGGCCGTATGCCTTCAAACCCTTTGCGTTCCATATCAGCAATAACTTCTCTTCTATATGCAACATACGCATCACATTCCGGACCTTTGTTTTTCTCTGCATACAATTTGATAGACTCTTTCTCATTCTTGATATTCTTATCAAAAATCGTTCTGTTCTTTTCTTCTACTTCATTGGCGTCCATCAAAGCAAAGCTCCAATAATATTGCTCAGACCAGAAATTGCCCCACGTCTCTTTGAACTCAGAACTGTCAGGCGAACGCTTAGCATACATTTTTCCAGCTTTCCAATCCAAGAAGTTTGACTTCTTGACTATAGAAAGCGAATGCTCACTTGAACTGTTAGTCTCAAAAACTCCTTTTCTTATTTGTATTTTCATACTACTTTGTAATTTGTCTAACTCCTATCTCCCCAAAGAGATATTGCTGTCCATTTGTTGTCAGGAGTAGTCTCCCACAGAGTCTCATAATAATTGTCATCGCAAAATTCTTCGAATTCATCCATAGTCAATGCACATAGATACTTCTTTCTGAACTCGTCTTTACTTTGATACCAGGGTATTTCATGAGTTTTTTGATAATCCTCCCATTGTTTATCAACTTCTTCTTTGGTGACTATCTCAAGACTATAACCATTAATATAAAGTTCTTCTTTGTCAAGAAGATCTGATTGCTCTTTAGAAATGATGCTCAATGAATGCGTAGAGCTAGAATTAGTCTCAAAAACGCCTTGCCTGATTTGAACTTTCATAATTTTATTTTTTACTTACAACAATAATATAATAAAAATTTGTCAGATTTTACAACAATAATATAATAAAAATCGTCAGATTTTTGTTATATCAAATAAAATAATTGTAATTATGGAAAAAGGACATATAACCGTTATTTGGTGCGATTGGGGAGACCATGACACCGCAACTCTGCAAAAAATCTGGCAAGATGCTACCAACATCGATGTCATTCACATCACACAGTGGAATGATGTGATGGAGACTTGTGTGAGCCTTGCATTAGAAAGAGAAGATGACACTCTTCTTCTATGCGGGCACGGCACAAAATACGGCCTGCTTGCTCCGGACACATATTCAGAATATGTAGTCCACGACTTCAACTCAAGCAAGATTCATGCTCGGAAAGTGATTGGACTATTCTGCCATGCAAGCAGCTTTGCAGAACGCAACGACTTGCACGGACTGTTCTCTTCAATGTTCATATCAAACATAAATGAAGCAGTTGACTATGGCGTGAACTCAGCAGGGAACGAGATAGATTTCTGCAACGACATGGTTTTTGATGAAGTCACAAAGGTGCTGCAAGGCACAGCTACATTAGACGAATGCTGCTCTAACATCAGGGCATTAGGTCGTATAGTCAACCACCAAGTGATGGAGTTCAATGCCAGTGGGATAATGCTTTTATAAATTTATTGTTCGTTTTTATTATTTTAAAAAATAAGACTGTTACATAAAACCCAACATATTAAAGGTGAATAGTTATGCTAAGATGCAGATTCTATGTCGGTATAAAGGAAACCGGTGATGACTACAGGCCAATGATTTGGCCAATCAAATATCCATATTGGTGCACTGGTGAAAATGAAACAAGCTTCTGCCTTGTCGCTTATGTAGATTCAGTTGAAGACCTTATGAAACAATGGCCGGAAGCTCATGACATTGAAGAAGAGGAAGTCGAGAAAATAGAGTTCACAGAAAGATTCAGAAAGCCTGACTGGTATGTCGAGAACGATTATGTCTGACACAATACATCGAGGCGTTGTTCAACCAACTTATGGTTGTACTATATTATAATTCCAAATGATATGAAAGAAAAGACAATAGAAGAAAAATACAAAACATTATCAGAAGTAGAACATGTACTGTTAAGACCTGGAACATATGTTGGTTCCACAGTGCTTTGTGAGCCGACAAAAGAACTCATATACGACAACGAAGAAAAGAAATTTGTAGAGAAAGACGTGCAGTATGTGCCAGCACTACTCAAGATATTTGATGAAATCTTCAGCAACTCAATTGATGAGTCAAAGCGAAACAAGAAACTTGACACAATCAAGATAACGATTGACCAAGTCAATGGCTTCATCAGTGTCTTCGACAATGGCGGCATTCCTGTTGTGATGCACAAAGATACCAAGATGTGGGTGCCAGAAATGGTATTTTCCAGCATGAGGTCAGGGTCAAACTTCGATGACTCTGAAGAAAGAGACTGGGTGGGAACAAACGGACTTGGCTCTACACTCACTAACATATTCTCTAAAAAGTTCACTGTCCGCACTGCTGATGGCAAGAATGAGTTTGTGCAGACTTTCGAGAACAACATGTCAGCCAAGTCAAAGCCCAAGCTAAAACCAAGTGGAAAGAAGTTCACTGAAATCACATTTGAGCCTGACCTGTCAAGATTCGGTATAGAATCTATTGATGACAACCACCTTGACATGTTCGTCAAACGAATAATGACAGCAGCTGCGACTAACCCAAACCTCACCATATCCATAAATGGGAAGAAACTCAACTTCAAGACTTTTGAGTCTTACTGCAGACTGTTCACTGATGACTTGATATTCGAGAAAGGCAAGGGCTGGGAAGTCGGTTTCGCGCCGTCATCTTCGTTCCGCCATATTTCAATCGTCAACTCAGCAGAAACAAAAGACGGCGGCACACATGTCAACTATATCACTGACCAAGTAGTCACTTATCTTCGTGAACTGATAAAGAAGAAACATAAAGTCGATCTGAAACCAGGTGACATCCGCAACCATTTGTTCGTGTTCATCTCTTGCTCGATACAGAATCCTGCGTACAGTTCACAGACAAAAGAGAAACTGATAACTGACCCTAAGAACTTCGGCACATCTCACACGATAACTCCAAAAACACTTAAGGCGATATTCAATTCTGAGATAACAGCAAGCATTCTTGACTGGGTTAACCGCAAGAATGAAGCTGATGAGAAAGCAGCTGTCCGCAACGCAAACAAGCAGCTTGCCAAAGTCAAGATTAATAAACTGATTGACGCAAAGGGAAAGGACAGGAGAAAATGCACTCTGATGCTGTGTGAGGGAGACTCCCCAATGGCAGGCTTCAGAAAATACAGGAACCCCGAAACCCAGGGTGCCTTCCCGCTGAGAGGAAAGTCACTGAACGTGAGAGAAGTGCCGAACTCGAAAGCTATACAGAACCAAGAAATCAAAAGTATCGTCGGCGCACTTGGACTGCAGTTCGGCAAAAGCCCGTTCGTCTACGACAAGAACGGCAAACTCATTGAAGACAACTTGCGGTATGGCGAGATACATATATACTCAGATGCTGATATCGACGGCATATCCTGCGCGAGCCTGCTTGTCAACATATTCGAGAAATGGTGGCCCGAGCTGTTCAAAGAACATCGTATCGCAAGATGCGAGACTCCCGTGATTATCGCACGCCACAAGAAGTCGGGCAAAGTGCTGAACTTCTACTATGATGACGAATGGGAAGACTGGCAGAAGAAAAACAATGTTGACCAGTATGATGTTGACTACAAGAAAGGACTTGCTGCATTGACTGATGAAGAGTATGAGGAAATCATCCGCAACCCGAGACTTTATTATTACGACATCACAGACAACTCAAACGAGAAACTTAACATCTGGTTTGGAAATGACTCATCACTCAGAAAAGAAGAACTGATGAAGCCCGATGTGCCACAACGAATTTATTCTGACACAGCAAAGCCTGTGAAGAAAGAAAAAGAGCAAGTTGTGGAAAAACCAAAAAAGAAGAAAACTGCTTCGCTTTTCTAACATGAACCCGTTCAGAACGCTTGGCCTCAAAGACAACGCATCCATAGAAGAAACAAAAAAGAGATTCAGGAAGCTTTCTATGAAGATGCACCCTGACAAGGGAGGTGATGAGGCTGAATACGCCAAGCTGCTTGATGCTTACAAACTTATACTTGATGGCTACAAAATAGTCATTCCGGTTTATGTCCCCAAGCCAAAGCCGAACAACACTGTGACTCCTGTCGATGTGTTCATAACACTTGAGGAAGGGATGTGCGGCTGTGAAAGAAACATTTCACTTAGATCGGAAACTGTCAAAGTGGACATTCCAAAAGGGATGTTGCCTATGCAGTCAGTCAACTATGAGGGAATGGGTGAGAAAAACCAAGACGGCGTCAGAGGAATGTTGTGCGTCACAGTGAAGTTCATAATGCCGGAAGGATTCACATTTGAAAGATACTTGACAGAAACAGTATTGGTCTACAGTGTCAAGTTGAAAACCATTCCGAAGACAATATCTATCACATTGTGCGGAAAGACAAAGAAAATAAAAATGCCGTCGAAGTTGTATGACGGCATGTTCCTTAAAGTTAAAGATTTTGGTTACTGCAACGGAGGCGTGAAACATCCGCTGTATGTGAGAGTCTGCTTATAGTTCTGCTTCATTGCATTAACCGTGCTTATAAACAATTTTCATGTTATTGTAAATTTCCAAAAAGTTTTGTTATATTCAATTTGTTAACATAAAAAATAACTTTAAATTTATTACCTATGGTTATCAAAAGTCTTTTAGAAAAGTTCTTCGAACAAAACAAAATGCAAGATGTCACTGAAATGCCAGTGGCTAAAATCCAGTCAGTAATCCAACAAATCGCCGATTTCTGTGCAGCAGAAATCGCAAGAGAAGCCGAGCTGCTTTCCGTTGCAGACATCTATGACGCACAGGCAAAGTTCCTGAAGAAAGCTAAGCCCGTGCAGCAGACAGCAAACACGCCTGTGGTGCGCAAGGGCCGCCGCCCGTTCGCCAAAGAGAAGTACAAGAACTATGTGCTGTATTCTTCTCTTGACGATATCCCTGCCGGGGTAGACACAAACAGAATCATGTGTGTCTACACAAACAAGAACGGCAAGCGTGTCGGAAAGAGATACGGCATCCTCGACACCACAATCCCCGCGATGCAAGCACGCAACCATATCCGTTCTGCATACGCACTCAAGATGAACGAGAACTTCTTGAATGTGTCAAGCAAAATGGTGTTCTCCAATCGCAAGGATAGAGTCCTCAAGACGGACCGCAAAATGTATCCTGTGAGATAATCATCCGTTCAATAAATTTATAGGTTTCATTGGGTGGTTTCGGCCACCCATTTTTATTTCACGACAAATGTAAAACCAGAAAAAGTTTTGTTATATTCAATTGTAACCAAAAAATTTTAGAACTATGATAGAAGAATTAAAGAAAGAAATCCTCAACGGCGAAAACACCAACGTCGCATTCTCCGAAAACGGGGCAAAGATGAACGCAACCACCGGCAAGAACCTGCTGGACATGTCGTTCAAAATCCCTGCAATGAGAGCCGGCGGAATGAGGATGGTCAGCAATCTATCGAAACTCGCGTTCATGGAATCTCCTGAACTGTTCATCAGATTCATATTCTATCTCCGCGACATCCGCGGTGGTATCGGTGAACGTGACAGTTTCCGCAACTCTTTCTTGTGGCTTTCCGAGAACCAGCCAGAAATCGCCTCCAAACTTCTGCCGTTCATTCCTGAATATGGCCGTTGGGACGATCTCGTCTGGATTGCCATCCACACCAAGAATGAACATGTGATGGAAACCGCAGTGAAAATCATTGCGAACCAGATGAAAGAGGACAAGGGCAAAGACAATGTCTCACTCCTTGGCAAGTGGCTGCCTTCCGTCAATGCCGGTCTCAAGTCTGTATCTGAGGCAAAAACCCTCATCAAACTCATCAACAAAGTGTATGGCTCCAAAATCAATGCTGCCTACTACAGAAAAACCGTTTCTCTCTTGAGAAAGAAAGCAAACGTGGTTGAACGCAACATCGCTGCAAAGACTTATGGCGACATCAACTACGAGGCAGTGCCTTCACTGGCAAACACTCGTTATGCGAGACTGTTCCTCAAATATGACGAAAACCGCCGTAGAAACTATCTTGACTCTCTCGCCAAAGGAGACAAGAAAATCAATGCAGCAGCATCCTTCCCGCATGATGTGTGGAAACTGATCCGTCGTGAGCCGCAGACTGCAGAGCAGATGTGGAAAGCTCTGCCTGATTTCATCAAAGGCGACTCCAAGACACTTGTTGTGAGAGACGGCAGTGGCAGTATGACTTGCACCATCCCGAACAGCACCACAACTGCTCTTGATGTCGCAAGCTCCCTTTGCGTCTACTTCTCCGAAAGAATGACTGGCGAGTTCAAGAACAAGTTCATCACGTTCAGTGCAAGACCTCAACTTGTCGAACTTGGAGACAACACTTCTCTCGAAGACAAAATGTGGCTGCTTGACAGTTATGATGACTGTTCAAACACCAACATCGAAGCAACATTCCAACTGGTGCTTGACACTGCTGTGAACAACCACCTCAAGCAAGAGGAACTGCCCACATCGTTGCTGATTGTCTCCGATATGGAGTTTGACTATGCGGTAAACCGTTCGGCCCGCGAGGACAAACTGTTCACCACCATCAGAAAAAAATGGGAAGCAGCAGGATACCAGCTTCCGAGACTGGTGTTCTGGAACGTGAACTCAAGAACAGGTGCCATTCCGATGACACAGAACAAAAACGGCGTCATTCTCATCAGCGGGTTCTCCGCATCGCTCTGCAACATGGTTCTCAGTGAGGAGACTGACCCCTATCTCGCCCTCGTCAAGGTTCTCAATGGTGACCGTTACAATCCAATCATAGATGTGATTAGAGACAATCTCTCAACCCTTTAATGGGATTTTGTTTTTCATTCTTTTTCCAAGGCCGCTCAATTGAGCGGCCTTTTTCTATTATAAATAAATTGTATAACTCTAAACAAGATGAACATAAAGTCACTGCAGCCACACAAGTTCCGCTCGAAAAAATCCCCGTTCAAGCAGGGATATTACAATCCGTTGTTCCCGAACAAGTACTGCGGGCAGACTCCAATCATATATCGTTCAAGCTGGGAATACAAAGTGTGCAAGTTCCTTGATGAGTCTCAGTCAGTTACTAAGTGGGGCAGTGAATGCATATGCATACCATATTTCAGCATGTTAGACAACAAGCAGCATGAATACTTCCCAGATTTCTATTTTGAATACAACACTGGGACTACGATAAGAAAGATAATCGTTGAGGTGAAACCAAAGAAAGACTTGACTCCACCAGTGAAGCCAAAGAAAGAGACTCCGAAAACATTGGCGAACTACCAGAGAGCTGCACAGACTTATATCAAGAACATGGAAAAGGCGAAAGCGTGCAAGACATACTGTGAACTGCATAACATGGAATACAAGTTCGTGACAGAAGACTCTCATCTTAACTTTTGATAAATAATATAAAACACTCACATGAACCCGGACATCAAATCCGGGTTTCTTTTTATAAATATATTGTGTATAAATCAAAATATGTTTATAAAACAAGTAGCAGAAAGAGTATTAGTATTGAATGACAAAATGGAGGTGGTGACGGCATACGAAAACGCAAAGTTTTCTGTGTCAGATTCCAGAATAAAGATTTTCTCTGCAAACGACAAGAACATCATATTTTGCGATATGCCCATCGAAAACACAAGTATATTATATAGATAAAATGGCAACCACGACAACCACAATATCATCTGCCTATGGGACAATGACATCAACAACCACAACAACCACAGTCGTCCCCAACATCTACAACGACAAAGGCTGTGGTGGCGGAACTCCATCTTGTGGCGAATACAGCGCATATGTGAAATGCATGCAAGACTTATATGCAGGCGTTGGTGCGTGTCAAGAAATCTACATTCTTGACTCAGATGGCCAGCCAGTTGACATAGACAGAATCGACAGGATAGACATGACACTGAGCAATGAGTTTGAGTGTGTCGTCATGTCGACAGGAAACGCGATAAGTATTGAAAGTTTGCAGACAAGTTATGACGGCCCTTTGTTCGAACTCAATCCAGACAATTTCTGGGACAATGAAGACAAGTATTTTGAAACACATAATGTGAGAGTCGCCGACAATGATCCAGAACTAATATGTCCTGATGATGAGAAAGCAATCATTTTTGGAAAAGAAGAAGACGGTGATGTTTTCCACGGACATATCATCTTCAACCCGTTCACCTACACTGGAGCTTTGTATTTGAAAATCATGTCAAATGAGAACAATGAGGGTTCTTGCATTTGCATGCTGAACGGACTGCCACAGATAGTCACTCTCAATGCTAAAAACAGCATTATAAATATTTTAGACAATTGTGACGCTTCAGTGCTGAATATAATGTCATTGAACTCATTGTATCGACCAAGTGTCTTGAAGGTGAACAGTATTACAGTGTCTTGCACGAAGGGAGTTACAAACAAGGGATTAGTCAGGATATGTTATGATGGTTCAAAGATACCGGAAATCGCAGGCAGGCTTACTGCAGAAATAATGTTGAAGTTCAATGACAGTGATGTTGAAGCTGGAGCTACGAAAATTATAAAATGCGTACCTATGGCAAACGTCAAGAAATCAACTATGATAACAAAGAACAACGGTTGTGGCTGCAGCTGCAAATGCGAGTGTGATGAGAACGAATACAATGTTGGCGGAATAGTCTACAAATATGTGTCACAACTGCCTACTGCAAGTTGGAACACAATGAATGCAATATATCTTGTGGACAATCCAAACGCAACAAAAGAAAAGCAGTATTTGGAGTACATAACCGTAAAGAGAAATGTCAACGGAGTATGGGCATACACTTGGGAGAGAATGGGTGATGTGAACTATGACATCAATGTCGAGCAGAAATCTAAACACTCTGTCGCAATAAATCTCACAGACAACGAAGATGACAAAGACACAATAGTGCTGAAACATAAAGACCGCAAGAATGGAAAAGGTTCTATGATTGCGTTTGACAAAGATGGAGACAGCACAATCGTCGCAAAAGTGACACACATCGACGGAGGACGATTATAAATAAATTATGGAACAGAATAACGAATTCACCAGGATAACGCTTCTGCAGAATGACAAGATAAGTTCATATTCCGTCAAAGACTTTCTTGAACATATGAACTACAAGCTGGCTTCTGCTGAGCCTATATGGTTTGACAGCAATTTCTACAAGAAACCGAAAATGTTCATAGGGAATGCTGATGGCAAACCTGTGTTCGTTGGTCCATATATGGCAGGCGATGGCATTTCAATTGTGAATGACACAAGCTCAAAACGAGTTGGTGAAATCAGAATGAAATACCCGATACCGGTTCTTTCAGGAAATTCAGGAAAAGTGCTTGCTGTCAGTGTCGATGAAACTCATATTGAATGGGCAGACCTCAACATTGAACATGGCACTACTGAATACTGGAACTCAAGAATAGGATATGTGCCTGAAGCCGGAAAAATCATCATTTATGATGATTACAAGACTGAAACAATCGAAGGCAAAACTGTAATGTATCCTGGAATAAAAGTCGGAAACGGAAATGCATATGTACAAGATCTGATGTTTGCAGATAGTTATTACAACGACTTGTTTGAACGACATATAAATGATGCATCTATACACGTGACTCCACAAGACAAACAGAGATGGAACAGAAAACTGAATGTTGACGACATCCAGGGCGTTGAAAATGAAACTTTGATATTCAACAGAAACTAATATAAATAAAAAATAAATATAATAAATAAAATGGCAGAAACTTGGTCTGATGAACCCTTAATTAGTAAAATAACATTGCCTGGCTCAGGTGGTTCTTACTATTTGAAAGATGCTGAAGCTAGACGAAAAATTGAAGCTCTTGGTGCACCAACCCACTTCTTGGGCCAGACAACAACCGCATTGACTGATGGTTCTACAACGAACCCCATCACTATTGGTGGAAAATCTGTTACTGCAGAAGGTGGTGATATTGTTGTATATTCAACTGGTGGACCTGCATTGCAAGGATTGACAAAAGAATTTATTTGGGATGGAAGCCGATGGTTACAACTCGGTGACCTTTCAAATCTCGGAAAACTTGCTTACAAAGATAACGTTGTACTTGAAAAAGGAAGTGCTGCAAATGTTCTTGGCAGCGGTACAACATTCACAGCAGCAGATTCTGCAGTATCATTCACTGGTAACACCACCGCTAATGTTATTGGTGCTGATGCTACGCTGCAAGCTACTGCTCCAACATTGACTGTTACGGCACAAATGACAACACTCGGAGCATCTGCATCTGGAACAGCAGTCACTCCTGCAACAACAGCTAATGCTATCACTGAACTTGGAACTCCTACAACCGATGTTTTTGTGAAAAGCGTTACTGCAGAAACCAACAAAAAACTGGTCACCACATCAGTGATACCTGCTGGAACAGCCACAAGTGTCCTGCAAGGCGTCACCCCGACTACACAGAAACTTGGTGTTTCTACATTGACTCCTGCTACAAATGCTGCACATGAAGCAATTTATAATATCACGCCTATCACATCAAAACTGGCAACAACCACAATTCCTAATGTTACTAACACCACTGATGTGTCTATTCCTAATGTGACTGGCCATGATGACGTGTCTATCCAGTCAGTGACCAGTGTTGGCACAGCTGACACTTGGGCTTTTGCGATGGGTAGTGGAACTGACGCTGAAACTCTTATCATCACAGGCACAAATGGAACAGTTCCCACAGTAGAAGATAAAGTTGCAACAAAGGTGACATTAGGCACTGCTCTTCAAGCATCAAAGGTGACACTGGGAACTGCTATCACCGCAGCAACTGGTAGTCTAACTTCAAGTGGTGATGGTGCTACTGTTGCTACAGGACTAAATAATCCTAACACTTTTGCTGTTGCTACTGTTGGCACATCCGTCACATATGCTACTGGTTCATTGTCAGCAAGTGGTGATGGTGCTGCTGTTGTTACTGGCATTGATGCAACAAACAAGACATCTGTTGCTACTGTTGGTACAGCCGTCACTGTTGCTACTGGCGCAACTGCTACTGATGCTACAGGTGCTGCTATCGTAACTGGTGTAACCATCGGTGACTCTGCTCCAGCAATCACTGCATTTGGAACTCCTACAACTGCAACTGTTCTACAAAGCGTCACTGTTACAGATCCTACAATCACGATTTCAACTAACGCATCAGGTGGTGTTAGCGTTGCTACAGGAATTGATGAAGCTACAGCAACTCCTCCTGCTGTCACCTTCAACAGCAAAGACCAGAAAGCTGTTGTTGACAACATTGGTACAGGAACTGCTGCTGGACAGGCAATCACTGTTGGAGCTGATACTGTCAAAGTTGCTGAATTTGATAGCCTTGACATCACAATTGTTGATCCTTCATAATAAAACATCATTATATTGCAATGCCGGAACACATGTTCCGGCATTTTTTATATGTCAAGAATTATAAATAATTAAAACAATAATCACAAACTATGTCCGTAGTAAAGAAAATTCAATTACCAGACAATACAATTGTTGACATAAACGACAATAGAATAAAACGATACACAAACGCAACAGGCACTGCAGCAGTTTCGGCTGACCCTCCTTACACTCATGCTAAATGGGATGTCACTGATGCATCAATAACTGCTTATTATGATGGACTTGTCGTTTCACTTGTCGTGCCTGTCACTGGACACGACACTTTTGGAACAGCATTCCAGATAAACTCACTTGGCTACAAGCCTGTCGTCTTTGATGACAATGATGGAATTGGTGACAGACATACAGCAGGCTCAACGATTTGGATGGTCTACAATCCAACACAGACTTCCACTCTGTATATGAATTCATCTACAGCAACGACTGTGACTGGGTGTTGGCAATCTGTTGAAGGCAACCCCGGAAATGTCGTCTACACAGGTCTAGATGAATCTCAGGGTGACATCATAGACTCAGCAACAGGACAACAAGTCGACATAAAACAATATGCTAAAAAAGAATGGGTGGAAGATCAAGAATATCTGACGCTTGAGACACTGCCGCCTGATCTTGGCGTCCAGTCTGACTGGAACGAGACTGACTCCGAGAGCAAAGCATTCATAAAGAACAAGCCGACTATACCACAACCGCCAACAATCGGAACACTTTCAACGACAAGTGCGTCTGCGCAATCGACATCAGCAAGTGAAAGTTTCAGCAATGCAATCACATTGCACAAGATCTCTAAAACCGGTTCATACAATGACTTGCTGAACAAGCCAACGATTCCAGCTGCACCTGGAACGCTGAACACTAACATTTCTACCGCACAGTCTGTTTCATCATCTGAAGCATTGAGTGGTTCAATAAGTCTCCACAAGATAGCTAAGACTGGTTCATATAACGACTTGCTGAACAAACCAAACTTTGCGACAGTCGCAACAAGTGGAAGCTACACTGATCTGGACAACAAGCCAACTATACCGGCTGCTCCTGGAACATTGAACACGAACAATACAACTGCACAGACTGTTTCTTCATCTGAAGCATTGAGCGGTTCAATTAGTCTTCACAAGATTGCTAAAACCGGAAGTTATGGTGATTTGCTGAACACGCCGAGCTTTGCTACTGTGGCGACATCTGGTAGTTATACAGATCTTGACAACAAGCCGACTATACCTACTGTGAACAATGCGACACTGACTATTCAGAAGAATGGCACGCAAGTTGCGACTTTCACTGCAAATGCTTCGTCTAATGTGACCGCAAACATCACTATACCGACAACGGTAAGTTCATTTACAAATGATGCAGGATACATTACTGCTGACCAAGCATTGCCGCCGGTGACTGCAGCAGACAATGGAAAGTTCTTGATTGTGACTAATGGCTCTTGGCAGATCCAAGAGCTCCACACAAATGTGTATTTTACAGGAAACACAACTCCATCTCAGGCGCTTGGCGACAACGGAGACCTTTATTTGCAAACCCTATAATTTAGCTTAATATGAAAAACATCGAAAAAGCAATTGAAGCAGAACAAGAGTACATCCAACTGAACTTGCAAGGCGAGCAGCCAAACATACATGACTACCTCGACCAATGGGGATATTCAGATTTAGAAGAGTTTCATAATGACAAAATTGAATATCAGTTGAAAAATTTAGACTGGACTGTCATAGAACAGCCAAGAATAGATTTGTCGTTGGTCACATGGAATGTTAGAGACAAAGTCCCGTCATACATGTATGCTATAAACACTGGCGAAAAATACGCGTTCATCAAAAATGGTTATGAAAATGAGAATGAACTTGTAGACAAAGGGTTCACGATAGTCAAATTTGGATATAACGCGACGAATGAAACAGCCACAAGTGGATTGATACTATCTTTTGATGGTGATTTTAGATTGTATCTGCTTATTCCAAAACATATAGATGTGTCAATCAACTTGTTTTTGAAAAAGCTCAATGAATATTTCATACAGCTTGGCCTTGACTCTGTCGTTGATGGCAATGACATACTGATAGATGGAAGAAAAGTGTGTGGAAGCGCCACGTTTGAAGCAGGTGACATGACAGGCTTTGTCTGTCAAGTTACATTCACTGACCATATTGATGAAATAAAAGAAATATGTGGTGAGAGAAACAAAATGCCGGGATTCATACCGCAAAACATTCTCACTGCATACCAATTAAAAGATAAATTTTTAGAATGGCTACAATAATATTATATCCAACAGCTGACGTCACACTGAACCATTCATGCAGTTCTGGTAGTTCTGGTTATTCTCTAATTGATGATGTGACACCAGATGACAATTCAACATATATTTATCTACGATCTGGTGGTAGTGATACTTCATCATCTTCAGCTAACGCGACATCTACATTCAAAGTGAGCGGCACATCGCCATATACCAATAAAAAAGTGTATATAACTGGTGTTAGTTATCGCGTGCGTGGTTGGCGCGGTGATAACGGATCAGCGGGGGGTGTTGCTAGAATCGGTGTATCCATAAATAATGGCAATTACACAAATGGCTCAGAACATTCTTTGGCTAAATCATGGACTAACTACTCAGCCAGTCTTAGTCCATCCGGTCTTAACACAACATACAATACATTTGATGCCGCTAACATACGCATGCAAGTGTACACAACCGCTGTTGGAAAAAGCAACAACGAAACAAGAATAACCCAAGCATATTTAACTATAACATATCTTCCATACTATAATGTTTCAGTTGGCGGTTCGCAAGGGTGTTCATCAGCAACAGCAAGTGCATCTGAAGCAAGAGAAGGCACAAACGTCACTTTCACCGCAACGGCAAGTTCAGGATACCGGTTTGACGGATGGTATTCTGATTCTAGCTACACGACTCGTGTGTCCACAAGCGCATCATATACTGCTGCCATAAATGCTGACACAGTGTTGTATGCTAAAGCCAAAAAAATCTACACTATAACAGTCCACGGTGATGACCACATGTCAGCAAGCACAGACTTGGCATCTGGAGTAGATGGCGAAGTCGCGCATCTTGTAGCAGACTACACATCGGGTATCGTCACCTTTGACGGGTGGTACACTGATGCTGCGAAAACACAGCGTGTCTATCCGTATCGAGAATGGGAATACACGATAAACGGCGCAAATCTAGAAGTGTGGGTGAAGTCAACCGTGTCATTTGGACTATATGTCAAGCTGAGCGGCACTTGGACACTTGTGAACAGACTATACCGGAAAGAGAATGGTTCATGGGTGGTGCAAGAACGTCCCGACCAAATTTTGTCTAATGATGTCAAATATGTCAAAAAAGACACATAACCATAACACATCATTCGTTTTTATAAATACAAAAATAATATACTGTCAACATGCCAGAACCTATCATAACAATACCAATCAAATGGATTACCGACAAGAACAAACAGAACTTTTTTCCGGTAACTCATCTGAATGCTGTCAGAAACACACAGAATGAAAATCTGACTGTTCTGCTTGGAAGAAAGCAAGACATGATAACAAGTGACAACAAACTCAGCTGGGATCTTGTGGATCATCCAGATCTTCCAACAGTGAACGACGCGACACTGACTATCCAGAAAAACGGCACAACAGTACAGACATTCACCGCAAACGCTTCATCTAACAAGACTGCTAACATAACCGTTCCGACATCTGCTGCTGATGTGAATGCTCTGCCTAGTTCTACTAAGTATGGCGCATCACTTGTCTTGAGCATAGATTCTACCACATATGTGGTGACTGCTCAACTGAAAGACCAAGATGGCAACAACCTCGGCAGTGCACAGACTGTTGACTTGCCTCTCGAAAGTGTCGTCGTCAGTGGCTCATATGACGCAGCCACAAAGAAAGTGATATTGACACTTCAGAATGGAAGCACTATAGATTTCAGTGTTGCTGACTTGATAAGTGGTCTTCAGACTGAAATAACTGTGCAGAACCCGTTGTCTGCAGATCTCATTACGGATGGCAACACGAACAAAGTCTACACGGCGACAGAAAAGACTAAACTGAGTGGCATCGCATCTGGTGCAGAAGTCAATGTCCAGTCAGACTGGAATGTGACAAGCAGCACAAGTGATGCTTTCATCAAGAACAAGCCCACAATTGGGAACGCAACCATAACGCTCCAGAAAAACGGCACGAATGTAGATTCATTCACGACAAACGCAACAAACAACAAGACTATAAACATTGCAGTGCCGACAAAGACAAGTGACTTGACGAATGACGGTGACGGCACGAATGCATTCTTGACACAGCACCAAGACATTTCTGGAAAGCAAGACAAGATAACCTCAACGAACAAACTGAGCGCTGACCTTATCTCAGATGGAACGACGAACAAAGCCTACACCGCAACAGAAAAAACTAAACTGAATGGCATTGCTGCTGGTGCTGAAGTGAATGTCCAGTCAGACTGGAATGTTGTAGACTCTTCAAGTGATGCTTTCATAAAGAACAAGCCGACAATTGGAAACGGCACGCTTACAATATGGCAAAACCAAACATCTAAAGGCACTTTTACGGCAAACCA
>Ga0247609_10000097_pt1 | contig 120846 bp, 86 predicted proteins | sample 172DNAGHGlowgp2_FD_193487 | JGI IMG/M metagenome (GOLD analysis project Ga0247609, IMG submission 193487) | Sheep rumen microbial communities from Palmerston North, Manawatu-Wanganui, New Zealand - 1728 DNA GHGlow gp2 | ecosystem: Host-associated > Mammals > Digestive system > Stomach > Rumen ...
ATAGCATAACCTTTAAGTTTTATGCTATAAAGGTACAAAAAAATCTGCACATAGCCAAACTATTTCATGACTATGTGCAGCCTTTAATTGTTAAAAAGAGTCTATAGGGACTTTTTCAGTGCCTTCGATGTTTGCAGTTCCTTTTTTTGTCTTTTAGCTTGTATTTCTTTCAAAAGTTTTGTCTGTTTCATTGGAGGGACGTTCTCTCGCACCTTCGCACCCTCGACAGTTAAGAATGCGAGGATTGATATAATATAATAAGGTGTATTTGTAAACAAGAGTTAAAAACACACATTCTGATGAAAAAAATGCTCGAAATATTTGGAGGGTATTCCTAAAAGCACTACTTTTGCAGTGTACTATTAAGGTAGTACACCATTACACCGACAAACATACCTGTTTTTGAAGGGTGATGGCGAGACAGAATCAAGAACGTTAAACATTAAAAGAATAGAATTATGCAAACTATCATTACCGCAGCTGCCATTTTCAGTATGTATCTGAACGCAGCAGAGAACCAGAACTCGAATTACTATTACAATGCCGACATGGAGAACGGCAAGGTGACAACCATGTATGTATATACAGAAGATGGTCAGAGCCTCTCAGGCAAAGTGGCTTATCATTATGAGTATGACGAGCAGGACCGTTTGGTAAAAAAAGAGACCATGCGCTGGGACAGTCAGAGAAACCAATGGGTCAATGAGCGTTGTCTCGAACTGACCTACACTACAGAGGGCTATGAGGTGGCGATGCGGAAATGGGATCGTAACGGACAGGCCTACCTTCCTGTGATGGAGAAAGCCGTTTACCACTATGCCTTCAATCAGGTGATGGCCGTGAACTATCTGCGCCGCCAGGCAGAAGACAAGGATTATACATCGGAGGGCGGCATGTTTGTGATGAACCCCACGGAGGGAATACTCCTGGCAACGAGATAAACGTAATACAAGGATAGGAGAAAAGTATTCTAACCCCAAGAGAGAAGTATTCTAACTCCAAGAGAAAAGTAATATAACCCTGTTAAACAAAGAATGATATTATGATTGAGATACAAAACATCAGCTACCACTATGCAGGTGCCAAGCAACAGGTGTTCAGCGACTTCAGTCTGAGTCTGCACAAGAACAACATCTACGGACTGTTAGGTAAGAACGGAACAGGCAAGAGTACCCTGTTGTATTTGATCAGCGGACTCCTTCACGCCCAGAAGGGATCCATCCGCATCAACGGAATGGAAACACGTCTGCGCCGTCCGGAGGTGTTACAGGAATTGTTCATCGTTCCCGAGGAATTCGATCTTCCCAAGATAACCCTCGAACAGTATATCCATATCAATCAGCCGTTTTATCCCCATTTCAGTCGTGAGGTGCTCGAAAGCTGTCTGTCCGACTTTGATCTGCCAAGCTCCCTCCATCTGAATACCCTCTCGATGGGGCAGAAGAAGAAGGTATTCATGAGCTTTGCCCTTGCGGCGGGGACAAAACTGCTGTTGATGGATGAGCCTACCAATGGTCTGGACATCCCCAGCAAGACACAGTTCCGCAGGGTGGTGGCCAACCACATGACTGATGACCGTACGTTGATTATCTCCACCCACCAGGTGCACGATGTGGAGCAGCTGCTGGATCACATCTTGATCCTCGACCATAGTCATCTGCTTCTCGATGCCAGCGTGGCCGACATCTGCGAGAAATATACCTTTGAGTTCCGTCAGCCTGGACAGGCAGATGATGACGTGATCTATGCCGAGCCGTCGCTGCAAGGCAATGCCGTGATTGCCCAACGTGGAGAGGGTGATGCAGAGACCCAGCTGAACCTCGAACTGCTCTTCAATGCTGTGACCTTAGGAAAGATTTAAAAACATAGAGACAAAGAAAATGGAAAACTTCAATATAAGCCGTTTCGGCAAGATGCTGCGCTGGACATTCTGGCATGACAAGAACGAATTCGTGCGTTCACAGTTGCAAGGACTGTTAGGTCTTACACTCTGCTTCCTTTTCATGCACATAGGTGCATCAATGGGTGCCAGAGAAGGTATGAAGGCCATGAGCCTCGCCGTGGTGATCTGCCTTGTCGTAGCTTATGTCTGCACAGCCAGTAACATGCACTACTCAATGAAGTCACGTGATGACTGGCGTGCCCTGAACCTGTTGCCAGCCAGTAATATCGAGAAGTTCCTTGCCCGTTACCTCTCCTCCATACTGCAGGGAGTCGGTGTTGTCGTGATGATCTTCTTAGCTGATATCATGTTGTATCTTATCTCACTGATCTTCATACCCTCGTCGGCACAACTGATTATCTGTCATCTTATCAACGGCTCGGGTTATTTGGAAAGACAGCCGTTACAGGAGGTGCTGGGCTCAATGGTCAGCCTCACCATGCTACACTCCTGCTACCTGGCAGGTGCCAACCTTTTCCGAAATGTGAAGTATTCCTGGGTGTTCACCACCCTTGCACTCATCGTGGTTGCCGCCATTATCATAAGCGTACTTCTTCACACTCATTCTTCCCAAGGGCAGCTTGTTGTGCCCGACTGGATAGAATATACCATTTGCTGTGTGATCATCGTGTTCAACTACTGGCTGTCATTCCGGTTATTCTGCCGTCGTCAGCTCATTGGTCAATTCATCAATCATTAATCATGGAAAAGTTTCAATTCAATAGATTCCTGAATGTGCTCAAGTGGTATCTTCAGGTGAACCGCAACCCATTACTGGCATGGACGGTAGGTGTTTTCCTCTGTGTATTTGTAGGAGAGTGTTTCATGCTGTGGGCCATGGCTAAGACTGATCATCAAGCATGGTCACTTCAGTATTCAAATTATGTCAGTGGGACAACCGGCTTCTGGCTCGGTGCCACACTGATCCTGGTCCTCTACATCCAGACCACACTGTTCAACAAGATCAGTAACAAGCGTATTGGAACCATCTTCCTGACACTGCCCGCCTCGAATGCGGAGAAATTTACGGTGCTCTTCATCTATGTGCTTCTCATCTCACCCCTTTGCCTCCTGTCGGCATTCGTCCTGGGTGACATGCTGCGCATGGTAGTGATACCTCTGTTCAGTCAAGTAGGTATGGTGTCCAGTCTGCGCGAGGTCGTGAGCGGTATCTTCATCTTTCCGCCGCAAGACACCCTTCCCACGAGACTGACGGAATGCCTCTTCCTCTTCTCAGCTGTTGTTTGGCTACATTCCATGTATCTTTTGGCTGGAGCCGCCCTTCGCAAGAATGCCTTCAGCTTTGTCTCGACGGCATTACTGCTGGCTGTATGTCTTCTGGGATACCTCATCTCATCCAACATCGACAAGTTGCGCACATGGGACAATATCTCACAGGTTTTCAAAGTCTTCATTTGGCTATGCATCCTCGGAGGTTTGCTATGGGCAGCCTGCAACTACTGGCTGAGCTACCGTATCTTCAAGAACTATCAATTGATTAATAACAAAACGACGAACTTATGATATTCAGTAATGACAAAGCTATTTACATCCAGATAGCCGACCGCCTGTGCGACGAGATATTAGCGGGCACCTATCAGGATGATGAGCGCATCCCCAGTGTGCGAGAGTATGCCGTACTGCTGCAGGTGAACACCAATACGGCAGTGAAAGCCTACGACGAGCTGGCACGTAGCGAGATCATCTACAACAAACGAGGCTTAGGCTATTTCGTCACCAAGGGGGCGAAGAAGAAAATCCTGCGGGAACGGAAGAAGGTCTTCATGAAAGAGAAACTGCCCGAGATGTTCCGTCACATGCAGCTGTTGGGCATTGACATTTCCGAGATCGATGAGGCATGGAAGGGCTTCAAGGAGTAATGCCAAGAAAAGTTAAATGTACCCCTGTATGATGAGATCGTGCAACTCTGCCAAAACCTCTCTCGTCAAACAGGCATCAATCCATAACAAATGATACATTTAAAAGACATCAACAAGACCTACTTCGGTGCGCAACCCCTCCATGTGCTCAAGGGCATCAACCTCGACATTGCGAAGGGAGAGTTTGTGAGCATCATGGGAGCCAGCGGTTCGGGGAAATCCACCTTACTTAATATATTGGGTATTCTCGACAACTACGATACAGGAGAATATATTCTGGCCGACACGCTCATCAAAGATCTGAGTGAGCGCCGTGCTGCCGAATACCGTAACCGTATGATCGGCTTTATCTTCCAGAGTTTTAACCTCATCTCGTTCAAGACTGCCGTGGAGAACGTGGAACTGCCTCTGTTCTACCAGGGCGTGAGCCGTCGCAAACGCCATCAGTTAGCCATGGACTATCTGGATCGGTTAGGACTCCTCGATTGGGCTGACCATTACCCCAATGAGTTGTCGGGTGGACAGAAACAACGTGTAGCGATTGCCAGAGCACTCATCACCCATCCACAGATCATCCTCGCCGACGAACCCACCGGTGCACTCGACTCGAAGACATCTGTGGAGGTGATGCAGCTGCTCAAAAAACTCAATGCCGAAGAAGGGATGACCATCGTGGTGGTGACCCATGAGAGTGGTGTGGCCAACGAGACGAACAAGATCGTGCACATCAAGGACGGGGTAATCGGAGCGATCGATGAGAACCTCGATCATAAGGCATCACCTTTCGGCATCGGTGGCATCATGAAATAACAACGGGTATCACTATTCACAACGAGTAGAATCACTACCACTAATCAACAATCACATGCAAGACATTCTCACAGAAATATGGTCAACGGCTCAGCGAAACAAGTTGCGCACGGCACTTACCGGCTTCGCGGTGGCATGGGGGATCTTCATGCTCATCGTACTGTTAGGAGCGGGCAACGGACTGATCAATGCGCAGACCCAGCAGATGAACCGTTACTTGGCCAACTCGATGAAGGTATTCCCGGGTAACACTTCAAAAACCTACAAAGGACTGAAAGAAGGACGATATGTTCCATTGCGCGACCGTGACATGGAAACCACCCGTCACCGTTTCTCCAACCATGTGGATCAGGTGGGTGCCGAATATTCACAAGACGGACTGATGATGACCTATGGACAGCAGTATATCAGCATCACGCTCTCAGGTGTCTATCCCAACCACGCCCAGATAGAAAAGCGCGAAATACTCTACGGGCGTTTTGTCAACCAGATCGACATGCGTGACAAGCGGAAAACGGTGGTGATCAGTCAGCAGCAAGCCAAGGAACTCAGCAGTGACATATCCTCCCTGATCGGACGTTATGTGCGCATCGGCAGCTTCGCCTTCCAGGTGGTGGGCATCTACAAGAATGATCAGTCGGAACGGAACAACGGGGCCTTTACCGCTTTCACCACCATGCGCACCATGTATGGCTATGGCGACCGTGTGGGGAATATCGAATACTCTTTCCACGGATTGGAAACAGTGGAGGAGAACAAGGTCTTTGAAAAGAGCTACCGTGCGCAGATCAACGAGAACCACCAGGCAGCCCCTGATGATGAACGCGCCTTATGGCTGTGGAATCGCTATACCGATAACATCCAGATGCAGACGGGTATCGGCATCATCCGCACCGCCTTGTGGATTGTCGGACTATTCACCTTGTTGAGCGGCATCGTCGGTGTGTCGAACATCATGCTCATCACCGTGAAGGAACGCACACGTGAGTTTGGCATCCGTAAGGCTATCGGTGCCAAGCCCTGGTCGATCCTGAAGCTGATCATCATAGAGAGCGTCATCATCACTACCTTTTTCGGCTATATCGGTATGGTGTTGGGTGTGGCGGCCAATGAGTATATGGATGCCACATTAGGACATAACGTGATCGACACCGGTATGTTCAAAGCCACCCTCTTTGTGAACCCCACCGTTGGGCTTGACGTATGTATAGAGGCTACGGTGGTGATGATCATCGCGGGAACCCTTGCCGGACTCGTACCTGCACGGAAAGCAGCAAAGATCCGTCCTATTGAAGCCTTGCGGGCTGAGTAAGTAATGGCAGAAATCGTTCGACAGGCAAAACAGATATAACTGGAAATCATAGAAACATGAGAATAGATATCGATAACTACAGAGAAATCTTAGATACGCTCACACGTAACAAGAGCCGCTCGTTCCTCACCGGTTTTGGTGTGTTCTGGGGTGTGTTCATGCTCGTGGCCCTGATTGGTGGAGGACAAGGACTGAAAGAGATGCTGCAACAGAACTTTGCAGGCTTCGCCACCAACTCATCCATGATATGGGCACAGCCTACCACCAAAGCCTACAAGGGATTCCGTAAGGGCCGATACTGGGGAATGGTCTATCGCGATGTGGATCGCCTGAAGGCACAGGTTCCTGAACTCGACGTGGTGGCTCCCATGGTGTCTCGCTGGGGCAACTCTGCGGTTTATAAGGACAAGCGGAACAGCTGTAACATGAGTGGTGTCACTCCCGAATATGCCAAGGTGATGGAACCGAAGATGTATTACGGGCGGTATATCAACGACATGGACATGGCGCAACGCCGCAAGGTGTGTGTGTTAGGAAAGAAAGTATATAAGGAACTGTTTCCCGGCGGGGGTGATCCCACGGGGAAGCAGATACGTATCGATTCCGTCTATTATCAGGTGATCGGCGTGGACTACAAAGAGGGAGGTGTCAATATCAACGGACGGTCGGAGGAGGCCGTGACGATCCCGATCACATTGATGCAACAGACCTACAACATGGGCGAGGAGGTGCACGTCATCTGCACCACGGGAAAGCCAGGTGTCACCATGTCGGCCCTCGCCCCTCGGATGCGTGAGGTGATTGCCCGTGCCCATACCGTCGATCCTACCGATGAACAGGGTGTGATGGTGTTCAATACCGAGGTGCTGTTTAAGCTGATGGACAATCTCTTCAAGGGCGTGAATTTCCTCATCTGGCTCGTAGGCTTGGGAACATTGTTGGCAGGAGCCATCGGGGTGTCGAACATCATGATGGTAACTGTCAGGGAGCGCACCACCGAGATCGGCATACGGCGTGCCATTGGTGCCACCCCTCGTGTCATCCTCTCCCAGATCGTGTCAGAGAGTGTGATCCTCACGGCAGTGGCTGGTATGAGCGGTATCCTCTTCGCCGTGTTTGTGCTACAGATGTTAGAGTTAGGAAACACCGAAGACGGGATCCTCGCTGCCCATTTCCAGGTACATTTCTGGACAGCAATCTTTGCGGCTTTCATCATCGGCATCATGGGCGTATTGGCCGGTCTTGCTCCTGCCTGGCGTGCCATGAGTATCAAACCTGTTGATGCCATGCGCGATGAATAAAGTCTTTTTTCCTATTCGCTGATCTTATATCGAAAACAAAATAAAAACGTAATAAAATGAAAAAGTACAGAAAACTGATGATTGCGATCATCGTCGCATTGATCTTCATCGGAACCTTCGTGTTCCTGTATCAGAAATCGCAGCCGAAGCCTGTTGCCTACATGGAATTCACACCCAAGATGACGGACATCGTGAAGACCACGATCATCACGGGAAAGATTGAACCGCGTAACGAAGTGAATATCAAACCACAGGTGAGCGGCATCATCTCCGAGCTGTTCAAGGAAGCTGGCGACTATGTCAATGCCGGTGACATCATCGCTAAGGTGAAGGTGATTCCCGACATGAACCAGCTCAGCAGTGCGGAGAGTCGTGTGCGCTTAGCCCTTATCAACCTCAAGCAGGCAGAGATCGACTTTGACCGCGAGGAGAGCTTATACAAGCAGAACCTCGTCAGCGATGAGGAGTTTGACAAAGTGAAACAGTCATTGAAACAGGCCCGTGAGGAGAAAATGGCTGCCGATGATGCCTTGGCCGTGGTGCGCGACGGTGTGTCGAAGAGCAATGCTAAGGCCAGTTCCACATTGGTGCGCTCCACCATCTCGGGTGTAATCCTCGATATTCCGGTAAAAGTGGGAAACAGTGTGATCCTGAGTAACACCTTCAACGATGGTACCACCATTGCCAGTGTGGCGAACATGAACGACCTGATATTCCGGGGTAATATTGACGAAACGGAAGTGGGACAACTGGTAACGGGCATGCCGATGAAGATCACGATCGGTGCCTTGCAAGATCTCTCCTTCGATGCTTCCTTGGAGTATGTGTCTCCCAAAGCGGTAGAGAGCAACGGTGCCAACCAGTTCGAGATCAAGGCCGCTGTTCGAGTGCTCAAGGGTAGTAAGATCCGTTCTGGCTACAGTGCTACGGCTGAGATCGAATTAGCCCATGTGAACCATGCTCTCTCCGTACCTGAGAGTGCCATCGAGTTCAGAGGCGACTCCACTTTCGTGTACCTCATACATGAGAAAGATCAGGAAAAGACCTACGAGCGCAAACAAGTGGTGACAGGACTGAGCGACGGAGTGAACATCGAGATCAAAGGCGGTGCTACTGTCAAAGACAAGGTGCGCGGTCCGAAGATTGTTGCAGAGAATGGAGAGGAGTGAAACAACGATACAAATGACAAATAGGATGAAAACAAAACAAACAGGATGGGGCACCATCGTCTATCGGTGCCTGTGCCCGATCGCCCTCATCGGAATGACGATACCTTGTGAGGCCCAGCAGACATGGTCGCTCAGTCAATGCATCGACTATGCGGTGGAACACAATATCTCGGTGAAACAGCAGGACGTGACCCGTTTGCAGCGTGAGGTGGATGTCAACACTGCTAAAAACAGTCGTTTGCCCGACTTGAGTGCTTCGGCATCGGAGAACTTCTCGTTCGGTCGCGGACTGACGGCAGAGAACACCTATACAAACACCAATACCAGCAGCACCTCTTTCAGCTTAGGAACGAGTGTCCCATTGTTCACGGGATTCCGTATTCCAAGAACCCTCGAACTGCAGAAACTGAATTTAGAGGCTGCCAATGCCGACTTGGAGAAGGCGAAAAATGATATCCGTATGCAGGTGGCACAGGCCTACGTACAGATCTTGTATAGCATGGAACTGTGCGATGTGGCACGGCGGCAGGTCAGCATCGATTCCCTCCATGTGTTCCGTCTGAAAGAGATGATGAAAAACGGAAAGGCCAGCGGTACCGAGGTGGTTCAGCAAGAAGCCGCCATGGCACAGAGTAAGCTCACGGTGACACAGGCCGATAACGACTATCGTCTTGCCTTACTCACACTCTCACAGTTGTTGGAGCTGCCTTCTCCTGAAGGCTTTGCCATCGAACGCATCTCCCCGGAATCACTCTCACTCAGCAGCCTGACCACCCTGTCGCCTGATGCCATCTATCAGGAAGCTCTGTTGGTGAAACCTGAGATCCAAGCAGAAAAATACCGTCTGGAGGGAACGGAGAAGAGCATAGAGATTGCCAAGAGTGCCAAACTCCCCTCACTGTCGTTCCAAGCAGGGATGGGATCCAACTACTACAAGACGAGCGGATTCGCTGCCGAAGGTTTCTTCAAGCAACTGAAAAACAACTTCAGTCAGTACTTGGGACTGAACCTGAACATCCCCCTCTTCAACCGTTTCGAAACACGCAATAACATCAAAAATGCCCAGTTGTCTCAGTATCAACAGCAGCTGCAGCTTGAGCAGGTGAAAAAAGGACTGTACAAAGAGATACAGCAGGCTTACTACAATGCCGTGGCCTCACAGGCCAAGTATGAGAGTAGCAGCGAGGCCAAGCGCAGTCAGGAAGAGGCCTTCCGTCTGATGACGGCCAAATATGAGTATGGCAAAGCCAATATCACTGAGTTCAACGAGACGAAAAACAACTTGATGAAGGCCGAGAGTGACTTGGCACGTGCTAAATACGAGTACTTGTATCAACAGGCCCTGCTTGACTTCTATCGCGGGCATGACCTCACGTTTCAAAGGCCCTGAGGCCTCCACATGGTTGAAGGTTTTGGCCTTCGAGATGATGCTGACTCACTGAGCCCACTATAAATGTGGGCTCAAATTCCTTTCTTTCTTTTCCCTTTTCAGCCTTTTTACCATCCAAGAATCAAGAGTAGGCGGAACAAAACAATTTGTTTTGTTCTCAAAAAAACGTCACTTTGGGAAGTAAAAACCGTCATCTTAGAGAACAAAACAATTTGTTTTGTTCTTCGAGGTATTGGTAATTGGATATGAAAGCCTTGTTACTCCGCATGAAAAGGGCGTTTCATGACATTTCATAGAATACGATGATCAAATGGATAGGGGAGCAAAAAAAACAGTATTCGTGATGCTGATTGAAAAAAAAGTTGTACCTTTGCACCCCGAATGGTGATGTCTTGGTGTTCCATCAAGGCATAAAAGGGAATCAGGTGCAAGACCTGAGCAGTGCCCGCTACTGTAATCTCCATTATGGGAAATCCAACAAATGCCACTGTCTGCAAAGATGGGAAGGCGGATTTCTCGGAGAAAGCCAGGAAACCTGCCACTCGCCAAATGTTTACGTTACCCCCGGGAACAGGGGTTCGGCAAGTATTGAACTCTACTTGATCATGAGTCGTAGAAAAGTCGCTATGTGTGCGCTGTGCACACTGTTTTCCGTATTGTTACAGGCACAGACCGTGCCTGACAAGCAGGTTATGCTCGATGAGGTGGTCGTGACGGGCACGGGCACGGAACACCTGCTGAAGGATGCCCCTGTGCAGACGGAGGTGATCAGTGGGAAGACACTCAGGAACTTCGCAGGAAAGAGCATTGAGGAGATCTTGGGCATGCTCACCGCCTCGTTCGACTTCAACGAAGACGATATGGGCAGTCAGATGCAGATGAACGGTCTGGGCAACAACTATATCCTGATTCTGATTGACGGCAAGCGCATCCATGGCGATGTGGGTGGACAGAACGACCTGAGTCTGATTGATCCGCACAACATCGACAAGATAGAGATCGTGAAAGGAGCCTCCAGTGCCCTCTACGGCAGTGATGCCATCGCTGGTGTGGTGAATATCATCACGAAGAAGCACGATCAGGAAGGAATCCTGCTGGAGAACACCTCGCGGATAGGAAGCTACGGAGATCTGCGTCAGCACAACGGCATCGGTTTCAGCATCGGAAAGTGGAGCAGCTATACGAACTTCCAGTTGCAGCACAGCGATGGATGGCAGAACACGGCTACGGAGCACACGCAGGGATCGGAGCAGCCCGTGCTCGATTCGAGGAACAAGACCACCAACCGTCATACCAACTGGCAGGTGGCGGAACGACTGACCTTCACCCCGATGAAGAACCTGGAACTCTATGCCGAGGGCAGCACCTACTGGAAGCGTATCTATCGCCCGAGCGGGAAATATCCCCACTATGATGTATATACCTACGACCTCGAATATCATAACGCTTCGGCGGCCGTGGGCGGGAAATGGAAACTGAACAAAACGGATGTGGTGACACTCGACGTTGACTGGAACCGTCATGCCTACTATTATTATTTCACGGCCAACACCCTCGTGGAGGACTATGAGAAGAGCAAGGGTACCCTCTATTATCCCTACTTCCCTTACCTGCCCGACCAGAAGGAGCTGCAAAGTGACCAGCAGCGCACGATGGTGAACCTGAAAGGGGTGTTCGCACTGCCCTATGAGAACCGGCTGAGTGCAGGCATCGAATACCGCTACGACTGGCTGGACTCGCCTACTCGTGTGGTGGGCGGCAGGGTGGATGACCATCATGAGGCGGTGTATGTGCAGGATGAGTTCAACCTCGTTCACAACCTGAATATCACCGCCGGACTGCGCCTGAATCACCATGATGCCTTCGGACTGCGCCTGACACCGAAGGTGTCGGCGATGTATTGCATCGGGAATCCGTTCCGACTGCGTGCCACGTGGAGTCAGGGCTTCAAGACACCCACCACCAAGGAACGCTATTACCGTTATGTGCGACAGATGAGCGGTACCTATCTCTATTTGGGCAACCTCGACCTGACACCCCAGAAGAGTAACTACTTCTCCGTGAGCGGTGAATATACGTGGAACGGACTGTCGGTGACGGCTACCGGCTACTACAACCATGTGGATGATATGATCGCCTTGGTGACAATCCCCAACTACCAGGCTCCCGATGAATACATTGTTCAGTATGATCCGGTGAAGACCCGTCAGTATCAGAACATCGAGGATGCCAAGACCTACGGGGTGGATGTCACCGTGCGCTACACGTGGAGGGAGCTGTCGGCAGGGATTGGCTACAGCTATCTCGACACACAGGCGAACACCTATGATACCAGTCATGACCGGATGACGCGTGTCACCATCGACGGTATGGCTCACCACAAAGGCAATGCGTACGTCACATGGGCTCATCAGTTCGTGAGCAGTTACCGCTTGGGTGTGGGCATCTATGGGAAAGCCTCTACCAAACGCTATTATCAGATCAACGGCGACGGCAAGGGCTATCAGATCTGGCGCCTGGCCACGACACATGATTTCACTCCAAAGCGCCAGCGGTCAGGACTATCCTATCGGGTGGAGGCGGGCATCGACAATATCTTCAACTACTGCGACCGTACGCCCCACGGGCTGCATCTCGGTACGACCACTCCGGGAACGACGGTCTATGCCTCGCTCTCACTTCGTTTTTCCAAAGGAAAGAAAACAAACAATAAGTTCAATACCAATTTAAATCAAAGCAATTATGAAGAGAATTAAAAGTTTGATGGTTGCCATGCTGGCAGTCATGGGATGTATGACATTCGTGGCTTGTAGCAGTGACGACGATGACAAGAAAGTCGAGAACAACTACACGGTGTATCAGAAAGCGGTGAATGAAACGGTGAAAGCACAGAAAAGGAACAACAAGGCAATCCTTCTGGTGGCCTTCGGCTCTACCTGGCAGCAGGCATACGATGCCTTCGATACCACGGTGGCAGCCTATAAGTCGGCCTTCCCCGGCTATGATGTGTTCCTGTCGTTCTCCTCTGCTATCTGCATCAACCGTGCTGCCGAGGGTGAGAATGTGGCATCACGTAACTTCTACGCTCCTCCCTTCTGGCTCACGGCCTTTGCACAGGACGGGGTGAAATACAACGAGATCGTGGTGCAGTCGTTGCAGGTGATCCCCGGTGAGGAATATACCCGTGTGATCAACTATATCAAGGACTTTGCCAACAACAGTAACGGTGACCTCGATGACCAATACTTAGCCAGCGTGACACTGAAGCTCGGTGTGCCCCTGTTGCAAGATGCCGTGGCCGACGTGAATGCCGTGGCAACCGAACTGGATAAGCTGTACAAGACACAGGCTTCGCAGGGTGTGGTGGCCTTTATGGGACATGGTAACCCTGACTCTTATGACACCTATAAGGCCAATGTGCGCTACACCCAGTTGGAGGAGGCCCTGCAGAAGTTCAGCAAGAACTACTATGTGGGTACGGTGGATATGATGGAGAATTTCAAGACGAACGTGCTGGCACGTATGCAGGCCAATGGCATCATGTCGGGAAAGGTGTTCTGTCATCCCCTGATGTCTATCGACGGTGACCATGGCCATAACGACATGGCTGGTGACGACGATGCGTGGGACAACGGCTTCGAGGCCAACGAAGAGGGTGAGGTGGAAGATACCTCCTGGAAGATGTACTTCCATCACATGGGATACACCTGCGACAACACCACAATGATCGAGAAGGGTCTGCTGGAACTGCCCACCATCCGTCAGGTGTGGATGAACCATACGAAGGATGCCATCCAGGGTGAGCCCCTCGACTACTACCACTCGAAGTTCCCTGAGGAGTAATCTCTTTGGTTAGACGATGACGTATTTGATGAGAAAAGGTTGTATCATGGCCTTGGTGTGGGTGAGCACGCTGATGTGCTGCCTGTCTGCCAGTGCCCAACAGAACAGGAAGTCACGGAGTCAGATGAAAGACTCCGTGATGCTGGATAATGTGACTGTCATTGGGAAGAGCAAGACACAGCAGATCCGTGAAGGAGCCTACTCGGTGAATGCCATCGATGTGCGTTCCGTCATCAGTTCACTCAACTCACTGAACAGTATCGTTGACCGCATGGCTGGCGTGAAGGTGCGCGAAGAGGGTGGGGTAGGCTCTGACTTCGACCTGAGCATCAATGGCATGTCGGGCAATGCCGTGCGCTATTTCATTGATGGTGTGCCGCTCGATACGAAAGGATCAGGAGTGACCTTGGCCAATCTTCCCGTGAACCTGATCGACCACATCGAGATCTACAAGGGTGTGGTGCCCACCTGGCTGGGTAGTGATGCACTGGGTGGTGCCGTGAATATCGTCACGAACCGCAAGCATTCCAACTACCTTGACGTCAGTTACGGTCTGGGCTCCTTCCATACCCATCGCGGCGAACTCAATGCACAGTATTCGCTGAAAAATGGAGTCATGATCCGACCTGCCTTCGGCATCAACTACTCGAAGAACGACTACATGATGAAAGACGTGGAGGTGTGGAATGAGCAGGCCGGCAGGTATCTGCCCCAGAAACGCAGGCGTTTCCATGATGACTACCTCTCCCTGTTAGGACAGGTGGAAGTGGGGGTCAGTGACCAATGGTGGGCCGATGATTTCTTCGTGACCGTATCCTATAACAAGGTGAACAAGGAGCTACAGACCAACCAGGTGCAGAATCACGTCATCGGTATGGCCGACCGTCAGAACAGTGCCTGGAGTGTGGGTGTGCGCTATAAGAAAGACGATTTCCTCTTCAAGAACCTCAGTGCCAACCTGTCATTGTCACATACGTGGGATCACACGGTTGCCACCGACACCGCTCATCGCAAATACGACTGGAATGGTGATTGGATTCGTAGTGAGCGTAACGAGATCAACGGAAGAGCCTTCTCGGAGCGTCATGTGAAGCGCCCGCTTACCGTACTCCGAACCGACCTGAACTACCGCTTCTCTGAGCAGCATCTGCTCAACCTCAGCTATGCACTGAACCGTACGGGAAACAACCGGTGGGATGAGGTGGACAACTCCTTCGTGGCTGCCAACGACATGTTTGCCAAGCACATCATCGGACTGGCCTACAACCAATCGCTGATGAACGGACGGATGTACAACACCTTCTTCCTGAAAGACTATATCAACCACCTGACCATCAAACAAACCGACCTGGCTTTCATCACAGGCTCGCAGAAGATGGCAGGAGCCAATACGAAGAACAGTATCGGCGGCGGCGTGGGTACGCGGTTCGAGGTGATGCCGTCGCTGGCGGTCAAGGCCAGTTATGAGCATAGCGTACGACTACCGCTGGCGCGTGAGTTGCTGGGTAACGGTACCACCATCTATGCCAATACGGCCCTGAAACCTGAGGAGAGTGACAACCTGAACCTTGGCCTGTTCGGTACCATCCGATCCGGGCTGCATAGTCTGTACTACGAAGCGAACGGATTCCTGCGCTATGTGGATAACTACATCCAGCCCACAATCTCCGACGATGAGGGCTATCTGCAGTATGTCAACGAGCCGGCAGTGAGCATCAAGGGCTTAGAGGGAGAAGTGCGATACGACTGGAACAGTCGTCTCCAGCTGATGGCAAACATGAGCTGGCAGGATGCGCGTGACAACAACCGTTATAAGGATGACGGGAAACTGTCGGTGACCTATAAGAACCATGTGCCGAACCGTCCGTGGCTCTTTGCATCGGCAGAGGCACGCTATTCTTTCCGTGATCTTTGGTTGAGAAACGATCGGTTGACCTTGGGTATCGACTACCAGTGGGTACATTGGTTCTACCTCTCGTGGGAAGCATACGGTCTGCCTGAGACCAAGGCCCGGATTCCAGAGAAGAACCTGTTGGGAGCCCAAGCCACTTATTCGTGGCATGACAACCACTACAGTGTGTCGCTTGACTGTCAGAACCTGTTGGACCAGACGGTATATGATAACTACAAACTACAGAAGCCGGGACGTTCCATGTTCCTGAAATTCAGAGTATTATTTAACTAAAATGTATAACACTAATTCAATTTAAAATGAGAAAACTCAGTTTTTTACATGCTGCGATGGTGGCTTTAATGTTCACCTTTGCCTTTGCATCTTGCTCAAGTGACGATGATGATGACAAGAACAAACCCGTAGAACCGGAAGTACCGGAGGTAACTTACCATTACGACCTGACCGTGACGGTAGGTAAGCACGGGGGTATGGCTTCACAGGAAACACACCTGACGATGAGCGTGCCCTCACTCTCTGATCCAAACACAACCATTGATTTCAAGGGAAATGGTATTGAGATCACAGACTATACCATTGAGAACATATACGACAACAAGTATATGTACCAGGTACCTACCTCTGAAGATCGTTTTGCCAAGCTGCAGATCAAGGACAATAAGATCAATGTCATCCGAGAGCGCCCGTTTGGTAAAAACACCTATGCATCGCGTAAATATACCCATGCCTGGCTGAATGAGAATACCTTACTCGTCATGGCTGCCAACGGTACTGCCGACAAGATTGTCTGGACCAAGCTGAATACAGATGACATGACCATCATCAGTGAGGGTGAGCTGTCGATCAGTGTAGCAGAAGGATTCGAGACATTCACGACCAGTGGATTGCTGACCTATCGAAAGAGTGATAACAAACTGTTCTACTTCTTCTACAGTAAGAAGGGCTCTGGACGTAAGGCCACCAAGGAGTCGTTCTTCCATATTGCCGTTATCAATCCCGAGACGATGGCTGTCGAGCGGGAGACCGTCAACAAGGAGGCTTCGGAAATGCAAGGTTCTGCCTATGGTGAGCTGATGCAGAACTTTATGTTCTTCGATGATCAAAACAACCTTTATCTGTCGGCATTCAGCAGTGTCAACAAAGTGAATACGGGTAAACTGCTGCGCATTAAGAATGGTGAGTACGACTTTGAGACTGACTATAATGCCTTCCCCGGTGCTAAAGGAAAGATCGTGTCTGTGTTATACATCGGCAATGGCAAGGCTTTGGCTTATTCGGGTGATGCCAGTGTAGGCACCAGCATCCAGGATCCCGCCTATTATTACTCTATCGTTGACCTGAATGCCAAGACGGCTACTCCCATCAAGTTCAATGGTGCCGACCTGCCCTACAGTGCCGGTAGCTTCTCTCAGCGTGCCGTCTATAATGCCAAGGAGAACAAGGCTTACTTTGGCGTGAGCAATGAGGCTGGTGAGACGGTGTATGTCTATGATGTGGCTACAGGTGGTGTCACCAAGGGCGTGAGCATTGCTCCGGGTTATTACTTCGACCAGATCCGTCTGGTAGAGGATGATACGAAATAAAATTGTTACAAACTTATGAGAAAATTATTCTCAGTCATTTTGTCGTTCCTGTGCATGAGTGTTCATGCGCAGGAACTCTCTTCTTTCGTGGAGAGTGACCTGTTGGCTTCTTTGGGGAAAGACGAGAAGGCTGCCCTGCTGATGGTGCATTTCGGTACAACCTATGATGAGACACGTACCCGAACCATTGATGCCATTAACAGGAAAGCCAAATCGATGTTTCCACAATTGGAGGTGCGCGAGAGCTATACCTCACGGATTATTCTGCGCCGACTGAAGGCACGGGGCATCCAAAAGGAGACGCCCTTGGAGGCGATGCTCCGACTGCGTGCCGAGGGTTATACCCATCTGATCGTGCAGAGTACAAACATCATCGACGGCATGGAGATGGAGTCCTTGCGCAAGGATGTAGAAAGCGTGATGCCGTTCTTCCGTGAGATACGAGTGGGACGTCCGCTGATGTACAGTACGGAGGATGCCCTGCGTGTGGTGGAGATCCTCACGAAGCGCATCCCTGCCGATCGGAAGAAAAGGGAGCATGTCCTTCTGGTGGGACATGGTACGGCGACACCGGCTACGGCTATCTACAGTGAGATCGATTATATGTTCAAGGCTGAGGGACATTCCAACTACCATGTGGGTACCATCGAGGGATACCCTACCTTTGAGAATGCCCTGCATCAGCTCAAGACAGCCAAAGCCAAGACGGTGATTCTCGCTCCACTGATGTTCGTTGCCGGCGACCATGCAAAGAATGATATCTCACAGGAGTGGAAAGTGGCACTGGAGAAAGAGGGCTTCCTGGTGAAGCTTCATCTCGAAGGCTTGGGCGAGGTGCCAGAGATTCAGGAGATCTATTTGTCACATATTCTGTTCCTGATGCAGCACCGTGAACGGGGGATCATGGAAAAGAAAAAGGTATATAGCGAGCAGTAGTAAACAGAAAGAATGGCTCTCGTTACAAAGGAATGAAGGCGATGAAAAGAAAGGTAGTAGGATGGATCCTTGCTGTCGTGATCGGTTTGGGTGTCCTGGGGTATGTGGGCTATCGGTATTGGCTGTCGCCCACACGGATCTTAGTGGTGAACACCCTCAAGACACAGGAGGCCGATTTTATCCTGAGCAATGATAGCAAAAAGATCAGGGTGGAGTGCGTGGAAGCCGATAAGATGGGACGTCTCGACGGCTATGATGCCATCATCCTCTTCGCCCGTCGGTTGTATCTGAATGAGGAACAGTTGGCGGAGGTGGATCGTGCTGCCGAACGGGGTGTGCCTGTGTTCACCAAGACGGTGAAAAGCAGCAGTTTTGCCATCAACAAGAACCTCACGGATGAGCAGCGGAGCCTGTTACAGCAATATTTCGATAACGAGAACCGACAGAACTACCGTAACGGACTGCGATACCTGCGCCATCTTTCTACTCCCTATCGGTGGGGTGATCAGGACTTCGAGGCTCCTGTGGAAATGCAGAAGAATATCTATTACCACCGGGAATACGGAAAGTATTTCCAAAAGGCTGCAGAACTGACTGATTACTTGAAAAAGAAAAGACTCTACCATGAGGGAGGGCACACCATTGCGCTGATCTCGGGAATCCAGTTCCCCATGGAGGGAAACCGGCAGCATGTGGACACACTCATCACCCTGCTCACCCATCGGGGAATGAATGTCTATCCCATGACCTGCACGGGGAAAAGACGGGAGAAGATGCTCAAGGAACTGATGTCCGACGCTATCGTATATATGTCAATGGGACGATTAGGGAATGACACGCTGATTTCATGGTTGCAGGAGAAGAACATCCTGCTGTTCACTCCCTATCCGATTTCTCTCACCCATGCGGAGTGGATGGATGCCAGGCACCCTATGAGCAGCGGTACGAAGAACTCACGTATCGTCATTCCTGAGATTGACGGTGGGGTGGCTCCTTTCTGTATCGGTACGCAGAACCAGGACAAAAAGGGATACTTCGTGCATACCGCTGAGGCTGAGCGTTGCTCAATGTTCGTCAGTTGTGTAGAGAAATACCTGACGTTGCGTACGAAGAAGAACAGTGAGAAACGGATAGCCATCGGCTATTTCAAACGTCCGGGTAAGGATGCTCTCTTAGCCAGTGGCATGGAGGTGATTCCTTCGTTGTACCATTTCCTCAAACGACTGCGTGATGAAGGATATGACGTGAGCGGACTGCCCACCTCTGAGGAGGCCTTCGCCCGTGACATCAAAACGGAGGGTATCGTGTTAGGCTCGTATGCCAAAGGGGCGCAGGAGAGATACATGCGGGAGGGACATCCTGTTTGGCTCACGAAGAATGTGTATGAAAAGTGGGCGCACGAGGTGATCACTCCTACGAAATATGCCGAGGTGGTGGAACGCTACGGGGAGGCACCGGGTAGTCTGTTGGCGAAAGGCGACTCGTTGGCAGTGGCTTGTGTGCGATATGGTAATATCCTCCTCTTCCCACAACCTCGTCCTGCCATTGGCGATGATGACTTCAAATTGGTGCATGGTGTGGAGGTGGCTCCCCCTCATAGTTATCTGGCTCCTTACCTGTATGTACAGAAAGGATTTCAAGCTGATGCCCTGATCCATTTCGGTACCCATGGAAACCTGGAGTTTACACCAGGACGTGACACGGGTATGCGACGGGAAGACTGGAGTGCGGCACTTGTGGGTGACCTGCCTCATTTCTATTATTATACGACAGGGAACGTAGGGGAGAGTATCATCGCCAAACGACGCAGCCATGCTGTGCTGCTCACTTACCTCACACCCCCTTATGTTCCCAGTGGAATGAGGCAGAAGTATGCCACCTTACTATCGGATATCCACAGGGCAGTGAAGAGTGGAGGAAAGAACAGAAGTCTGATCCTTGCCATCAAGAAGACCATTGTTGAAGAAGGACTCAACCGTGAGCTGAATCTTGATGATCGTCTCACACAGCCGTATTCCTTAGAGGAATTGGAGCAATTGGATGCACATGTAGAGGAACTATCCAATGAGAAGATGCAAGGTGCTTACTACACTTTAGGACAGACCTACTCCGAACGCGACCTGCAGAATACCACACTGGCCATCTGTGCTGATCCGTTGGCGTATGATATGGCCAGAAACGATCGTGATGAAGGAAAGATCAGTTCGAAACAACTGCAGGACTATGCCTTTGTGGCACACCATTACCTGCCGAGGGCACGCCAACAGATCGTTTCCCAGATGGCAACGAACCCCTACAGACAGATGCTGATCACATCCACACGGGAAGAACTCAACAGGATGATCCGTGCCCTCAACGGTGGAACGGTGGCACCGGCTCCTGGTGGCGATCCTGTGCTGAATCCCAACGTACTGCCTACAGGAAGGAATATGTACAGCATCAATCCCGACAATACACCTGACATCCAGGCATGGGAGGATGGGAAAAGACTGGCGGAAAGCACACTTGAACGTTACCGTAGGCAACATGATGGGGAATGGCCGCACAAGGTGAGCTACACGTTCTGGGCTGGAGAGTTCATCAATACACAGGGTGCCACCATAGCCCAGGCATTATGGATGTTAGGTGTTGAACCTATTCGTGATGCTGAGGGACGTATCAACGATTTACGTTTGATCCCGAGAAAAGAACTGCGACGACCCAGAATCAATGTGGTGGTGCAAGTTAGCGGTCAGCTGCGCGACATCGCGGGATCTCGTCTGAAACTGATCACTGATGCCGTGAAACTTGCCTCGTCCGAGAACGAAGACAGTAACTTCGTGTCTGAGGGTACCATTCTACAGGAGAAAGAATTGATGAAGAAAGGGGTGGCACCCAAACGCGCACGTGAACTCTCTACGATACGTGTCTTCGGACCAGTCAACAGTGGTTACAGTACGGGTATGATGAATTATATCGAACGTAGCGGCACCTGGGAGAAATCCTCGGAACTCGTTGATGGATACTTGAACAACATGGGGGCAGCCTATGGTGATGAACAGAACTGGGGAGACTTTGTGCCGGACCTCTTTGCCTCTGCCTTGCAACAGACAGATGTCGTGGTGCAGCCTCGACAAAGCAATACATGGGGGCCTGTCTCGCTCGACCATGTCTATGAGTTCACGGGAGGTCTTTCTCTTGCGGTGAAGACACTCACGGGAAAGGAGCCTGATGCCTACTTCGCCGACTACCGCAACCGTTCCAACCGTCGTATGCAGGATGTGAAGGAGGCTGTCGCCGTGGAGATGAGAACATCTCTGCTCAACCCCGTTTATATCAGGGAACGCATGAAAGGGGATGAGGGCACGGCACAGATGTTTGGTGAGATGTTCCGCAACCTCTTCGGATGGAGTGCTACGCGTCCCAATGCCGTTGACAAGGAGATATACAACGACCTGTACCGTCTGTATGTGACTGATGTGCAACAACTTGGCATCAGGAACTATTTCCAGCGGGTGAATCCTGCAGCCTACCAGGCCATGACATCAGTGATGATAGAGAGTGCTCGCAAGGGCTTCTGGAAACCATCGGCTGAGCAGTTGAAGGAACTGGCTCGGTTACATGCGGAGATCACGAAAGAGAGTGGAGCTGCCTGTACGGATTTCGTCTGTAACAACGAGAAACTCCAAGCTTTTGTCTCCAAACAGTTGGACGGGAAGCTACGCACTGACTACCAGCACAGCATGGACGCTGTGAAGATGAGTGCGTCGGGACAGAAAGACATGGTGCTGAAGGAGCAGAACCAGCGACAGACGATGTGGAAGAGACCGCATGTGGTGAACGGCATCGTCGTCGGCATGGTGGTGGTACTCGGATTGGTGGTGCTGGTGGTTTGGCTTCGTCGTAAGAAGTAAAGAATCAGTATCATGGAATATCTTATAGCGATACAAGCAGGACTGATCTTGATGAGTTCCCTTGTCAAGACAGGACTTCTCTCCACCAGGATGAGAATTGCCATAGCGATGTGCTATGCTGCTTTCATGTGGTGGGTAACTCCACGCATGACGGAGCTGTCGCATGAGGTGTTCACTCAGCTTGCCGCCACAAGGGGTGTCTTACTCGACGTGGCGGTGTGTATGGTCATTGAGGCGGTGGTGATGATGGCCTATTGCTTCTGTTCGCCGAAGCAGAAAGGATGGTATGTCATACTGGACTATGAACCGGGTTTATTGGCTCTTCCTGCACTCTGCTATTTTCAGGTACAGCTGTTATATGGGTTGCCAGGTGTTGACTATGACTGGGTGGCATGGCTGTCGGCAGGACTTGTCTTATTACTGATGCTCGGCGGCTCGCTTCTCTTGCGGTGGCTGTTGCGAGAAAGACATCTGCTCATGGAACTGCTGTTTATCATCAATTTGATGATCGTCATTCTCTGTGTGGCGATCACAGGTTATTAAAAGGAAGATGGAAACGATATCGAATATTCTTTTCTGGATTTCCAACGGTTTGTTGGTACCAGTGGTGGTGTTGCTATTGCTCTTTTTTGTGAGGGCGCTGGTGTTGGCGGCAGGATTCTTTGGAGAGTTCTTTCGTCGGAAGACAATGCTTGCACGGACTGATTTCTTAGAGTCAGGAGCACATGAGCATGTCATGGAAGGATTGCGGACACTGACAGAACAGTCGGCTCCCGATGATCGCTCCTTGTATTTGAAAGCCCTGATCACTCTTTCGGCGAATGTATCGAATAAACCGTTCTGTGAGCGGGTGGTGGCCAACTTCGAGGTTGATGCTGCTAAGGAATTGTCGGGATCGCGCCTCTTGGTGAAGTTAGGACCGATGCTTGGACTCATGGGAACGCTGATTCCTATGGGACCAGCCTTGGTGGGACTTGCCACAGGGGATATTTCTGCGATGGCCTATAACATGCAAGTGGCGTTCGCTACTACTGTGGTAGGTATGGTGATCGCGGCGATCGGTGTGACTACCTTGCAGGTACGACAGCGATGGTATGCCCGAGAATTGAATAACCTGGAATATGTACGTCAGCTATTGTGCCATGAGAACGAGGAATAGACTACTACAGCAAGGCGATGATGATCCCATGCAGACCGTTGCGAACCTTTTCGACGTGGCAATGGTCTTTGCCGTGGCTTTAATGGTAGCCCTGGTCACCCATTTTAACATGTCGGAGCTTTTCAGTAAGGAGAACTTCACCATGATCAAGAACCCGGGAAAGGACAATATGGAGATTATCACCAAGGAGGGACAGCAGATCAAACATTATACTCCCACTGACGACCAGCAGATATCAGGGAAACGTGGAAGGAAGGTGGGTGTTGCCTATCAACTGGAGAATGGTGAGATTATCTATGTGCCGGAATGAATTAAAGAGTGAAAGAAAATAGAAGGATGGTATTTGTCATTCGCATCCTTTTTTATATTTTTGCAAAAGAAATCTATCAAGACATGAGTAAGGCAAAACTAACTGTCGTGGGTATCGGACCTGGAAGCGTGGAGGATATCACGCCTGCAGTGATGAATGCCATCAAAGAGGCTGATGTGGTAGTGGGCTATCAATATTATTTCCAATTTGTTGAGCCCTACCTGAAGGAGGGAGCACAGTGCGTGGATACCGGTATGAAACGGGAGCGTGACCGTGCCCGGCAGGCTTTTGAGTATGCCCAACAAGGAAAAAACGTGGTGGTGATCAGTAGTGGTGATGCCGGTATCTATGGAATGACACCGTTGGTGTGGGAGATGGCCCAATGCTCCACACATCCTCAAAACATTGAACTGTCATCCCTTCCTGGTATCTCTGCATTCCAAAAGGCGGCATCCTTGTTAGGCGCACCTGTCGGTCATGACTTCTGTGTGATCTCCCTGTCTGACCTGATGACCCCATGGTCAACAATAGAGAAACGGATCGTTGCGGCAGCCCAAGCCGATTTTGTCACAGCTGTTTATAATCCCAAGAGTCATGGACGCTACTGGCAGCTATACCGCCTGAAAGAACTGTTCCTAAAAGAACGCAAGCAAAGTACTCCTGTGGGATATGTTCGTCAGGCGGGACGTCCGGAACAGGAGGTGAAGGTGACCACCCTCCGAGATTTGGACCCAGAGGATGTGGATATGTTCACGGTGATCATCATCGGTAACTCCCAATCTTATGCGTGGGAGGATCATATCATCACACCAAGGGGATATTACAGAGAAGGGCAAGAAGAGGGTAGGGAAACAGCCATCGGACAGTCTATCATGATGGAGAGTTTCCGTACTATCAGCCGTGAACTGCGTAACCCTGATATCCCTCTTAGTAGGAAATGGCCTTTGCTGCATGCGATCCATACCACCGCCGACTTCGACATGGAACAATGGCTATACACGGATGAGGATGCTGTGCCGCTATTGTTTCAGGCGATGAAGGAAGGAAGGTTGAAGACGATTGTCACGGACGTGACGATGGTGGCCAGCGGTATCCGGAAAGCAGCCTGTGAACGTTATGGCATCGAAGTGAAATGCTACCTGCACGATGAACGGGTGGCGGCGATGGCAAAAGAGAAAGGAATTACACGTACACAAGCAGGAATCCGTCTTGCGGTGGAGGAGAATCCCCAGGCTTTGTATGTCTTCGGTAATGCTCCTACGGCACTGATGGAGTTGTGCGATTTAATGCGAAAGCAGAAAGCCGATCCAGTGGGTGTGATCGCTGCTCCTGTGGGATTCGTGCATGTCTGTGAGTCGAAATGGATGCTCAAGAGTTTCCTCCATGTGCCTAAGCTGATGATCGAGGGAAGGAAAGGAGGCAGCAATATTGCCGCCACATTGGTAAACAGTATCCTGGCATGGGAGGATGCAGAACAGTTAAAACCTGGACGCGATGTGTAAGGAGTTTATCGTGATTGGTATCCCTGATGACAGAAGGTTCGTTCACGGGGAGCAAATAAGACAATTGCTGCAGGAGAACTGTCAGTTCTCCGGCGGTAAGCGCCATCATGAACTGATGAAACCTTACCTTCCTCATGGCTATATCTGGATTGATATCACCGTGCCCTTGGAGGATGTTTTTGTCCAATATGAAAAGATGGAGGGGACGATCGTGGTGTTCGCATCCGGCGACCCACTCTTCTTTGGCTTTGCCAATACGCTCCAGCGTCAGATGCCTGATGTTAAGATCACCGTCTATCCTTACTTTAATTCGCTACAGATGCTGGCACATCGGTTGCTGATGCCCTATCATGACATGCATATCGTATCACTGACAGGGCGCCCATGGCATGCCTTTGATGAGGCACTGATACGAGGATGGAGGAAGATCGGGGTGCTCACCGATAATGTTCATACTCCTGCAGCCATTGCACAACGCATGCTCGACTACGGCTATGACAGATACGTGATGTCTGTTGGTGAACATCTGGGAAATCCTGATCATGAACGCATTACAACGTTGTCATTGGAAGAGGTAGTAGAGAGGGAGTTTGCACGTCTGAATTGCTTAATCCTACAAAAAGTGCACCACTCGTCTCATCTCACATCTCTCATCTCTCATCTCTCATCTCCTTTTCCCCTTCCTGATCATCTCTTCGAACTTCTCGACGGACGGGAGAAAATGATTACCAAGGCTCCCATCCGGTTGCTGACACTTGCATCCCTGGAACTGAGAAACAGACAGACGTTCTGGGATATCGGCTTCTGTACGGGCAGTGTCTCCATTGAAGCAAAACTCATGTTCCCACATCTTCACGTTACTGCTTTCGAAATCCGTGAGGAGGGAAGGAGACTGATGGATGTGAACAGTCATCGTTTCCATGCACCAGGCATCGAGACGGTGATGGGTGACTTCCTTCAGTTGGATGTCAGTGGCTATCCACAGCCGGATGCCGTTTTCATTGGCGGACATGGTGGTCACCTTCCCGAGATGGTTCAGAAGACAGTGCGATGCTTGTCAGAAGGGGGCATTCTTGTCTATAACTGTGTCTTGCCCTCTTCTGTAACCGATGCCCGTATCCGCACTGATAACCGAGAACGTTTCATTCATGCTGCCAAAGCATGTGGCCTGCTGTTGGAAGAACCTCTGCATGTTGCCATCAATGATTATCATCCTATCGACATCTTAAAAGCAAGAAAACCATGAAAATAGCCATCGTTGCCATCACAGAAGAGAGTAAAAGGCTGGTAAAAGTCATCAGCCCGTTGTTTGACACCCCGATAGCATGTATCGAAAGAAAGGATGTAGGCCTATATTTCCATGACTATGATGCTTTTGTCTTCATCGGTGCCATGGGCATCTGTGTTCGCACCATCGCCCCTTTCGTGGAAAGCAAATATACGGATCCTGCCGTGGTGTGTATAGACACTACGGGGAGACATGTGATCTCGGTGCTGTCTGGTCATGTGGGTGGAGCTAACGCACTCACCCATCAGTTGGCCGATCTCCTGCACGCTGATCCAGTGATCACTACACAAAGTGATAACACAGGGTTGTGGGCACTTGATCTGCTGGCAGAGAAATACGGATGGGTGCCTTCCGAACAGATGAACGCAGCCATCTTCGCCTTCGTAAACAGGAAGCCTACGGCACTGCTTTTAGATATTCGTGATGAAGGGACAGATGAACTGGAACGTACTATCCCTGAACATGTCACACGGGTGAACAGTTTCGATGAGATCAAATCAGGGACGTTCACACTCGCTGTGATCGTATCTTTCCGTCACTATGATCCTGTTCCGGGAGTGCTGATGCTGCAATATTTCCCGAAGGTAATGAATGTCGGCATCGGACTTGCCCATCAGGCCCCTCATGTGGAGTCAATCATTCTGTCGGTAGAGCGTATGATGTTGGAAAAAGGTCTCGACTACAGGTCTATTCGCGATTATGCCACGATCGATATGAAGGAAGATGAGCCAGTGGTTAAGCACTTGCAGGAACGAGGTGATACAGTGCACTTCTTCACCGCCGAGGAACTATCGTCAGTAGCTGTACCTACGCCCAGTGCTGTAGTCAGACGGCATGTGGGAACACCGAGCGTGAGTGAGGCCTCTGCACTGCTGGCTTCCTCTCAGGGAATGTTATTGCTTCCTAAACAGAAAGATGACTCAAAGATGTTCACTTTTGCGGTAGCTATCAATCGACAGTACCTACGAATAGGTCATGTCGAGATTGTAGGGGCTGGTCCTGGTGATCCAGACTTAGTTTCTGTTCGTGGCCGCAAGATGCTGGAATGTGCTGATCTGATCCTGTATGCCGGTTCCTTGGTGCCACGTGCACTCACAGAATGTCACAAGGTGGGAGCGGTGGTACGTTCCTCGGCAGACATGGATCTCGAAGAGCAGTGTGCATTAATGAAAGAGCACTATGACCAAGGACACTTCATCGTTCGCCTGCATACCGGTGACCCCTGTATCTTTGGAGCTATCCAGGAACAGATGGCATTCTTCGATAAACATCACATGCACTATCATATCACACCGGGCATCTCATCGTTTCTGGCTGCCGCTGCAGAGCTGCGCAGTCAGTTCACCATTCCTGAACGTTGTCAAACCATCATTCTCACTCGTGGTGAGGGGCGCACCCCCATGCCTGAACGAGAGAAACTGCACCTGCTGGCACGCTCCCAGAGTACGATGTGCATTTTCCTTAGTGCTGCCATCGTAGATGATGTGCAGAGGGAGCTCCTTCAGGAATATCCTGAAACGACACCCGTGGCAGCCTGCTATCATCTATCCTGGCCCGACCAGCGTATCTACAGGGGACAGTTGAAAGACTTGGCCCAAATCGTGCACGACAACCATCTCACACTTACTACCATGCTCGTGGTGGGAGAGGCTATTGATAACCGTGAGCATCTCTCGAAACTCTACGACAAACATTTCACACATTTGTTCCGAGAAGGGAAATAACCGTTTTGCCATGATCTTAGTATTAGGAGGAACGACCGAAGGCCGCAAGGCCGTGCAGGTGCTCGAAGAGGCGGGCGCACACTATTACTATGCTACAAAAGGAAAGACCCAAGAGGTAGAGATGTCCCACGGTACGCGTCTCACGGGTGCCATGGACGCTGCGACCCTCATTTCTTTTTGCAGGGAGAAGAAGATTCGCCTGTTGATTGATGCTGCACATCCCTTTGCAGTGCATATTCATCAAAATGTGCAGATGGCTGCATGCGAACTGCAGATTCCCGTCATCCGCTATGAACGACAATACCTTCCTCATACTGGTGATATCGTCTGGTGTAAGGATTATCAGGAGGCGGTGACACGACTTCAGATGGCTGGGGTAACAACACTGTTGGCTCTTACAGGTGTACAGACTATCGGTAAACTGAAAGCTTACTGGCAATCTCCCACAACTTCTGATTGCTGGTTCCGTATCCTGAATAGAAGAGAATCGCAGTTGATAGCCCGTAGAGAGGGCTTTCCTGCTGATCATCTCGTTTATTATCAAGAAGAGGATACTGCATCGCTGATCCAGCAACTGCATCCCCAGGCCATCCTTACAAAGGAAAGTGGGAAGAGTGGGGGATTTGAAGAGAAAATCAGAGTTGCGAAGGAAGCAGGTGTGGCAATCTTTGTGGTGTGCCGTCCGCAGACTGTGAGTGTGACAGGTGGAGATTGTTGTATGATGGTGAATGGTCCTTATGGCTTACGTCGTAAGGTGGAGAAACTGTTGCCGGAGTTCTTTCCCTTGAAGACAGGGCTGACTTCAGGAACCTGTGCTACGGCAGCAGCCATCGCAGCACTCACGAAAGAACATACCGTCATGGTACGACTGCCCAATGGAGAGGATATCGACGTGGATGTTGCCAGTATTGAGGGGGATACCGCTACGGTCATTAAAGATGCTGGTGATGACCCAGACATTACCGATGGTCTGGCGATCTGTGCTACTGTGAGGCTGTTAGAGATGAGCCAGGAGGAAGGAAAAAAGACTCTTGAGGAAGGAGATGGGTGCCGGAAGCAGATTGTGATCAAGGGAGGTGAGGGCGTAGGAACGGTAACCTTGCCTGGTCTCGGACTACCTATCGGGGCACCAGCCATCAATGAGGTTCCTCGGCGTATGATCCATGAGAACCTCATGTCTTATATTTCACGCTTACAGATTCATCCTGCAGTGGAGGTTACCATTACCGTACCTGAAGGACGCACTGTGGGCAAGCGTACCTTCAATCCCCGTATTGGTATTGTTGACGGCATCTCAATTATCGGCACCCATGGCATTGTGAAACCATTTAGCAGTGATGCCTGGATCAATAGTATCCGTAAAGAGATGGCTGTGGGGTATGCTCTCACGTCTCATCTCTCCCCTGCCGATACGCCCCAGATCGTGATCAACAGTGGAGCACGTAGTGAGCAGTACCTGCGAGACCGTTATCCCCAACTGCCTGAGCAGGCCTTCGTACATTATGGTAACTTTATTGGTGAAACATTACGTATTGCTGCCGATCTGGATGTGAAGCATGTCGTGATGGGTTTGATGATCGGAAAGGCGGTGAAATTAGCTGAAGGGAATCTCAATACCCACAGTCATCAGGTGACGATGAACCGCGATTTCATCCAGCAGATGATCGATGAGGCAGGAATTCCAGCTTCTTCACTACGCACACCACTGACCAGTCTGAACATGGCTCGTGAGTTGTGGACGCTTCTCTCTGAGAATGATATGTGCCGTCTGGCACAGGTGATCATAGGGCATTGCCATCATCATTGTGATGCCTTATTGCCCCACGGACAACTTGATATCTTGTTGATTTCCGACAGGGGGGTGATTTATACGGGAACGTGATCCCACGAAAAATAGAGGTGTTTGTTGGCACATTCAAAGATAATTAGGTAACTTTGCACATTATTAATAAAAGATTAAACATGAGAAAGATCATGATCCTACTGGTCTGCACACTATTGATCTGTAGTTGCAGACAAACATCCCACTCTGCCGGTGCCGCACAGGGGAATACCCTTGACACAGCCACCGTAGTGCTGAAATATGCAAAAGGCTTCTCTGTGGAGCATCGCGATGGGTATAGGCTTGTTACCATTGCCGATCCGCAGAAAGAGGATGCTAAGGAATATCGGTTTGCCTTAGTACCGCGAGGTGAGAAGCCGCAGGGCATTCCTGAAGACTGTTCCGTGCTGGAAACTCCTGTTCGCGGTGTGGTCTGTATGACAACCCTTCAGCTCAGTGGGTTCATCAAGTTAGAAGCCCTTGACCATATCGTGGGAATCAACTCCTCTCGCCGTTTGGAGAACAAGGAGATGGCAAAGCGCATCGAAGAGGGAAAGACGGTGAAGATCGGAAAAGAAGGGAATTTCGATGAAGAACTGATCATTGCCTCCAATCCTGATGTCATCATGATCTCTCTTTCCAAACGGGGAGGATACGAAAAGATGGAGGAGGTGGGACTGCCATTGGTGCCTTATCTCGGCTATCAGGAGACCGATCCGTTAGCACAGGCCGAATGGATCAAGTTCATCGGAATGCTTATCGGGGAGAGCCAAAAAGCCAACGAACTCTTTGAGAGTATCTCGAAACGATATGAGGAGGCCAAGAAACTGGCAGAAGAAGTCAATGGTGACAGTCGCAGGCCGCAGATCCTCTATGGCTTGATGCACGGCACCAACTGGTATGCGATGGGAGGAGATAGCTATTTCGCTCATCTGTTCCGGGATGCAGGACTGGATTATTTCCTAAAGGATGATGACCGCAGTGGAGGGGTGAACATCGATTTCGAGAAGGTGTATGCTCAGGCACAACAGTGTGACTTCTGGATTATCCAGAATAAAAATAGAGAGAAGATGACCTACGAAAAGATGAAGGCACAGGATGCCCGATATGCAGATTTCCGGGCATGGAAAGACCGTCGTGTCATCTGTAGCGAGACTTTCTATACACCTGTGAACGAGTTGGCTCCCATGGAACCCGATGTGGTACTGAAGGATATCATCAAAGCCATACATCCTGAAGTATTGAAAAACTATATGCCCAAATACTATGGGCTAATTGCTCATTGACATCTTTCATCTCCTATCTTTCATCACTTATGTCTCCCAAATCCTTCCCCCTGATGCTTTTCATGACAATGCTTATCATTGTCTTCTTCCTGCTCAACCTTCTGTTGGGCACGGTGGATATACCTATGTCATCTGTCCTTGGCAGCCTGTCTGGTCATGAGGAGAACCAGATCTGGCGCAACATCATCCTGAAATCACGCGTTCCCCAGGCATTGACAGCACTCACGGCGGGTGCTGGACTTGCTATTAGTGGATTACAGATGCAGACAGTATTCCACAATCCACTTGCCGGACCATCGGTGTTAGGAATCAGTAGTGGTGCCTCCTTAGGGGTCGCCTTCGTAGTGTTGGCCACGGGCAGTCTTTTGGGAACGGCGTTGAGCAGTACAGGTTATGTGGGGGAGGTGGTACTTACGGTGGCTGCGATCATCGGTTCAATAGCGGTGATGGCACTCATTGTCTATGTGTCTCAGAAGGTGAGGGGAAACGTCACGCTGCTCATTATTGGTGTGATGATTGGATATGTAGCAAATGCGATTATTGGCGTTTTGAAGTATTTCAGTGCCGAAGAGGATATCCGCGCTTATGTGATCTGGGGCCTGGGCAGTTTCGCCCGTGTCTCGGGAGATCAGGTGTGGTTGTTTGTCACGATCATGGTCATTCTCATCCCTCTGTCGATGTTGCTCATCAAAACGCTGAATCTCCTGTTGTTAGGTGAGCAGTATGCGAGGAATTTAGGACTGAACATCAAGTCATCGCGTATATGGGTGATAGGTTGTGCTGGCGTGATCATTGCTATTGTCACGGCATATTGCGGTCCGATCATGTTCTTAGGTTTGGCGGTTCCTCATCTCTGTCGAGCCATCTGGCGCACCAGTGATCATCGTGTCCTGATGCCGGCTACGGCCCTCACAGGTGCTGCCCTTGCCCTCGTCTGTAACATCATTGCACGCATGCCGGGTTTTGAAGGGGCCCTGCCTATCAATAGTGTGACGGCACTGGTGGGAGCCCCCATCGTTGCTATGGTCTTGTTTAGAAGAAGGAAACGTGATGCAACTGAATAAATCTCATCGCTTTCGGATCAATGTGAGTCCGTCGCGTAGAGGGAGGATGACACGCTCTACACGCTCATCCCTAACCACGAAATCGTTGAAGTCCTCGATGCCTTGAGTCTGCCGGTCGGCGGGGGCAGGCGTTTCTAACACATGACCGTCCCATAAGGTGTTGTCGGCAAGGATGAAACCGCCGCGGCGCACAACGCCAAGAGCCATCTCATACGTTTCTAAATAGGTGCGCTTATCTCCGTCGATAAACACCATGTCGAAGGTGATGCCTAACTTCGGTGCCTCTACGACGGCATCCCCGATGATGAATTTGATTCTATCAGCCACGGCAGATCCTTCTATCCATGGCCTGGTAAAATCTTCCATCTCATCATTCACCTCGAAAGTATAGACCATGCCTCCTTCTTCCAACCCCTCTGCCATGCAGATAGCACTGTATCCACTGAATGTTCCTACCTCAAGAATATTCTTTGGACGGATCATGTGGACGAGCATCTTCAGCAGTCGTCCCTGTAGATGGCCACTGGCCATACGACCTCGTAGCAGATGAACATTGGTGGCACGATAGAGACGATAGAGATAGTCACCCTCGGGATCGATATGTTGGAGAATATAGTCTTCGATGCTCATCTTTCATCTCTGAACGATTCGATCGCTAACCGATAGCTGTTTAGTCCGAAGCCGCAGATGACTCCCTTGCAGGCACTGCTGATCATGGAGTGATGACGGAATTCCTCCCTTTGGTGCACATTACTGATATGAACCTCAATGACAGGGCATTTCAGTGAACGGATGCAATCGTGGAGAGCCACGCTGGTATGTGTATATGCGCCGGCATTCAGAACGATGCCGTCGTAGGTGAACCCCACCTCCTGCATCTTGTTAATCAATTCTCCCTCAATGTTGCTCTGGTAGTAATCCAGATGGATGTCTGGATAGTGTGCACGCAGTTTTGGCAGATAATCATCGAAGGAATTGCTGCCGTAGATGCCTGGCTCACGAACGCCGAGCAGATTCAGGTTAGGGCCATTTATGATGAAAATTTTCATAATTAAAATTTTTTTTGTACTTTTGTAGCGGCAAAAGTAACAAATTAAATGGAAACTGGCAAGAAAACGGATGCAAATGTGGCAAAAGCCTACCAGCGATATCTGAAGTTGGAGCGAAATTTCACGATGAACACGGTGGAGGCCTATATGCGTGATCTGCAGAAGTTGGTTACTTTCCTTCGGGGAGAAGGAATCGAGCCTGTGAAGGTGAAGTTAGAGGATCTACAGCATTTCGCTGCTTCCCTTCACGATTTAGGTATTGGTGCCAGGTCGCAGTGCCGTATCCTCAGTGGTGTACGTGCTTTCTACCGTTTCCTGTACCTCGACGGATGGATCGACAATGATCCCTCAGAACTGTTGGAGAGTCCACAGATTGGTGAGCACCTTCCCGAGGTGTTGAGCACGGCCGAGGTGGATATGTTAGAGTCATCTATCGACCTCTCGAAATGGGAAGGGCATCGCAATAAGGCCATTATTGAGGTCCTGTTTTCCTGTGGACTGCGTGTCAGTGAGTTGGTGAATCTCAAGCTGTCGAACCTTTTCCTGGAGGAGGAATTCCTGCGGGTGGAGGGAAAAGGCAGGAAGGAGCGACTGGTGCCCATTTCTCCACGTGCCATCAAGGAATTGGGGTACTGGTTCATTGACCGAGATGCCATGACCAATGTAAAGGCGGGAGAAGAAGACTATGTGTTCTTGAACCGAAGGGGGGCTCATCTCACCCGTACGATGATCCTCATCATGATCAAGCGGTTGGCAGAGGAAGCTGGCATTCATAAAATCATATCTCCTCACACCTTGCGCCACTCCTTTGCCACCGCTCTTTTAGAGGGAGGTGCCGACCTGCGGGCTATCCAGGCCATGTTAGGACATGAGTCGATAGGGACGACAGAGATCTACACCCATATCGATACCCATACCCTACGTGAGGAAATCTTAAACCACCATCCACGCAATATGAAGGAAAATGTATAAAATTCTTTAATAATAACACCTTTCTGTACACTATGATGCGCATGAAAACGTATCACTCTACAGATTATTTAAAACTTATTCATTATGATTCGTTTAAAACACTTTTTGTTTGTAGTGCTTCTCACCGTGGCAGGTCAAGCCATGGCGCAGATGATGCCGGCACTCCCTGTTGACAAGGATGTCCGGATTGGAAAATTGGAGAACGGACTGACTTATTACATCCGTTACAACAACTGGCCCGAGAACCGTGCAGAGTTCTACATCGCCCAGCGTGTGGGATCCATCCAGGAGAATGATGACCAGCGTGGACTGGCACACTTCTTGGAACACATGTGTTTCAATGGAACAAAGAATTTTCCCGGTAACGGTGTGATTCGCTATTGTGAGAGCATCGGTGTACAGTTTGGTGGCGACCTTAACGCATACACCAGCATCGATCGTACGGTATATAACATCTCCAATGTTCCCACAGCCCGTCAGAGTGTTCAGGACAGTTGTCTGCTGATCTTACACGACTGGGCTGACGGCTTGTTGCTTGATCCTGAGGAGATCGACAAGGAACGTGGTGTGATTCACGAGGAGTGGCGCATGCGTACCAGTGCGCAGATGCGTATGCTCGAACGCTCCCTGCCGAAGCTCTATCCTAACAGCAAGTACGGACAGCGCATGCCGATCGGCTTGATGGAGATTGTGGACAACTTCAAGCCGCAGACACTGCGCGATTACTACGAGAAATGGTATCGTCCTGACAACCAGGCTATCATCGTGGTGGGAGACGTGAATGTGGATTATATCGAAGGGAAGATCAAGGAGATGTTCAGCGACATCAAGATGCCCGAGAACCCTGCACCTGTAGTGGATGAACTGGTGCCCGACAATGCTGAGCCGATCTATGTGATTGACAAGGATAAAGAGCAGAAGACCAACGGCGTGGAGATCATGTTCAAGCACGAGGCCTTCCCCGACTCATTGAAGAATACCGTGGCTTTCCTCTTGAATAACTACATGAAGGGACGTGCCATGGGTATGCTCAACGCCCGCCTCAACGAGTGTTCTCAGCAAGCCGATTGTCCGTTCGTCGGTGCTTCTGTCTCTGATGGAAACTATATTTTTGCCAAGACCATGGAAGCCCTCGATTTGGATGTGTTGCCAAAGGATGGAAAGATCGAAGAGTCGCTGGCTGCAGCTCTGAAAGAGGTGCGCCGTGCTGCCGAGTTCGGTTTCACTCCCACGGAGTATCAGCGTTCGAAATCCAATTACGAGAGCTCGCTCGATAAGGCATACAGCAACAAGGACAAGCGTACCAACGGTCAGTTCGTGAACGAATATGTGGAAAACTATCTGGCCAAGGTGCCTATCCCATCGTTCGATGATGAATATACGATGATGAAGCAACTCATTCCTGCCATCCCTTTAGAGCTGATCAATGAATACATGAAGGAACTGGTGCCTGCCTCGGATACAAATATGGTGGTGCTGTCCTTTCTGAACGAGAAAGAAGGAGCTGTCTATCCCACAGAGGCTTCCCTGAAGAAAGCCATCGACGGTGCACGGGCCGAGAAACTCACGGCCTACGTGGATAACGTGAAAAACGAGCCTCTGATGACCCAGTTGCCTAAGCCTGGTGCCATTATCCAGACGCAGAACAGTGATCGATTTGACTACCAGACACTCACCTTGAGCAATGGCGTGAAGGTGATCCTCAAGAAGACCGATTATAAGAAAGACCAAGTGATCCTGAGTGGTTCTGCCGATGGTGGAAAAACGCTCTATTCAGACAAGGATCTCGTGAACCTACAGCTGTTCAATGATGTCATCGAGGCCAGTGGTCTTGGAAACTTCTCGAACAATGAGCTGACTAAGGCTCTGGCAGGAAAGATTGCCAGTGCATCCATCTCTCTCGACGAACGCAGGCAGGTGGTGAGCGGTAGCTCTACACCCAAGGATATGGAGACGATGTTCCAGCTTATCTATCTGTATTTCCACAACATCAAGAAGGATCAGAAATCATACGACAACCTGATGAGTGGCTTGGAACTGCAGTTGAAGAACAAGGCTACCGATCCGATGCAGGCTTTCTCTGACTCGCTCACTTCTACCCTCTACGGACATAATAAGTGGACGAAGCCCCTGGAACTGAAAGACTTGAAGAAAGTGAACTACGACCGTATCCTGCAAATCGCCAAGGAACGTTTCACCTATGCCGACGGCTATACCTTCACCATTATCGGAAACTTCGAGGAAGACTCTATCCGTCCGCTGATTACTCGTTATATCGGTTCTCTTCCTGTCAAGGGTGACGTCAAGAAAGGCCCGAAACGTGTCGATCTGGTCAAGGGTAACATCAAGAATAGCTTCAAGCGCAAGATGGAGACTCCCTCTGCTATCTCTGTGATGCTCTGGAGTAATAAGGACATGGAGTATAATCTGGAGAACAGCATCCGTGCCGATATCGCCGGACAGGTGCTGAGCATGATCTACCTGAAGAAAATCCGTGAGGAGGCAGGTGCAGCCTATTCTTGTGGCGCAGTGGGAACTTTCCAACGTGGTGAGGACGACAAGGTGGCTCTGATCACGGTTCAGTGCCCCATGAAGCCTGAGATGGCAGACGTGGCCCTGAAGATCATGAGCGAGGAAGTGCCTGCTCTCGCCAAGAGCTGTGATGCTGATATGCTGACCAAGGTAAAGGAGTATATGCTGAAGAGCGCCGATGATGCTGCCAAGACCAACAGTTACTGGTCGAAGGTTATCACCGTTTATCGTAAATTTGGCATTGACCTGCATACTGATTACAAGAAGGTGGTGGAAGCACAGACCCCTGCAAGCATCTGTGCATTCATGCAGGAATTCCTGAAGTCGGGCAACAAGATGGAAGTCACCATGATGCCGCAGGAATAATTTACCACATATAGTGAAAACGGCGTTTTCAGGTCGCAAAGACTATGTTTTTGGAGCCTGAAAACGCCGTATTCATGTTCCCAAAACACCGTTTCCATAATTCGCTGTTCCCAATTCACAATTAATAATTCACAGTTCCCAGTTCAGAATTAAAGGGTATTGGCGTAAGCCGAAAAGAAATCAAGCCGCCCCTTTGACGGGGCGAGCTTACCTTAGTGAAAGAGCGACGGGAGGAAAGGCTATGGGTAGGCGAGCGAGCTCGGGAATGCGGTTAAACCTCCCATATAGGTGCTTACTGAAAAGTACTTTCACTCGAAAAAGGAAAAGAAAACAAACTTTTCTTTTGCATTTTGCTCGTTTATCCGTACCTTTGCACCCTAAATATAATTAAGGTATAAAGATATGGCATATTTATTCTCATCAGAATCAGTTTCTGAAGGACATCCCGACAAGGTGTCCGACCAGATATCCGATGCGTTGTTAGACCAGTTCTTGGCCTATGATGACAAAGCACGATGCGCTATTGAAACATTTGTCACCACCGGACAGGTAGTGATCATGGGCGAAGTGCGGTCGGAAGCGTATATCGACTTGCAGACCATTGCCCGTAAGACCATCAAGAGGATTGGATATACCAAGAGTGAATACCAGTTCGATGGTGACTCCTGTGGCATCCTCACTGCCATCCATGAACAGAGTGTGGATATTAACAGAGGTGTTGATCGCGAGGAGGCCGACAATCAGGGAGCAGGAGACCAGGGTATGATGTTCGGCTATGCAGTGAACGAGACAGAGAACCTGATGCCGGTGAGTCTTGATCTGGCACACCTCATCATGCGTACTTTGGCAGAGATCCGCAAGGAGGGGAAAGTGATGACATACCTCCGCCCAGATGCGAAAAGTCAGGTCACGGTGGAATACTCTGATGATGGGGTGCCTCAGCGTATTGATACGATCGTCGTCTCCACCCAGCATGATGAGTTCGCCGATGACACGGCCATGCTCCAGCAGATCAAGAACGATGTCATTAATATCCTGATTCCTCGGGTGAAACAGCAGATCCACTCTCAGAAAGTGCTCGATCTCTTCGGGCTCGATATCAATTACTTGGTGAACCCCACCGGGAAATTCGTTATCGGAGGTCCACATGGAGACACAGGTCTGACAGGTAGGAAAATCATTGTGGATACTTATGGCGGAAAAGGTGCACATGGCGGTGGTGCCTTTTCGGGCAAGGACTCCTCGAAGGTGGATCGCTCTGCTGCCTATATGGCACGCTATATCGCCAAGAATATGGTGGCAGCTGGCGTAGCTGATGAGATGCTGGTGCAGTTGAGCTATGCCATTGGTGTGGCACAGCCTGTGAGCATCTATGTGAATACCTATGGCAAAGGTCATGTGGCGATGAGCGATGGAGAAATCGCCCGTAAGGTCGGGGAGATGTTCGACTTGCGCCCAAAGGCTATAGAACGTACACTGAAACTTCGTCAGCCGATGTATTTGGAAACAGCTGCCTACGGTCACATGGGAAGGAAAAACGAAGTGGTGAAGAAGACCTTTACCAGTCATTATCATGAGACGAAGACCATCGATGTGGAGCTGTTCACATGGGAGAAGCTCGACCGTGTGGTGGAGATCCGAAAGACCTTTGGGATAGAAGGATAGAATAAGGAGTAGGGGGAAGGTTTGTTCATGTTTCAGCAGCAGGATACATTACAGCATGTCCGTCAGCAACAGCCCGTAGCAGAGCCGGTGGTGCCGTCATCTTCAGAGGAAGTTCTCGAGGAGGAGAACAGCATGACCGTCCAGCCGGCAGAACCTGTTGAAGAGAGCAAACCGAAACACCCCTACCAAGTGCTGCAACAGCTGCCGCCTAATGCGACACCTGCTCAGCAGGACTCGGCCATCCAGTCGGTCTTCCACCCGGAACTGAAACACCTGAGTACGCGTCCCGACACGTTGCATCTGCCGGGTCAGGATGTGGGAAAGAGTATCAAGGAGGTGAACCTGCCCCAGTACTATCGTGAGAGTTTTTTCTCGAACAACTCGCTGCTGCATCCAGAATTGAATGTGGAACGTTACGGCGTGGCAGGAGACCCCGTCCCTTATTCCATCAGGAATGATGATGTTATCACAGGTCTGCTTTTAGGCTGTTTCCTGTTTATGTTGATTGCTTACTCGCGTCTGCATCATTTTATCCTTCGACAAGTAAAAAGTTTCTTCTATGTGCCCCGTAGCGAGAATGTAACGGTGGTGACGGAGACATCAGGCGAGTTCCGCTTCCAGTTCTTCATGGTGGCACTCACCTGTCTGCTCTGGGCACTGCTCGCCTTCTTCTATACTCAAGACAGGGTGGCCCACACCTTCGTACTGGAGTCGGAGTATCAGCTTATCGCCATCTTCTTCGGCTGTTTCATAGTCTATTTTTTGTTGAAAGGACTGCTGTATCCATTGACGAACTTGATCTTCTTTGATAGGAAAAAAAATGAACAATGGATGAAGGCTATGTTGTTCCTTTCAGCGGTGGAAGGGGTGTCTTTATTCCCCCTTGTTATGCTCCAAAGTTACTTCGATATTTCAGTGCAAAGTGCTATCATTTATGCCGCTGTTGTTTTAATTTTAGTGAAAATATTGACGATTTATAAAGGCTTTGTGATCTTTTTCAGGCAAAATGGAGCCGTTTTGCAAATAATTTTGTACTTTTGTGCGCTCGAAATCGTACCTATCCTTGCATTGGCAGGATTTTTGGTGATGATTGTGGATTATTTAAAAATAAATTTTTAGGACACCAAATGATAAAAAAGATTCTCATCTCACAGCCGCAGCCAACCAGTGAGAAGTCACCGTACTTCGACCTCGCTAAAGATTATGACGTGGATCTCGTTTTCCGTCCGTTCATAAAGGTAGAAGGACTCACTTCTAAAGAGTTCCGCCAGCAGAAGGTGAGCATTATGGGGCATACGGCAATCGTATTCACTTCGCGTCATGCCATTGATAATTTCTTCAAACTGGCCAAGGAGATGCGATTGGAGATTCCTGAAGACATGAAGTATTTCTGTGTTACTGAACAAATTGCTTTGTATATCCAGAAATATGTGCAGTACCGTAAACGGAAAGTGTTCTTTGGACAGACGGGAAAGATCGTTGATTTGGTGCCCTCGATGGTAAAGCACAAGACGGAGAAATACCTGATTCCGATGAGCGATGTGCATGATGATAGTGTGAAGGAATTGCTCGACTCGAAGAAGCTGCTGCACACAGAGTGTGTGATGTATCGTACGGTGAGCAATGATTTCACAGAGGAGGAGGTGAAGGCTTTCGATTATGACATGTGTGTGTTCTTCAGTCCTTCAGGTATTAACGCGTTTACCAAAACTTTTGGAACAAGCAAGAACGATATAGCTGTGGCTACTTTCGGCCCCTCTACTTCGAAGTCGGCACATGAGGCCGGACTGAATGTGGTGATTGAGGCACCGTCGGAGAAATTCCCTTCCATGACGGGTGCCCTGAAATCATACTTGGCTCGTCAGGACGAAGACGAATAATGAGTGCCGCAGCTGCTTTTACCTTGAAGAAGGAAGAGCGCATGGCGAGCAAACGGCTCATCGATAAGCTCTTCGGGGGAGGCGACAGTCATTCGGTGGTTTCTTTCCCCATGAGGCTTGTCTATATGTCAGACGATCAGGGCGACAGCGATTCCATTGCGAAGAAGCAGATCCTGATCAGTGTTCCTAAGCGTTGTTTCAAGCGGGCAGTCAAGCGGAACAGGGTTAAGCGCCAGATCCGCGAGGCGTATCGGAAGAACAAGAATCTGTTGCCGGATCTTGGTGAGAGGAGATGTCTGCTGATGGCATTCATCTGGCTCGATGACCAGCTGCACAGCAGTGAAACGGTGGAGAAGAAGGTGGTCAAACTACTGCAACGAATGTCTGAACGTTTATGAAGGTCGTGAGGATTGTGTTACAAGCTGTTTCCTGGTGTTTCGTGGCCTTGTTGCTGATACCTATCTGGATTTACCAAAAAGCCATCTCCCCCTATACTCCTCCTTCGTGTCGGTTCACACCCACATGTTCTGAGTATGCACGGCAAGCCCTCATTAAGTATGGTCCTGTGAAAGGCATGTGGCTGGCCATCCGGCGCATCCTGAGATGTCATCCATGGGGTGGCAGCGGATATGATCCCGTGCCATGAGGATCGTAGGGTCCAATGATCGTTTTATCGACATTTCGTTATATCGTTATATCGATATGTCGTTATATCGAAACAATGTAAAATCTCAAAAGAATAATAAAAATGAAGAACTTTGTTGAAGAACTCCGCTGGCGCGGAATGCTGGCACAGATGATGCCAGGAACGGAAGAACTCTTGCAGAAGGAGATGGTGACGGCCTATTTAGGCACCGATCCCACGGCCGACTCCCTGCATATCGGTCATCTCTGCGGCATCATGATGCTGCGTCATCTGCAGCGTTGCGGACATAAGCCCATCATCCTTGTCGGCGGCGCTACCGGTATGATTGGCGATCCCTCTGGAAAGAGTCAGGAACGCAACCTCCTCAACAACGAAACACTCTATCATAACCAGGAATGTATCAAGAAACAAGTGGCTAAGTTCCTTGATTTCGATTCGAAGGAACCCAATGCCGCTGAGATGGTGAACAACTACGACTGGATGAAGGACTTCACCTTCCTTGACTTTGCCCGTGAGGTGGGTAAGCATATCACCGTCAACTATATGATGGCGAAGGAAAGTGTGCAGCAGCGACTTAACGGAACGGCCCGCGACGGTCTTTCCTTCACCGAGTTCACCTACCAGCTCCTTCAGGGATATGACTTCCTCTATCTCTATCAGCATAAGGGTGTGAAACTTCAGCTGGGTGGTAACGACCAGTGGGGTAACATGACCACAGGAACGGAGCTGATTCGCCGTACTTTGGGTAATGAGGTGGAGACGTTTGCCCTTACCTGTCCGTTGATCACCAAGAGCGACGGTAAGAAGTTCGGCAAGACCGAGAGTGGAAATATCTGGCTCGATCCGAAACGCACCACACCCTATAAGTTCTACCAGTTCTGGCTGAATGTGAGTGATGAGGATGCAGAGCGGTATATCAAGATCTTCACATCATTGGAAAAAGATATCATCGATGCCCTTGTAGAGGAGCATAAGCAGGATCCGGGACGCCGAATCCTCCAGCGTCGTCTGGCTGAGGAGGTTACCCTGATGGTTCACTCCCAGGAAGCGCTCGATACGGCCATCGAGGCCAGCAGCATCCTTTTCGGCAAGAGTACGAAGGAAGGTTTGGAGAAACTCGATGAACAGACATTCTTGGATGTCTTCGATGGTGTGCCTCAGTTCGAGATCAGTAAGGATCAGCTGGGACAGCCTGCCATTGAACTGTTCACGTCAGCCGCACCCGTCTTCCCCTCTAAGGGAGAGATGCGTAAGATGGTGCAAGGTGGCGGTGTCAGTCTGAACAAAGAGAAGCTCACTGATCAGAACCGTCCCATTACCAGTGAGGACCTTATCGACGGCAAGTATCTCCTTGCTCAAAAAGGTAAGAAGAACTACTATCTGTTGATCGTAAAATAAAGATAAAGGCTCGATGGGAAGAGTGAAAAGATAAAAAAACACTGCTCCAAGGGATTTTTTTTACTTTTCACTCTTCTCTTTTCCTTTTTTTTATTACCTTTGCAGCCGAATTCATTCAGTGGGTGATGGTGTAATGGTAACACTACAGGTTTTGGTTCTGTCATTCCCGGTTCGAATCCGAGTCACCCAACTCAAACGTTTAAGTATTAATCAAACTTAAATCGTATCTCTTATCATAGAGGATACGGTTTTTTTTTGTATCTTTGCACCAAAGACTAACAAATCAAAAGTATTTTGCTAAGATGAAAACAAATTATGAAGTACGTTACGCGGCTCATCCAGAGGATGCGAAGAGTTATGACACCCAGCGCATTCGCCGCGATTTCCTTATTGAGAAGGTGTTCGCTGCCGATGAGGTGAACATGGTGTATTCGATGTACGACCGAATGGTGGTAGGTGGTGCCATGCCCGTGGCAGAGTGCCTGAAGTTGGAGGCCATCGATCCCCTGAAGGCTCCGTTCTTTACTACTCGTCGTGAGATCGGAATCTTCAATGTTGGTGGGGCAGGCTGTGTGAAAGTAGGTGACGAGGTGTTCGAACTCGACTACAAAGAGGCTCTGTATATTGGTAAGGGCGACCGTGATGTAGTGTTCTGCTCGAAAGACAGTGCCAAACCAGCTAAATTCTATTTCAACTCCACGACAGCCCATGCCGAGTATCCTTGTAAGAAGGTGACGAAAGAGAATGCTGTAGTGGCTCACATGGGATCGTTGGAGATGAGCAACGAGCGTGACATCAACAAGATGCTGGTGAATCAGGTGCTTCCCACCTGTCAGCTGCAGATGGGTATGACCGAGCTGGCTCCGGGCAGCGTATGGAACACCATGCCCGCTCATGTGCACAGCCGTCGTATGGAGGCTTATTTCTATTTTGAGGTGCCCGAGGATCAAGCTGTCTGCCATTTCATGGGTGAGGTAGAGGAGACCCGTCACTTGTGGATGAAAGGTGATCAGGCTGTGCTCTCTCCCGAATGGAGCATCCACAGTGCTGCCGCTACTCATAACTATACCTTTATTTGGGGTATGGGCGGAGAGAACCTCGATTATGGCGATCAGGACTTCTCAAAGATTACTGATTTGAAATAATTGAATTATTGAAGACTCGATATAACGATATAACGTTATAACGAAATGTCGAAATATCGAGATCTCGAAACAACGATATAACGAAAAGCGAAACAACGAAAATAATAAAAGAATATGCAGAATCCATTTTCATTAGAAGGTAAGAATGCCTGGATTACCGGCGCTTCTTACGGTATCGGTTTCAACATTGCCAAGGCTTTCGTGGCCGCTGGTATCAAAAACATTATCTTCAACGACATCAACGAAGCTGCCCTTGAGCGTGGACTCAACAACTACAAGGAGGCTGGCATTGAGAATGTGAAGGGTTATGTGTGTGACGTGACAAAGGAAGATGATGTGAAAGCTCTTGTGGAGAAGATCCACGAGGAAGTGGGACAGATCGACATCTTGGTGAACAATGCCGGTATTATCAAGCGCATCCCCATGCACGAGATGAAGCGTGCTGAGTTCCAGCAGGTGATCGACATCGACTTGGTGGGTCCGTTCATCGTCTCCTCTGCCGTACTGCCAGAGATGATGGAGCGTCGTGAAGGTAAGATCATCAATATCTGCTCCATGATGAGTGAACTGGGTCGTGAGACAGTGTCGGCATACGCTGCTGCGAAGGGTGGTCTGAAGATGCTCACCCGTAACATCTGCTCTGAGTATGGTGGGTACAACATCCAGTGTAACGGCATCGGTCCGGGTTACATCGCCACACCGCAGACGGCTCCGTTGCGTGAGCGTCAGGCAGATGGCAGTCGTCATCCGTTCGATAGTTTCATCTGTGCCAAGACACCTGCAGGACGTTGGTTAGAGCCGGAAGAGTTAGGCGGCCCTGCTGTGTTCCTCGCTTCTCATGCTTCTGACGCCGTCAATGGTCACATCTTGTATGTGGATGGCGGTATCCTGGCTTACATCGGCAAGCAGCCCTGACCTTTGGTTCAGGGCGGCACTTGCCGTTTTTTCTTTAATCAAATGATATTTCAACGAAGTAACGGAACTCATTACAAACATTTTCCCGTTGTACTGAGGAGAGAGAGTATTATGAAAACGAAGATAATACTGATGCTTTGCTTGCTATGTTTTGTCATGATGGGATGGGCACAAGTTCCTGACTCAATGAAAAAGGCAGCAGGCTGGCATCGTATGTACACCCCTCAGCAGCAAGGGGCGAATGTGGTTGCTGCTTTGGACTTTTTGAATGCCCGTGGGTTGAAACCCACTGGTCCTGTAGTAGTAGGGATCGTGGATTCCGGTGTCGATACAACGAACGTGAATCTGCAGGATGCCTTATGGACAAATCCTGGTGAGAAATCAGATGGACTGGATAACGACGGCAATGGGTATGTTGATGATGTGCACGGATGGAATTTTCTCGGAACGCGTGATGGTAGCTTCAACATGACCAGTGCCGGCACCGAGGAGTATCGTCAGTTCAAGCGATTGTATCCGAAATACAAACATGTGAAAAGCGCGGATGAGGCCAGCGACAAAAAGGAATACGACTTCTACGTGAAAATGCGTAAGAAGGCCAATATCAACAGTTATTTGATGTTCTACGACTATGCCCGACAGAAACTGGCTGCCGTGAACATGATGGACTCCCTGCTGAGGCATCACCCGGGTATGACTGTCGATACGCTGACCATGAACGGTCTGCCGTATGTGGCAGTGACGGACACGCTGTGGAAACCGCTGAACCAGATGATACTGACCGACGTGATGCGCACGTCGGGCGAGACAACATGGACGCAGTTCGTGCAGTCGCAGAAGGACAATGTGGCTCAGATGAAGACGCGCATCGACGGTATAGAGAATGCACCGGACAAACGTCTGCTGATGGGTGATGACATGGACAATGCTGACGACCGCTACTATGGTAATCCTACTCTGACCATTGACGGCTGTGATCATGGCACTTTCGTGGCTGGCATTATCGGCGGCAATGCCGCTGACGACCATCGCTACGACGGACTGGCACGCGGCGTGGCGAAGCTGATGATTGTGAGGGCCAGTCCTGAGGGCGATGAGTACGACAAGGATGTGGCCAGCAGTATCCGCTATGCCGTGGACAACGGTGCCCGTGTCATCAATATCAGTCTGGGAAAATACTACTCCCCGCAGGAGCGCATGGTGAATAATGCCATCCGTTATGCTGCCGACCACGATGTGCTGGTGGTGTGTGCCGCCGGCAACAATTCCCGGAATCTGGATACCATACCTATGTATCCTTCGGGCGTGGATCTGCGAGGACAGTTCTTCGACAACTTCCTACGTGTGGGAGCCAGCGACGAGCAGGGAAAGAGACTGAAACTCTCGAACTACGGCAGTCACCAGGTGCACCTCTTCGCCCCCGGATCACTGATTGCCTCGGTGTTTGCCGGTAACAAGTACGATCTCTCGCAAGGTACCTCACTTGCTGCTCCCGTGGTGACAGCCGTTGCAGCCCTTATCCGTAGCTATTTCCCTTATCTTTCTGCTTCGCAAGTCAAGCAGCTGCTGATGGATACGGTGCGTCCAATGGAGGATCAGACAAGTATCAGCGGTGGTACGATAGACATGCTTCAGGCCGTGCAGCGACTGTTGGAGCGTGAGTCATGGTATCGTTCTGAGGCCGTGACCGAGCCAAATGTGGGCGGTCGTGTGCGTGCCTTGTCACCCTCTCCCTCATGGGAGGAGGGGACACCCTTTATCACCTACCGTCAGCAGGGGCGCGACTATATGGTAGATGCCCGCACAGGCAAGACAGGTCCGAAAGATCAGTCGCTGATTGACAGCTACCGACAGAAACACCCGCAAAAGGAACAACGTGGCGGCTGGAATCATCGCTACGACAGATCCACTCACACTGCCGACTCTGCCTTTACCATGTTGGGCGACCGCTATAACCTTCATGTGCGCGACAACCGCACGGGTGCCATCCGGCAGCTCACCTTCGACGGACGGGAGTATGCCTCCTACTGTGGCCGCAGCGCCGCTGATACATTGAGCGACCGTCATGCACAGGGTTACTGGAAAGGTCATTCGTATTTCTGCATGGTGTATGACGATACCGATGTGAACTACTTGAATATCGTCCACCAGATGGAACAACCTGTGCGCTTGGAGCAGCGTAAGATGCCGCTGCCCGGCGGCAATGACATTCGCCGCTATCATCTGTACTGGTATAACGCCGACACACAGGAGGGACGCCAGCTGGACATCGCCCCCAACCGTGACTATTTCATCCAGGTGGATTACGACCGCGAGGGCGAAAACCTGTATTTCCTACGGCGCAGCCGTTCTGTTGATACGCTGGAACTATGCCGCATCTATCCTGAGACAGGAAAGGTGAGTGTTGTCATCAGTGAGGTGTGCAAGCCGCACGTGAATGTCAACATGTTCCACTATCATCTCCTCGAACACGGACGACAGGTGCTTTGGTGGAGCGACCGTACAGGGCGCGGTAACTATTACCTGTACGACGGCCGTACCGGCAAACTGCTGAACAGGGTTACTCAGGGCGACCAGATGGTGGCGGGGCGCATCGAAAAGATCGACACCCTGGCACGCACCATGATTTTCATCGGATATGGACAGGAACCCGGTGACCCTCACTATACACATTATTATAAGGTGAACCTGAACGGGCGCGGACAGCAACGCCTGACCCATGGTGACGGTGAGCACCATCTGCAGTTCTCCGCCGACGGCCATTATGCCATCGACTCCTATAGTCGCATGGACATGCCTTCCGTCTATAACGTGGTGAACGTGGAACAGCCCAAGAAACACTTCGAGTTCTGCCGAGTCAACGCGAGTGATGCCCAGAAGGCGGGATGGGTGAAGCCCACGCTGGTGAAGGTGAAGGCTGGCGACGAAAAGACCGACCTCTACGGTGTGATGTACACGCCCTCGTGGTTAGACGTGTCATCCTTGCAGTCGAAAGATCATGGGGTTTCTCTCCCCATCATCTCCAACGTGTACCCAGGACCGCAGGACGATCAGATCCCCCGCTCGTTCACCATCGACGAGAACGGCAACCAGTCGTTGGCAGAGTTAGGTTTCGTTGTGATCAACGTACAGCCCCGTGGATCGTCACCTTTGCGCAGTCGTGACTTTTATTGCTATGGCTACGGCAATCTCCGTGACTACCCGGTGGCCGATGACCGTCACACCATTCAGGAGCTGGCCCGCCGCTACTGTTTCATCGATACCACCCGCGTGGGAATCTACGGACACTCCGGCGGCGGCTTCGAGACCGTCACCGCCATGCTTACCTATCCTGATTTCTACAAGGTGGGTGTAGCTGCCTCGGGGAACTACGACAACCGTGCCTATATCCAGTGGTGGGCGGAGACCTATAACGGCTACGGGCGACCTATCCCCACGGCGATGGAACTGGCACCCCGTCTGAAGGGACGGCTGTTGCTGATGACTGGCGAAGTAGATGAGAACGTGCCTGTGGCCAGCACGATCCGCATGGCTGATGCGTTACAGAAGGCAGGAAAGCGGTTCGATATGATGCTCTTTCCAGAACAGGGGCATGGCCTTTACGGACCCTACTATCAGAACATCATCCGCTACTACTTCCTGGAGCACCTCCGGGATGTGAAACCTTTCGATATAGATATTATCAACCACAAATAGCCTATTTATGAGGAAACTATTGTTATTGCTATTAATGACTTTTACCCTTTGTGTCAGTGCCCAGAAAGAGGGGGCGGCACAGGTGAAGGTGGACGTTACCATTGTCGATGAGAATGGTGAATACCTGCCCGGTGCTACCGTGAAGACATCAGACAAGAGCGTCGGTGTGGCCAGTGACATGAATGGACATGTGGATCTGTGGGTTACCCGTGGAACCACGATCACCATCAGTTATGTCGGCATGAAACCACACACGGTCAGGGTGACCAAGCCGCTCACGGGTGACATTGCTCTGGAGAGCGAGGCCACGACGATTGAACAGGTGGTGGTGACGGGCTACTCGCAGACAGATGTCCGCAAGACCACAGGATCCGTAGGGATCCTGACAGACAAAGAACTGAAAGATGTGCCATTGGCCAATGTCGATATGTTGATGCAGGGCAAGTTGGCGGGCGTGAATGTGCAGGCCGTCAGTGGTCGTCCCGGCGAGAGTGCGAAAATCCGTATTCGCGGTACCGCCAGTATCACCGGAAACAACGAGCCGCTGTGGGTCGTGGACGGTGTCCCCTTGCAGAAGAATATTCCTGCCATGGGAAACTCCTATATCCGTTCCGGCGACTTCTCCACCCTCTATGCCAACGGTGTGGCAGGCATCGCCCCGCAGAACATCAAGAGTATCACCGTGCTGAAGGATGCTGCCGCGGCTGCTATCTACGGATCGCAGGCCCAGTCGGGTGTGATCGTCATCACCACCAAGAAGGGTGAGGCCGGTAACATCCATCTCAGCTATAGCGGAAATGTGACCGTGCAGACATCACCCTCCCGCGACCACAACCTGATGAACAGTAGTGAGAAACTGGCCTACGAGCAGAGCATCTGGGACGAATTCTCCAAGCCGGGCTACGAGAACGGCACTTGGTTCCCGCGCATCGGCATCATCGGACAGATCCGTTCCGGCTACGGCCAGTTCGCAGGCATGACCACGCAGGAGCAGGATGCCTATATCGAGGAACTGAAGAAAACAAACACCGACTGGTTCAAGGAACTGTTCCGCAACACGCTGAGCACCAGCCACAGCCTGAGCCTGTCGGGCGGTTCCGAGAAACTCACCTACTACGTCTCGGGCGGCATGTCCACCAACAAGGGTATCGTGAAGAAGTCTGCCTCCGACGGAGCCAACTTCATGTCGAAGATCTCCACCAATCCCTCTAATGCCCTTTCGCTCAACTTCGACATCAGTTACAACTACCTGAAGTCGCTGGCAGCGGCCACGGGCTACGGACTGAACATGTTCGACTATGCCTACTTTGCCAATCCCTACGAGAAGCCTTACAACGACGACGGTTCTTACCGGGGTGACGAAACATTCTTCTCGCTGCCCAAGGTGAACGGCGACGTGATGGCCACCTTGCCTCCCAACGGCGTCAACGTGTTCCGCGAGATCGACGGCACGAAGCAGGAAGCTACCAGCTCGGGCATCACCCTGCGCGGTGATATCACCTGGCGATTAGGAAAGTATTTCCGGCTCTACGGACTGGCATCCTACAGCTACGCCACCGACACCTCCGACAACGAGGTGAACCAGGACACTTACACGGCATGGCAGGATCGTCCCTTCGAGGGTGCCAACATGCTGTCGAAACGTATCTATGGTAACTTGACCCAGGTGAACAGCACGAACCGCAACTGGCAGCTGCGTGCACAGCTGAACTACGGTCAGACCTTCGGCGAGATCCATCGCATCAGCGCCCTCGTCGGCTCGGAAGTGAGCAACAGCTATGCGAAGTCTGTCTCCCGGAAGGTGTATGGCTACGACCCCGTTACGGGCAACCACTCGTTGCCGCTGTTCGTCGTCGGTGCATCCGGCACGTTCGACGAGACAGAAATGCAGAGTTATCAGCAGATTGTCAACTCCCTGACCGAGCAAAGCCGCATAGAGAATGCCATGGCCTCGTTCTACGGGGCCGTTGACTATGTGCTGATGAACCGCTATGTGGCCAATGTCACCGCCCGAAGCGACGGTTCCAACAACTTCGGTTCGAAGGAGCAGTTCAACATGACATGGAGCTTCGGATTGGCATGGAACATGGACGAGGAACGCTGGATGGAGCGCATCAAGCACATCGTGAGCCATGCCACCATCCGTCTTTCCACCGGTGTCACCGGCGGCGTCAACAAAAGTGTCTATCCCGTGCTCATCATGAACTACATCAACCAGTTCCGCAACAGCGACACCCAGGCCTACCGCATGGGAAGCATCTCGTCGCCGCCCAACGAACACCTGCGATGGGAACGCACCCGCGACTACAACGGAAGCATCGACCTGGGCTTCCTGAAGAACCGTCTGAACATGAACCTCTCCTTCTACCGGCGTAAGGGCTACGACCTGGTGACCCAAGTTCTTGTTCCTGTCACCACGGGCTTCCGCACACAGAGCTACAACACCAGCGAGCAGCTGAACCAGGGATTCGAGCTGATGCTGGGCGGAACGCCGCTGAAACTGAAAGACTGGCAGTGGAACATCAATGGCAACATTGCCTACAATCAGAACAAACTGACCAAGTATGAGTCGCCCACTGGCGGCATCTACGGCGACATCCACGTGGGCTACCCCCTCGGTATGGTCTTCAGCGGCATTTCGCAGGGCATTAATCCCCAGACGGGACTCTACACATTCAAGCAGCGTAGCGATGCCGACCTCTCCAACCCCTATGACTGGGAGAACTACCTGGTCTATATCGGCATGGGCAGCTATCCCTGGACGGGCGGTCTCTCCACCAGCGTGTCGTGGAAACAACTGTCGCTTAGTGTCAACACCTCGTTCTCGCTGGGTGCCAAGAAGGCGAACTATATCCGTCCTCACAGCAGCTATAGTAGTGTCACGAGACCGACCAATAACTCCATTTTCAATTCCCGCTATGATATCTATACAGCGCATAACAACGTGGTGAAGGATGCCGCCTACCGGTGGACACCCGACAACCCCGTGACCGACGGCTATCCGCGACTCATCGATGCACACGGACAGTCGCTCAATCTGGACGATCAGCAGATAAAGTTTACAAAGGTGACCGACGGTGTCTTCTACGAGAACGCCTCCTACTGGAAGATCTCGTCGATGACACTGATGTACAGCCTGCCAGAGCGGCTGGCGCGAAAACTCTATGCCTCCAGCTTAGGTGTCAGCTTCACGGCGAACAACCTCTGGGTCATTACGTCATTCAAGGGGATGAATCCGGAATTTCCGGGTGCCGTCTATCCCATGAGCCGCAGTTTCAGTTTCGGACTTAATATAGGATTTTAGGATATGAAGAAGTATATATTACCATTGTTTCTTACGATGCTGCTTGCCGGCTGTACGGAATATCTCGACATCAAGCCCTACGGTAAGACCATTCCCCAGACCACTGAGGAGTTCTCTGCCTTGGTGCACGAAATGTGTCATGGAATTGACGGGAACGGGGGTGCTTACGTTGTCGGTAGTTTTGATCATACCATGGGCTTAGAAGAGTATTCGGAAAACATGGCAGCCAGTTTAGGAGCCGACAACGACCACATGGCGAAATACGTCGGCTCACATTTAGATGGATTAAAGTCGCATTACTCCAACGCCTACCAAACGATTCGTAACTGCAACATCATCCTGGGCGAATACCAGGATGGACGCGACACTCGCGACGGACAGGACATCGTCGGCACGGCCTATGCCATTCGCGGTGTCTGCTACTACCAGCTGCTGCGAATGTTCTGCGCACCGCCGCTGGCTGATGATGCAGAGCTGGGTGTGCCCTTAGTGACCGAGTTCAACATGGAGGCCAAACCGCTGCGCTCCACGATGCAGGAGACCATCAATCAGATTGAGAGCGATTTCAAGAAAGCCCTCGACATTGATATCCAGAACGAGATGTATCTCTTCAACAACGATGTGATGCACGGCTATCTGGCACGTCTCTACCACTGGTGCGGACGATGGGAGGAGGCGCGCCGTGAGGCTCGTCTCGTGCTGAAAAACCACCCGCTGCTCTCGGGCGACGACTATGTGAAGATGATGAGCAGCCAGTATGGCCTGGTGGGCAACCGTCTCATCATGGGCAACCGCATCATCGATTCGCCTCTGGGCGTTCTGGGCGGCATGTCATCGCTGGAGCGCCGTCCACTGAGTGCCGAGTATGTGAAACTCTTCGCCGAAGGCACCAACGACATCCGGCGCAAGGGCAACCTCTTCTTCAACCGCAAGCGCACCAACCGCAAACTGGTATTCTCGGGCATGCGTTCCGCCGAGATGGCATTCATCTCCATGGAGTGCGCCTACCACCTGAACAAACTCGACTCAGCCCTGATCGAGCTGAACGAGTTCCGCCGCCATCGCATCACGGGTGCGTATATGTACAACAACCAGACGCTGCCGCCGGTAGATACCAAGGCACTCATCCAGCAGGATGCCTTGGGGCACCCGCTGACGCCGCTCCTGCAGGCTATCCTCAACGAGCGCCGCAAGGAATTCTACTTAGAGAACGGCGACCGATGGTTCGAGCTGAAGCGCAACGGGCGCCCCGAGTGGTGGGTGGCCGACCAGGGCATGAAGTACTGGACTCGGAAATACATGTACACCTGGCCTATCGACGTGCAAGACCTCATGCTGCAGCCTGGTCTTATCCAGAATCCGGGTTACGAAGAAATCTATTAATCATCGACCGACAAGATATGAAAAGATTATTATATGCCATCATGGTGCTGCCGATGCTCACGCTGCTGACGTCGTGCGAGCACGTAGAAGAAGAGGTTGAAATCAACCAAGGTCATAAAACGCATGTGCGCATCCCCGACCCTGAGCCCCTCACCGCCGAGGACCTGGCCATCCTGGATGCGATGAAAGCCGAATATGAACAGAATGCGAAATAATTGAGATTATCATTTATAGTATTAACCCTTTATTAAAAACTCTATGAAGCAAAAACTGTATTCTTTGATGCTTCTGCTGGCAGTCGCCCTGACCGCACATGCCAAGGAAGCGCAGTGGTGTCTCGTCGTAGAGAGCGCCGGGGGTGAGACCATCGCCATCGGTGCCGACCTGAAGCCTGTCATCGCCACTACGAGCGACGGCTACGAACTGAGATACGGTAATGAAGTGACCTCGTTTGCCTGGAATGAGTTGAAGAAACTCACCATCCAGCAGACCGAGGCAGATATCAGTGGCACGCCTGTGGAGAGGATAGAGGCTGATCCCGAAAAACCTTACTACAGTTTTCAGCCCGGCGAAGTCTCTATCAAAGGTGCCGAGCCTGGCAGTATGGCACAGATCTACTCCTCCAATGGTCTGCTCAAGGAGAGCGTCCGCGTGGAGCAGGATGGTAGTGTAAACCTTTCCACTACGGGATTACCTACGGGCATCTATATCGTGAAAACCAAAAAGTCAACATTTAAAATCGTCAAGAAATGAAAAAGATTATACTTTCCTGCGTGGCCATGATGGCTGCCTTTTTCTCTGTGTCAAACGTTAGCGCACAGGGTGTTAAGATTCACAAGGTTGGTGGCGAGGTGATCGACATCCCCGCCGCAGAGCTCGACTTCATCGAGGCATACGATGCCGCTAATCCCTTCGAGGGCGTGTGGAAAATGAAGAAGCTCGTCACAGACAAAGCATATATGGACAACACTTGGGGCGGTATGGCCACCTATGGTGATGCCTTCCCCGAGTTCAATGCTGATGACCAGCTCACCATCGGCAACGGTCAAATCTCTCCTAACCTGCAGTCCACGCTGAAGAACTTCTTCACCGGTGAGGCCACCTATGAGGTAGTGCCGGGAACCTACAGCCTGCATACAGGTGTAGGTGCTGTCGCTGATCTCACCATCCTGAAGGTAACGGGTGTGAACCGTAACTTCGATGCTGCCTCTTCCAGTGAGAGCAACGTGGCCTATATAGGTGTGCGCACCATTGAGGACGAGGATGCCGATGTTTCTGGCGTCATGCTCCTCGATGTCTATCTCCTCGACTATGAGGCTACAGGCTTTGCCCCCGAGCTGAAGGAGTTTGGTATGTATGGTCCTGATATGGACGGTAATCCCTATATGGCCTACGTGACTGGTATGTACATCAACTTCGTGATGGAGAAAGTGGGTGAGGTAACGCCGGCTCCTGCTAAGAAGTTCTATGAAAAGACTTGGACGATGAGCAAGCTCGTCACAGACAAAGCATATATGGACAACACTTGGGGCGGTATGGCCACCTATGGTGATGCCTTCCCGGCATTCAATGCTCAGGATCAGCTGACTTTCGAGAATGGTAAGGTGATCCCCAACCTGCAGTCCACGCTGAAGAACTTCTTCACCGGTGAGGCTACCTATGAGGAGGTGCCAGGAACCTACAGCCTGCATACAGGTGTAGGTGCTGTCGCTGATCTCACCATCCTGAAGGTAACGGGTGTGAACCGTAACTTCGATGCTGCTTCAACCAGTGAGAGCAATGTGGCTTATATCGGTGTGCGTGCCGTCGAGGACGAGGATGCCGAGGAGGCAGGACAGATGATGCTCGATGTCTATCTCCTCGACTATGAGGCTACAGGCTTTGCCCCCGAGCTGAAGGAGTTTGGTATGTATGGTCCTGATATGGACGGTAATCCCTATATGGCCTACGTGACTGGTATGTACATCAACTTCATTATGAAGTAAAGAGAATACAACCTTGTGTTGTTCAATAGATCTGATTTAAAACGAGGGTGTGTCATAATATGAGGTTCTGCGCGGAGCGTATTACCTCAAATTATGACACACCCTCTGCTTAGTTCCTGATTCTTTTCTTGTTGCCCACAATGTATATCCCTTTGGGCAGACGCGCCACCTGGTCACTGTTTCCCACCTGTCGTCCATCGATGGTAACGACATGCTGGGATGAGAGGAACCTCTCAGCTTCCACGGTGCTGACAGCCGTATCGTCGCCTACGAAGTTCTTCAGTTCGTAGAAGGCAGCAAAGGGCTTGCCGGTGTTATGGTCGTAGAGGGCGGCATTCCACCAGTGGGCGGTTACATTCTTGTTTCCATTGTCCTCAGGCCACCACCAGAACAGTCCTTTCACCTCCTGGTGCTTGTTCAGCATGGCGATGAGGTCGGCGGTGAACTGCCGTTGTCCCTCTTCGGTGTAAGGGTAGGTGGCGGTGTAGTTGAAGTCATTTCCAATCGACCAAGCGTAACTGTAGCCTGTCTCCACGATCATGATCTCCTTGCCATACTGTTTGTTCTCCAACGTGTTCAGGGCAGTCTCCAGCGTTTCGAGACTCCCGTGGTAGTCGGGATAATAGCTCAGTCCGATGATATCATAGTCAACGGCGGCGGCCTTCATCCGGTCGTAGAAGTCGGTGAGCACGTTGGCCTTGGGTGTGCGTTCGCTATGCAGGATGATCTGTGCCTGGGGGCACTCCTCGCGGCATGCCTCTCCCGCTTTTTTCAATAAGGTGATGAAGCGTGTCCAGTTGGCTTCCGGTGAGGAGGTGTAGCAGCGGTTGTTCTGGTTGTTCTTTGCTGCTGCCTCCGTGCCCCACAGCATACCGTAGGAGATCTCGTTGCCCGTCTGGATCATGTCGGGTGTGGCACCGGCGGCCTTCAGCTGTTGCAGACAGTCTTTGGTATATTCATAGATCTTCGTATAGAGCTGCTCGTTGGAAAGGTCTTTCCACGCATCGGGTGTCCACTGCTTGGCGGGGTCTGCCCAAGTGTCGCTATAGTGGAAGTCGAGCATGAACTTCATCCCTGCTGCCTTGATGCGCTTGCCTAATTCCTTCACGTAGTCGAGGTCCTGGCATACCGCCTTGTCGTTGTCTTTTGAGGGATCGACGAACAGACGTACACGCATGGCGTTCTGGCCCTCCTGCTTGAAGAAGGCGAGCACATCCGTTACGGTGTTTCCTGCGGCATCCTTATAAGCCACTCCAGCCTTCTCGTATTGGGGCAGCATCGAGATGTCGCCACCCACATATTTCTGTGCCTGCATGCTCAGTGCGCAGACCATCAGTCCCATCAAAACAATTCTTTTTAGTTTCATAAGCTATCTGTTGTTTGTTTTATCCGTTGGCAAAGATACGAAGAAAAAACGAAAAACAGAGGGAAAAGCGCAAAAATCACATCCATTTGGCATCATTCCTTCCCATTTGTCGAAACACGTGGGGGCAAACGTCGAAAGCGTTTTGGAAGGATGGGCAAAAAGCGATTATCTTTGCATCGTAAATCAGAAACAAATGTCAAACCCTTTAAACAACAGAAGAATATGAAAAAGTTATTTTTATCATTAGTGACCCTTTTCGTGATGTCAGCAAACATGATGGCACAGAGTGTAAACGACAGTACTGCCAATTCAATCACATTCGAGAGGATGAGCAGTTATCTCAACCTGACGATCGATCAGATGGATCCGGTGAAGACAGCCATTGCCCAGTTCGAGGTGTCGATGGACTATTTCAACAAGCTGAAAGACTCAGAGAAGACCTGGGAAGCTGCCAATATGCTGGTGAACCGTCATAAGGCAACGATGCGCCGCATCCTCAATGACAAGCAGTACAATCTGTATGTGGATGCCGTTGACCGTACCATCCAGAACCGTGTGGCACAGTATGAGTAAATGAAGATGATATCATAAGTACTTTTCTGCTCTCCTGCCTTGGGAAAGGTGGGAGAGTGTTCTTATAGACACGAAGATGCTCACGCTCTAAAAAACTCAAATTCATTTGGCTTTTTGCTCACATAATCGTATCTTTGCACACATGAAGAAGATCAAAGGAAAGGATATAGGGCTATTCTTGGCCCAGGTGATGCTGATGTCGCTGATTGTGCTGTCACCAGGACTGATCAGTTATCTCACCACGTCCAGCATGCAGCAGATGTGGTCTGCGCTCTTGGTGTCGTCATATTGGCTCGTCCCGGCCACACTGGTCTATCTGCTGAATTTCTATCTGCTGGTACCGCTGATCTGGGCGCGACGGCACTATTGGCTGTTTGGCTTGTCGAACATCGTGTTGGTGTTTTTGTTCAATGCTCACATCTTTATCAAAGATATCGGGGCCATGCCCGACTCGCAACTTGCCGGATACATCTCTTTTGCCACCGTTGCCTTGCTGCTGAATCTGCTGGCCATCGGCATTGCCCTGAGCATCCGCTATGTGATGCGGCAGAACGAGAAACGGCAGAAGAACATCGAGGCGGAACTGACATGGCTGAAGAGCCAGATTAATCCCCACTTCCTTTTCAATACCCTGAATAATATCTCCAGTCTTACGCAGATCGATGCGGATGAGGCTCAGGATGCGGTGATGCAGTTGAGCGACCTGCTGCGCTATGCGATGTACGAGACGAACAAGCCGAAGGTGCCCATCGGCGGGGAGATCGACTTCATGCGCAACTATATCGAACTGATGAAGCTGCGTTGTAATGAGAAGACCCGGGTGGATTGCCTGTTCACGGCATCCAATCCCCAGCAGGAGATCGCACCGCTGCTCTTCATCTCGTTGGTGGAGAATGCTTTCAAGCACGGGGTGAACAGTAACGAGCAGGCCACCATCGACATCCGTCTGACACAGGAGGACAACCAGGTGGTGTTTGTCTGTGACAACACCAATAACCCGAAGCCCTTCTGCTCCTTCTGTCTTCCTCCGTGTAGATGGTGAACTGCGCAATGTCTCCGTGGAGCAGATCCTTTATGTGAATGGCATGAAAGACTATGTGATGTTCTACTTGGACGGAGAACGGAAACCCTTGGTCACCCATCTCACGATGAAGGCGGTGGAGGAGATGCTCCCTACCTCCCTGTTCATGCGTGTCCATCGCTCCTACATCGTCGCCGTGGATAAGATACGGAAGGTGGATCGCAACGACTGTATCTATATCGGTGACGAGGTGATCCATATCCCCGACGGCTACCTGCCTGCTTTCCGCGCTTTCGTGGAAACCCGGATGGCGAAATAAAAGAGAGTGTGGAACAATCCGTATTCCACACTCTACATGCTGTGTTATTTAATGATCTTTTTCCCGTTGATGATATAGACACCCCGTGGCAGCTGGTCGGCGGTGGTGCCTTGCGGCAGGCGCATACCGTTGATGCTATAGACGGCAGCGGGTTTTCCACTGGCATCCACGGGAATCTCCCGGATGCTGGTGCTCACCACAGCTTTCAGACCGTCCTTGGTGTAGTATCCTCCGTTCTGGAAGTTGAGGTCGGCGGTCTGGGGTGTACCTGCATTGCTGAAGATGATGAAGGCGGGCTGTGTGGCACTGCTGTTGTTCTGCTTGGTGCCGTCCCATGTCCATTTCCATACGTCGTAGCCCTCATCGGTGGTACCGATCTTCACACAGTCCGCACCCGGCCAGTTCTTCCGTTGTGAGTAGGTGAAGTTATCCGACGGTGTGTTCGTCCATGCCCAGCAGGCGATGGTACTTGTCCAGTTGACAGGGGCTTCGAAGAAGGCGCAAACCTCATCGCTGCCCATGGTGCAGAACGAGGGGATGGTAAACGTTGCGGGCTTCTCTTCCTTGAGGGTGTAGGAGCGCGTGATGATGCCTTTCACCTCACCGTTGACCAGCAGACCGGCTTTCAACGTGTAGCTGCCCTCCTCGGTGAAGTCGATCGTCGTGCCGTTGCTCACCTTCTTGCTGGATACTGTGGGCTCCGTTCCGTCGAGGGTATAGACGATCTGTGCATCGGCACTCTCGCTGACGGCCGTCAGACGGGTGCTGAAAGCCTCCTTAAAGGTTCCCGATGCTTTGTCGGCCCATGCCGTCTCCCTGTTCTTGGCAAGGTAGTATTTGTAGTGGTAGCCCGAGAGAATCTCCTGCCACTGGTCGTTGGGCTGGTAGCCATCGGTGTTGCTACCCACCACCACGATCAGCCGGTTCTCATTGTCGGTCTTGATGAGGTTGGCATAATATTCTCTGGCACTGCGCATGTTGGTATAGCTGCTGGTGTTGGTGATGCCAGCCACCTTCCGTGCCTCCACCATGGCCTTGATCTCCTGCTTGTAAGCCTGCCAGTGTTTCAGGAACACGCAGGGGGTACCCGGCATGGCCAGCATATAGGCGTTGGCGGCCAGCGTGTCTTTCTTCAGCGGGTCCTGTGCGGCATTCGACCGTTTCTCGGTGTCGTGGTTCTCCACGAAGGTCACGGCATACTGTCGGTAGCTGCCCTGCTCATAGCTGCTGCTCACCAAAGGCCAGTTCCCGTCGTTCTGCTGTCCTAAACGACTCCAGTCGCCGTTGTTGGCAGCATTGCGCACGGTGTATCTGAACTGGAAGTCGAAGGCGGCAGAGGTGGGGGCGTCGCCTGCTTTCGTCCCATCGATCCATTTCCTGATGGTGCTCGTGCCGTCCCAGCATTCGCCCACCGAGAACTGCGGCTTGCTGTAGGCGTTATACATACTGGTATAGGAGGCGGGGTAGCCTTTCACCATATCGTAGCGGAAACCGGTATAGCCAAAGTCCTCCAACAGCATCTTCAGATAGGCCTTCACGTTGTTCTGCACGTTCTCGCTCTGGTGATCGAGGTCGCGCATACCGCCCCAGCCTTCGCCGCTGTCGTTGTTGGCAGAGAGCGAGTAGCCGTTCTCGCTGGCCCACTTCAGCGTGGCACCGTCGTCATCGTTCTTCACGATGTCGGTGGAGGTCATCTGGTAGGTCACGCCGTTGTACGTCTCCTGGGGGAAATCCACCCAGTTGCTCACGTTCTTGCGGTGGTTGATCACCACGTCGGCAATGGTGCCGATACCTTTCTGCTTGAAGGTCTTGATCATCGAGCGCAGCTGCTCCTCCGAACCGAACGAGCTGTTGTAATGTCCGGGGAACCAGTACAGGGGATCGTAACCCATCGACGTACCACCGCAGTTGGCACTTTGCGGTATCCACACCAAGCTGAATGTGCCTGCTAACTCATCGGCTTGTTTCTCGAACAGAATCCACTGGGTGTCATCGAAGGAATCCCAATAGAATCCCTGTAACATCACACCGCTGTACTTCTCTGGCCATCCTTGGGCAGAGAGGTTACTCACGTTCATCCACAACGCCATCAGGGCGATCAGGTATTTGCTTATTGTCCTCATAGGTATGCTATTATGTTTTGATTCTCTGTGCAAAGATACTCTTTTATTTGCACGCCTCCACCTCTCCGCCCCACATTTTTATATATGTTGTATATGCAACCGATTGCACGGTTGGTAGGGATGGGCAGCAGCACAGGTTGATCAATTAATCTGTGCGATCCGCAATATGTGACGGATGATCCTTTGAGATCACCCGTTCACTCTTTTCTTTGGCGCAAAGAAAACTTCAATCTTTTCTTTGGTATAAAGAAAACGTCGTTCACCACTCTTTTCTTTGGCGCAAAGAAAACTTCTCTGTCACTCTTTTCTTTGGCGCAAAGAAAAGAGACAAAAGAAACATCCACCCCAACCCGTCCTTCCCCTATATGGGAAGGCTCAACCGCTCCCTCCCGTCGCTCTTTCACTAAGGTAAGCTCGCCCCATCAAAGGGGCGGCTTGATTTTTTGTCGGCTTACGCAATGTACGTTGATCATTGAATTATGAACTATGAATTATGAACTATGAACTATAAACAAAGGTAAGCTCGCCCCATCAAAGGGGCGGCTTGATTTTTTGTCGGCTTACGCCAGTGCCCTTGTGCCAGTTTCCTTGCGCAAAATTGTTTACCCATTCGGCTTTGCCTGATTCTTCGGATTTGTTTCTACGGACTTATTGGACTTTACGGACTATCAGCCGTGACGGCTGATAATTTCTGTGATTTTTGTGATTTCTGTGTGAGATTAAATATCGCAGTACCTCAGCCGTACAGGCTGCTCATAATTCGTGTGATTTGTGTCATTCGTGTTCGTTTAGAGTTTATGTTCTGCATCCTTTGAGATTCTCCGTTCACTCCATTCACTCTGTGTGATAATATTGTCAGGATAATTCGGAATTATTTAATGGTTGTGAAAGAATGCTAATGAGAAGAATGGGAAGACTCGGAGTATTCGAAAATGTCCCAATTTGCCTTCTTGTGCAAGTAAAGTCTATTCGGGATCCAAGTAGAGTCTCATTGAGATCCAATTAGAGTCTCATTGAGATGCAACTAAAGTCTGATTTGAACCCAAGTAGAGTTTTCGTAATGTTTACGTAGGCTCTGTTTAGGGTCGTTCCAGACTTTACTTACACCTGTTCCGCCGACATCTACACCTCGTTCCGCCGTCACCTTCCACTTGTAGATGCCGTTGGAACGAGTGAAAACGCCGATCCGAACATCTCTTAGGTGACGTTCCCTCGAAAAGCCATGGATTCTCTTTTGAAAGTTTGCTGGGTGCCCGTAAGGGCACCCCCCAGAAGAGTCACGGACAGAACCCTCGTTAGAAAGTATAGTCTTTTTGACCCAAAAGTACTATGTTTTTATGGGAAAAGCACTATGCTTTAGGGTGCTAAAGGCTATATTTTTGTGAGCGAAAAATGGTAATTTGCCTAAGTTGTTCATTATCAGTCACTTACTAAATTCCGTCAGAATCGCTCAATTTCGACCGTGAGGGCAGTTTGTTCTCCCCGTGCCCGTATTTCGCGTTAAATGAAGTTAATTCGTCAAGATAATTCAGAAAATTAACAATTAGCGAACAAGAATAGTCGCCTGTGTTAAGGTTAAAGAGAAAGAATTGTTTTAAAATTACTGACCCCACCCCTAGAGGGTGTGTCAAAATATCATGTAGTATTTGATTAGATTGTATAACCAATTTGCCAAATAACAATAAGCCAAACAACCAAACAGAATAAAGCCAAACAACCAAACAAAAATGCGCCAAATAGCCAAATGTTACATTAGTTATTCTTTTGTTTCAAGGAAATACATTATCTTTGCAGCGCAAATCATATAACAATATTATGTCTGAGAACACATTTTTACAGGTTCGGCAGTCCCTGCGGACAATTCTAAAATTCACCATACAGGAGCCGGTCGTTTTGCCTGGCTTACCATGCGTCCAATGACATTGTGGGAATCAGGATTCTGGTGACGTGAGTCTCCAATCCCTCTTTGAAGAACCTGAAAAAGTTGACGGTGAGAGTGCCTTGAGGATGGAAGACATTGCCTATACTATTTGCAGAGGTGGCTGGCCAAAGTCCCTATCTAAGAAAAGCAAGAAAGCTGCGCTTCGTCAAGTAATCAAGCTGGGCGGCGACACGCTCATTGAGGAAGGTGCTGCAAACCTAAAGACTTTGGCTGAAAAGATAGACACAACAAAAATGAAGAAGCCGTCGTTCAAGATGGTCCTGACAGCAGTCGGACAGTATGCGTATAGACGGACTGACGGCATTCTTGTCGTTCCCGTTGGTAGCTTGAAGGATTAAATCGATGGCATTTTTGGTGTTCAACTAAATCTTTGATTAACGTTAATCCCGCCTTTGCGTTGGGGCAAAAAGAAGGAGGGTATGTCAAAAATGAGTTTCTGTGCAGAGTGCACTACCTCATGTTTTGGCATACCCTCCATTCTGGATGGGATTCAGTGGGATTATTCGCCCACCACGATCACACAGCGGTTCAGGTCATTCTCTGGGAACGGCTGTACGGTGTCACCGTAAGAGCTGACGGTCATGCGGTCGGCAGAGATGCCTTTCTCCTGCAGCGCCTTAGCTACCTTCTCGGCACGAGCCTTGGCATAGCCCACGTTGAGGGCGGGCGTACCCGTACCCTTGTCGGCATATCCCTTGATGGTGATACCCTTCTGCGGGTATTTCTTACACCATGCCACAATCTTGTTCAGCTTGGCATCGGGATCGGGATCAGAGAGACGGATGTTGTAGAAGAAGGTCTCCTCCAACGGCTCGGGCTTCACCACGGGCTTGGGCTCTGGTTTAGGCTCTGGCTTCACCACAGGTTTCGGAGCGGGTGCCGGTGCCGGAGCGGGCTCCTCGTAAACGACGGGAGCAGGAGCAGGTGCTGCCTTCTTCTTTCCGAGCTTGAAGGTTAGGCCTAAAAGGGCGGCCACCTGCCAGTCGGGGTTGTAGTTACGCTTCAGGTTGAACTCATCGCTCTTGTTGTTCACGTCAACTTCCAGTCCTAAGGCTACAGACTTCGTCAGGTTCACGTTGAACTGAGTACCCAGACGGAGGTTGTGGGTGCGGTTCCTTTCGGTGCGCAGTTCCTTGTAATACTGTCCGTTGGCATTTCTGAACTCATCATAGTCGCCGGTGAAGTTCACACCGAATCCGCCTAACAGCACCCAGTCGAAGAAATCGCTGCTGCGGTTGGGAGCGAGGATGTTGGTCATGTTCAGCAACAGGTCGAGGTTGCCGGTGAAGGCATTGAACTTATACTCGTTGTCGAGCGTGGTATAAGGTCTGGCCCCTTTGGCCTGCCATCCCTGCACATGCAGACGGGCACCGATCTTCGAGTTGAAGTAACGACCGAAGGAGACGGCAGCCTGCGGGGTGAGCAGCTTGGTGAAGTCGTAGTTGGTGAACGTTCCCTGTGCACCACCCTGCAGGGTGATGAAGTTGTAGGGGTAGTTGTCTTCTACGCTCTGTGCCTGTGCTGTGGACACTCCGAAGAGGAGTGCCACGGCAACGAGGATATGATTCATCTTTTTCATCTTTAGAATCTTTTAAGTTTGAATTACTCTACGGTACAGTAAATCTTATCAGAGGTCTTGCGGGTGGGGTAGAGCTTGATGGTGGTACCTACGGCGCCGAGGTTCTTACCGTTGGCGGCGAGGTCGCCGATCATCATCGAAGGCTCTACGCTGTCGTTACCACCGAGGTTGATGCCCCAGTCGTTGTTGGCGGTGAACTTCCAGCCGTTGCCGTTCACTGCGGCACCAGTGATCACAAAGCAGTAGTTCTCGGCATCCCATGTCATCTGCTGGGCGTTGTCGCCTGGATTCCATCCGTTGAAATCACCCACAAGGTTCATGTTCGTGATACGTACGGCATTCAGCGTGTTGGTGGCGAGGTTGAGTGTGACATAGTAGATACCCTCACCAGCATTGGCAACGAAGTTTCTGTCACCATTGCCATCGTCGATGAAGTCGCCGGTGATACCGCCCGTCATCGTATCGCAGTTGATCTGGGTATCCCAGTTGCCTGCCTGCTTCTGGAACTTGAAGGCATTGCCCCATCCGTTCGGATCGGCGCAATAGAGGTAGCCGGTGTAGATACCGCTCTCATCGGTAAGGGCGAGTCGCTGCTCTGCCTTGCTCCATCCGTCGGTGGCACCGATGTAATAGACATACGGGTCGAAGTCGAGGGCAGTGATGGTATAGGTCATCTCGGCCATATTCACCTGGAAGCGGTAGTACTTAGCCAAACCGTCAACGTGGAAGGAGTGGTCGCCATCAAGGTTGTAGCGACGGTCGAACGAACCACTCAGGTCCTCGCTGGCACCTGTTGTACCAAAGAGCTGGTTCCATGTACCATTGCCTACTGCATCGATGGCTGCTTCGTCGCCGAAGGCGAACCACATGTCGGAGCCTGTTCCTGCGAAGACATAGGTGAAGACGGGATCGTCGAACACACTCTTGTCGCTATGAGAGAACTTCTGGTTCTTCGAAGAATCCCAATTGCCCGGACCGCCGATGAGGTAGTAACTGTCGGCAATGTTCATGGTCTCAATACGATAGGTGTAGTCCATCATGTTGATGGTCACCTTGATGAGGCTGTTGCCTGCGGGAACGCAGAACGAACCGTCGTCGCTGAGGTTGTAGCGGCGATCCAGCGAACCGGTGGGATCGGTGTTGCCATTACCCTTCTTCGTACCGAAGAGTTTTGACCAGTCACCATCGTTGGTGATGGCATCGCAAGCCTCGTCGTCGCCAATGGCAAACCAGGTGTCGCCCTCGGAAGCGTTGATGACGATGCTGAACTCCGGATCCTCATAGACATCCTTGCCGCTGTGACTGAACTTCTGCTCCTTGCTGGCTGCTGATCCTGCCCAGTCGAGGGTACCGCCCACGATATAGTAGTTCTCAGAGATCTGCGGAGCCTCGGGTATCAGGTTCAGGTCGATGACACCGGCATCGATCAAGGCAGCCTGTCCGTCTTTGATGGCACTGGCATAGATATGTGCTTTGAACACACGGTTCACCGGGCGCTTGCCGTAGGCGTTCTCAACGAGTGCTTGCAGTTCGGCTTTCGAGAACTGTCCGTTGGCATTGGCCTTGAGTTCCACGGGCTCGCCCTCGGTGGCATCGGCGGGCATCACGATCATACGGATGCTCTGGATGGTATAGCCTTCAGGAAGAGCCGCCTGACTGAGTGTGAGGAGCTGGATGTTGTCCTCAGCATTGTTCAAATCGATGGCGCCGACAGCAGTGGCGGAGAAGCCTGGTATCGTAATGGCGTCCTCTTGCAGATAGGTCTTTTGCGTGGCCCAGTCTGTGAAGTCCTCGCTACAGGCCGTCATGAGGAGGCCTGTAATAGCGAGAAACATATATGATAATACCTTTTTCATTTTCATTATTTGTTAGGGATTGTTATTTGATTTCACCAGTTTCTTTACCGAAGTTCAGGTAGAGTTTCTGACCGGCAAAGCCCTCGATACGGTCTTGGTCACCGCCCATAGCACGATAGACAATCTTCTTGTCGAATACCATGAACTCAGAGTTCCACCAGAGGAAGCCAGGCACCTTGACATAGGCACGTACACCACCGTCGCCGCTGGAGTTGTTGACAAAGGCGGGAGAAACGAACTCACCGTCGGCAGTGGTAGGAACTTCGAACTTCATGCCTTCCTCGAGTTCACTCCAGTCGGCCTTTGCCGTGATGGTACCCATCAGCCATACATTCGGCTCGTTGAACTGAGCGTCATAGACGATGTCACGTCCGCTGACCGAGCAAGTGATGATCATCAGATACCAGCCCGGGTTAGAAGAAGCGATGTTACCGTCGCCGCTGTCCTGGATGTCGCCAGCCTTGTCACCGCTGATGCTGTTGAGGCCTGCGATGCCCTTCTCGCCACCGTCCCAAGACTTGTTGGTATTGAACTTGATACCGGAGCCGTCGATGTAAACCAGATGCCAGAACACGTTCGGACCGTCGTAGCACTGTACCATTGAAAGTGAAGAATCCCAACTCCAGCCGTTGAAGCTGCCGACGAGGTAGAGGTTGTCGGGCGTTGTCACCGGAGGCAGTGAGTAAAGCAGGTGAACCTTGCTCAGAGTCACGATGTTCGAAGTGGTCTCCGTTCCGGCAATCGCATTACCGGCATATTGTGTGGCAGCACCGCGTGCCTGGAAATAGATAGGTATATCCATTGGGAATGCCGTCTCGTCCATACCAGCATCGGTAGCCATCGTGGTAAGGGTAGCGGCCAGAGAGGCTGCATCCACCTCGAACTGTGCATAGGGAGTAGTAGCCACATCCTGTGCATTGCTCATGTCGGCATTGAGTGACACGGACAGGGTGTATGTGGTATAGGCAGGGAATCCATAGTTTGGCAGACTACCCAGTGTCAGGACGAGATTGGATGAGTTGGCCAGATCGTATGTTGCATTTGCTGCCATGGCTGGGGTGTTCAGCACCAGCGAGCCCGGCGTCGGCTTCTGTAGCGTGGGGTTGGAGTCGCGATCATCTTCACAGGCTGTGAGGATGCATACGCTGCACAGAAGCAGCATTGCTGACTTGATTATCTTTTTCATGTCATTATTCGTTTTAGGGTTTACTTATTGGTAACCTTGGTTCTGCTTCAGGTTACTGTTTGTCGCAATCTCATTCGATGGAATGGCATAGACGTTGAGGTCTGAGCTGAATGATGTTCCCTCGTAGGAACCGCCCTTCCATTGCCACTTGTAGCTGTTGTTACCGCCAAAGAGACCGAAACGGATCAGATCGACGCGGCGGCGGCCCTCAAAGTAGAACTCGCGTGCCCACTCGTCGATGATGTCGTTGAGCGAGTAGCTGCTGTTGGTGCGGGTGGTAGCATGAGCGCGGCTTCTGAGTGCGTTGATGTAGTTCGTTCCTTCTGCCGTGGTGTTGCCACCATTCTCACGGGCTGTAGCCTCGGCGTAGGTCAGATAAGCCTCTGCCAAGCGGAACAGGAAGAAGTCGGTGTCGGGGAACTGTGCGTTGTGCGTAGCGGCATTGTCGCTGCGGAAGTTAGTCCATTTTGCCACGGCAAAGCCATTGGTGAACTCGGTGGTCTTCTCGATGTCGAGGGTACGGCCTTCAGTGCAGAACAGGGCACGGTCGTCGCCAGCGGCTACAGCCACGTCGTAGGATTGTCCTGCGGGGGCATCACCCTGCGGGAAGAATTTCTTAACTAACTCCGGACGAGCGCGGTTTCCACCCCATGCCTCTGTCGTGTTGTTGGTGGCAGCGGCATCATTGGGATTGGCGTGCATGTTACCGTCGAAGGTAGAAGCCAGGACGAACAGAGAGCCACCCCAGCTGGTGGTGGTGGAACCATCCTGCAGAATGGGGAACACAGCCTCGTAGGCGGCATCGCTCTCACCATTGTCGGCCATGAACAGCATCTGATAGGCTGACCACTGGTTGGCACCGGCGGTGTTCAGACGGTAGTTGGCATCGATCACCTTCTTGGCATACTCGGCAGCCTTTGCCCACTGGGCAGTGCCTGTGTAAACCTCTGCGTTGAGATAGAGACGGGCCAGCAGCATCCAGGCGGCACCCTTGGTGGCACGACCGTAACCATCGTCGGTTGACTTCATGGCTTTGGCATCCATCAGGTTAGGCTCGGCTTCCAAGAGTTCTTTCTCGATCCACTGGAAAGCCTCCTGACGACTAATCTGTGTGGGCTTGGCCAATGTCTCTGTAAAAGGAATATTGCCGAAAGCATCCATCAGCATGTAGTACTGAAGGGCGCGGACGAAACGCACCTCTGCCACCTTCTGGGCATCACCGCCGTCGCCAACCTCGTTCAGGTAGCTGTTGCAGTAGTTGATACCGGTGGTCAGACGGTAGTAATACATGTGCATCATCGGGTGGGATGCATCATACTGGTTGAAGTTGAAACCGGCGATACCCGGGTCACCCCAGCAGCAAATCGACTCATCAGTGGGCAGCTCGTTGGAGTTCCACAACTGGCGGATGAAACCTGCTGTACCACCATCGTATCCGTCGATGTCAGAGTCGCCATTGGCGCCGCCATTGCCAGGCAGTGCCAGATTGGCATAGCATTTCAGGTAAAGACCATCCAGACTCACTTCTGTAGAGAGGTTGGGGTCTATCGGATCCACATCCAGGTCACCCGTACATGAGGTCATGCCAAGTGTCAGGGCGAGAGCTGCTGCGGGAATGATATTTTTGATGATATATTTCATAACAAATTCTCCTTACTTATTTTAGAAATTGAGGTTAAGACCGACAATGAACGAGATAGGACGGGGATACATGTTCTGGTCAACACCGTTGCCGATCTCAGGATCCAGACCGTCGTAATTCGTAATCGTAAACACATTAGAGCATGTGGCATAAACGCGTCCGCTTACCCCATGATAGCTTCCACCCTTGAACAGGTTGTTGAATGAATAACCCAGTGTGATGTTGTCGCACTTCAGGAAAGAGGCGTTCGTTACATAGTAGTCTGACTGATTGGCGGGCAACTCCCATGTCTGCCAGTTGCGTGCCATGGCAGCCTTCAAGTGGTTGGCCATGTAAGCCTGCTGCACCCATGCACCTGTTTCGCCCACGTTGCTCGAACCGCGCAGCACATCGTTGAAGATGTAGTTACCAATGCTGGCACGCAGTGAGAAGCCAAAGTCGAAGTTCTTATATTCCAAGCGAGAGGAGAGACCCATGGTGACGGGAGGTGTCGGACTCTTGTAGAGATAACGGTCATCGGGAGTGATGACACCGTCGCCGTTGCGGTCAACCACGCAGTTCTCGATCGGCATTCCTGCCTCGTCATATACCTGCTGATAGACATAGAACGAACTGGCGGGGTAGCCCACCTGATGAGCCTGTACGTAGTTACCAGTACCACCACCGGCACCAGGACCTGTCTCTACTGGCATACCGTTGTCGGATACGCCTTCGAGGTCGGTGATCTCGTTCTTGTTCCAGGTTACGTTGTAGTCCAACTGCCAGAACCAGTCCTTGCTCTGGATGGCCTTCCAGCTGATGGAGGCCTCGATACCGGTGTTCTTCAGTGAACCGATATTCTGCCACATCATGTTCTTATAACCCGACATGGCTGGAGCCTTGGCGTAGTTCAACAGATCGGTGGTCTTACGATAGTAGTAGTCAACACTGGCTGTGAGACGCTGGTTCATGAAACCAAGGTCGAGACCTACGTTATAAGTAGTGGTGGTCTCCCATTTCAGATCGTCAGTATAGTTGTCAGGACGATAGAGAATACCGTCACCATAGATCGGATACAAACCGTTGGTACCGACACTCTTGGAATAGGTGTGGATCCATCCGTAGTCGGACACACCGTCCTGCTGACCGGTCTTACCCCATCCGAGACGGAGCTTCAGGTCGCTCACTGCATCTACATCCTTCAGGAAAGCTTCGTTCTTGACCTTCCATGCCAAGGCTACAGAGGGGAAGATAGCCCAGTGGTCCTTGAAACGGGAGGAACCGTCGTCACGGACGGTGGCTGTGAGCATATAACGGTTTAACAGGGTGTAGTTCATACGACCGAAGAAAGAGACGAGGTAGTGCTCAGTCTTATAAACCTTGTTATCATCTGCGTACTCATAGTCGGTCTGAGCACCACGCTGTGCTGTATCGTTGCTGGTCATCGGAACGAAACGGGGCTTGTCTGTCTTCTCACTGCTCCAGAAACGCTGCCACTCATAACCGGCCATGATGTCGAAGTGGTGGTTCTCGTTGAAATCCTTGAAATACTGTGCGTAGGCACTCAAAGTGGTGTTACGCTTGGTCTTCTCCCAGTAACCGTTCTTGCCGTAGTACATACTACCTGGCGTAGAGGGTGAACTGGGGAACAGGCTGGTATGCTGACGACCCTTAGAGATATCGATACCTAAGGTAGCATGCAAACGCAGGTCCTCAAAGCCGTGAACCTGATAATCGATGTCGGCACTACCGATGAAGGAACGGCTGTGAGCGATGTCACTCTGCTCGGTGAGCAGTGACAGCGGGTTGCTGGTGGCATCCTTGAACTTGGTGAGAGGCCAGGTGTTGTCGTTCAGAGAGGAACCCGGACCGAGCCATTGATAATATCCACCGAAGTTCTTCAGCATCAAGTCGGTGCTGCCTCCTAACATCTCTTTGCTGCGCTGAGAGGTGAACGAGTAGGGATCTTGTGAGGGATCCATGCTGACGGCAGCGCCCACGGCTCCGGTATTGGCATACGAAGCACGGGAATACATACCCTTGGCGTTCAGGTTCAGGGTGAGATGGTCGTTCAGGAATGAGGGGTTGAGATTCAAGGCTGCTGTGTAGCGCTCGAAGTCGGAGGTCTTTAAGGTACCTTCCTGATCGGTGTAGCCTAATGATACACGATAAGGCAGGTTCTTGAGGGCACCTGTCAGGGTGATGTTGTGATCATGTGACACAGCTGTGTGGTAGATCAGATCCTGCCAGTCGGTATTGGCGGTACCCAAAGCGCGATAAGCATCATGATCGGTACCATAGAGGTTTTGGATGTAGGCTCTGAACTCATCACCGCTCATCACATCCAGCTTGTTGTTGTTCTGACTGATGGTCAGGCTACCGGCATAAGCTACTTGAGGAGCTTGGCCCTTGCGGCCTTTCTTTGTTGTGATGATGATGACACCATTCGATCCGCGGCTACCGTAGATGGCGGTGGCAGAAGCATCCTTCAACACGTTGAAACTCTCAATATCCTGCGGGTTGATGGTTGACAAGATATTGGGAGCACCGGCAACACCGTTGTTGTCGATGGGGATACCGTCGATGACGATCAACGGGTCGTTAGAGGCAGAGAGTGAGGAACCGCCACGAATACGGATCTTTGAACCTGCACCAGGCTCACCGCTGTTGCTCGTGATGTTCACACCGGCAACCTTACCAGCCAACATGTCCTGAGCATTCACCACGACACCTTTGTTCTTTGAGTCGGGCTTCAGGGCTGTTACGCTTCCGGTTAAATCGCTCTTCTTGGCTACACCGTAACCAATGACCACCACTTCGTTCAACGACTGGGCGGCATCATCCTGGAGAACAACCTCCACATTGGGCGCTGCGGCCACAATGGCTTCTTGGTAGCCAATGTAAGAAACGGAGATCTTTTCGCCTTGGTTAGCTTTAATCACGAAGTTACCATCGAAATCTGTAATCGTTCCAGTTTGCGATCCAACCACGCGGACCGTCGCGCCGATTACATCTTCGCCGGTAGCATCCTTTACATGGCCATTCACAGTAATCTGCTGTGCAAAGGCCGTAGCAGAAAGGATCAGCCCACAGAATAGTGCGAGCATCCTTAAAGGCATTTTGAACTTTACCTGCTTCATTTTTGTTATTGTTTAAAGTTAGTATAATGAATTCCTTATCATGTTGTTGACAAGACTTTTAGGCAGCCTTGCTTTTCGAGTGCAAAATTAAGATTAGTTTTGTTAGGATGTACGAAAAATTGAGACAAATCAAGTGATTGTGCTGCGCAAACGTTTGCATTTCCCAAACTTTATTATTAATTTTGCCAGCGAACCATTGTGTGAAACTTTTGCATAACTTTGCACTGTGATTATTTGACTACTGCCTATGAATGAGAATACAACGATCACAATGAAGGATATCGCACGGGAACTGGGTGTTTCTGTGGCTACGGTGTCACGGGCATTGAAGGACAGTCCGCGGATCAGTGAGCAGCAGCGCGAACGTATCAAAGCGTATGCCCGTGAACATAATTTCTACCCCAACTTTCTGGCAGAGTCGCTGAGGCACAGTAAGGTGGCCCCCCCGAAGATTATCGGCGTGATAGTACCCCAGATTGCACATTACTATTTCTCCACGATCCTCTCGGGCATCGAGGAACAGGCTCGTGTGCGGGGCTATCGTATCATGGTGGCGCAAAGCGAAGAACGTTATGACCGTGAAGTGCGCATTTGCGAATCGTTCCTGGAAAACCGCGTCTGTGGCGTGATCGTTTCACAGGCAAAGGATACTGTGCGCTACGATCATTTCCTGAAACTGATAAACAGTCATGTACCCTTGGTGTTCTATGACCGTATCTGTACGGGGATCAATACCAACAGGGTGGTGGTGGATGATTACATGGGTGCCTTCACGGCGGTGACACATCTGATTCAGACAGGATGCAAACGTATTGCTTTCTATGGAGCGCCTATGCAGTTAGAGATTTCCAAGAACAGGTACAACGGCTATCATGATGCCATGCTGAAGCACGGACTGACTCCCGATGACAGTCTGCGGCTTATTTGCGATAACCGTGCCGAGGCCGAGAAGATCACGCCGGAGATCCTCTCGCGGGAAGACCACCCCGATGCGTTCTTCGCCGTGAACGACGATACGGCCATCGGCATCCTCTACACGGCGAAGCGTATGGGATTCAAGGTGCCGCAGGATATCTGTATCTGCGGTTTCACCAATGGAGAAAGGGCCATTGCCTGTGATCCTATGCTCACCACGGTTGAACAACGCGGACACATGGTTGGAGAGGAGGCCGTGGATATACTTGTGAATCACGTGGAGGGTGTCTCACCGATGGATAAGGTGGACAAGAAGGTGGTTCGTACTCGTCTGGTGATCCGGGGCACCACCCGATGACGAAAAAAGTAAACAGTATTCTCGCTCAAAGAGATCAGTATTCTCGCTTAAAGAGATCAGTATTCTCTCATAATGAGATCAGTATTCTTGCTCTTCCGTTCCCTCGTTCCCCCTCTCCCTCGAATGAAACAAGTGGAACCAATGAAAGCCAAAACAAGTAATAAAAACGATATAATAATGAAAACAAAACCGAATTTAAACTTTTGGGCACTTTGGAACCTGAGCTTTGGGTTCTTTGGCGTACAGATTGCGTATGCCTTGCAGAGTGCAAACATCTCGCGCATATTCAGAACGTTAGGTGCAGACCCCCATTCGCTGAGCTTCTTCTGGATACTGCCTCCTTTGATGGGTATCCTCGTGCAGCCTATCGTGGGTACTTTGTCCGACAAGACCTGGTGCAGGTGGGGACGCCGCATACCTTATTTATTTATAGGGGCTGCCGTGGCAGTTGCCGTGATGTGCCTGTTGCCGAATTCAGGGTCACTGGGATTGGGAATCTCTTCTGTGATGATTTTCGGTCTGTTGATGCTGATGTTACTCGATACCAGTATTAATATGGCCATGCAGCCGTTCAAGATGCTGGTGGGCGACATGGTGAACGAGGAGCAGAAAGCAAAAGCCTATTCCATCCAGTCGTTCTTATGCAATGCGGGATCGGTGGTTGGATTTCTGTTCCCCTTTATCTTCACTTGGATAGGACTGAAGAATGTGGCACCTGAAGGCGTGGTGCCCGATTCAGTCATCTGGTCATTCTATGTGGGGGCGGCTATCTTAATACTCTGCGTGATCTACACCACGCTGAAAGTGAAGGAATGGGCTCCACAGGAATATGCAGAATACAATGGAGTAGCTGAGGATACAGGTGACCAAGGCAAGGCCGACTGGCTCACGCTCCTGAAAAACGCTCCTTCCACTTTCTGGAAGGTTGGATTGGTACAATTCTTCTGCTGGGCAGGTATGCTGTATATGTGGACCTACGTGGTGGATGCTGTAGCTGAAACGGTGTGGGGAACAACGGAACCTACAACGACAGCTTATCAAGAGGCGGCAAACTGGACAGGTGTGCTCTATGCCATTCAAGCCATGGGCTCTGTGGTATGGGCAGCCTTGCTGCCTCGTTTCAGTAATACGAAACTGGCTTATAGCGTGAGCCTGATCCTGGGTGGATTAGGTTTTGTGCTGATACCTTTTATTCCTAATATGTACGGACAGATCCTTCCGTTCTTGCTTATCGGTTGCGGATGGGCTGCCATGCTGGCGATGCCGTTCACTTTTGTGACGAATGCTTTGCAGGGCTATGGGCACATGGGAGCCTACCTTGGTTTGTTCAACGGGACCATCTGTGTGCCGCAGATTATTGCTGCCATTTTGGGGGGTACCATCCTCTCGTTGGTGGGCAGTCATCAGTCTACCATGATGATTGTCGCAGGAGTTAGTTTCTTGATCGGATCTGCATGTGTATTTGTTATTAAAGGTAAAAAATAGTAAACATATTACAATTATTACACCTTAACCGCAAGATTTTTGAAAAAAAACCTTGCGGTTTAATTTTTATTTCGTAGTTTTGCGGCATATAAGTGTAAAACTAACAACAAATCATGAAATTAATTTACTAATAATATCAATTTTTTAAACTTAAAAGCTATTAACAATGAGAAAGAAAGTATTATTCTCTGTGATGCTATTGATGGGTATCATGGGCGGCTTCTCGCTCTATCCAGTCCCAGCGATGGCGTCAGTGGTTCAGCAGACCATTAAAGTCAGCGGCCAGGTAGTTGACCAAGAAGGTCAGCCACTCATTGGAGCAACGATTCGGGTGAAAAACGCCCAAACTGGAGTTGTGACAGATTTTGACGGTAACTTCCAGTTAGATGCTCCGGCAAACGCTACACTTGTGGTGAGCTATGTGGGATTCAAAGACCGCGAGATTGCCGTTAACGGTCGGGCAGTGATCGAGCAGATCGTGCTGGAGTCTGATTCCCAGATTCTCGACCAGGTGGTTGTTGTGGGTTATGGTGTTCAGAAGAAGGCCGACCTGACCGGTTCTGTATCTATCGTTAACGCCGATGAGCTGAAACGAGTGTCTCACTCAAACATTTCTTCTATGCTCGAAGGTAAGGTTGCCGGTGTACAGATCACATCTGATGGTCAGCCTGGTGCCGACCCGGCAGTCCGTATCCGTGGTATCGGATCTTTCGGTAACACTGCTCCTCTGTATGTTGTTGACGGTGTGCCCATGGGTACATCTATCCGCGATTTCTCGCCAAACGATATCGAGACCATCCAGGTGTTGAAGGATGCATCTGCAGGTGCCATCTACGGTTCTCGTGCTGCCAACGGTGTGGTGATCATCACAACGAAGGGCGGTAAGAAGGATCAGCCTCTGAAGGTTGACTATAAGGGTTACTTCGGTGTTGACCAAATCAGAAAGAATGTTTACGACATCATGGATGCCAACCAGTACAGTCAGTATCTGGGTATCGCTGCCGAGAATGCCGGTATCCCCGCTCCTGGTGGTTATGCCAAAGGTGAAGACGGCTATTACCACTTCCGTGACAACACCAATACCGATTGGCTCAGTGAAGCTTTCAAAACAGGTATCCGTCAGAACCACAGTGTAAACATGAGTGGTGGTGGTGCTACCAACACCTATAATATCAGTCTTGACTACTTCAACCAGAAAGGTACCCTTGAAGGTGCAGGTCCGAACTTTGAGCGTTACACAGCCCGTGTGAACAACACGATGGACACCAAGTTCGTTAAGTTCTACACCAGCTTGGTTTATTCTCACTCTGATCAGGATAACATGGCCGTATCAAACGCCAGTGAGTATGTTCAGGGTCTTTATGGTAACCTTGGCAACGTGCTCAGCGGTGTGCTGAACATGCAGCCGACGATCAAGGCTTACGATGAATCGACATGGGTATTGGATGACTTGGTAGGTTCTGCCAGTGCCTATAAATATGATGCTTACGGCTTCGGCGTGTACTACGATACAGTGCATGGTGATATCTCTGCCATGAACCCGCTGCTCGTCAACAAGATGCTTACCCGTAACACCATCGTTGACCGTTTCGTAGGAACAGCTTCTGCTGATGTCGATCTTCTTAACATGGTAGGCATCACTAGTAAGAATCACAAGCTGAACTACAAGATCAACCTCTCTTACAGTACAACATCTGCTAACGACAAGACTTGGATCCCTGCATGGATTCAGAGTAACCGTGTATATTTGGCTAAGGAGAACGAGCGCCTGACAAAGGCTCATCGCAAATATACCGATGCCTTGATCGAGAACACACTGACATACGACGGCACGATCGGTCTGCATCATGCAAACCTCGTTGTAGGTCAGACATTCGAGCAGGAGAACACCAATACCATGTCGGCTACTGGTGTGAACCTCTCACAGCCTTACTTCCTCCAGTTACAGAATGCCAGTTCTTGGAGTGCCGACAGTTATGAATACAAGCACACCCTGGCATCTTATCTTGGACGTCTGAACTACGATTATGATGGAAAGTACCTCATCTCTGGTATCGTCCGTCGTGATGGTAGCTCTCGTCTGTCAAAGGATATCCGCTGGGATACCTTCACCTCTGTTTCTCTCGGTTGGCGTTTTGACAAGGAGAGTTTCTTCCCCATCGATCGTAATATCGTCAATCTGTTCAAGTTCCGTGCCAGCTATGGTGAGCTCGGATACGAGGCAGCTGTTGCCGACTATGCTATGCAGGCTACCATGGCTCGTAACAACATGACTTACAGCTTCGGAAACCAGCCTATCACTGGTTCTGCCGTATCTAACTTCGTCAACGAGAACCTGACATGGGAGAAGAGAAAGACCATGAACGTTGGTCTTGACTTGGCATTCTTTAATAACCGTATCGAGTTCACTGCCGAGTGGTATAAGAACAAGTCAGAGGATCTGCATTATGGCGTGCCCGTTCCTGCAAGTGCCGGTGTTGCCAATACTTCTGTAACAATGAACGCCGCTTCGATGGAGAACAGCGGTCTTGAGTTCTCGCTGACCTATCGTAACAACGACCATGCTCTGAAACATCAGATCAGTGCAAACTTCAGCACACTGAAGAATAAGGTTACCTCACTTGGCTTCGGCACCGATTCTTACATCACTGGTGCATATATCACACAGGTGGGTGAGGAAGTAGGTAAGTTCTATGGATGGGACTATCAAGGTATTATCCGCACGCAGGCTCAGCTCGATGAGTTGAATGCTATCGCACAGGCCAATGGTCTCTCTGAGTATCAGGCAGGCGCACAGGTGGGTGATTGCTACTACCGCGACGTGAATGGTGACGGACAGGTGAATGGTGACGACCAGACTGTTTTAGGAGGCGGCCTTCCCAAGTTCAACTTCGGTCTGAGTGCTCACTTAGAGTACAAGATCTTCGATTTGAGTATCTCTACATACGGTGCCCTTGGCTATCACGTATCCGACTATCTGTGGAATACGCTGAACTCAAGCTATGGCTATGGCAACAAGGACGTTGCTCTGCTGGGTGCAAACCAGTGGGATGGTGGTACTTATGTTTCCAATATCCCTCGTACCTACCTTTCCAACAGTGCTACGCTGGCATGGAACGATCTGTTCTGTGACCGTCAGATCCAGAATGCTGCCTATTGGAAGATTGCCAACGTAGAGCTTGGCTGCAACCTGCCCGACAAGTGGTTCGGCAACTATGTTTCTGCAGTCCGCCTCTATGTATCTGCTCAGAACCTCTTTACCTTTACTGGATACAAGGGTTATAATGTTGACTATGCCGGTGGTACATTCACCCCGGGCTATAACTTCTGCTCGTACCCAACAGCACGAAGCTTCATGGTTGGTCTGAACTTCACTTTCTAATATGAAGGTAAATAGTAACATAGGATAATTAGTAAAACGTAGAAGAATATGAAACTATATAAAATTTCTTTAGCTATAGTGTTGGGACTTGGAACACTATCCTCTTGCGACAGCCAGTTGGATGTGACGAATCCTAACCAGCAGACAGCTGCCACCTTCGGTGCCGACCTTGATGCCCTGGAGGAGAATGTGATCGCTGCCTACAACCATATCCGTATGGAGGGTACATACGCCCGTGTAGGCTATACCCTCGATGTATGCCGCGGTGATGAGGTGTGGAACAGCTCTCAGGTTTGGTATATGCCATTCGATGACCTGAATGTTCCTTTCACTGATGAAATCGGTCAGTGGTCATGGCGTGACTGGTATTATACCATCAATGTAACCAACTTCACCCTGTCACGCTGTGGAGAGGACAACAGTGCCCTCAGCGAGCAGATGAAGCGTATCAAGGGACAGATGCTGTTCCTTCGCGGTCTGGCATATTACAATCTTGCCGGATACTATCAGAATCCGATCCTGATTACCGACTATAACACCTATTCAACGCTCGACGGCCTTTATGGCAAGAACAGCACCTATGATGAGGTATGGGATCAGGTGGAGAAGGACTTCTCCGAGGCTATGACATTGCTGCCCAGTCGTGATGCCGGCGGTGAGTGGGCTAAGGGACGTGCCACTTGTGGTGCTGCAGCAGGTTACTATGCACGTGCACTGATGATGCGCCATAAGTACAGCGAGGCTCTTACCGTGCTGAAAGGAATCATCAACGGCCAGTATGGCACATACAAGCTGATGGCTAACTACGGTGATAACTTCCGTGAGGGTCCTGCTTACGAGAACAACGACGAGAGCTTGTTTGAGATTCAGTATCTCGACTATGGTTCACAGGGTACCGATGATGAGTGGACACCGGTGAACACCAGTCCGAACGCTACTCAGGGACATGCTATTGAGAGTAACTATGGTCCCGGTGATGCCGGTGGTTGGGCCGACCTCTCCGCTTCCCCCTGGCTCTATAACCTCTTCAAGGCTGAAAGAACAGTCAGCGGTTCTCTTGATCCTCGCCTCTACTGGACGATTGGTACCTATGAGAACGAGTGGGAAGGCTTTGAGTACGGCAATGTATGCTACACGATTCCTATGACTGCTGATGCACCTGTGGTGACCAACAACAACTACGGTGGTCTGCCTATCGCCAAGAACACCAACCTGCGTACAGGTATCTATGACAAGGTAGTGACAGGTTTGCACTGCGGTATCAACCTGCGCATGATGCGCTACTCTGATGTGTTGCTCCGTGCTGCAGAGTGCGAGAATGAGGTGAATGGTCCTACACAGCAGGCTATCGACTGGATCAACCAGGTTCGCCAGCGCGCCGGTTTGGCTGATCTGAAGTTGGCTGACTTCAGTTCTGCTGACAAGCTCTTCGAGCAGATCGCCAACGTGGAGCGTCCGAAGGAGTTCGGTTGTGAGTTTGGTCGTGGCTTTGACCTCATCCGCTGGGGATTCTTCTACAGCCCAGACCGTCTGCAGCAGCTCAAGGAGCATGGCACTTTCCGTCGTACCAACGACAGAAGCCGTGTGAAGGAGTCTGTGAACTATTCTGAGGTAGGCAGTGATGCTGAGTTGAAGAGTTCTTTCGATACATGGATCCAGGGTCATGAGTTCCTGCCCATCTATCAGGGAACACTGAACGACAACCCCAACCTTGTGGGTAACTCTGCGAACACCAGCACCAGCAATGCCGACAAGTTGTACGGACCGGTTCATCCGGTTGTGGACCTCTAAGCAAAGGTAAGTAAGAATAACAGTAACATAGAAAAAAAGATATCATTATGAAATACAATAAATTAGCAACTGTCCTTTGTTCAGCCGCTTTAGGACTATTGTCTCTGACAAGCTGTGAAGGAGGCGATCTGTTCGGAATCAATTCTCCCGACTGGCTCTCTTCAAGGGCAGACTCCATAGCAGCTGCCAAGGCTGCCAATCAAGGTGGCGATGTGATCGAAGGTCTGGAAGAGGATGTTTATACCGTTGGTGCAACAGATTACAGCACTGGCTGGTGGGCACAGTTCTCTAAGTATTATCAGATTCCCGAAGGTGGAAAGTGGATTGCACAGTTCAATCTGAATATCAATCCCGCTGCTACCAACACTTATAAGAACTTCGCTATGATTATCACTAACGATGAGGATCGTGGTGCTGCTAACTATAAGGAATACGGTGCTATCCGTTACGATAACCAACCAAGTGGAAACTCTGAGTGGGGTAACTATATCGACCGTAGCTTGGTAACGAGTGACCTGACGTTCGAGACAGATACCGATACTGGTGTTGACAAACTCGGTGGAAAGGTAACGCTGACGGTTGACCGTACGAACGGTGGTCTGGTGGTTACCATGACCAACGGTGCAGTGACGAAGGTATATAACCAGACTGCTGCTCTTACCAACCTGAATGCCGATGCCGCTAACGGCACTATCCGCTGTTTCCTTGTTCCCGAAGGCTCGTATATCAGCTGGCTGGGATCAACCATTGAGCCTATCGGTGGATTCACTTCAAGGGAGGATAAGCAGCCGCTGTCCATGACATTGAACGGTGTGCCCAAGAAGGTGCTGCAGGGAACATCTCTCGAAGATGCCTTTGCTAACGTTACGGCTACCATCCAGTTCGAACAAGAGGTTTCTGCTACCGTGAAGGCTTCCGACCTGACCTTCCAAGCTGTTCCCGATATGTATTCGCTCGGTAAGAAGACACTTGTTGCTGTCTATGCCAAGTCATACAAGGGTGAAGCCGCTGCTGCTCCTGTTATCGGTTCTGCAGAGTTCGAGGTGGTTGACAAGATGTACACCTGCGTGGGTGCTACCGACAACTCTTCTGGTTGGTGGACAGCATTCTCTGATATGATCAAAGTTGCTCCAGGTGAGACCTTTGTCAGCACCTTTACTAATTATACGAGTGGTGCCAACAACTGGAATAACTTCTGTATTGTCCTCTCAAAGGGCGATCTGAGCTTAGGTGCTGATGGCGAGTATGCTGTAGTCCGTGCCGATAACTACGGATGGGGTAACGGTTATGCCGCATGTACAGCAACTGGAACTCAGGGTGACTGGGCAACCTGGTTGGCTGCCATGGATGGTGCAAAGGTAACTACCTATATTACTAACAACGGCAACGGTACTGCCGATGTCAAGGCTGTCATGGTTGGTAACGATGGTGTCACCTACGAACAGAGCTATACTGGAATCAACACCGTTGATCCCAACGACTTCTACTTCCGCTTTGTGGTTGATGGCAGTCACATCGAGTTTGACACAGTGATTGGCGAGGATGATAACTCCACTGCTTGGTGGACAGCCTTCTCTGATCTGATTCAGGTTCCTGCAGGAAAGACTTATACCACTCGCTTCAAGAACTTCACCAGTGGTGCCAACAACTGGAATAACTTCTGTATTGCGCTTGTAAGGGCTGATCTGAGCTTAGGAGCCGCTGGTGAGTATGCTGTAGTCCGTGCCGACAACTACGGATGGGGTGACAGTTATGCCGCTTGTACGGCAACCGGAACTCAGGGTGACTGGGCTTCTTGGCTGCAGGCTATGGATGATGCTACCGTTACCGTCTCTATTACCAACAATGGCTCAAGCGCCGATGTAAGATGTGTGATGGTGGGCAACGACGGCGAGACCTATACACAGAATTATATAGGCATCAGTCCGATCGATGGCTCTGACTTTAATTACCGCTTCGTTGTTGATGGAAGTCACATGGTATTTGAGTAATTGATAATTGACAATTGATCGTGAAGAAGTATCTTTATATACTACTGTCTGCACTGGTTCCCATGAGTGCCGTGGCCTATACGCTGACACGCGTCAGTGTACACGACCCCAGCATCGTGTGGGATCCAGTGTCCCAGACGTATTACATCTTTGGCTCCCACCGCGATAATGCCAAGACCACGGATCTGATGAACTGGACAAAGTTCACGGCTCCCTGGGCTACCGCTTCCAGTAGCAATGCAGCCAATAGTGCTGCCTTCACCACTCCACAGGTGACTAAGGTGAAGAAGGGTGGAGTAGAGTACAACCTTAACTTCAATGCCTTTAACTGGTCAAAGCGCGGTAACAACGGCTATAACGTGGATGGTAACATGTGGGCTCCCGATGTGATCTGGAACAAGGCGATGAACAAGTGGTGCATGTACCTTAGTGTCAATGGTGATGCTTGGTACAGTAGCATCATCATGCTTACTTCCGATAAGATTGAGGGACCTTATCGCTATCAGGCTCCAGTGGTGATGAGCGGTTTCCATACCGGCACATCCTATAAGGATACTGATCTGGAGATTGTGATCGGCACGCAGGCATCGCTTCCTGGCCGATATGCCGTAGGCAATAACTGGGGACGTCGTTACCCTAATTGTATCGACCCCTGTGTGTTCTACGACGAGGAAGGCAAGCTGTGGATGTCGTACGGCTCATGGAGCGGTGGTATCTGGATGCTTGAACTCGATGAGAACACAGGCCTGCGCGACTACGATGTGGAATATACCCTGACGGGTTCGGGTGATGGAGTGACCATCGATCCCTACTTCGGTAAGAAGATCGCAGGTGGCTTCTATGTGTCCGGTGAGGCCAGCTATATCGAGTACATCGGAGGATACTACTATCTGTTTGTGACTTATGGCGGTCTGGCTGCCGGTGGTGTGGCCAACGACTATAACAATGGTGGTTATCAGATGCGCGTGTTCCGTTCGGAGAACCCTGACGGACCTTACGTTGACTCACGGAAGAAGAACGCTGTGTTCACTTCCTATCTGCTTAACTTCGGACCCAACGAGAACGATAACAACCGCGGTGACAATATCTTTGGTGCCTACACCAACTGGGGTAATCAGGCCAAGGGTAACTACGGAGAGCGTTCGCAAGGACATAATTCGATCATTGCAGCCGAAGACGGTCGTACCTACCTGGTCTATCATACCCGTTTCCAAAACTGGGGTGAGGCGCATCAGGTTCGTGTCCATCAGGTGTTCCAGAACAAAAACGGCTGGTTGGTTGCCGCTCCGTTCGAATACACAGGCGAGGAAGTGAAGAGTGCCGACATTCCCACTACTCAGCAGGTGGCTACTGACCGGATAGCTGGTAAATACAAGCTGTTGATTCATGATTACAAATTGGATCATACCAAGAAGGCGGCTTCAGAGCCCGTAGATGTTGAGCTCAATGCCGATGGTAGCATTACTGGCAAGTATTCCGGCAAGTGGACGATAGAAGCTGGTACGTCGTACATCACCTTACAGGTCGGTGGCACCTATTACCGTGGTGTGATGGTGGAGCAGACCCTTGAACCGAAAGATACGAAGGTACCGGCCTTTACAGCTATGGCTGCCACCACCGGTGCTTCTGTTTGGGGCTACCAGTTAGAGGCTTTCTCCACAGGTATCATGGATGTCAAGGCTGACGTCCAGCGTACGGGAGCCATCTACGACCTGAACGGACGTCGGACAGACCATCCTCAGAGAAAGGGTGTCTATATCCAGAACGGTAAGAAATTCATCGTAAAATAAAACATGAGGAATATTATTGTTTCCGTGATGTTGTTTGCCCTGTGCACTCCCGTGGTTGCACAGGGCCAACGGCTTTTTAAGAGGGGTGCATCTTTTGCCACAGACACCCCTATGGTGCACGACCCAGTGATGGCCTATGAGGATAGTACCTATCATCTCTTCGCCACGGGCCTGGGTATTCAGCACATGACATCCACTGACCGTAAGAACTGGACAGTGCATGCCGAACCGGTGATGACGGTCATCCCACAGTGGGCACACGACTCGGTGCCGGGCTTTACCCACCATGTGTGGGCACCAGATATCATCCGCTGGCATGGACGTTGGTGGATGGCCTATAGCTGTTCCACCTTTGGTAAGAACGGATCATCTATCGGTCTGCTATCTTCCCGTTCCCTGTCTTTTCCGGTATGGAATGATGAGGGCTGTATTGTGACATCCCGTGAGAATCGTGACAACTGGAATGCCATTGATCCGAACTTCGTGATTGATGACAACGATCAGCCTTGGATGGTATGGGGATCGTTCTGGGATGGTATCCAGTTAGCGCGTCTCGATTCAACGATGCATATAGCACCGGGTGAAAAGCCTCGTACCATTGCCCGTCGTTATGATCCCTCGTATAAGAATCCTGCACCCAACCCAACAAGTAAATATGCAGGTACCAATGCTATCGAGGCACCGTTTATCCTTCATCATGGCGACTACTATTACCTTTTTGTGTCATGGGACTACTGCTGTCGCGGTGCCAAGAGCAACTACCGGGTAGCAGTGGGCAGAAGCAAGAATGTGAGTGGTCCTTACCTCGATCGTGAGGGAAAGGATATGAGAAAAGGTGGGGGAACACTTTTCCTCGAAGGTGACAAGAAATCGTTCGAGGCAGCCGGTCATTGTGCCGCCTATACGTTTGGTGATGAGGATCTGTTCATCTGTCATGGCTACAGTCTGTCGATGGAAGGAGCCTCGGTTCTGATCCAACGCACCATTCGCTGGACTTCCGACGGATGGCCCGAACTGTAGAACTTAAATGTATTTGGGTATATTGAGCAGGAAAGCCACGTGACAGCCGTTACGTGGCTTTTCAATGAGATCCAGCATCCCCCCTTGCTGTAGCATCATTCTACGGCTCAGGGACAGACCGATGCCGCTGCCGTTCCGTTTCGTTGTGAAGAAAGGAACGAAAAGCGACTGCCGGTTCTCTGCGGGAATGGGTTGTCCGTCGTTACCGATCAACAGATTAACCTGGTGCTTGGGCATCTCCCTCTCATCGTTGTTCTCAACCTCTTCTATGACGATTCGTTGCGCTCCGGCATCGATCGCATTCTTGATCAGGTTCATCAGAACCTGACGCAGCATCCCGGCATCTGCCTTGACGATACGTTCCGGTGAGACATGGATGTCCCATATTGTTTGGGGATAGGATCTGCAGATGTCATCGATCAACGTGCGAAGAATCACCTTGGTCAACACCGGCTTCTCCAGTTGTGACATCTTCCGGTAGTTGGCCACGAAATCGCTCAGGTGGCGTGAGGTATCGTAAATGGCTAAGATGCCGTCTTCAAGAGAGGTTCCTTTGACATCTGGACGACTGAGCATCAGCTGACTGATACTCGTAATCGGTGCTGTGGCATTCATCATCTCGTGAGTGAGCACACGAGTGAGCCGTTCCCACGATTCCACCTCACTCTGATTAACCTGTTGGCGGATGGTGTCGCCTAACTGGTTCAATGTTTCCTGCATGGCACGCTCACCCGAGAACAGTCCGTGGGTAGGCAGTCTAAAAGTGAAGTCATGATTACGGATCGCCTCCTGCATCAGTTTGGCACGATGCCGCAACCTCCGCTGATGATGAACGAACCACCACCCGAGCGCCCCCAAGACTACACCTATTATAATATAAACCCCTATCATTGACATTCCTCTTGCAAAACTACAGCGGTAGCAAATTCTTCACTCTTCACTCTTCACTCTTCACTCTTCATTCTTCACTCTTCACTCTTCACTCTTCATTCTTCACTCTTCACTCTCAAAGTCTCTTCATCTTGTTATAGAGTGTCTGTCGGGTGATGCCCAGCAATTCTGCAGCATGTGTCAGGTTCCCATGACAGTGATCGAGTGTCCGACGGATATGTTCCTTTTCCATGTCATCGAGACTGACGATCTCGTTCTGCATGTCGAGCACATCTTTCAGCTTATGCACCAGTTCGTCATTGTCCCATGGCTTCGTGATGAAGTCGGCGGCTCCGTTCTTTAATCCTTTCACGGCTAAATTGACATCAGCATAGGCTGTCAGCAGCACAACGGGTGTTTGTGGGTGTTGCTTGCGAATCGTACGCAGCCAGAATAATCCTTCGTTTCCGTTGTTGACTCCCAAGGTGAAGTTCATGTCGAGCAGCACGATGTCGATGGGTTGCTGTGCCATGATCTTCAGAATCTCATCAGGCTTGGCGGTCGTCAACACTTTCTCAAAAGTAGAGTCTAAGAGATAACGCATCGCCGTGAGGATAGCGGTGTTATCATCTGCAATCAGTATGGTTCCGTAGTTATTCATGAATGCAAAGATACGATTCTGGAAGATAACGGCCAAATATTTTTATCTTTTTTCGGGTGTGACAATACCCTGATGACTGTTTTTGTCAAGAAATCATACACTATACTGTCTAAAAATTAGACGTTTTTCCCCTCATCGGTAGCACACAGATGTATAATTGATGAAATAGCACTACCTTTGTGGTGTCAAAACAACAGATCATCCCAATGAAAATCGAATGACCATGCAGCAGCATTTCATGATAACAGGAATCCTTTCTCTCTTATCTGTCCTCTCCATTGAGGCACAGACAACATGGACCATGCAGCGGTGTATGCAATATGCAGTGGCACATAATCATGAGGTAAGAAAGTCGGAGCTGGAACTGGATAGCTACCAAGCTTCAAAGACAGGGGCTATAGGACGTTTCCTACCTGCTGTGGATGCCGGTATCGGTGTGCAATATAACTTCGGAAGGGCCATCGACCCGGAGACCAATACCTACACGGATGTCAGCACCTTCTACAACGGCTACTCCCTACAGACCACTCTTCCCCTATTCGACGGTTTCAGCCGACTTCATGCCCTGAAGGCGGCAAAAGCCAGTGTGCTGATGGGACGCCATGCTTTACGCAACCAACAGGACGAGGTGGCTCTCAGGGTGTTGCAGGCCTACACGAATGCAGTCTATTATAAGGGCATGATCCGTATGGCTGAGGAGAAACAGCGGGAAGCGGAACTGCTCCTTAAGCAGACACGTGTTCTGGAGGAAGTGGGGAGAAAGAGTGCTGCTGATGTGGCCCTGGTGGAGTCGCAACAGGCTGAGGCAATCTATGAACTGACGCGCCAGCAGAACCTCCTGACTTCTGCCTTATTAGAACTGAAAAAGGAGATGGCCTTTCCGTTGAGTGAAGAGTTAAGCGTGAAGAGTGAAGAATTTCACGACCGGCAGGCTGTGGGGGAGACTCTTTTTCCTACCGCAGATAGCCACTCTTGCGATTCTTCACTCTTCACTCTCCACTCTTCACTCTTCACTCTTCACTCTTCACTCTCCACTCTTCACTCTTCACTTGAAACAGCCCGCTACAAGGTCCTGTTGGCAAAGCATGAGTGGCATCAGGCTCGTAGTAATCTCTTTCCAACACTCTCGTTAAGTGCGGGCCTGAACACCACTTACTATCATACCCTGCACTCTTCATCGGCCTCTGGCTTCGGTCAGCAGCTCAAGAACAACATGGGTGAGTATGTGGGTATCTCCCTGAGCATCCCGATCTTTAACCGTTTACAGACGGTGACCAGTATTCGACGAGCCAAGAACAATTACCTGATGGCACGTGAATCCTTTGAAGAGAAACGGCAGGAACTGGAGAAAAACGGTCGTGAGGCATGGCAGGACTGGCAGGGCTATCTGTTACAGATCAAGCAGATGGAGAAGAAGGTGGAAGCCGACAGCATCGCCCATCAGCTCACCAGAAAGCAATATGAGGAGGGACTGAGCACTGCCATCGACGTGCATACTACCTCCGCCCAGTTGCTGAACTCAAAGGCTACGCTGTTACAATGCAGGCTGATGGCAGTGGTGAAGGAGTATCTCATACGTTACTACCATGGTGACACCATCTGGCAATAAAACGTAAATCCTCAAATCGTGAATAGCAAATCGTAAATCATATTAGCGGTGGACAGAATAATCGAGAAGACAAAGACCCAACGGCTGATGAAATACTGGCCGTATGCGGCAGGAGGCACCCTGCTGTTGGTCATCCTGTGCTGGCTTCTTTTTGGCAATCATGCCTCCACACTGAAAGTCAACAAGGATGAGCTGACCGTCAGTGATGTCAGCCGTACGGAGTTCAAAGACTATGTGCGCACCAACGGACAGGTGATGCCCATCCAAGTGGTGCAGGTGTCACCCGAAGAGGGAGGCATCGTGATAGAAAAGGTGGTGGAGGAGGGTTCGATGGTGCATAAGGGTGACGTTATCGTCAGACTGAGCAACTCGAACCTCGACCTGCAGATCCTCAACGCTGAGGCTGAACTGGCAGAGAAACAGAACCTGCTGCGAAACACACAGGTGGCGATGCAGCAAGACCGACTGAACAACCAGACGGAGCAGGCACAGTTGGAGATGGATACCCATCGCAAGCAGCGCACCTATGAGCAGAACAAACGACTCTATCAGGAGAAACTGATCAGTAAGGAATATTATATGCAGTCGCAGGAGGACTACCAGCTCTCGGCGAAGAAACGCTCATTGGTGTCGAAACGACTGAAACAGGACAGTCTGTACCGCTCGGTGCAGATGGACCAGATGGAGGACAACCTGCAGAACATGCGCCGCAATGTGGTGTTAGTTCGTCAACGTAAGGACAAACTCGAAGTGCGTTCTGCCATCGATGGTGAGTTAGGACTGTTGGATGTGGAGTTAGGACAGAGCATCCAGCCAGGACAGAAGATCGGACAGCTGAACGACCTCTCCGACTATAAGGTGCAGGCACAGATCGATGAACACTATATCGACCGCGTGCGCCAAGGTCTGACAGCCACCTTTACCCGCGGCGAAAGGCAACGGGTAGGTACCACGACGGGAAAGGATGACGGAACGTCGGGAATCAAGCAATACCGATTGCAGGTGCGTAAGGTCTATCCGGAGGTGAGAGACGGGAAGTTCCGTTGCGATTTCATCTTCAAAGGTGAACGTCCTGAGAATATACGGACAGGACAGACCTACTATATCGACCTTGAATTAGGACAGCCGGAGCAGGCCGTCCTCATACCCCGTGGCACCTTCTTCCAGACTACCGGCGGACAGTGGATCTTCGTTCTTGACAAAAGTGGCAGCAAAGCCTACCGCCGTAAAATCCGTATCGGAAGGCAGAATCCGCAATACTATGAGGTGTTGGAAGGCTTGGAGCCTGGTGAGCGTGTGGTGACCAGCGGCTATGAAGCTTTTAAGGACAATGAAGTGCTGGTGCTGAAATAGCAGGCATCCAAATGGCCTCACCGCCATGAAGTGTCAATGAATCATACAAATCACTGTCTAATCTTTAGACAAACGGCCTTGCAGCAATAGAAAATCCTTGCAGGTGGAGTGAAAAGACCATAACTTTGCATTGTAAACAAGAAAACAAATGTCTAACATTTTAAAGATTACAATGATGAAAAAGTTATTGATTTCTTCCATGTTGTGCCTGATGACAATAGCCTCCGAGGCACAGGTGATGACCGCTGCCACCGTGAATAAGGTGTATAATAAGGCAATCGCGGATTGTAAGAACGAGTTCTTCTACAATACTGAGCTTGATGACAACAACCAGATTACGGCGATGTATGTGTATAAGAACAAAGGTAAGAACAAGGACAATGCCTCCTTGAGACCGTTCTGCCTCTATCGGTATGAATATACTGCCGACGGGTTGCTGACCAAACGCACCATGTATGTGTGGCGTCATAACAACTGGCATTGTAAAGGATGCCATCAGTATTCACTCGACAATGCTACCTATCAGATAGCCTATAGCCGATGGAACAAGAAAAAAGGTGATTTCAACGAACCCATGGGAAAGATGACTTACCAGCTGCTGCCCGATGAGACCGTGAACAGTATCGCCTGCTATCAGCGCCATCGTGAGAATGCCCCTATGAAGTTAGAGTGGCAGGTGTCGGTAGAAGAGCGATTCTTGGAAACGCTTCCTTACAGTTATACAGATCTGGCTCGCGGCTTCCGAGAGGATGGAAAAGAATAAAATAAACGCGTAGATGATGGAGAAAATGAACCTCTCTGCATTCCTTAATCGAATAGTAACGAGAACAAAACAATTTGTTTTGTTCTCTAAAAAGGTACTTTTACGCGTGTTAAAACGGTCTTTTTTCACTACAAAACAATTTGTTTTGTTCTCGCTATCCTACTTCCCTGACAATCAAGTACGTGGTTCTTGTCTGTCAAGACATATCTGATAGTCTATCGTCAAATCGTCAATAAATGGTAAATCGTCAATCATGAAGAGTTTTTTCAGATTTCTTTCGCGCAACAAGTTATATACCTTGATTAATATAGCAGGGTTGGTAGTGTCGCTGATGTTCATCATCCTCATGGGCGACTATACATGGCGACAATATAGCATCGACTCGTGGCACAAGAATGCCGACCGCATCTGCCTGACGGGTAGTGGCGAGGACTTCTTTATGTGGCCGCAAGCTGCACAAGAGATCAAGGCGATGTGCCCGGAAATAGAGCAGACCTGTTGCGTGATGAGCCAGAACGGACGGATTAAATATGGTCAGCGAGAGGTGAAGGATGGAGATAAGGAGAATGGCATCATTATGCTGACAGACTCGACATTCTTCAACTTCTTCGATTTTGAATTAACGAAGGGAGACAAACGGACAGTTCTCGATGCGCCAGACAAGTGCGTTATCACGGAAAGACTGGCTCGGCGTCTCTTTGGTGAGAAGGATCCCATCGGCGAATCATTGCAGATTGTTGGCAAGCGCTCTGTCTTCTTGAACCACGAAGATCCGTACGACTCGACGTTGGTCTATACTGTCAGCGGCATCGTGAAGGATTTCGACCGTACGGTGCTGCCCAATGAGACGCAAATCATTGCCAACATGGAGCGTTTTCCTCAGGTGATGGGCTATACGCTTAGACCCCGTTCTTTCGCATATAGCGGTACAGGTGCCTGCAAAGCATTTCTTATGTTGCGTCCAGGCGCGACACTTGATGCCAAGAAAAAAATGATTGAAGACCATCTGGCCAAGAACTATATGTGGGCACACATGGAAAACCAAGAGTTCTTTGCAACACCACTGACCGACATTATGTTTGCACCGCAAAACAACGGTGCAGGCATGCAGAAAGGTGACAAGACACGACTCCATATCCTTTTGGCCGCCGTGCTGGCCATCCTATTCTTCGCTGTCAGTAACTATATCAACCTGACCGTCGCCAATACAGGCTTCCGCGCCAAGGAGATGGCCACGCGACGCCTCTTTGGCAGCAGTCAGCGCAGCATTTCCCTGAAGTTAATAGTCGAGTCTACGCTGATGGTGACTTTCTGTTTTGTCGCAGGTTTCGTCTTAGCCTGCTGTTTCCAAGGCGAAGCTGCCGAACTGTTCAAGGGTAAGATTGACCTGATGAATGATATTCGTTTGGACACTGTAGGTGTCAGCATGGGGTTCGTCTTACTGACTGGCATCATCTCAGGCATCATGCCATCGTGGCAGATTTCCCGCTTCCAGCCCATCGACATCGTGAAAGGCTCGTTCCGCTATCGCTCCAAGATGGTGCTGGGCAAGGTGTTCATCATCCTGCAGAACGTCGTCACCATCACGATGCTGACTTCTGCCCTTGTCATCTGGTTACAACTACATCACCTTATTCATGCACCATTAGGATTCAATACGGAACGACTCTATTATGTGAATACACCTGAGGATAAAAGCCAGACCGTCAGGAGTCTGTTGGAGAAGATGCCTTTCGTAGAGCGCATCGGAGAATATAGTGGAACGACCTTTGTCACCTACAACAGTAGCATAAGAAGTATTACGAACGGCGACAAACTGACGAACCTGTTCCTGACCGATTTGGACTCAACGGCCTTCAGCATCTATGGACTGGATATTCTCCAAGACTATGGTAACACCAGCGATGGCTACTATCTGAATGAGGATGCCAAGCGTAGGTTGGAGTTGTCGGATGATGACCGCGAGATGGTTTGGGACAAAGACGAGACGGCACCTATCAGCGGTATTATCAAGGATTTTCATCGCATCAACGTGCTACACGAAGCAGAACCTTTCGCCATCCGTCTGCAGGAGCATGTAGAAAATCCCAACTTCCTCGTCAAGACAAATGGAGATAAGCAGGCGAAGACCGCTTTCGACGAAATGCTGAGAGGACTGGGTGTCTCTGAAGAAGAATTGGTTTGGTATGTCAGCAGTTTGGAAGAGGGTATCGCCGAGACCTTCGAGGACCAGCAGAACACGCTGAAGATCATCACACTTTTCACCCTCATTGCCATCGTCATCTCCGTGTTGGGTTACGTGGGGTTGTCGCTCTTCTTCATCCGCCAGCGGCAGAAGGAGATTGCCATCCGCAAGGTGATGGGCTCTACATCGAGCGAGGTACTGTTGCTGATGCTCCGCACATTCTCTGTCCCTATGCTGATTTCGTTTGTCATCGCCGTACCTATCTCCTATTATATCATGAGCGACTGGCTCACGAACTTCTCCTATCGCATCGCGCTCAGCCCTTGGATATTCGCTGTTGCCGGGTTTACCTGCTTCATCATCTCCCTGCTCACCGTTGTCATCCAGAGCTGGCGCGCTGCAACCGAGAATCCTGTCAAGAACATCAAGACAGAATAACAAGTCACCAATGATTAAAGTTGTTTAACACTTCTTCGCGCAAGGTTTTTCCTTCATCCTGTTTTGCCTTGTAGAACGTTAACAAATCAAACGAAGAATGAACAGATTAGGAAAAACAATCATGGGGCTGTTGCTCTCAGCACTCCCCGTAGTAATGAACGGTCAGGACATCCATTGGCAGGCGCGGGGCGGCATCGGCTGCTCGACACTCTTTGCCGGCGTGACAAATATCGAAGACCGCATGGGCTTCCATGTCGGTGGTGGAGCCGACATCGGTTTGTCGAAGAACGGTGTATGGCGCTTCCAGCCTTCCCTCCAATTCGTGAGGAAAGGTTGGAAGTTTGATGGTTTCTACGGCAATGAACAAATCATGGAGGCACAGTACAGTACACGGCTCGACTACCTGCAGCTGCCGCTACAGATGGCGGCACGCCTCAGACTGGACAAGGATTGCTTCCTCACTTTCCGCAGTGGCGGCTATGTGGCCTATGGGCTCAGTGGCAAGACCCACATGGACGTACTGAATACGGATCATGCCGAGACGTTCGATGTGAACCACTTCAGCAATTCCTTCGATTTCAATTCATGTGCCTACGACAAGGAGAGCCGCAAGGTAAGCTATCCGGCGTTCAACCGCTGGGATGCTGGTGCGTATGGCGGCATAGATCTGACACTTGGACACTTCATCATCGGCTGTAATGTTGTACTCGGCTTCACAAAGGTCTGCAATGCTGGCTTTATGGGCAACCCCGTGGGCAATGTTGCCACGGCAGTCCTCTTGGGGGCACATCCAAAGAACTGCGCAGCCGACATCTCCGTCGGCTATCAGTTTTGAGAGATGTCCAAGAATCATACATCATACTGTCTAATTTTTAGACAATCTGCATCCGCCGGGGCCGCAAGCCTTGGCGGATTCGCGTTTTAGGCGTAACTTTGCATCAGGAAAAGTCATAAAACGTATGAAGACGATCATCAGAAACTTCACATCCATGTTCCGTAAGTTTGTGTCGGCAAACCTGCTGAATCTGCTGGGCCTGAGCCTGGCCTTTGCCTCGTTCTTTGTCATCATGACGCAGGTGAACTACGACCTGGGCTACAACAAGAGTTTCACGGAGCACGAAAAGCTGTTCCGCCTGACCATGAAGTTAGGGCCTGGCATGGAGGACTATGGCGTGACGTTGCCCCGCCCGCTGGTGGAGCAGATGGCGGCAGCGTCGCCGCATATCAAGGGCTATGGCATCGAAGAGGGCTGGACAAGAATCGACCAGTTCTTGGCAGACGATCAGGAGTATTCGCTGAATCTGGTGTATGGCATCAACGACTTTATGAGCGTATTCAAGCCAACCGTCATTTGTGGTAACTTGAAGGGCTTAAACCAGTTGCCCAATATCGTGCTGCCGCGTTCAGAAGCCATGCGCATCTTCGGCACTGCCAATGCGGTGGGCAAGACCCTGAAATACAAATGGGTGGATGACTGGATCTTCAATGTATGTGCCGTGATAGAAGACTATCCGGAAAACAACTTCCTGCACGGCGTCAGTTTCAGAGGCACTAATGAAAACGAAGGCAACTTCCGGAACTGGAACTATCAGGCTTATATCCGTGTGGACGATGTGGCCAACCTGCCGAATGTCATTACCGCCATGCGCCAGAAAGCCGTTGAGCTGTTCAAAGATGATTTCAACATGACAACCCCACAAGAGGAGGAAGCCCTGCAGGTGGTGTTGACGCCGATAGCCGACACCCATTTCGCGAAAGACCTCAGCAAGGATTCGCCCGACATCAAGTCGGTCAGCAGGAGTTCCGTCTATCTGCTCATCTGCTTCTCGCTGCTGATCGTCGTGATAGCCGCCGTCAACTTCATGAACTTCACCCTGGCCGAGACACCGCTGCGCATCCGCAGCATCAACACGCAGAAAGTGTTGGGCGCATCGACGGCCAGTCTGCGCGGCAGTCTGCTGGCCGAGGCCGTCATCATCAGCCTGTTCGCATTCGTGGTGGCAATGGCGATGGTGTATGTGGCTCACGACTTAGGCTTGCAGAAGCTGGTACAGGGCAGCATCCTGTTGCAAGATAACCTGTGGCTGGTTGGCATCACCCTGCTCATCAGCATCGCGGTGGGACTGTTGGCTGGGGCCTATCCGTCGTACTACGTTACGTCCTTCCCGCCGGCGTTGGTGCTGAAAGGCTCGTTCGGTCTGTCGCCCAAGGGTCGCGTTCTGCGCACATCGCTGATCTGCCTGCAGTTCGTCGTGTCGTTCATGCTGGTTATCGGTGTGGGCATCATGTACTTGCAGAGCTACCTCATCTTCCACACCGATTATGGCTTCGACAAGGACGAAGTGATGGTGGTGCCGACAGCGCCTGACACGCGCAATCATGCCGATGCCATCGATGCCGACCTGCGCAAGATTCCTGGCATTGAGGGGGCCAGTCTGGCTCAGAATGTCTTAGGCAGCAACGACCGCTATCAGACGTGGGGAAGGGGCGAGGGCGACAAGCACATGACGTTTGCATGCGTCTTCGTCGACTGGCGGTTCCTCAGCGTGATGGGCATCGACATCGTGGAGGGCCGCAACTTCCGCCAGACCGACAGCGACGTGTATATCTTCAACGAGTCGGCCAAGAAGAAATATCCCTGGCTCGCCGTCGATAAGCCTATCAATGACGAAGACATGCCCGTCGTCGGCTTCTGCGAGGACATCAAGTATTCCACCCTGCGCGTGGATGACAGCCAGCAGCCCATCGCCTTCTTGGTGCCCAGTCGTGAGGGCTATTACTGGAAGAATAGTGGTTTCTGGCGTAACCACCTCTTAGTGCGTGTGGCCAAGGGCATGGATAAGCGCGAGGCCAAAGAGAAAGTGCTGGACGTGGTGCTGAAATACGAACACGAAAACAAGCCCGACATCAGCGACCTGCGCTACGTGGACGATGTACTGGAGGAATCGTACCATCAGGAAAGGCTCTTCACCCAGCAGATTCTGCTGTTCTCGCTGTTGGCCATCCTCATCAGCATCATCGGCGTGTTTGGCCTGACGATGTTCGAGAGCGAGTACCGCCGCAAGGAGATTGGCATCCGCAAGGTGTTCGGCAGCTCTACGAAGGAAATCCTGATGATGTTCTGGAAGCGATACCTCTACATCCTGATGGGCTGCTTCGTGGTGGCGGCTCCCATCGGCTACCTGGTGGGGCAGCACTGGCTCGAAGGCTTTGCCGTCCGCACCGCCATCTCGCCCCTGCTGTTCGTCGTGTCCTTCCTGCTTATCACGCTGATCACCATGCTGACGGTGACTTACCAGAGTTGGAAGAATGCCAACGAGAATCCCGTCAACAGCATCAAGACGGAATAACTAAACGGGCGAAATCTATCGATTATAAGTAGATTTCGCCCAAATTGTTTGTCTTTGTCAAGCAATTGCCGTATCTTTGCATTGTGGACAAAGAAACTTATGAAAAGCAAAAAGCCTTTGCCGGCGAGAAGATTCCCTCGATGAACCGTCGCATGATAGACCACGACTATCAGGAACGGCAGATGTATATGATCACGATGGTGACCGAGGGGCGCCGTCCACTCTTCGGTCAGGTGGCGGGACGCAGTGATGGCGCAGCTGGTACGCCCGATGAGCCGCATGTGGTGCTGTCGGAGTTAGGCAGACGGGTTTCGCAGAATTGGTATGGCATTGGAGTGCGCTATCCGCAAATCAGCATCATCGCACTGCAGATGATGCCCGACCACTTCCATGGCATCCTTTTCGTAAAAGCACACATTGAAAAGCCACTTGGCAAGGTGCTCCTCGGCTTTAAGCAAGGCTGCAACAAGGCTTTCCGCGAGCTTGTCCCGTCTGTTGCTGTACTACAGCAACAAACACAACAGGCAAACAGCGACCGCCACCACGGCCTGCTCTTTGCCCGTGGCTACAACGATAAACTACTGCTGCGCGAAGGCCAACTCGACACATGGCTGCGCTACCTCGCCGACAATCCACGGCGCCTGCTGATGAAACGCGAACACCCTGATCTTTTCCGTGTGCAGCGGGGCCTCATCATCGGCGGACAGCAGTTTTCGGCCATCAGAAACCGCTTCTTGCTTCAGCGCCCTTTACGGTTGCAGGTGCAGTGCTCGCGCCGCTTGACGGAAACGGAGATACAGCAACAAGTGAACTTTTTCCTCTCTGCTGCCGCTCAGGGGGCTGTACTCGTGTCGCCCTCCATATCGCCTGGCGAGAAAGCGGTGATGCGCGCCGCCTTCGAACAGGGCTTCCCCCTTATCTATCTGCAGGAGAATGGTTTTACCGACTTGGCAAAACCCGGCGGCCGGCGCATGGAGGCTTGTGCTCGGGGCCAACTGCTTATCCTTGCGCCTTGGGAGCACCATAACGAGCGCATCGCCATCCGCCGCGATCAATGCCTTTCCCTGAACGACATGGCGCGTTCCCTCTGTTCTGCCTGTTGCGATATTACAGCAACAAATCAAACAGCAACAAACGAAACTGCGGCAAACGAGCAAGATGTCTAAATCTTTGACACCGAACTGTCTAATTTTTAGACAATCTGTTTCCACCAGGGCCTCAAGCCTTGGCGGATTCGTTTTATTGGCTTAACTTTGCGATGCAAAAAGCAAAATAACGTATGAAGAGTTATTTCAGATTCCTGAGCCGTCACAGGCTGTTCACCTTTATCAATATCGTGGGACTGTGTCTCTCGATGGCGTTCCTGCTGCTGTTAGGCGACCTGATTTACCGCCAGACGACGGTAGAGAACTACCAGACGCGCGCAGACCGCACGTTCGTCGTAGGCAACGAGATGTGCATGATGTCGAACTTCCGTGTGGGCGAGCGGCTGAAAGAGCGTTTCCCCGAGGTGGAGGACTGGTGCTCGATGGCTGGCTATGGCATGACGTTCCACATTGGGGCACAGAAGGCTGAAACAAAGGTGCTGGTGACGGGAAAGAACTTCTTCACGTTCTTCGACTATCCGCTGCTGACGGGTGACCGTCGGAAGGTGCTCAGTGCGCCCAATCAGATTGTGGTGAGCAAGTCTTTCGCTCAGCGCTATTGGCCCAACGAGAGTCCTATCGGTAAGGAGATGGTGTTGGGTGATGACGAAATGGAGTTAGGTGATGCGAACGACGGGAAAGGTCATATCACTTACACCGTCAGCGGTATCATGGATGACTTTGACCGAAGCATCATTCCCGACGGCTATGAATGTGTGTTCAACGTAGAGAACCTGCGCCACTTCCACTATTCGGCCTGGAGCGAGCAGATGAACAACGCGTCGTGCTGCGTGCTCTTCCTGATGCAGCGCGAGGGCTGCGACCTGCGAAGCAAAACTGGCGACATGATCAACTATCTGAAGAGCTTCTTCTGGATTTATCAGATGGAAGCCGCAAAGGAACTGACGCTCACGCCGTTCTCCACCATCTACTATGATGCGATGGAGTGTTCGTTAGGTCAGGAAGACATCAATCACGGTAGTCGGGAGATGGCACACCTCTATGTAGTTGTTGCCCTGCTGGTGCTGGTGTTTGCCATCTTCAACTACGTGAACCTGAGCGTGTCGCTCACCACCGAGCGGTCGAAGGAGATGGCCACCCGGCGGTTGTTGGGCCTCTCGCGCCTACAGGTCTTTGGCAAGCTGATGGGTGAGAGCATTCTCTTTACTGCCATTGCCTTTGTCGTTGGCTATGTGATAGCACTCGTCCTTCAGGACAAGGCGATGGAGATGGCCAACTGTCCGCTGGATTTGCTGAAGGATACGGGCTTTGGCACTATCGTTGCCTTCGTGGCGGGCGTCATCCTCGTTGGCTCATTGGCAGGTTTCGTGCCTGCCACGATACTCAGCGGCTACCAGCCTATCGACATCGTGCGCGGCACCTTCCGCCGTCGTGTCCGTCAGCGGTGGAGTCATGTGCTGATGGTGATTCAGGCCGTCTTTGCTATTGTCATGCTGACCGTCACGCTATTGTTGGGCAGCAGCATCCGTGAACTCATGAACCGCCCGCTGGGCTACGACATCGAGAATATCCTCATGACTTGGGATGTTGCCGGCTTCAGCGAGAGCCAGCGGCAAGCGTTCCGCAGCAAACTGCTGGCGCTGCCGGAAGTGGAGGCTGTGGGCTTCGGCTATGGCACGCCTTTAGAGGGCATGGAGAACCAGACGGTTTCTGCCGATGACGGAACGGTGGTGAGCATGCGGCTATTGATGGGCGACAGTTGCTTCTTCAATATCCTGAACATTCACCCTGACAGAATCTACGCCGATAATGGCATGGGGGTGAACCACCAACTGCTGCGACAGTTCGGCAAGAAGGACGACGAAAGGAAAATTGTAACTGCCGATGGAAAGGTGAATTTTGAAATTGCTGCCGTCTATCCGGATATGGTCTATCAGAACGTGATGCGCGAGGAGGAGCATCCCACACCTTTTGTTATCATACGTGAAAACGAATTCCGCGACAGTACTGACAGCTACGCGAGCAAAAGGTACGGAAAGCCCCGTCTGGCATTGGTTAAATATCATGGTGAAAGGCAACGGGTAGGCGCTTCAGCGGGAATGCGCCAGAAAGTGGAAGATTCTATCAAGCGGCAAATCAGCGCGATCACAGGCCAAGAGGCGGGCGACGTCCACTCACTTGCTCAGAGTCACGAGGATTGGTACAAGGACTACAAGCGGTTCCTCAGCGTGCTGATGGTCTTTACAGCCGTTGCCCTGCTGATTGCCGTGCTCGGCTTGATGGCGATGAACAGCTATTTCATCAGTCAGCGGCGGCGCGAGATTGCCATCCGCCGCGTCTTTGGGGCAGAGGTCAACAGCATCACCCTGCGCCTGCTCCTGACTGTCGTCATCCAGTCGCTTGTCGCTATAGTCATCGCCATTCCGCTCTCCTGTTGGCTGGCCCCGATGGTGAGTAGCATCTCGGGCCTTAGCATCCGGATGGAATTCTCGCCATTGCTGCTCTCCCTGGTCATCGTGCTTGCCGTCAATCTGCTGACAGCCGCTTTGCAAAGCTGGCGCGCTGCTACTGAGAATCCTATCAACAACATCAAAACAGAGTAAAACAACGATATGAAGAGTAATTATAGAGGTCAAGGAACCTTCATCAAGATTTTCTCATTAGTCATCGGACTGACCGTCGGACTGGTGCTGATAGCCAAGGTGCAGCTGGAACGTAACTACGACCGCTGCATTGTGGATAAGGAACATGTATATGAAGTGGCTGAGTATTTCAAGAAAAAGGGCGAAGGTTCCAATGAATTTAACAAAACACCTGGTGGAGCTGTAACTGCGCTGTGTCGTTATATCCCGGAGATTGAAGTGGGCACCCGCTACACCTATCAGTTTACCAACGAGAAACTCATCTTGGAGAATGGTGAGCGCTATGTTTTCGAGCATTCCCTCTTCGTCGATTCCTGCTTCTTCGACATCTTTGGCACGAAGATTCTACAGGGTGATGTCAAAAAGATCCTGAGCACAGCAGGGCAGTGCCTGATCAGTAAGCGGTTGAGTGACAAACTGGGTGGAAATGTTGTAGGAAAGACTTTCTGTTACATGGCGGCACCCACCAAACCGATGACAATCGGTGGAGTTTTTGAGAATTATGATGAGAACTCTACCTTCAACGAACTCGATATCGTGATGTCGATGCCTTCCATCGGCAGTTTCTCCTACGACGGTACTGCCAACCTGATGGGCAACGACCGCTATAATTCATACGTGAAGTTGCGTTCTGATGCTGATATGAAGAAGGTGGAAAAGGAAATGGACACCATGCTGAAGGAGCAGATCCCCTGGGATCAGGTGAAGGAAGCAGGTATCGAGGATTTCGGATTCCGCTTCAACTCAGTCATTGGAAACAGGATGAAAGTTAAGTCGGTGAAGACCACTTGCACCATTCTTTCGGTTGTGGCTTTCGTGATGCTGTTCACGGCAGTAATGAACTATATTTTGGTGGTGATTAGTCTGCTGGTGGGCAAAGCCCGTCTGGTAGCAATCCGTAAAGTGTTGGGTGCACCTCGTCGGGAGTTCTATTTAACGACACTGAAAGAGGCTGCCATTCATCTGGTGTTGTCATTGCTCATCATGGTATTGTTACTTATAGTAGGACAGGATTGGATACGTGACCTTTTGGGTGTGAGCATCAAGACTCTCTTCTCTGTCCAGACCTTTTGGGTGCTTGTGGTGGTTTGCCTCATCGTACTCGTTTGTTGCGGTCTGCTGCCAGGATATATCTATTCTCGCATCTCAACAGTCTATGCCTACCGGTTGTTTTCAGAGAGCAAACGTGTATGGAAACTGTCGCTGCTGGCTTTTCAGTTCGTGCTCTCCACGATGTTATTAGGTGTCTTGAGTACCATCTACCGTCAGTACGACTATATGCTGAATAAAGATATGGGCTACGATTATCAGAATGTGGCATACATAGAGATTGCCAATCCTTCTGACTCTACCTATACATTGGCTCGAGAGATTGAGAAACTGTCGTGCGTGGAGCATACCTCTACAGCCTATTCCCTGTTCCTGTCGAAGCAGAGCGGTAATAATGTGATGCTGCCTGGCAATCCGAAACAACTATTCAACTTCGCCTGCATGTATTGGTTTGAGCCCAGTATCGTGGAGACGATGGGACTCACCTTGGTAGAGGGGGAAAAACTATCGAGGGCGAATCGTCCAGGATGGAAACAGGAGGCCTTGATAGATGAGACGTTCGCCAAACAGCTTAGGCAACACACTGGGTGGGAGAACGTCATCGGACAAACAATTCTTAGCACAGAGTTTGGCGACCAATATCCACTCACCATCAAAGGTGTGGTAAAAGATTTCCAGTTAGGAACACTCGTTGGTTCAGATGACCGACCCGTCATGATGATCAATGGAAATTCCTGGGCCAACTATATCATGATTAAATTCAATGCCTTGAATGCAGAGAATATCATGGCTGCCCAGCAGGCATGCGAGCGCATCTATCCTGATATGGAAGTCATCGTAAAACCATATGTAAATGAGCTTATTGAACGCTATATGGACACACAGCACACCCGCGACCTTATCATCATCGGTTGCTTAGCCTCACTGCTCATTACGCTCATCGGACTGATAGGTTATGTTCGTGACGAAGTGCAACGACGTTCCCGCGAACTGGCCATCCGCAAAGTGATGGGCGCAACGATGGGCGAGGTGCAGAAACTCTTCCTGCACAGCATTGTCATCATCTCTCTGCCATCTATCGTTGTCGGTGTGGCATTAGGCTGGTATCTCAGTTCGTTGCTGTTGGAACAGTTTTCAGAGAAAATTACACTATTATGGTATGTGTTTGTGGCAGATGCTATCATCATTTTACTCATCATCGTTATTGTAGTATTCCTGCAGACACGACGTGTGGCCACCAGTAATCCGGTAGATTATTTAAAGAACGAATAAAAGACTCTCCCCCAACCCCTCCCAAAAGGGCGGGGAGTAGTTACCTTGTTAAATAGAGAATAATACAAACCATTTAGAAAAATGACCCTAAAAAGCCAACCAGTAAAGCTATTTTCTCCCCTCCATTCAGGGAGGGGTTGGGGGGCGGGTCTTTTGATTATGATTAAACTTGAAAACATCCAGAAGGTTTTCCGCACCGAGGAGGTGGAAACCGTAGCATTGGGCGGTGTGTCGCTCGAAGTGAACAAAGGTGAGTTCGTGGCCATCATGGGACCGTCGGGCTGTGGTAAGTCCACCTTATTAAATATATTGGGCTTGCTTGACAACCCCACCAGTGGAACATACCTGTTGGATGGGCAGGATGTAGGTTCGCTCAAGGAGAGCCAGCGCACGAAGGTACGCAAAGGTCAGATAGGCTTTGTGTTCCAGAGTTTCAACCTGATTGACGAGCTGAACGTGGAAGAGAATGTTGAGTTGCCATTAACCTATCTGGGGGTTCCTAAGAAAGAACGCCGCCAACGCGTGGAAGAGGTGCTGCGCCGCATGGCTATCTCGCACCGCGCCCACCACTTCCCCCAGCAACTCTCAGGCGGTCAGCAGCAACGCGTGGCCATTGCCCGTGCCGTGGTGATGAATCCCAAACTGATCCTTGCCGACGAGCCCACGGGTAACCTCGATTCGAAGAACGGACTGGAGGTGATGCAACTGCTCACGCAACTGAACCAGGAGGGCACCACCGTCCTGATGGTGACACACTCGGAGCGTGATGCGGGTTTTGCCCAGCGCATTATCAGTATGCTTGACGGGCAGGTGGTGCCAGAGGTGAAACTCTAAGATGTCTTGTCCGGAAAAACCAAAAAACATTTGGTTTATTGCTCACTAATCCGTACCTTTGTAGCATAAAATAAATGACAAACAATGAAACAACTACTTATGCTACTACTGACGGTGCTCCCGATAGTGACATCCGCTCAGACTTCATGGACAGCCGATAACGGAAACGGTACCTTTACGAATCCTCTCTTTTATGATGAGTTTTCCGATCCCGATATTCTCAGGGTGGGGGATGACTACTATCTTGCAGGCACCACCATGCATACCGTTCCGGGATTGGTCATCCTTCATTCGAAGGATCTCGTTAACTGGGAGAATATCAGCTATTGTTTCGATCGCTTCGATTTCGATGATGATGCCTTCTCGTTAAAGAACCATCAGGAGATCTACGGTCAGGGTATCTGGGCTCCTTGTATCCGTTATGCCAACGGACAGTTCTATGTCTATTCGAATGTCAATGGTAAGGGGCTGCAGTGTTATACCTCCAAAGATATTCGTGGCCCCTGGAAGCATCATAACATGCAAGGACGTATCTACGACCTGAGCGTCCTGTTCGATGATGATGGGAAGATCTATGCCATCCACGGCTATGGGGAGGTGAAATGTACGGAGTTGAAACCGGATATGAGTGGTCCGATAGAGGAGACGGAACGTACTATTATTCCCGAAGGTAATGCTGTGGGGGAAGGACATCACATGTATAAGATCAACGGCATGTACTACTTAATTTCCACCGACTACCGACCGAACGGTCGTACGCTATGCTCCCGTTCCAAGAGTATCTGGGGACCTTACGAGACGATTACCATTACTGCCGATGAGACCTTCGGCTATCATGCCGCATCATTGACACAGGTGCCCAAGGACGAGAAATATCGCATCGGACAGGATGGGACAAAGTTCGGTATCCTTGAAGTGGACAAGGATGCTACGGCATGTACGAACATTCATCAGGGAGGTATCGTACAGGATCAGAGCGGTCAGTGGTGGGCATTGCTGATGATGGACTTCCATAGCATAGGCAGAACGGTCACCCTTGCTCCTATCACATGGAAGGATGGTTGGCCTATGCTCGGACTCGAAGGGAACCTCGGTCGTGCACCACGTACATGGTTGAAGCCTAATGTCCCGTCTGTTACTGTGGCACAGCAACAAACGGCTCCCCACGCTCCCTATCAGCGCAACGAAGATTTCAATGGCAAAGCTTTGGGTAGGGTCTGGCAGTGGAACCACAACCCAGATGATAAGAAATGGAGTCTGACAAAAGGCAGACTGCGTTTGCAGTCGATGCCTGCCGAGCAGCTGATGTGGGCTCGTAATACGTTGACCCAGCGAGTCATCGGTCCGAAGAGTATAGCCACTGTCGAACTGTATGTCGGGGGCATGAAGGAAGGTGATGTGGCAGGTCTCGGTAATATCAATGTGCCCTGCTCTTGGATTGGCGTCGAGCAAGGTCACTATGGCTTGCTCCTGCGCTGCTTCGAGCAAGCTACCAACGACACCGTCACTCTGGGCATCGCCTCCTGCGACGCACCATTGCAGAAGGTATGGCTCCGCATGGTGGGCGACTTCGACAACGACAAAGCCCACTATGAGTACTCGCTGAACGGCGAGCATTACCGCCCGCTGGGACGCGAGATGCCCCTGTCGTATCAGCTTATCACCTTCCAAGGCTCACGCCATGCGCTCTTCGCCTACAATCGCAAGGGCAAGCAAGGCGGCTACGCTGAGTTCGATAACTTCACCGTTGAGGAACCGATGGCCGACCGCAGTGGTAATATCCCTTACAACAAGACGTTCCGTATCATCAATCTTGCCACGGGGAAGCCGATGATCGCCTTGGAGCATGGACTCCTTTATGATACAGAGGCAGAAGACCACAGTAAGCTCACCCGATTCCGCTTGATTGATCAGGGGCAGGGGAAGGTGTCACTGCAATGTGAGGATGGCCGTTATGTCTTTGTGTCGGGCTTCGGACTGGCTGGTGATGTCCGTCTCACCACTGATGCATCGAAAGCCGAAGTATTTATGTGGCAGGACTACCTGAACAAGGAGTTCATGCTGATGTCGATGCGTACCCATCTTTATATTGGCAAGAGTCCCACCACGGGCAGTCCTTACTCCATGGACTATAAAGGAGCTGATCCTGCTCGTAGGAATGGGGCTGTCTTCCGTTGGGAGGAATAAGTCTGTCAGTAAAGAAGGATTAGTCCTGCAAAGGCACTATAGGCAATCATCCTAATGGGATTGATCTTAAAGAACTTGGTGCCAACGAAGGTTGCCACGAACAGGAAGCAGCTGATCCAGAACTGCCAAGGATTAATGGAAGGGGTTGAGAAGTTCTCGGGTGTCATCAGCATCAGCGTGGCAGCCGCTAATAATCCTACCACGGCAGGACGTAATCCCGTGAAGATACTTTTCACCAGTGGGGTGTTCATGTATTTCATGAACATCTTACTGATGAGGATCATCAAAATCAGTGATGGCAGAACAAGGGCGAAAGTGGCAGTGGCACTGCCCAGAACGGCCATAGGCATGCTATATCCAGCATTGGCGACGGCTGTGTAACCGCAGTATGTGGCACTGTTGATGCCTACAGGACCGGGAGTCATCTGACTGATAGCGACAATATCCGTGAACTGTGCAGTATTCATCCAGTGCCAGTGATACACCACCTCGTTCTGTATCAGTGACAACATGCCATAGCCTCCACCGAACCCGAAGAGTCCGATCTCAAAGAAAGTGATAAACAAATATAGGTAGATCATAGCCGTACACGTTCTTATTCTGTTGGTTGAACATATTTCCCATAGACATAACCGCCTAAGCCGGCAATCAGGATAATGAGGATGGGCGAAACGCCTAAAGCCCAAATGGCCAAGGCACAGGCAATGGGAATCCAGCAGTTTGCCAGATTGATCTTCGCGCTCTGTGCCAGGTTGAAGGTAGGAACGGCGATGAGTGCCACCACTGCAGGACGGATGCCCCGGAATATCGCTGCCACCACTTTGTTGTCTTCAAACTGATGGAAGAACATGGCGATCAACAGGATGATGATGAACGAAGGGAGGGCTGTGGCCAAGGCTGTGCAGAGCGCTCCTTTCACTTTCCGCAGCTTGTATCCGATGAAGATGCTGATGTTGATGGCGAAGACACCTGGACAGCTTTGTGCGATGGCGATGAGATCGAGAAGTTCCTTCTCGGAGGTCCAATGATGTTTATCTACCACTTCCCTTTGGATAATAGGAATCATGGCATAGCCACCGCCGAAGGTGACCATGCCAATCTTAAAGAATGTCTTGAAAAGATCCGCTAAGATATTCATCTCATCTCTCATCTCTGATGCTCTTCCACCCACTTACGTGCATTGACAAACGCTTCGATCCACGGGGTTACCTCGTCATTGCGACGGTTGGCCGGATACCATGCATTCTGCCAGGGGAAGACGGCACGCTCTAAGTGAGGCATCATACAGAGATGACGACCGTCATCCGAGCAGATTCCTGCCACGTTATAGTCAGAACCGTTCGGGTTGGCTGGATAGCCCGCATAGTTGTACTTGGCAATGATGTTGTAGCTGTTCTCGGCCTCAGGCAAATGGAACTTCCCTTCTCCGTGTGCCACCCACAGACCGAGTTTCGAACCGCTCAGACTGCCGAACATCACACTGTTGTTCTGTGGAATTTGTAGAGAGATAAACTCGCTCTCAAACTTATGGGAGTCGTTATGGAGCATCTTGGCACCTTTGGCACCCGTTAACCCCAGTTCCACCATCAGCTGACATCCGTTGCAGATACCCAACGACAGTGTGTCCTTACGGGCGTAGAATTTGTCGAGAGCCTCCTTGGCTTTCGGGTTGAACAGGAAGGCACCGGCCCATCCCTTTGCCGATCCGAGGACGTCGCTGTTAGAGAAGCCACCGCAGAATACAATCATCTGGATCTCCTCTAAGGTCTCACGACCGCTGATCAGATCGGTCATCATCACATCCTTTACATCGAATCCGGCGAGATAGAGGCAATAAGCCATTTCGCGCTCACCGTTGGTTCCTTTCTCACGGATGATGGCAGCCTTGGGGGCGTTGGCACTTGCATCGTGACGTGGATTGAGTCTGTATTGTGAAAGCTTTCCTGTGAAACCTTTCGGGAACTTCATCTCAATCGGTTGCTTCTTGTAGTTCTCGTAACGTTCGGCAGCCTTTCCGTTGAAACTCTGCTTACGGTCAAGGAGATAGGATGTCTTGTACCATACATCACGCAAGGCATCGATGTCGAAGCTCTGTTCCCAATCGCCTTTCTTGATGACCAGTGTGCGCTTGTCGGGAACGGAGTAGCCGATCTTGGCAAAGCCGACACCCATATCTTCCAGATACTCTTTCAGGTCGAACTTATGCTGATCCGACACCTGGATGATGACACCGGGGTTCTCGGCAAACAGCATCTTCACGATATCGTCTCCGGCTATGTCGTGCAGGTTGATATGCATACCGCCCTGGGTATTGGCGAAGCACATTTCCAAAAGGGTGGTGATCAATCCACCTGCAGAGATGTCATGACCTGCCATCACCCATCCCCTCTTGATCAGTTCTTGTACAGCATTGAAGCAATCCACGAAATAGTCGGGGTCTTTGACTGTAGGTACATCGTCGCCAACCTTTCCGAGACTCTGTGCAAAGGCACTACCTCCCAGATGCTGATCATCGAACGAGAAGTCGATATAGTAAATACTGGAGTTCTTATCGTTCACCAATACGGGAGATACCACCTTCTTCACATCGCTCACCTCACCGCCGGCACTCACGATCACGGTTCCCGGAGAGATAATCTTCTCGCCATTGGGATACTGCTGACTCAACGACAGGGAGTCTTTTCCTGTCGGGACATTCACATGGATGTCGCAGCAGAAATCGCTCAATGCCTTCACCGCAGCATAGAGACGGGCATCCTCGCCTTCCTGCGAACGACAGGGCCACATCCAGTTAGCACTCAGGGAGATGCTCTGCAGTCCGTCTTCTAACGGTGCCCATACGATATTTGTCAACGACTCGGCAACAGAGAGCACACTGCCTGCTTCGGGAGAGGCGAGACCTGCTTGGGGGGCATGACCTAATGCCGTGGCGATACCTTTCTTCCCACGATAGTCTAAGGCCACCACACCGCAATCGGAGAGTGGCAGCTGGATCTCACCCTGACATTGCTGACGGGCAATCTTTCCTGTCACGGAACGGTCCACTTTGTTTGTGAGCCAGTCTTTGCAGGCCACAGCTTCCAACTGAAGCACCCGCTCCACATATTCATTGAGTTGGTCGGACGAGATACTCGACTTCCCATCTTTCCCGGCATAGTCAACCGGGGCGTAGTGATGCTCTACGGTGTTGTCGCGCATGATGGTCTTCGGAGAGTGCCCGAACATCTGTGCCACATCCAGATCGAACGGTTTGACCCCGTCGCCCTGAACGAACGAGAAGTGGGCATCCCCTGTGGTCTCACCCACGACATACAATGGGGCACGTTCACGCTCAGCAATGCGGCGCACATGATCGATATGCTGTTCGTCGATGAGCAGTCCCATGCGCTCCTGACTCTCATTGGCGATGATCTCCTTGGCAGAGAGCGTCTTGTCGCCGATGGGCAGCTTCGTCATGTCGATCTTGCCGCCACACTCCTCAACCAGCTCCGACAGACAGTTCAGGTGACCGGCACTGCCATGGTCGTGGATGCTCACCACGGGATTGTTGTCTTCCTCCACCAGGGCGCGCACCAGGTTGTAGGCACGTTTCTGCATCTCGGGGTTTGCCCGTTGCACGGCATTCAGCTCGATGCCATTGCTATAGCGACCGGTATCGACGGAGGAGACGCTACCGCCACCTAATCCGATGCGGTAGTTGTCACCACCCACCACCACGACTTTATTTCCTTTCTGAGGCTCTTTCTTCAGACAGTCGCGCTTGGTGCCGTAGCCCACACCGCCAGCCAGCATAATCACTTTGTCATAGGCGTACTTGGTATCGTTCTTCTCCTGGTGCTCGAAGGTCAGCACAGAACCGCAGATCAATGGCTGTCCGAACTTATTACCGAAGTCGGAGGCTCCGTTTGATGCCTTGATCAATATCTGCTCGGGAGTCTGGTACAGCCACTGACGAACAGGCAGGATATTTTCCCAGTCACGCTCGTCATCTTCTACGCGAGGATACGCTGTCATATACACGGCTGTTCCGGCAATAGGCCAGGAGCCTACACCACCTCCCATACGGTCGCGGATCTCACCGCCTGTTCCAGTGGATGCACCGTTGAAGGGCTCTACGGTGGTGGGGAAGTTATGGGTTTCTGCCTTCAAGGAGATCACGCTCTCGATATCCTTCACACGGAACCAGTCGGATGTGCTCTGATCGGCGGGAGCGAACTGTTCCACGACAGGACCTTCCGAGAAGGCTACATTGTCTTTGTAGGCTGACAGAATCTTATGCGGGTTCTCTGCAGTGGTCTTCTTGATCATGGCAAAGAGGCTCGACTCTTTCTCCTCACCGTCGATGATGAAGGTACCACCGAAGATCTTATGACGGCAGTGCTCGGAGTTGATCTGTGCGAAGCCAAAGATCTCGCTGTCGGTGAGCGGACGGTTCAGCTCCTTCTCGATCTTATGCAGGTATTCGATTTCCTCCGGACTCAGTGCCAGTCCTTCTGCCTCGTTATATTCCTCTAAGTTCTCCACGTGCTTGATAGGCTGGGGGGCAATGTTCACGGTGAAGATATCCTGGTCCAGTTTCTTATAGATACGCTGGAGCATGGAGTCGTAAAGTTCTTCTGGAACTTCATTGTCAGCTGTCAACTGTGAATTGTCAACTGGAAAATATTCCTCAATGCGGGATATGCCTCTCAGTCCCATGTTCTGCGTGATCTCCACGGCATTGGTGCTCCATGGGGTGATCATCTCGCGACGGGGACCTATGAAGAATCCCTTCTGCTCACTGTCTTCGAGCAGGGTCGCATCGCCATAAAGCCAACATAACTCATTGATTTCCTGTTGATCTAACTGATGATCAACCTCGGTTGCTATCACACTTTGTGATGGAGTCTTAAAGAAAAGAATCATTGCTATACCTTGTTATATTTTAATCCTTGGTGCAAAGTTAGTGCTTTTTAGGGAAAACCACAAGGAAAAGAATGATTAATTTCAAGTTTCGCCCACCCCCTCGCTCTCCCGTTCTCCCAAATTGAGCAGGCAAAGCTAAGAATACAATATTTCAAATTGTCAATTTTTTATACTATTTTTCTCTGTTGGTTTGTCAGGATAACTGACAAAATTTTCCTCCTTGGAGAGGTGCCCTAAAATTTTTCCAGCGTATTGATGGGGGTGGTTGATGGCCGCAAAATGGTTGTTTCTCAGCAAGTAGAGTCTGTTTATGTTCAAAGTAGAGTCTGTTTGCGTTCAAATTAGAGTCTGTTTGCACTCAAATTAGAGTCTGATTTGCACCAAAGTAGCCTTTACTTGGGGTTGTTCCAGACGTTACTTGCATGCTTTCCACCGTCATCTACGACTCGTTCCGCCGTCACTTACCTCTGATAGGTGACGGCGGAACAGGTGAAAACACCGATGGGAACGACCCGTAGATGACGTTCCATCCCACGAAAACGGCGTTTTTGACCCCTAAAAACAGTGTTTTCGGACTATAAAAACGGTGTTTTTGTTAGCCGAAAACGGACTTTTTGAGCTAAGACGCTTAATATCAGTATCTTAGCAAACCTTGTCAGAATTGCGTCATTACGACCGACTGTCTGCTTTTTTGCGACGAAACCATTCTCAGAGGGTGATTTGTCAATATTATTCACAAGAAGCAGTTCGCTAAATGAAAACATATTTCATATTTTTCTTGATAATGGCGATTATTATTCAGGGAAAAGTTGTATCTTTGCATCTATATTAATGTATAATTAGGATATGAGAAAAAGGATGTTCTTAGTAGCGATTGCCGTGATATTGGCAACGCTGGGCGTACAGGCGCAGGTGATGAAAGCTGCCGACTTAGAGAAATACGCCAAGGAACGTTATGGTGAGAAATGGCTCGATGCTGCCATGAACTTAGCTCAAGGATTGACGCTCGACAAGAACGAGAGTCTTACTTATCAGGAAATCGTACAGGCACCGGGGAAGACAAAGCAACAGCTGTATCTGGCCTTGAACTACTGGGTTACCGCCACCTTCAAGAACCGTGATGCCATTACGCTGAACGACAAGGAAGCCGGATGCATCATCATCTCTTCTACTATTCCCAATATCGTGCAGCATACCGGCACGCTGAACAAGTATTCTGTCAGTATCACTCCTGTGATCCGTCTCGATATCAAGGATGAACGGGTGCGTGTCACCTACACGGTGCAGAACTACGACATCATGGCCGATATCAGTGGGGGATGGCTCAGCATGCCCGATAAAGACCAGCGCACCTATGGTGACTCGAAACGGAAAATGGACGACAAGACCAATGCCAATCTCTATGATGAGCAGTGGGAGATTGCCCGGCACTATCCTTTTGTACAGAAGGACCCGCAGAAACGCACCTGTGCCAAGGCTCTTGTGATGACACATGCCTATTCGAATGCCATCATCGATAAGGTGGAGGAAGCGTTGAAGAACGGACTTGTGGGCAATGATAATGATGATTGGTAAATTATAATTTCAAGATAAAGCAATGAAGAGAAATACAAGTTTTTGGCTGTCTGTCGCCGTCTTGCTGTTGGTGGGCTGTGCTTGCGTGATCACCTGTTGCTTCGACTCAGACGACATCGAGGTTACCAGTGCCACGGACGACAGCAGTCAGTTCGTCACCCTCACCGATGCCGTGCCCGATGCCATCCTGGAGATACGCTATTTCGGTACGTATAACTTTGTGGGTGAACGTATTGATGGATACATGGAGCCAACCGCCCTGCTCACAAAGCAGGCTGCCAAGGCCTTGAAGGCGGTGAGTGATGATGTGCGCAGCAAGGGCTACCGCCTGAAGATCTATGATGCTTACCGTCCGCAGATGGCCGTGGATCATTTCGTGCGCTGGGCGGCAGATCTCTCTGCCACCGAGATGAAGCCTTATTTCTATCCCGACCTTGACAAGAGCGTGCTCTTCGAACAGGAGTATATCTACGAACGAAGCGGTCATACCCGTGGCAGTACCGTGGATCTCACACTTTTCGACATGAGAACGGAGAAGGAGGTTGACATGGGTGGCACCTTCGATTGGTTCGGTCCGGAGAGTCATCCGGATTTCTGTGGGAACCCGGAAACGGGGGAATATACGGGCGACAACAGCAAAAGTCCGGCTCACCGAAGCATCACGGCAGAGCAGTTCGCTAACCGTATGATTCTTCGCAAGGCTATGCTCGCTCATGGTTTCAAGGCCCTCGACACGGAATGGTGGCACTTCACATTGAAGGACGAACCCTTCCCCGATACTTATTTCACCTTCCCGGTGAGACAGCTGACAAAGCAAAAGGAATAGATTATCCGACATGAAGAACCGCAGATCCTGGTTATCGGCATTCGGTGCCTTCGTAGGTGGTGTGTGCATGTTTGTCTCATGTGCCACCCATCATGCCGTGCCCCGGTATTCGACACTGGCAGAGCCGATACCGCTGGCTCCCGACTATGGTGATACCACACAGTGGTACAAGACATGGCGGCAGGGTGTGGCGGATGTCTTCTACATCCTTTCTACGGAAACGGGCGACTATCCGTGGGGCGACGGCACAACATGTCATTATGCCAATACGTATGCCGACAGTCTGCGTAAACCCATGCTGGGAGAAATCAAGGGCGTAGATGCACTGCTCAGCGGGCGCATGAACTATTATGCCCCTTACTACCGACAATGTTCGTTGCAGTCGTTTACCAACGACAGTATGACAACTGCAAGACTGCCTTTGGCCATGGGTGATGTGCGACGGGCCTTTGCCTATTATCTGAGTCATGAGAACCATGGGCGACCTTTCATCCTGGCAGGGTTCAGTCAGGGTGCTATGATCGCCCTCCAGTTGCTCAAAGAGATGGACGATGCTACGTATCACCGTATGGTGGCGGCTTATATCATCGGATGGTCCATACCGCAGGAGGTGATGGATGCGGATGGAGGAAAAAGGATCAGACCGGCACGGCGGGCGGATGATACGGGTGTCACCATCTGCTACAACTCCGTGCGATCCCCTTCCTGTAGTCTGTTCCCACGTAGTGCTGCTGCCATCAATCCGGTGAATTGGCGAACCGACGACGAGCCGGCCACGCTCATCACGGAGCCGTCGCCTTTCATCCCCCTTGATCAGCAGTCACGTGACACGCTTTCCATCAGTCTCGACCCTGTCTCCAACCTCTTGCTTGTCAGTGGTTATACGGGCACTGATCACGTGCTGCCCCTCATCGGTAACGAGGGATGCTACCACTCGCGGGAGATCTGGTTCTATCGCGACGCGCTCAGAAAGAATATCGACCAGCGCGTAGAGGCATTCGTTATGGAAAATGTCGTTAAATTTCCATAAACAAATGCAACTTTATTCGCTTTTTACAGTCTAATTCATGAATTTGCATTATTATTGCATCGTGAAACAGACGCATATCCCTGTCTGTTCCCAATGAATCATGTGATTATTAACCAAAACAGAAAGGAAATACAGTATGAGAAAAAGTATTTTAGCGATCTCGGCCATGACTGCTGTACTCTTGGTGAGCAGCTGTGCCAGTAAGAAAGATCTTGAAAACTGTCGCTTGGACAACCAGAACCTGATGAATGAGAATAAGGAGTTGAATACAAGCTTCCAGGTGACTAAGGAGCAGCTGGCTGCCGCCAATGCCCGTGTGACCTCCTTGGAGGAGCAGTTGGCACAACAGAAAAAGGCATACGTCGCTCTGCAGCGCTCGCTCGATAAGAGCCTGACGAACGCAAACCAGAACAATATCTCCATCGAGAAACTGGTGGATCAGATCAACGAGTCGAATCAGTATATCCGTCACTTGGTGGAGGTGAAGAGCAAGAGTGACTCTCTGAACATGGTGCTGACGAACAACTTGACACGTTCGCTGAGTAAGGAGGAACTGAAAGAGGTGGATGTGCAGGTGCTGAAGGGTGTGGTGTATATCTCACTGGCCGACAACATGCTCTACAAGAGTGGGTCGTATGAGATCAACGACCGTGCGGCAGAGACCTTGTCGAAGATCGCGAAGATTATCATGGACTATAAGGACTATGATGTACTGGTGGAGGGAAATACCGACAATGTGCCGATATCCCGTGAGAATATCCGTAACAACTGGGACCTCTCCTGTCTGCGCGCCTCAAGTGTTGTGCAGTATCTGCAGAACAACTACGGCGTGGATCCCAAACGTCTTACCGCCGGGGGCCGTGGCGAATATAACCCGCTGGCAAGTAACAATACCGAGGTGGGTAAGCAGCGCAACCGTCGCACACAGATCATTATCACACCGAAACTCGACGAGTTCATGGAGCTGATTGACCAGGCTCCGGAAGAATAGGTGAGAAGTGAGAGGTGAGAACTGAGAAGTGAGAGATGAGAACTGAGAAGTGAGAACTGAGAGGTATGATTACCTTCAAGAATTGGCTTTAGTGCTTGTTCCTGGGTGTAATCATACCTCTCAGTTCTCAGTTCTCACTTCTCAGTTCGTGATACAGTTTTTTTCGAGGAATTCCTCAAAGCGATCACGGTAACCGTTGAAGATATTGATATCGACTTCACCGTGAATGCCACTGACACGGCCGTCTGGACTCAACTGCCAGATGGCCAGTTTTAGGTCTGGCTTATATTCTCCGTAACGGGCTATCCACACTTGGTAATTCTCTTTGATATCGGTGGCGTCGGATAAGTATTTATTGAGGAAATTCTGACTGACATAGAGAATAGGTTTGACACCCGTATGCTTTTCCACGGCTTTCATCCATACCTGGATACGGTTGAGCATGACATCGGTGCCTCCCATCTCCTTGATGAGTGCTGCCGAGGGCTCTACGTCAAGCACGGGAGGAAGGTCGCCTTCCTTGAACTGCGTGTTCTTGATGAAATGTTGTGCCTGCTGGATACCGCTGGTTCGGGTGGAGAAAAAATGATAGGCGCCGCAGCGGATGCCGTGCCTGCGTGCGGCGGCATAGTCGTTGGCATAATACTTATTGGTGATGGTCGTACCCTCGGTACTCTTGATATAACAGAAGCTGACGGGGTAGTCAACGGCACCGCTGATCCTTTTCTTGCTCTTTGAACCTAAATGGGTGATACGAATCTTCCCCCAGTCGATGGCATAGTGCTTCTTCCCAATGTCGTGTTGGTAGCGGGAGATATCGATGCCATAGATGTGCTCGGTGGTATAGGTGGGACGTTCACCTTGATAGACATCGTCTGCCCATTCACCGATGCGCACGGCACCGTCGGAGTTGAGCAGGATACCGAATCCATTGCGCTTGCCATCGTTCCACATACCGTCATAGATCCGTCCGTCGTGACTGCTTAGGATGCCGTGGCCTTGTGGAATCCACTGGTGGTTGGTTTCTCCCTGATAATGGGCTTCTTTGTAAGGAACGGTGGCATTGGTCGTGTCCTGCTGGGAGAACAGCAGGGAGTCGGCATGAAGACGGTAGCTTTCTGACAGTGTGTTGTCATAGACAGCCTGTGAGTGGGTGGCCTTTTGCCGTTTGCTGCTTTGTACCAGACAGGTGTGTCTGGTAGCATCCATCTCCAGGATGCGACAGGGGATACGATGCCAGTTGCCGGAAGAATCGTTTTGCAGGAGGGTGTAGCGTTGGATGAGCCGTACCTGCATCTTGTCTGTACGGGTGCTGTCGGAGAGGATACCGACGATTGCTTGGGCATCTGTCAACTCCTTCCTGGCTGTTGTCTCATAGTCGGCAACAGTATTGTAGCCTTCATCTGACACATCATGAACGCGAAGGAAATAGTGCAATTCGTCGATCCGTTTGCGAAGGGTGAGGATGCGCTGTCGTAGTACGGGCAGCTGTTGATCGAAAGTCTGGCGGATCTGTACGTTCTCTTCCTGTTCCCATAGGGAGGGGTCGGTGCCCTTGGCCAACAAACGACCATGGCAGAGTGGGGTGAAGGTACGTCTTGTCCAGATCCCTGTGACCGTTTGTGTGTTGTAGGGCATGTCGTCTTCACTGACTGACAACCTGCTGGTGGTCCAGTTGTCGTAATCGCTCAGAAAGAAGACTGGATTTCCGTCGATGTGTATCTCATAGCAAGTGTCGTATTCGAGTAGAGCGGTACTGCTGCTGAGCTGTTCCTCTGTGGGGGGTATCAGGGGGAGCAGCACCAGGACAAACAGGATCACTAACGTCAAAAACAGCAGCGAGAGGAGTGCTCTCACTGCTGTCTTGCTTCTGTATTTGTCAGGTTTCATTAATCAATCTCCTCATCAGGCTCGTAGCCACCCATCTCGCGAATCGCGTTCTTCAACATGGTATATTGTTGATAGAGGTGGTTCACAGCCTCTTCACCTTGGGTGTAGTCGTGCATCGGACTCTTCAGGAAGAAGCTCAGGAAACGCTGGATGCCGTAACGACCGGCGCGTGCTGCCAAGTCACTCAGCAGACAAAGGTCCAAGCAGAGCGGGGCGGCGAGGATACTGTCGCGACAGAGGAAGTTGATCTTTATCTGCATGGGATAGCCCATCCAACCGAAGATGTCGATGTTGTCCCATCCTTCCTTGTTGTCGTTGCGTGGCGGGTAGTAGTTGATACGTACCTTATGATAATACTGTGTGTCCTCATCGTTTCCGTGACCATAGAGGTCGGGCTGGATCTCTGGCTTCAGGATGGTCTCTAAAGTAGAGAGCTTCGACACTTCCTTCGTACGGAAGTTGGCAGGCTCATCGAGAACCAAACCGTCGCGGTTACCTAAGATGTTGGTTGAGAACCAACCGCTCAGACCTAAACAGCGGGTGCCGATAATAGGAGCGAAACCACTCTTTACCAAGGTCTGACCTGTCTTGAAATCCTTACCGGCAATGGGCAGCTTGGTCTTCTCTGCCAACTCCCACATGGCGGGGATGTCAACGGTGGTGTTGGGGGCTCCCATGATGAACGGTGCACCCTCGGAGAGAGCGGCATAAGCATAGCACATAGATGGAGCGACATGCTTCCTGTCATCGGCTTTCATCGCTGCCTCTAAGTCGGAGAGCTTATAGTGGACACTCTCCTCCACGGGAACATAGATCTCTGTAGAAGCTGCCCAAAGTACGACGATGCGGGCGCAGCCATTTGACTGCTTGAAATTGCGGATATCCTCACGCAATGCCTCAACCATCTCCCAACGTGTCTTGCAGTCTTTTACGTTGTCACCGTCAAGGCGCTTTGCATAGTTCTTGTCAAAAGCGGCTTTCATCGGGACGATCTTCTCCAGCTCATCACGTACGGGCTCGATGTCTTTCTCTTTCAACACTTCGGCATACATGGCTGCTTGATAAGCGTTTTGGGGATAGACATCCCAAGTGCCGAAGACAATGTCACTCAGTTCTGCCATCGGCACTATCTCACGATAGGGGAGGTATTGTTTGTCTTCTCCTTTGCCGATACGGATCTTGTCATACTGTGTCATGGAGCCGACAGGCTTGGCCAAACCCTTGCGGGTCATCAAGACACCTGTCATGAATGTAGTGGAAACTGCACCACAGCCTACGACGAGGATTCCAAGCTTTCCCTCTGCAGGCTTTACATTTGTTTTACCCATTTTTTACTAATTTCTTTTGATTTTGTTTCTTAATTTGATGCAAAAGTATAAAAACTATTTTAAAGTAGATCGGTTTTCACATTTTTTGTGCTTATTATTTGCATGATTATGGAAAATTGGGACATATTACCGCGTTTTTTGTTTCTTTTATCTCGTTTTTCTTTTGTATCTTTGCAACCGAAAAGAGAAGGAACCACTAATGGGACTTACCTCGTATTTTGAAATCAATTTATGAAACTAATAAAGAACAAACAATTCGGTGGTGAACGTCCGCTGTTCGCCATTCATGATACCCGACTGGAACAGGTAACGATCACCGAGGGGGAATCGGGAATTAAGTGCTGCAAAAACATAGAAGCTGATGGATGCCGGTTCATCGGAAAGTATCCTTGGTGGCACGTGGATGGATCGGTCATCACAAACTGCTATTTTGAGGTAGGGTCACGCTCGGCTATCTGGTATAGCAGGGACATGACGATGAAAGATACGGTCATCGATGCACCTAAACTGTTCCGAGAGATGGAGAATGTGGAACTGGAGAATGTCCAGTTCAAGGATGCTGATGAGACATTCTGGCGCATCAAGAACTTGCGGGTAAAGAATGTTACCCTGCGGGAAGGTACTTATCCTTTTATGTTCTGTGAGAATGTGTATGTGGAAGACCTTGACTGTGAGTCGAAATATATTTTCCAGTATTGTAAGAACGTTGAGGTGCACCGTGCTAAGATCACAACCAAAGACTCGTTCTGGGAGTGTGAGAACGTGACCGTTTATGATAGCGAACTGAACGGGGAATATTTAGGGTGGCATTCAAAGAACCTGAAACTGGTGCGCTGCCATATCACGGGAGAACAACCGCTCTGCTATGTGGAACAGTTGGTACTTGAAGATTGTACCTTCAGCCCTGACTGTGACCGGATGTTCGAAGATTCTGATGTGCAGGCAACCATTCAGGGGGGTGTGACGAATATCAAGAATCCACGGACGGGTAGGGTGGTGGCCGACTTTGTGGGCAGCATCACTATTGACGAGCATGTCAAACAGCCTGCTGACTGCAAGATCATTGTCAAACCATAACCATTGAGACTATGAAGTACGATTTTGATCAGGTCATCCCGCGACGACATACCAATAGTGTAAAATGGGATGAGGCTGCTGAAGAGAATGTGATCCCTCTTTGGGTGGCTGATATGGACTTTCCTGTGTTACCACAGATCACCGAGGCTCTCCATAGACGGGTCGATCATGGGGTGTTTGGCTATACGCATGTGCCGGACAGCTATTACCAGTCGGTGGTCCGCTGGTTCAAAGAACAACATGGTATGCAGGGGGTGGATCCTGCCGACATAATCTATACCTCGGGGGTTGTACCGGCTATCTCAGCCATCATCCGCGGACTGACTCTTCCTGGAGACAAAGTGCTGATACAAACACCTGTATATAATTGCTTCTTCTCGTCCATACGAAATCAGGGCTGTATAATCGAGGAAAGTCCGCTTATCTATACAAAGGGTACCTATGCGGTTGACTGGGATGACTTCGAGAAAAAATGCAGTGACGAGCGAGTGAGGATTTTCCTACTTTGTAACCCGCATAATCCAGCGGGAAGGGTATGGACAAAGGAGGAATTGAGGAAGATGGGGGAAATCTGTCTCAAGCATGATGTGTATGTAATCGCTGATGAGATCCACTGCGAACTGGTGATGCCTGACCATGAATATACTCCTTTTGCCTCTCTGTCAGAGCAGTTCTTGATGAATAGTGCTATGTGTGTGGCTCCGACAAAAGCGTTTAACATTGCAGGACTGCAAATCGCAAATATCATAGTGAAGGATGCAAAAAGACGCGAACGTATCAATAGGGCTATCAATCTGCATGAGGTGTGCGATGTCAACCCCTTTGGCGTGATAGCTACCGAGGCCGCCTATACCGATGAGGGGGCAGAATGGCTAAGACAACTGAACTTGTACCTGTACGGGAACTACTGCTTCCTTCGCGACTTCTTCTCAGAACATTTGCCACAGTTCCCTGTCATCCAGTTGGAGGGAACTTATCTGGTATGGGTGGATTGCGCGGTGCTGGGCGTGTCCTCAAGAGAAATCGCGGATGATCTCTTTCGTCAACAGCGGGTATGGGTGAATGATGGGGAAATGTATGGAGAGACGAACCATGCGTTCATCCGGGTGAATATTGCCTGCCCACGAAAGGTCTTAGCAGAAGGACTGGTGAGAATGGAGAAGGGATTACTGACAAAACTCGGATAATCTCTCCTCTTTCTTCATTTTATCTCTCCTCTTAAATCTCTCCTCTCTCCTCTTCAAAAAAAGTACCCTACACTCAACTCAAAACCTCTATTCTTGGATTCTCCATCCTTGAGGGCATCTGTCAGCCCAAGATTGTAACGCGCATCAACGAATATGCCGTTATTCAGGATGACCCCAAGGCTTGCCGAAAGACCGACGTCAATACGGTTACATCCTGACTCCCAATCAAATTTCTCGCGTGGCTCGTTAGCAGGCCAGTCTTTGATGTCGTTCTTGTAATCTAACAAGTAGGCTATATGTGGACCGACTGCCGCATAGAAACCCTTCTTCATCGGGAAGTATTTGAGCATTACCGGCATACAGAGATAATGATAGGTGAAATACCAGTCGGATGATTTGGATGCGTCCAAATCAAGCCAGACATCTGTCTCGAACCCTCTATTCGCATAGTAAAGTTCACCCTGCAAGTCAAAATGGTCACCTAATCCGTATGTGACAAGACCTCCTGCCAGTAGGCCCAACTTGTTCTTCGTATCCCAATGACTACCCATCTGCTGAGTGGTTGAACCGACTCCTCCTTTGATGCCAAAGTCCCACTGTGCCTTGATGGGCACAAATGCCAACAGACAACACGCAATAATAATTAGTCTTTTCATGTCCTTGCCTTTTTCTGTTTAACGGCCTTCATTTCGTTTTATTGCCTCCTGCCATCGTTTTTCTATTGCTCAGTTTTATAAAGAGATCATTTCCCTTGTTCACTTCTTTCACCAATCAGAGATCTTTTTAATTGGTCTTCCTCTCCTTCCCTTCCTTCTCAACTCTCTTCTCCTCTCACATCTCACTTCTTTTCAATCCTCCGCCTCTTCACACAAGACGAATCCATTATCAATCACTTGCAGCGACGTGAAGCTATGAAGTTGAAATCTGGATAAAAAGGTAATCTCGCACCCCCACACCTCCGCACCCCCGTACCCTCCGAATGAAGCATTCCGGAGCCGGCCCTATATATAATAATAAGGTGTCCCCCTCTTCCTTCTTCCTCCTTTTGTCATGAAAGCGGAAAAAATTGCCTTCCGGTGAAAAAAAAGCATGAAAAGTTTTGGCGGTTCGGAAAAAAGCCGTACCTTTGCATCCGCTTTCGCGCTGAAATCAGCGCGTCGGCTGAGAAAGAGTTCTTTGAAAGATTTACATAGACAG